>WNFG01000456.1_pt1 | contig 43806 bp, 40 predicted proteins | sample 5400431 | NCBI WGS metagenome assembly WNFG01 (sample SAMN13153346, study PRJNA577476) | soil metagenome | isolation source: 120 cm saprolite under Douglas fir tree site 2 hole 3 replicate 2 | place: USA:California | collected 2015-04-18
AAAGGTATCGAATGGCCCACCCGCCTCCCGACCCGATATCGGCGACGACCGGTCGTCCGACCCTTGCGCCCTGGCCGGCCAGGACGGCGGCCGCCCGCGCCGCCGACTCGAGCCGGCCGCGCCACAACCGCGGCTCGCCTGCCTCCGGATCCTCGCGTCCATCGCGGCCGATCCATCCCTCCCTTCGCCGGAGGGCGGTGTACTGCGCGCCGAAGCGGTCGGCTGCTACGCGCGCGTCATCGTCGAGCAGGTCCAGGCCGCCTCCCCGCGCGGCGATCGAGCGACCGCATCCGGGGCACGTCGACAGTCCCAGTGCCGGCGCCGACGCGCATCGCGGGCACATCAGGGACTGATACAGCCGAGTGGCTTGCAACTTCGTTGTCAGGCTGAGGGGAGGAGCTGGATTGAATCAACCGGGTGGATCTCTCGCCAGCCGTGGTTTGTGTCGAGCACCCAGGGTCCGTCGATCGCGATATGGTCGTCCAGCTTGGGAATGGGCAGTTTTGATTTCGGGCATCGCGCTGCCGACTGCGCATCCGGAGGATTCGTCGAGGTCGGGCAGTCGGGGGTGATCTCGGCCAGCATTGCGGGCTGCGCCTGGAAGTGGTTCTGGCCATTGAGCAGGTAGTCGTATCCGGGGTCGGCTCGGAACCAGACGTGGTAGTCACCGTCATCTTCGTGTGCGACGTCGACCACCGTGCCCTCGGCGTGCTTGCAAGCGTCGAGCACCTGGAGCCGATCCGGGTTATGGACGCCCGCCTCAGGCGGGCCTGGGCGGCAACCCGCCGCCGGCGGAGATGTAGACGCAGCAGGCCCGCCGGTCGTCTCGGAGCAAGAGCCGAGGATGACGGCAACCGCCACGATGGTCAGCGCAGGAAAGCGGGGACCCATTTGAATCGCGACAGCGCGAATGGACCCGGGCCCGACACGATGACCTGGGCATTCACGAGCACGGCCAGGTAGTAGAGCCAGCGAAAGCCGTCGTCTTTGACCTCGAAAGCGACGACAAGCGCGAGACCGGTCGCCAGCAGCAGGCCAAGAATGCCGGCCCAGCGCGTGGCCAGGCCGAGAATCAAGAGGATCGCAACGAGCGTCTCGCCGACGGTCTGGGCGACGGCGAACAAGAACCAGTTCGGCGCCACCACGTTGATCAGGAGGTCGTGAAGCCCAGGGATCGGGTTGGCAGGCCCTGCCGATTGCATAAGGCCCTGCACCCACGCGACCCCGTTCCATTTCGTGCTGGCGAAGTAGAGCCAATAGAGGCCGACCGCGACGCGAAAGAGGCTCGGCCACGCCTCACTCATGAGTGTTCACGGCAACGACGAGGATAGCCATTGGCGGATCGGGCGCGAGCCCGACTGCTGCAGCGCCACGGGCCCACGCGGTTGTGCGCCCGTTCTGTATCGAGAGCACGTCGCGCTCCCCATGCGCCGCGACGAAGACGGTGGATCCGGATTGCAGCACCTGGTCCGGGTCTTTGGGAGTCGCCAGTGTCGTGAAGGAGCCGGTCCCGGTGTCGTAAGCAAAAACACCGCCCGGAGCCGTGTCTTCTGGGTCATTTTCGGCGGCGATCAAGAGCGTGTCGCCTGCGCCAGGCGCCAGCCAGAACGGAAACAGTGGCAGCGGCAGTCCCACCCGATGGTCGTCGCCCGCGGGCACGAGCTCGGCTCGCTCGTAGTCGGCAGACCACAGCCGCCCGCCGGCAAAGGCGACGCCGAAGCCGTTTCCGGCCGCGAGCCGGCCGCCGCCGATGACGTTCAGCTGCCCCTGCGTGCCCGCTACCACGACGTGACCGGATCCATCGGTGGCCATCGCTGCAGGACCCGGAGGGACTGGATGCGAGGCGAGCTCGCTGCCGGTGGAAGGCTCGAGCTCCACCACAGAGGCGCCGTCGAAAAGGCTGACGAACAGCCGTCCCTGGTGAAGGAGGAGGCCGAAAGGCGCCCCGCCGACATGGTGCTTCCAGGCCACCTGGAGACCCGGGAGGCGCACCGCGTAAACGTCGCCTGGGGCGCTGTCGGCGACATATGCGGTTTTGCCGTCGTCGGCAACGATCACCGCCACCAGGTCTTTCCCCACGGCGACCGAGCCCTGTTCTGTCCCGTCCTTTAGAGACAGGAGCACCAGGCCCGACTCTGGATAAGCGTGCGTGGAGGCGGCCGGCGGCTGGCCGCCGCACGCAACCAGGAGGGCCGCCAGCGCTGTCGCTACTTGAGCGCGCGTAGCACAGGGTCGGTGGCGAGCTGGAAAGCTCTGGCAGCCGGTCGCAGGTGCAGCTTGTTCAGCCGGTGCTGGATGGCGCCTTTGAGGATCGCCGCCCGCAGCTTGTTCTCCGAGAAATCCGTGTTGAACAGGAGCCGGTTGTGCCGGACCTTGTGCCACTCGCCTTTCTGACGCCGCTCGTGGACGCGATCGTAGAAGCCGGTGCCCGGCAGCGGGTAGGCGATCGTGTAGCTCACGTAGTCGAGCGGCAGGCTGCTCGAGAAGTTGATGCTGCGGATCAAGGAGTCGGTGGTCTCGCCCAGGTATCCGACCATGAAGAACCCGGCCGCCTTGATGCCGGCCGCGACGCACGCCTCGACCGCGGCGCGAGCCTGGTCGGGAGTGATCCCCTTCTTCATCTCCTTCAACACGTTCGCGTCGCCTGACTCGATGCCGAAGAAGATCCGCTTGCAGCCCGCGCGATGCATCTGCTCGAACAGCGCCTGGTCGACATGCGTGACCCGGCTGAGGCATTCCCAGGTAAGGGGCAGATCCGCAGCCTCGATCGCCTGCGCCAGCTCGAAGGTGCGCTTGTAGTTGAGCGTGAACAGGTCGTCCGACATCCAGATGTGGTCGTAACCGAGCTCGGCGATCTCGCGCATCTCCGCGATCACGGATTCGACTGGACGCGCGCTGAACAGGTCGCCGAAAACCGACTTGTGGCAGAAGTCGCAGCGGAAGGGGCAGCCTCGGGTTGACATCAGCGGAGTGGTCGCGTCCTTCCAGTGCTTGCGCCAGTAGCGAATATATTCGGCGTTGGGGATGTCGCCGCGGTAGGGCAGCGGGAGGTGCGACATGTCCTTGCTGCGGACACGCGGCTCCGTGCGAACGATGTCGCCGTCGCGCTTGAACACGAGCCCGGGGATCTCCTCGAAGCGCCGGTCGTCGAGGTGCTGAACGATCTGCACGATCGTCTCCTCGCCCTCGCCGACGGCGACGAGGTCGAACTGATCGACAAACGTGTCAGGCTCGCCCGAGGGATACGGACCGCCGACGACAGTAAGCGCCTTGTCGCGCACCTGCTCGGCCAGGGAGAGCGCCTCGTCCTGCATGGTGATCATGCAGTAGATGCCGATCACGGCCGGCTGCAGCCGTTCGATTTCCGCCAGGACCTCGCGACGCTCCAGGAACGTGTGGTCGATGTGACGCACGCTGTAGCCCGCGCGGCGCAGCGACGCGCTCAGGTACATCAGCCCGAGGGACGGCATGATCCAGTGCCGCCCCTGGGCAGGGGCGCGCTGCGGATACACCAGGACGACGTCGGTTCTGTCCAACTCTCTCACCTCGCTTCCTGAACCTTGATGAAGTAGCTCGTACCCGTGAACGACGGCCCGAAGATGTAGTCGATGCCGGCCCAGTCGAAGTCGGGCCGTATGAGCTCGCGCCCGCCGTGCATCTCGGCGCCCGCGATGGCGGGCAGCGAAAACTGCAGGCCGAGGCTCCTGGATTGGAGCCGCGCCCACGTCCCCGATAGCGGAACCCAGATGCCAAACCGCGAATCGAGCAAGGGGCCGGTGAGGTTGGCGGAGGCCAGGTCGTTGAAGGCGGCCGATTCCTCGTTCAGGATGCCCACCTCGGTGTACCCCGGTGCGAGGCTGACGACCCGGACCGACACCTGGATGCCAGACACATCCACCACGTAGATGACCTCGATGCTGCCGCGCGACTCGATCGGCACGAAGGCGTAGTCGTGCGCGGCATCACCGCCGATCTCGTCCATCTGGTAGGTCCGCCTCCAGATCGTCTTCTCCGGCGTGGAGGCGTCGACCGTCGTCGCCGTTCGGGAATAGACCCACCCGTCCGGGTAATGGACGATCGGCACGCCGAAGCCCATGCCCTCTCCGGCCGCGCTCTGGCCGGCGATCTTCAGCACGAGCCCTTTGGCGAGTGGCGCGGTCTTGCCCTCCCCATCGGCAGGTCCGATCACGGCATCCAGCCCTGGCCAGATCGACTGCATCTCGAGCGCCGCTCCGAACCGGTACGCGTGCACGGTCTTGCCCCCGGCGACCTGGTAGCCGTCCTGGGGGCCGAGCGGGGCGAAGGGAGGGCTCGAACGGCCGGCAGCGAGGTCGGGGAAGACCTCGGTGGCTCGGTAGTAGCTGATGTCCTCGAGGACGAGGTCGGTGACTCCATGGGTCTTCATCCATGCGATGGCCTGTTCGCGGCCGAGGGGAAGAACCTGGGAGCCTGTGATCTGGTCTGGCGGCTTGTGGCTGTAGTAGGCGGCGGCCGGCGAGTCAGTGAGCAGCATCCCGGGACCGTTGGAGGCGGCCCTGCCCGCGGCCGCCAGGCCGGCGTTGTCTGCGGCGAAGCCGGCAAAGGTCGGTAGGAACGCCACCGCGAGAAGGGCGCCCGCAAAGGCGGCGCCCAGCCGGGCCAGCGCCGGCTGCCGGTCGAGCGCGGCAGCGGCGAGCAGCGCCAACGACGGCAGCGCCGGGTACAGGTAGCGATGGCTTCCGCTGTAGGCGCCGACGGCCACGAGGCCGACCACTGCGCATAGATAGATGAGCGCAGGCGCGTGGAGGAATCGCAGCGCGGCCGGTCCGCCTACGGATCCTGGACGCCGGATCGCCCAGGCGAGCCCGACCAAACCCAGCGCAAACAGCGGCAGCGCCGCAAGTCCATAAGTGCTCGTGAGCTCGAGCACACGGGCGATCCCCCCGCCCGGGATGCTGCCGCGCGCGGCGGCGGAGAATACCTCGGCCGAGCCGCGCGCGATCGAGTGGCTGGCGGGCGCATAGCCGAGTTGCACGAAGATCAGCACCCCGACCGCCGGCAGCGCCCAGGCGGCGGCAGGAATTGGTCGCGATGCGCGCCTGGTCACGCGCGCGTGGAGCTGCTCGACGACGATGACAGCGATGGCGGCGATGATCCAGATCCACGCCTTGGTGGCGGTGATCGCGGCAAACGTCGCGAGTAGCCCTGCAAGCCGCATCCGGCGCCGGACCGCCGCGAGCGCGCCGCCGACGAGCAGCGCGGTCATCAGCGGCTCGACCACCGCCGAGCCCGAGGTGAAGAGGAAGACCGGATTGAGCACGAGCATGATCACGGCCAGGCGCCCCTGCCTGACGTTGGGCGCAATGAAGTAGACGCACGCGAGCGTCGCCAGGCCCAGCAGCGCGCCGAGTGCTTTCAATGCGCCGAGCTGCCAGAACCCGAACAGGCGGAGGATCGCAGCAGCGAGCACGTGATAGCCCGGCAGCCAGGTGTCCTCCATGCCGAAGAGCGGGTCGTGCAGGTGTCCGGTCGAGGCGAGGTTCGCGGCAATGAGCCAGTGGCCGTAGCCGTCCTCGAACGGTTCGGGCATCTGCGCGACGACCAGGAGCAGCAGGCCGCATAACCCAAGGAGCAGGGCCGCCGGCGCCGCCAGCTCGAGGCGCCCCAGCGCGCGCCGGCCCATACGGCGCAGGGTCACGACTCCGATCAAGTCGGCCGCGCTGAGCGTGGCGACGGAGAGAAAACCGACTGCAAAGAGGCTGGAGTAGATCGCAATCAGACCCTGGCTCGCGGCGAGCGCAGGCGGCACGATCGCAAGCGAGGCCAGCCCAAGCAAGGTTTCGCCCAGAGCCCGCGGGTCGCCGACCCGGACGTACGCCCCATCGCGCCATTCCTGGCCGCGCTCGACGATGCGGTACTTCGGCGTGCGTACGAACTCACCGCCGCGTCGTGCGGCGCGCGCCAGCGCGATCAGCGTGTTGAACGACATCCCGGCTCCGACCGCCTGGCACAGCAGAGCCGGTGCGCCCGACCACCAGGGCCGCCCGCGCCGGGTCTGCGCGACCATGAAGCCGATCCACGGGGAGATCCCGATTGCGACGACGAGGACGGACGCGTCGGCCAGCTGCCATGGGAGCCTGAAGCCGGGGTGCGAGGCGGCGAGCAAGAGCACCGGGTAGCAAGCGAGCTGGATCAACATCACCGGACCGACTCCATACGCGAGCAGGTGCACGGCGGCCTGGAACTTGACCGCGAGGCGGTTCGAGCTGCGCAGGACCGGGATCAGCAGGTTGAACGCGGACTGGAAGCTTCCCGTCGCCCAGCGCGATTGCTGGCGCCGATACGCATCGATGGACACGGGCAATTCCTCGGGCACGACGAGGTCCTCGATGTACGCTGCCCGCCAGCCGCGAAGCTGCGCGCGGTAGCTCAGGTCCAGGTCCTCGGTGAGCGTGGCCGCGCTCCACCCGCCGGCGTCGTCGATGGCCGCGCGCCGCCACACGCCCGCGGTGCCCGTGAAGTTCGTGAAGTAGCCCTTGTCCGAGCGCACCGCCTGCTCGACGAGGAAGTGGAAGTCGATCGCGAGCGCCTGCAGGCGCGTGAACCACGAGTAGCCCTCGTCGAGGTGGCCCCACCGCGCCTGCGCGAAGCCGGCGCGGGGATCGTCGAAGACGCCCAGGGTGCGGCGCAGGAAGTCGCGTGGCGGGACGAAGTCGGCGTCGAAGATGGCGATGAACGGGGCACGTGTCAGCGTCAGACCGTGCGCCAGGGCGCCGGCCTTGAAGCCCGCCCGCGTACCGCGCCTGACATGCGCCACGCTGACGCCCTTTCGCCGCCAGTGCGCGGCCCGCCGGCTGACGATGGCGGAGGTGTCGTCGTCCGAGTCGTCGAGGACCTGGACCTCGAATCGGTCGCGAGGCCACTCCATCGCGCACACCGCATCGATCACGCGCTCGGCGACGTAGCGCTCGTTGTAGATCGGGATCTGCACGCAAACGTCGGGCTCGCCCCCGATCGCGATCGCGTTGCGAACGGCCGGGCGGATGCGGATCGAGCTCCAGGTCAGGTACAGCAGGTTCACCCCGAAGCACAGCAGGGCGAAGCTGGTCGCGGCGAGGATGCCGAGCGTGATCATCGCGATCACGTCGGGTCCGGCTCGTCGAAGAGCGCGTACGGGCGCATGGTGGCGCGCACATAAGCGACCCGGGCCAGCGCCTCGGGCTTGTCACGGCGAGTCCACTGCATGTAGCGCCAGGCGGCGCCCCCGACCCGGCGAGCAGCGCCGTCGAGAAAGGCGGGAAAGAGCCACTCGGGGAGGCGGGGAAGTGGCGCCGGGTCGGGGAAGCAGTCCGGCCTCGATTCGAGCTGTGGAAATTGGTCAAGCAGCGCGGGGTTAGCCTGAACGACCTCGTTGAAGAAGTCAGCGCCGAAGACCGGCTGCGACATCAGCATCTCGAACGCCATGTCCTCGTCCTGCCGCGCGAGCGGGCGGCACTGGGAGCGCTCGAGGATCAGGTTGGCGGTCATCAGTCGCGGCGCGATTGGGCGTCGCGTCAGGTCGTCCACCGGCTTGGCGCGATGGCGCAGCGCATGCAGCAGACCCAGGAGGTTGACTGCCACATAGGCGAGGTGGCGCCGGCCGTCGTCGACGATCAGGTTCAGGTCGACATCGTCCGACGCCCTGAAACCTCCGCTCGCAAGCGATCCGGCGATGGAGACGCTCCGGATGAAGGGGGCGAACCAGACGAGCGTGTCGACGAATCGGTGCGTCATCTCAAGGTAGCGGGGCGCATCCGAGTGGTGAGCGACCGCGCGCGAGCGGATGGCGCCGGCGCGCGTCCCGTCCGAACTCCGGAGGACAAGGTCGTGTGCGAGGGTCAGGTCAGGCGAGGCGGCCACCGCCCACCGCACATCCCCCTCGGAGAGCGCGCCGCCGAGGCAGACGTCACCAAGGCGTTCAGGTCCGAGCGCGAAGCCCCGGCGCGCCAGCAGGGCGACTGTCCGGCGCACGCGGTCTGACGTGGATGAGGTCTGGGCTGGTGAATGGCCGATCACCGAATCGCCTCCAAGAGTCCGACGGCTCCTAGGCCGATACGTCCCCGGGTTACGTCAAGTGTCCGATTTCGGTCATCATCGGTGCTGGCGCCGGCCCATTCACCCCAGGAGCTCCCATGACCGCCGATGGACACTTCAAGGTCCCAACCCCCGTCAATGAGCCAGTGCGCGCCTACGCGCCCGGCGATCCCCACCGGAAGAGCCTCAAGGCCAGGCTGGCCGAGCTGACCGACGCCCGCACCGAGGTCCCGATGCAGATCGGGGGCGAGCGGCGTTGGGGGGCTTCGCGAGCCGACATCCGGTCGCCGCACCGAAAGGAGCTCAGCATCGCCGAGTACGCGGTGGGGGCTCCCAAGGACTTCGATGATGCCATCGCCGCAGCGCTCAAGGCCCGCCGGTCCTGGGCCGCGACGTCGTTCAACGAGCGTGCCGCGGTGCTCCTGAGGGCGGCATCGCTCCTCGCCGGTCCGTGGCGAGACACCATCAATGCGGCCACCATGCTGGGGCAGTCGAAGACCGTCCACCAGGCCGAGATCGATGCCGCCTGCGAGTCGATCGACTTCTGGCGGTACAACGCGTTCTTCGCCGATCAGCTGCTGGCCCAGCAGCCGTTCAACGACGGCACCGCATGGAACCGCCTCGAATACAGGCCGCTGGAGGGCTTTGTATTCGCCGTCAGCCCGTTCAACTTCACCTCCATCGCCGCCAACCTCCCCACCGCGGCCGCGCTCATGGGCAACACAGTCGTCTTCAAGCCCGCGACGCAGACGCTGCTGGTGAGCCACTTCTTGATGGAGATCTTCAACGAGGCAGGCCTGCCGCCCGGCGTCATCAACATGGTCAGCGGCGCCGCATCGAAGCTCTCCGAGCAGGTCCTCGGGCACAGGGAGCTGGCGGGCATCCATTTCACGGGGTCGACCGAGGTCTTCCAGGGCATGTGGCGGACCGTCGGCCAGAACGTGGACCACTACCGCACCTACCCGCGGCTCGTCGGTGAGACAGGCGGCAAGGACTTCGTGGTCGCCCACGAGTCCGCCGACTCGGACGCGCTGCGCACCGCTCTCATCCGCGGCGCTTTCGAATATCAAGGCCAGAAGTGCTCGGCCGCGTCTCGCGCCTACATCCCGCAATCCATGTGGAAGCGGCTGCGGTCCGAGATGGCGGATGAGGTCGATGCCATCGCCCAGGGGGACGTCGCGGACTTCCGCAACTTCATGGGCGCGGTGATCGACGGCAATGCCTACGCCAAGCACATGAACGCCATCGACTTCGCGCGCAAGTCCGAGACGGCGAAGATCGTCGCCGGCGGCAAGGGCGACGACAAAGTTGGTTGGTTCGTGCGACCAACGGTAATCGAGACCACCGACCCCGACTTCAAGCTGCTGAAGGACGAACTTTTCGGCCCCATCCTCACCGTCTACCCCTACGCCGACGGGAAGTTCGAGGACACACTCGAGCTGGTGGACCGCACTGGCCCATATGGGCTGACGGGAGCGATCTTTGCGCGCGACCGGCAGGCGATTCGGAAGGCATCCGAGACCCTGGTCAACGCGGCGGGCAACTTCTACATCAACGACAAGCCGACCGGCGCTGTGGTCGGGCTGCAGCCTTTCGGCGGCGCGCGCGCTTCCGGCACCAACGACAAGGCGGGCTCGATCCTCAACCTCATCCGCTGGACCAGCCCGCGTGTGATCAAAGAGACATACGTCCCACCCACCGACCACCGATATCCCTTCATGGATGCGGAGTAGGCCGGCGAAACAGTGACGGTTCGGTACGAACCCGACGGGCCGGTGGTCGTCGTGACCATCGACTTCGAGCGCTTCGCGGATGACGATGGCCTGTCCGTGGCGGTCCTCACCGGCGCGGGCGGCAACTTCTGCTCGGGCTTCGACTTGAAGGCGCTTGCCCGTGGAGAGGGAAACGTGCTCGAGGAGACGGGTCCCGGTCCGATGGGCCCAACCCGAATGAGCCTCGAAAAGCCGGTGATCGCCGCGATCGAAGGCTACGCGGTCGCCGGTGGCATGGAGGTGGCGCTGTGGTGCGACCTCCGGGTCGCCGCGAGGGATGCCACGCTCGGGGTGTTCAACCGGCGGTTCGGAGTCCCGCTCATCGACCTCGGCACGATTCGCCTTCCGAGGATGATCGGGCAGGGACGCGCGATGGACCTAATCCTCACGGGACGCCCGGTGCCGGCCGTCGAGGCCCTGGGCATCGGCCTGGTCGAAAGGCTGGCGCCTTCCGGCCTTGCGCTGGCCGAGGCCCTGGCGCTGGCGCGGCGGCTGGCCGAGTTCCCTCAGGGCGCCTTGCGCGCCGATCGCCGGAGCTTGCTCGCGCAGTGGGCGATGAGCATGGACGAGGCGATGCGACACGAGTACAGGGGTGGAATCGAGGTGGTCCGGTCGGGGGAGTCGCAGGCGGGCGCGCAGCGTTTCACGGAGGGCACCGGCCGGCACGGCGAGTAGCTGTCTTGACAATGATTGTCTAGACAGCTAATCTTGGCAGCGTGCGGAGCAACGAAGAGGTCGAGCAACCGCCGGCCTCGGATGAAAGTGAAACCATCTGTTCCCTGGTCTTTCACGTGGCCCGGGATGTGCGCGTGGCGCTCGAGCGCCAGCTCTCCTCTCACGGCATCACCTCGCAGCAGGCGACCCTGGCCCGGCTGCTTCGCGCCTGGAAGCACAAGAACAAGCCGAGCCCCTTCCAAATCGCGGCGCGCCTCGGCACCGACGGCGCCGGCGTGACCCGCCTAATCGACCGGCTCGAGGCCAAGGGCGTCGTGGTCCGTCATGTCGGCGACGGCGACAGGCGGATGATCTCCATCGAGCTCACGGCCACCGGCCTGGCGATCGCCAAAAAGGCCGCGCCCACTTTTCAGAGCGTGAACCGGCAGCTGCTCGACGGCTTCACCGAGCCGGAGGTCGAGCTACTCACCGGCATGCTGCGCCGGCTGGGCGACAACGCCAGGAGCTTGAGCGAATGAGCGGTTCGGAAGCGGTGATCCAGGCCAACGGCCTGGTCAAGCGATACGGGCAGCTCGAGGCCGTGCGGGGGATCGACCTCGAGGTCCAGCACGGCGAGATCTTCGGCTTCCTTGGCCCGAACGGCGCCGGGAAATCCACGACGATCTCAATCCTGTGCACCCTGCTCACGCCCACCGCCGGCACCGCGAGGGTGGCCGGCATCGACGTCGTCCGCGACCCGGCTCGTGTGCGCCAGCGCATCGGTCTCGTCTTCCAGGACCCGTCGCTGGACGACGTGCTGACCGGCCGGGAGAACCTCGAGTTCCACGCTTTCATCTACAGCGTCCCCGCGGCCGAGCGCGCCAAGCGCATCGACGAGATGCTCGCCCTGCTGCAATTGTCCGACCGTGCAGGCTCGCAGGTGAGGACCTACTCGGGAGGCATGAAGCGGCGGCTCGAGATCGCCCGCGGCATGCTGCACCAGCCGCAGATCCTGTTCCTCGACGAGCCGACGCTCGGCCTCGACCCACAGACGAGACAGAGCATATGGACGCACCTGAACGAGCTGCGCGACAAGAAGGGCATCACCATATTCATGACCACGCACTACATGGACGAGGCAGAGTACTGCGACCGCATCGCGATCATCGATCGCGGCCAGATCGTCGCCCTCGGCACGCCCGATGAGCTCAAGGCGATGGTCGGCGGCGACGTCGTCACAATCACGTCGAGCACGCCGGATGAGGCGGCCAAAGAGATCGAGGGGATGCTGGGCGTCACGCCGGTTCGTGACGACGGCAGCCTGCGCATGGAGGTCCCGGATGGCAAGGTCTTCGTGCCTCGGCTGGTGCGAGAGCTGACGGCCCCGGTGGACACGGTCACGCTGAGGCGGCCGAGCCTGGATGACGTCTTCCTGAAGCTGACCGGGCACGCCATACGTGACGAAGAGGCGGGGACCAAGGACCAGATGCGCGCCATTGCGAGCCGGTTCATGGGGCGGCGTCGATGAGCCTGACGGCAGCCTCATCCGGCGCAGCGGCCGCATCATCTGCCGCGGAGCGGGCCGACACGCGGATGGCGAGCCTGCGTGCGATCTACATCATCTGGTACCGAGATATCCTCCGCTACTGGCGCGACCGCTGGCGGCTCGTGGCATCGCTGGCACAGCCACTGCTGTTCCTGGTCGTCTTCGGGTCGGGGCTGAGCTCTGCCCTGGGCGGTGGGACGCTGTTCGGGGCGTCCGGCGGCTTCACCTACATCCAGTTCATGTATCCCGGCATCATCGGGATGGCGATCCTGTTCACGGCGATCTTCGGCGCCATGTCGATTGTGTGGGACCGCGAGTTCGGATTTCTCAAAGAGGTGCTGGTGGCGCCGATCGACCGGTCGGCGGTGGCGATCGGCAAGGCGCTTGGCGGCACGACCCAGGCCATGATCCAGGGCCTGATCCTGCTCGTTCTGGCGCCCTTCGTCGGCGTGAAGATCAGTGCCCTCACCGTCATCGAGCTGATCCCGCTTGCCGCCGTGCTCGCGTTCGGGCTCTCTTCATTCGGCGTCGCGCTCGCGTCGAGCATGAAGTCGCTGCAGGGCTTCCAGGTGGTGATGAACTTCCTGATGATGCCCATGTTCTTCTTGTCCGGCGCCCTGTTCCCGCTGCGCAACCTGCCCGGCTGGATGACCTGGTTGACGCGGCTCGACCCAGCTTCTTACGGGATCGATCCGCTGCGCCGAGTCGTGCTCTCGGATTCAGGCCGGTCCGCCGGGCAGATCGAGCAGTTCGCCCTGACGATCGGCGGTCACGTCCTCCCGATCATGCTGGAGGCCGGCATCATGCTCGCCTTCGGCGCCGTGATGCTCGGGATCGCGGTCTTCATGTTTCAGCGCCGCGATTGAAAGTAAAACGAGAGCCGCGATCTCGCCGGCGATCAAAGGCAGCGGCCCCCATTCGGTGATCCCTTCCGCGGCGACGACCAGGACGAGCACGAACGCCCACGACCAGCGCGGCCGTCGCGCTATGCGGAGATAGAACCAGGCAGCGAGGCCGAGCATGACGAGGTCGTCCATGTGCAGATATGGGCTGGCCACCAACCCGCCGATGATTGCCGTGACGTACATCCACTCAGGCGATCTCCTGCGAAATCGATAGACCAGGCCGATGGCCCAGATCGCGATGGCGGCCTGCAGCGCGCGCGTGACGGTCAGGTTCCCGAGGTAGGGCGCGAGCGTGAGCGCCTGGTTGACGGGAACGCCTGCCGCGAAGCTCAACCGCTGCTCGTACGTCGCAATGCCCCCCGGACCGACGTTGACGGCTGACGCGAGGGCGAGGAGGCCGATCGCGAGCGCGGCGCCGGCGAAGGCGCGGTACCGCCCGCCCACCAGCAGCGCGATCGGCAACAGAAAGCCAAGCTGCGGTTTGAACACGATGAGGCCGAGCGCGAGGCCCGACTCGAACTGGCGGCCTCTGCGGAGCAGGAAGTACGAGCTCGCCGCGCCGAACGCGACAAAGAGGCCCGGCTGGCCGAGCTGAAGCGCGTAGATGGTGGGCAGCCAGGCCAGCGCTGCCACGAGGTGGATCAGGCGTGCGCGGCCGGCCCCGGGCGCGGCCAGGTACCACGTCCCTGCCAAAGCAGCCAGCAGTAGGCCGCTCCACGCCAGGTAGGCGACGGGATACGGGAGCAAGGTGAAGGGGAGCGCGAGCCAGGCGACCGGCGGCGGGCTGATGTATCGCGCCAGCTCCGCTATCCCGATGCCGGAGCCCATCGCGTTCAATTCGGATTGCTGGAGTCCCAGGTCGTAGATCGACGGCCAGCCGTGGCCGGCCCCGATGCGCGCCGCGGCGTAATAGAACGTGAAGTCGTTGTGGAAGTGGTCGGACGCGTAGGCGACCATCCACTGATAGAGGTCGAACCCGGCGAAGATCACCGCGGTCGTCGCCCCCGCCGCGATGCCAAGGTTGCGCCACCGCCTTGATCCGCCCACGTCACCCGGGATCGTAGGGCTCAGTTCCCGTACCTTGTTGTCGCCGTGCCAACATCGGGTTTCGAGCCGCGCGTGCTGGAGCTGACCGACCGGACCAGGGTCCACGTCCGGCCGATCGTCCCCGAGGACGAGCCGCTCCTGATCGAGGCGGTGGCGGCGATGTCGGAACGCTCGGTGTACTTCCGCTTCTTTTCGCCCTTGAAGCGTCTCCCCGATGCGCTCGCCCACCGCCTGGCGGTGGTCGACTATCAGGACCGCTTCGCCCTGGTCGCCACGACGCACAAACCGGCGAGCAAGGAGCGCATCGTCGGGGTCGCCCGTTACGACCGCGTCGTCGGCACCGACGTGGCCGAGACGGCGGTCGCGGTGGTGGACGAGTTCCAGCGGCGTGGGTTGGGGAGCGCGCTCCTGACCATCCTGGGCAAGGTGGCACGCGATCACAGCATCAATACGTTCACGTTGATCGTGCTGCCGGAGAATCAGCAGATGCTCGGCCTGCTCCGAAAGATGGGCTGGATCCATCAAGCCAAGCTGACGGGCGGCGTCTACGAAATCAGCTTCGATCTACCTGAGGGCTAGTGTCCCGCCCCCGAAGTTCCTTGCATCTTCGCGGCCTAGTCGGCCGGGCGCCGTCTCACCCCGTGGAATCTGACGATTCCGCGGGGACCCCGAGAGAGGCGCCGAAGCCTGCGTCGTCTCCTGTGCGCGCTCGGTCACGCATCTACGCGATGCGCTTCCTCGCGTGCTCGTCGTCTCCTTGGCTCCGGCCGCCGATGCCGCGAAATATGCGGCGGACCTCGGGGACAGGAAACTACTAGTGGATACCCAGCTGCTTGCGTTCATCGGCATCTCGTTGCTCCTCTCCGTCACACCTGGGCCCGACATGGCGGTCGTGACCAAGAATGCGCTGGCGCATGGCCGCCGCGGCGTGGTGCTCACCACGACCGGCATCGCGCTGGCGCTGGCGATGTGGGTCAGCGCCACCGCGGTTGGGCTTTCGGCTCTGCTGAGGGCGTCGGGCGAACTGCTCTTCGTGCTCAAGCTCGCCGGCGCGGCGTACCTCGCCTACCTCGGCGTGCGCACTCTGCTCGAGTCGCGGCGACGCCCGTCGGATTTCCTGGCTGAAGCGCCCGCGCCGGCGCCCGGTCACGCGATCTTTCGGCAGGGCTTCCTGTCGGCGATCTCCAACCCGAAGCTCGGGGTGTTCTTCGTGACCTTCCTGCCGCAGTTCGTGGCCCCGGGTCAGGCGCTGCTGCCGCGCCTGCTCGAGCTCGGGATGGTCTTCGCGGTGATCGGTTGGACGTGGATGAACGTCTACGGCCTCTTCATCACGCGCATCCGCGACTTCATCACCGCGCCTCGCGTCAGGCAGTGGATGCAGCGCGTGACGGGTGTGGTGCTGCTTGGTTTCGGAGCGCGGCTGGCCGTGGAGCGGGTCTAGAAGTTATCTCATAAACGGTCACGGTCGACCCGTCGTACCGTTGGTCCAGGATGCGGCCCGACTCGGGCTCACAAGCCCGATGGCTACCTTCTAGGCTCATACCGCATCGCCACCGCCCCCGAGCCGAACTCCAGCCGGCTCACTAGCCTCAAGTCGACACGCTTCGATAGCCCCGCTAACAACGTCGGCCCGTGGCCCACCAGCCTGGGCTGCACCACGAACTCGTACTCATCGATCAATCCCAGCTCCGCCAACGCCAGCGGGAGCTTCACGCCTCCCACGAGCAGTCCCTTACCCGACTCCCGCTTCAGCTGCTGAACGGCCTTCCCCAGATCCCCGCGCACGAGCTCGGCGTTCCAATCGACCCGGTCCAGGGTGCTCGACACGACGTACTTCTTTGCCGCGTCGATAGTCCGGGCGAAGGGTTCCATCCAATCGGGCCTCGCTCCTGTCTGCGCCGGCGGCCGCCACGCTGCCTCCATCATTTCGTAAGTCACCCGGCCAAAGAGGAGAGCATCGGCCTGGTCGATGTTTTCCGCCGCGTGACGATGTAAGTCTTCGTCCGCGAACATTTCACGATGATCGCAGCACCCGTCCAATGTGACGTTGATGTAATAGCGAAGAGGTCGCATTACATAAGCGTATCGACGATCAAGGTTAGGTTAGCTCGACGCCCACTGGAATTCCTGGCACACGGCGTCGAACTCCTGGCCTTCGGGAATCCCGTTCGGATAGTTCTTGGTGTCGGCGGGGTTGGCGCCGAAGATGGTCACGGTCACACCACCCCTCGTGGCGGCGATGATGAAAAAGCGCACCTTGGCCGCGGTCCCAGTCGCAGCGATCAGGTTCGCCGAGTACACCGCCCCGAGCCCGTCCTGGTAGCCGATCTGGGCCCCTTTCAGGTTGCTGACGAGGACGACGTCCTGCCAGCTCGATGATGGCAGGGCGCTCACCGCGGACTGCAGGACCTGGTCGAGCGGCACGCCCGACTTCACGCCTATGACCTGGAGCAGGCCGATCTTGGTGGCGATCGTGATGCTCTGCGCATCCTGGTTCCGCACAGTCCACGAGGGGTAGTAGTCGACCTCGAATCCGAAGGCGGAGCTCTTGTACGTCGCGGGCGCGGGCAGCGGCGTGACGATCTTGGCGCCGCAGTTCAATGTACAGGGCTTGTGCGTGCCGATAACCTGCGAGACCGCGAACGCGCTCACGGCAACCGTCACGACCGACAGGATGATGATGAGCCCGGCGGCGACGGCGATCTGGGCGCCGCCGACCCTGCGCAGCCCCGTCACCTGGGGCGCCGGCGCGGATGGGTAGGCGTAAGCGGGATGTGTCGCGACGGGGAGCCCGTACTGGGGCGCGCCGCACCGGCCGCAGTAAGGCGCTCCGGCCGGCACCTGCGCTCCGCAATGCCCGCAAAAGCGTGGCTGGACCGACACTAAAGTCCCGCCGAATGCATGCGGGTCGGTTTTGCCGCGGCGCGCGCGACGCCGCACGACGGGCAGAACAGCATTGTGGGCACGATCCGATGGCACTCCGGGCACGTGGCGTCAGGGCCGATCTCGTGAGCGGCGCCCTCCGCGAGCAGCGACTGATGGATGACAAGCCGCAGGTACATCAGCAGCGCCACAGCCGCGACCGCGCGGATCCCGACCTGGAGCACCAGGTCGGGCACGACGACCGACTGCACGCCGAGGACGATCTGCGCACCGACCGCGACCACCAGCGTCGCGAGCACGCTCGCCTCCCACCCGCGACTCGCGCGGCGGAGGTCGTACCTCTGGAGCCACACCGACGCCGTCACCAGCGATGTCGTGCTGGCATTCACGAGCATGATCAGGATTCCCGCATTCAGCAGGCGCAGCGCCCAGTCCAGCGGTGAGCCGCTACCGACCAGCGGCCCCCCAAGGAGCGGCCACAACGCGGTCAGCATCATCGCGAAGGTGAACCCGAGTGCCGAGGCCGCGCCGAAGGTGAGGCCATCAAGTGGTTCTCGCAGCAGGCTCCGGAAGAAGTAAAGGAAGAGCGGTCCGGCCAGCATCAATGCCTGGGCGACGATCGGAAGGACGACACCGGCGAACAAAACGCTGGTGCCCACATCCCTGCTGATCTCGAGGCCACCCACGGTTTCTCCGGTGAACCTCGTGAAGGCGTAGCCGAGCACTGCACCCGCGACCATGGTCGCGCCGATCAACAGCCACGGCTCGGACTCGTAGACCTCGACCTCATACAGGTAGAGCAGGTAGAGCACGGGCAGGAGAAGGACGGCTGCGATCGTCGCCGGCGCGAACAGATGGAGCGCGGCGAGGATGACCACTGCCGTGGCCCCGGCCAGCAGCGCCCAGCGGAAGGCGCCTCCACGGCGGTGCGGCAGGTGTGGGAAGAGCGTCGTGACGATCGAGAGGTGCACGACCGGTTCTGACGGCACGGCCGCGAACGCGTGTTGTCGGGAGGCGGTGCCTCTCGTCAGGTGGGCTCCACAGTGGCCGCAGAACTCACCTGCGGGAACCATGGATCCGCAGTGGGGGCACAACACCAGCGGCGGCCCCGCAGCCGGCGCGGAAGCGTCCGCCTCTTTACCCCGCGCGCGGCGAGCCGGTGGCCTCTTCCGCGCGCCATCCTCGTCGGTCACGCTCCCCCTCCTTTTATGTAGAGGATCCAGGCGGCGTCGAGGGCCGCGCCGTCCATGCTTCCCCACCCGGTGGTGAAATCCCAGCCCGCGGCGGCGTCGTATGCGAGGTTGTTGCCGACCTTCACGTCATGGAATGGAGGCGAAGGCAATCGGGATTGGTTGGCGCCCATCCAGTAGATGGCGGGATTCGCAAACCCGGTCTCGCGCAAGCCCTTGCGCTTGAGGTCCTGGTCAATCAGCGCGACGGTCGCCGCCCACAGGGGCGCTGCCGCCGACGTGCCGCCGGCCTCGCCCTCCTGGCCCCCGAAGATGATGTTGAACCCGCTGTTCGGGTCGGCGTCCGCGGCGACGTCGGGCACTTGCCTGAACCCATGCCCGGCGGCCTGGCCGACGATCTTCTGGTAGTCGGGTATGGGGTAGAACTGGCTGGAGCCGCCGCCTGTCCCGCTTTCATCGATCGGTCCGCCCCACGCCGCCTCTTTGAAATAGATGCCCTGCACCGACTCGAAGACGGTGGTCCCGCCGACCGAGGTCACGTTCGGGAGGGTCGAAGGGAAGCTGCCCGCGGGAGGGGAGTCCACACCACACGTGTACGCGCCGCTGTCGCCGCTGGCGATGAAATGCGACATGCCCTGCGCCACCGACCGGTCCTGGATGCTTGCGTACTCGGAGCGGTGCCCGCTGGGGGTGTCGGGTTCGCAAGCGCCCAGGCTTTCCGAGATGATCGAGCCCAGATGGTCGCTGACCATCTGGTCGAACGCGCGGTCCCCATGCGCAAAGTCCGGAGCGGAGAAGTAGACGACCATCTTGGCGGCGGGCGCCACCTCGTGGATGATCTCGAGGTCCAGCACCGCCTCGCCCTGGGGCTTCATGGGAGTGCCCCACGAAGGGTCGCGCTTTAGAGTCAGCAGTGGCTCGAACGGGGGCAGGCCGTACTTGGTCGCGAACTTGTCGAGGTCCGCGAAGTTGGGCAGGTCGTCTATCTCTGGCAGCACGATGGTGATGCCAGAACCATCGAGTCCTGAGTCGCGAAGGGCCTTCAGGTCATAAAAGGCGAGCACGTCGGTTGGGGTCAAGCCTCCCGGACGCACGGCGTATGTGCGCTGGTGCCGGTAGTTGTCGAGGCCGGTCAGGCTGGTGACGACGGCGGCGATTTCCGGTGGGAGACGCGGCTCATCCAGCGACGCGTAAAACGTGGCACCGTCGGCGAGACGGTAACCCTCGATGTCGACCCGGAACATGGCGGCCACGGCCGGCGCCGGGCCCCCGGCCGCGATGAGCGCCGAGCCAGGCCGCCACGTCGCGCCAAGGCCGCCGGATCTGAGCGCCGCCAGCGCCGTCTGCACCCGGAAGGGGTCGGGCCCGAACTCGGCGGCGTACTGCTCGGGCGTGACGGTCTGCCCGGATGCGATCAGGCTGGCGAGCCGCTCGGGCTGCCTCACCTTGAGGCCAAGGCTCAGGTCGACCTGGGTGGCGGCGCCGGCCGGGCCCAGGTGCACCGCGTGCTTGATGGCGGTCGCGAGCAGGGGTGGTGGAGAGCTCAGATTTCCGCCGGCAAGGGCAGGCTTCGAAGCCTGCGGCGAGCTGCAGGCTGCCGCACCGAGGATCGCAAGGGCGGCCAGCGCGCCCAGCACTCGCCGGTTCATCAGAAGGTAGCTTCCCAGACCTCTGACTCGAATGCCAACTCGAAGCCGAGCTTGCGATAGGCGTCGAACGCCCGGGTGTGGTTCCAGCCGTCGACGTAGAGCGAGGCTGATCGGGCGCCCTCGGCGCGCAGCCTGAGCAGCTCCTCGGCCACGAGCCATGTCGCGAGTCCCCGACGCCGATGCTCGGGGACCGTGCCCACGGAGCTGATGATGCCCACCGGCTGCTCGCGGGCATCCTCGGGGTAGGACTCGATCTGGGCGAGCGTGAGCGCCGCCGGCGTACCTTCCCGGGTGGTCACCATCAGCGCGAGGTGGGGCGGGCGCCCGGTCACGAGCTCGGCTTCTTGACGCGGCGAGAAGCGCCAGTGGTCGGCGAAGGAGCGATTGTGGACGTCCGACCAGCCACCGGCGGGAACCGCGTCGCCATCCCGCAGCTGGTAGCCGTCCACTGGCAGCGGCTCCGGCAGCGTGGCCGAAAGGTCCATGTCCATGCGCCACCACGGACGGACCATCTCCGCCCCGAGCCTGGCCAGGCCGTCGCTGTGGCCGCGCCCGGCCCACACCTGCGCTGCGATCGCGCCGGCGGCCCGTGACAGATCGAGCCCCCAACGCAGCAGGTCCCGCCTGAGCTCGGGGCGCTCGCATGCCACCGACACCTGGGTGACAGCACCGTGCGGCGTCGGGCGGCCGGCGACGAGGACCGCACCTTCCAGCCCAGTCGCGCCTTCCACCACCCTCGAGCGAGCGCCCCAGTCAAAGCCGGCGAGCAGCCGCTGAAGATGCGCTTCGCCGGGCACGCAGTCGATCCGCCCGGCCCGCACATCGGCGTGCCACAGCCGGAGCACGGCGGGCAGGTCATCCGCGCGTCCGGGCCTCACGCCGTCGCCCTGGCGGTGACCTCGTGGACCTCCGGCAGCGCGCGCCGGATTCGCTCCTCCAGCTCGCTTTCGACTTGATGGGCTTGCTCGAGGCTGACGTCGCCGGCCAGCTGCGCCACCACGTGGGCATGGATGCGGTTGTGCCGGTCGCTCAGCTCGACGTCGACGCAGCGTTTCACGGCTGGGTGCGATTCGACCACCTGACGCATCCGCTCCGCGAGCAGGGCGCGGCGCTGCGTGACATCCTCGCCGCTGACGACCTGTGGCTCCATCGGTTCGAGGTGGATGTCGATGCGCGTGGCGTCGGGCAGCTCGGCCCGCAGGGTCTTCTCGAGGCGGGCGCTCGCCACCGAGGCCGAAGCCAGCGTCATCGTCCCTGGGAGCTTGGCGTGCATCGTGAGGTGCAGTGAGCCATCGCTCTCGCGCTCGACGGTCACGTTGTGAAGGTCGCGTACCCCGCCGTTGCGAGCGGCCGCCGCGTGAACCCTCTCGACAAGGTCGCTGGGTCGCGACTGCCCCTCGACCAGGACCGTCAGGTCGAGCTTGGGCAGAGTGGCGCGGGCAGCTCGCTTGACCTCATCGACGAGAGCGCCTGCTGCCTCCAGCGGCAGCATCCGCGCAGTGGCGATGCTGGCGTCGCCGATGAGGTTCGGCCCCGACCGTCGCACGCGGACAGAGCGCACCTCGCGGACGCCGTCGACGCCTCGGATCGCCTCGCGCAGCTTTCGCTCGGCGCCCGCCGGCGCGCGATCGATCAGGATGTCGCCCGAGTTCCACGCCAGAAGGCCCGCGGCGCGCGCGATGATCCCTGCGACCAGGAGCGCCGCCACCGAGTCGGCCCATGCAAACCCCATGCGCACGCCGGCAAGGCCCGCGAGGACGCCGACGGTGGCGAGCACGTCCGACCAGCGGTTGGTCGCGTCAGCCTGGAGCGCGTCGCTCTCCGCCACGCGGCCGACTCTGCGGAGCACGGCCCCACGGCCGACCTCGATCAAAAGCGTGGCGATCAAGAGCACGAAGGCGTAGCCGGCCGCATTCACGACGGCGCCTCCCAGCATCAGCCGCCTGACGGCCTCGAACGCGATCCCCGCGGCTGTGATCAAAAGGAGCACGCCCTCGGCAAAAGCGGCGAGGTTCTCAGCGCGGCCGTGGCCGTACGGGTGCTCCGTGTCGGCCGGCTTGCGCGCCGTGCGCACAGCGACCAGGGTGAAGACGCTCGCGGCAAGGTCGAGCAGCGAGTGGACGGCCTCGCTGAGGATGCCGAGGCTGCCGGTCAGCAGCCCGACCAAGAGCTTGCCCACGACCAGGGCCGCGCCGATGAAGACCGAGCCGAGCGCGACGCGCTCGGGCCGGCGTCCGAGAGCGTTCATCTCACCTCAACTCTAGAGGCATGTCCGGAGCCCGCCCGTGAAGGCTACTTGAGCAGCGCCGCGGACACGAAGAGCTGCTCCTCGGAGCCGAGCGCGACCACCAGGTCCCCTTCCTCCAGGCGCAGCTCGGCACTCGGGCTGATGTGCAACGTACCGTCGCGGCGCTGCACCGCCAGCAGCTTGGCCGCGGTCGGGCCCAACAGCCCGGCCTCTTCGATCGTCTTGCCGACCGCCACCATGCCCGGCTTGACGAGCATCTCCTCGACGGCGATCGCCGACACCCGGTGGTGCAGCGTGTCCAGGACGTCGACCAGCGCGGGGCGCAGGGCAAGCTCCGCCATCCGGTGGCCGGCCATCTGGTACGGCGAGAGGACGCGATTGGCGCCGGCCAGCTCCAGTCGCCGCACCGACTCTGGCCTGCCGGCGCGGGAGAGGATGTAAAGCTCGGGGTTGAGCGCTCGCGCGGCAAGCGTGATGTAGACGGCGCGCTCGTCGGAGTCGACGGCGGAGATGAGACCGCGAGCGCGCTCGATGCCCGCGAGCTTGAGGATCTCCTCGCTGGACGCGTCCCCTTCGACATGCAGACGGTCCTCGTTACGCAGCCGCACCAGCGCCTCCTCGGTCTGGTCGATGACCGCATACGCGACCTCGTGCTCCTCGAGCTCGGCCACGATCTGCGTCCCGATCCGGCCGTAACCGCAGATGATGAAATGATCCCGGAGCTGGTTCAGGGCGCGCTCCAACTGCCGCTCTCTCCTGTACGCGACGAATGAGTTGTCTGTGAGCGTCTCCGCGAAGACGCCGAAACCGTAGAGCATCGTACCCACGCCGACCACGATCAGGGTTGAGGTGAACAGCCGGCCCGTGGTCGAAAGCGGGTGGAGCTCGCTGTAGCCGACGGTGCTGATCGTGATGATCGTCATGTAGAAAGCGTCGAGGAGGTTCCAACCCTCGATGAGCGTGTAGCCGACGATGCCGTACAGGATGACCACCGCGAGCAGCGCCGCCGGCAGCCGGAAGCGGCGCAGCGGATGCGGGAGGCGCCTCTTCAATTGCCGGCGGCCGCCTAGCCGCCTCCGCCCGGACCTTCCAGCCCCGGCTTCGTCATCTTTCCGAGGTCGACCACCTTGTTGAGGGCCGCCTCGGAAACGCCGCGAGCGCGAGCCAGGTCGCGGATCGACTTCCCCGTGCGGATCGACTCCTTTGCGATCTTGGCCGCCTCGTCATAGCCCATGACCGGGTTCAGCGCGGTGGCGAGCATCGGGCTGCGCTCGACCAGCTCCGGGCCGTGCTCGGTCGCCTGCAGCCCTTCGATGCAGCGCTCGCGGAAGTTGCGGGCGGACGCCGCCAACAGCGTGATCGATTCGAGGCCCGCAACTGCGGCGACGGGCATCATCACGTTGAGCTCGAAGAGGCTGCCCGACTGGCCGCACACCGTGACCGTCAGATCGTTGCCCAGGACTCGGGCCACCACCATCGTCATCGACTCGACGATCACCGGGTTGACCTTGCCGGGCATGATGCTGGAGCCCGGCTGCGTCTCCGGTAGGCGCAGCTCACCGAGGCCGGCGACGGGCCCGGTGCCCATGAGCCGGATGTCGGAGCCGATCTTCCAGAGGCTCACCGCGATCGAGCGCAGCGCGCCGTGCGCGGCGACCAGGGCGTCGAGCGTCGCCTGGGCGTGGAAGTGGTTGCGCGTCTCCTGGATCGGGAGCCCGGTCGCTTTAGCCAGCCGCGCGCACGTCAGGCGTGCGTATCGAGGGTGCGAGTTGAGCCCGGTGCCGACCGCCGTCCCTCCGAGGGGAACGCTCGCCAGCTCATCCAACGCTCCTCGCGCCCGGCGGATGGACTCCTCCACCTGGCCGGCATAGCCTCGGAACTCCTGCCCGAGCCGGATCGGCGTCGCATCCATGAGGTGGGTCCGGCCGGTCTTGATCACGGGCCAGAACTCCTTGCTCTTCGCTTCGAGCGCCTTCTGCAGCTGCTGCAGCGCAGGGACCAGCTCGCCGGCGATCGCAACCGCCCACGACACCTGGATCGCCGTCGGAATGACGTCGTTGGACGACTGGCACAGGTTGACGTGGTCGTTGGGGTGTATCAGCTTGGATCCGCGCTTACCGCCGAGGATCTCGGTCGCGCGGTTGGCGATCACCTCGTTCGCGTTGGTGTTGGTCGACGTGCCGGAACCGGTCTGGTAGATGTCGATGGGGAACTGGTCGTCGAGCTTGCCGTCGACGACCTCCTGCGCCGCCCTGGCGATGACAGACATGCGGCGCTTAGAAAGCAGCCCGAGCTCGCCGTTGGTCTGGGCGGCCGCTTTCTTGACGAGACCCAGGGCGCGGATGAACCGGCGCGGGAAGGGCTGCCCGGAGATCGGGAAGTTCAGGACCGCGCGCTGGGTCGAGGCGCCGTAGTAAGCGTCGGCGGGCACCTCCATCTCCCCCATCGAGTCTTTTTCCACTCGTACTTTCGCCTCCCCGATTTTCCTCTCAGCCACCGACGGAGATTCTAGAGTGGGCCCATATGCGGCTCGCGGCGGCAGATATCGGAAGCAACACGGTTCAAAACACGGGCGAGGCAGGCCTCGCCCGTGATGAAAGCTAGCGACGCGCATCGCCAGAGGGGCTTGGAAGGTGCATAGGTGACGGCCGGAATAAATCCGGCCTAGAGCTCCACTGGGGTACTTTTTCAATCTAATGCGCCTGGCGGCGGTAGATGTCGGCAGCAACACGGTCCACGTCCTCGTCGCCGATGTCGTGAGGAACAAGCTCGAGGACGTCGCTCACTACGTCGAGATGCCCGAGCTGGGTGGCCGCGTCGCGCGTACGGGCGCGATTGGCAGCGGAGGCCTTACAGCGATTCGCGCCCTGCGCTCGGTCGTCGCGAAGGCCCGCAAGCACGGCTTCGAGAAGCTCATCGCCGGGGCGACGGAGGCCGTGCGCCAGGCGTCGGACGGAGAGGCCTTTGCGCGGCAGGCCGCCGAGGCGATCGGGGCGCCGGTGCGAATCATCCCCGCTCGTCGCGAGGCCGAGCTGAGCTTCCTGGGCGTTGCCAGCCGCCACGCCACCCGCGGAGAGTGGGTGATGGTGGACATGGGCGGCGCCTCGACCGAGGTCGTGGTCGCGCGCGGCCACGAAATGCTCAACTCGGCCACGCTGCCGATCGGCTCGGGCGTCCTTGCGAGCACCTACCTCTCGGATCCGCCACGGCCCGAGGAGCGGGCCCGGATGCGCAAGGCCGCGCTGCGGGAGCTCACCCACGCGCCGGACGGCGACGTGCAGCGCCTGGTGGCGACGGGCGGCACTGCCTCCAACCTGCCCCTTGTGCTGGCCAAGCGCAACCCGCCAGGAGTACTGACCACGGCCGATCTGCTCGCCTGCGAAGGCCGGCTCGATGCGCGCCGGGCCGCGGAAGTGGCGCTGAAGGTAGGCCTGCCGCCGAACCGGGTCAAGGCCATGCGCGCCGGGGTGGAGGCGCTCCTCCTCCTCCTCGATTGGTACGGCCTGGCGCTGCTGCACGTCAGCCACCAGGGCCTCCGGCACGGCATGATCCTGGCTTATTTGGAGCGGGGCGAAGAATGGTGGCGCTAGCCCGTTAGAACGATGGGTAGGATGAGTTCATGGAGAAGGTGAACGATCGAGAAGCCACGCTGAAGACGGCGCTGGCGCTCACCTGCGTGATCCTCGCGGTCGAGCTCGCCGGCGGCCTGGTCTCCCACTCCCTGGCGCTCTTATCCGACGCCGGGCACGTCCTGACCGACGTCTTCGCGCTCGGCCTCGCGTGGTTCGCCCTCGAGCAGGCCAAGCGGCCCGCCGACCGGCGGCGCAGCTACGGCTACCAGCGGGTCAGCATCCTCGCCGCGCTCGTCAACTCCGTGACCCTGATCGTGATCGTCATCGCGATCGCTATCGAGGCGGTGCGCCGGCTTGCCAACCCCGAGCCGGTGCAAGGCGGGATCGTGATCGTCGCAGCGCTGGTTGCCATCGCCGTCAACGCATACGTCGTGGTCAGCCTGCGCGGGCACGGCAAGAACCTGAACCTGCGCGCCGCGCTGCTGCACGTCACCGGAGACATCGGAGCTTCGGCGGGCGTGGTCGTGGCGGGCGCGGTCATCCTGCTGACCAGGTGGTTCTACATCGACCCGCTTCTGTCGCTGGGCATCGCCGGCCTCATCGCCTACGGCGCCTGGCGGATCGTTCGCGAGACGGTGAACCTTCTGCTGGAGGGAACTCCACGCGAGATCAACGTGGGCGACGTGACGGCCGAGATCTCTAAAACCGATCACGTGACGGGCGTGCACGACCTCCACGTCTGGGCACTCTCGTCAGAGGAGATGGCGCTTTCGGTTCATGTCGTTCTGGAAGAGTGCCCGCTGGGCGACGCCGAGCACGTGGTGCGAGACCTCGAGAGCAGGCTCTGTGACCGTTTCGCGATCGGCCACACGACGATCCAGGTCGAGAGCTGCCATCCGTGCGGGGAGATCCACCACGGCGCGGGCGAGCACAACCACCCGCACGAGCATGTGGTGCTGAAGGCGGTCAGCCCATCGAGCGGGCGGGCAGCGCTTCCTCGCGCTGGAGGATCCTCCGCGCGAGGGCGATAGCCGCCGCGTACGTCGAGTCCATGCCCCGGTAGCTGAGACCTCGCGCGCCCAATGTGCGCGCCTGCGTGAAGGGTGTGTCCGACGCGTAGAACACGACGCCGAGGTCGAATCCGAGCTTGGCCATGTTCACGCTCTCGCCCAGCGGATAGCGGTCCGGCTGCGTGATCTCGAAACAGGCGTCGAGATACGGGCCCGCCTCCAGCTCCACCACCGTGTAGCGGCCCTGGTAGTACATGTCCAGGTAGTCGCGGTTCTGCAGGAAGGTGCCGCGCACCGCGACCGCGCGCTGGTTGTCCAGCGCCGAGCCGTAGACGAGGTTGGGCTCCACGTCAGCCGCCGAGATGACGTTGTCGAGCCAGTATGTGTTGCCCGAATGCTCGTTGAAGACGGCGTTGGGGATCATCACGTCGCCCACTTCGGCGTTGAGCGTGGCCGCCTTGCCCAGCACGTAGACCCCGGCCACCCAGGCGCTGTGCTCGGCCACCTGCCGGAGGATGTGGTACGCGGCCAGGCCGAGCGGGTAGTCGACGTTGACGATGCACGCGCCGGACGCGCGCAGCTTCTTCTCGTCCACCGGCCCGACCCGAGGGTCGATCGCGCTGGGGTCCAGCTGCGAGATCTTGAATACCTGGGCGGCCGAGTCGACGCCGGTCCCTTTGGCGGGTATGTGACGGATGCCGTTGGCCGTCTCGATCTCCGCCCGGCGGCTGCGCAGGCGCGTCCGATCGGGATGAAGGTCGAACAGCTGGCGCGCCCCGTAGTAGAGCCAGTTGTATCGCGACGCGCGGCTGTGACCGGCTTCGAGCTTGCGACGTTCGTCGTCGAGCTCGGGATCATTGACCCGGACGAAGTCCGTGATCTCGCTCTCGAACTGGCGCGCGACGCCGGTGAGGACGTTGACCAGGCTGTGCGTGTTCGAGGACACGAAGTAGATCGGAGCTTCCCGGAGACCCATCTCGTCCATCGCCGACTCGATGGGCTGCCACCAGCGGCTGGCGTTCCGTGCATAGCCGAGATGGCTGCCGCCGATCAGCCGGATGACGATCCTGCACTCGTCCCGCTTGATCGCGGCCAGGTTGGCGTCGAAGTCATCGCCCCACGCCTGATGGAGGCGCCGCCAGTCCTCTTCGCCGGCGCCGGCCGCCGACCGCGCATCCTGGTCGCCCAGGGGAACGTCCTGGAGCAAGCCGTGCAGCTTGTTCCATTCGATCTGGTAGGCGACGAGGGTCGGGACCAGGTCGTCGATGTCGGAAGGGGATGCGATGAGCACCGCGAGGGTGTCGCCGTGGTGGTACCAGCGGCGGCGCCGGGCCGGCGCCTTCACGGCCTGCCAGCTGAGGATGTCCGCGCCATACACGGCCCGAAAGCCCTGCGGGCTCTGGCCGAGGAGCACTCGCCGGCAGCGGACGATTGCGCTTGGGAGGCGGCGGACCGCGTACAGAAGGGCGCCCATGTCGACCTGTGGCTCGGCCGCCAGGGGGTGCAGCACGGAGGCCATGGAGAGATGGGCGTGAACGAGGGAATCGATCTTGATGTCGCCCGAGCTCTGCAGCATCGTCGTGTAGGTGCGGACGTAGAGCTCGACCGCCTGTTTCCCCGTCCAGCCGGCTCGTGGAGGCGACTCCATCACAGTGTTGCGACCTCGAGATCCGACGCAGATTCGTGGCATCGGCGGGCGGAGGCAAGGAAAGGGTGGCGCAAGGAGGAGCGCATCAAAGATGCGTGACGACGCGGCGCCGGGCCCCTTGACGCAGCCTTCAGTGCCGCAGGCGCCCGCCCGCCTAGGACACGAAGATGCGAGGAGCTTCGGGGGCGCAACACTCAGTGGAGTCTAGAGTCCTGGTGTCGCTTACAAAACCTTTACGTCAGGCCGTGGAAAAGTGGGGCCGGGTGAGGTCTAGTTAGGGTGTGTTCAAGAACATCGCGACCTTCCGCCACCTCCGTGCCTTTCGAGTAGTTGGGTTTGCGACGTGCGCCGTCGCCATCGCCGCCGGGGCGGTATGGATCACCGCCTCCGCCGCGGGCATCAACGTCGGCTTTCGGCCGCCCTCGACCTCCTCGAACCAGGCCTCGAACGGGACGGCAGCCGGCGCCGACCTACAGACAGGCAAGGCCTCCGCTGTGTGCAACGACTTCGTATCGCATTTCGCCTCGAACCTGGGCAGCAGCCCGACCAAGGTCGACGCGGCGTTTCAGAAGGCGGTCGGCCAGACGCTCGACGACGAGGTCAAGAACGGCGACATCACCCGGGCGCAGGCGGACGCCATCAAGAAGAAGATCGCCGGCCAGGCTCCATGCGCGCTGCTCCCGTCGACGGCAGGCAAGGCCCCGGGTGAGGACATCGGCGTCTACCGGCAGGCTCTTCTCAGCGCCGCCGCCTCTGCTCTCGGGATCAGCGATCAGCAGCTCGCGGCCGATCTCGCCAAGGGCATGACGCTGTCGCAGATCGCCGCCGCCCAGAATCCCCCGGTGACCGAGGCGCAGTTTCGCGACCGGCTAATCGCGAAGCTGACGCCGCTGCTCGACGCGGCCGTGGCGAACAAGAAGCTCACCAGCGCCCAGGAGCAAGCGATCATCCACCAGCTCCAGACGGGGCCGATCCCGTACTGGAACACGCCGGCCAAGAGACCGGCGACGACGAGCCCGGCCGCCACCTAGCTGTCGGGACCCTGCTCCGGTGGGGCGCCCAGGCGGCGCATGAGCTCTTCGAGGAGCTGACGAGTCTCCGGGTCTGACATCAGGCGCTGCTGCATCTCCTCGGCCGAGCGCCGGATGTCGGGGTCGGACATCAGGCGCTCCGACATCGCCTGGAAGCGCGTGGTCATGTCCTTCATCGACGCTTCCTGCGCGACCTGGATGAGGATCGGCTGGCTGGCCGCCGCGACCACCGCCTCGGCCTGGAGCCGGACCATCTCGATTCCCTTGCATCCGAGGCACTCGCCTTTCAGCCCGCAGTGGCACAGCTGCGGGCGCAGACGATCCAACGCAGCGTGCAGCTCTGACATGTCCGCTGGGCCGGCCATGCCTCCAGATTACGCGGGCTTGTTCCTCCTCGCGTACATGGACTCGATCTGGTCTCGGTAGTGGTCCAGGACGACCTTGCGCTTGACGTCCAGCTTGAGCGAAAGCTCGCCCTTCGCCTCTGAGAAGTCCTCCGGCAGCAGGGTGAAGTACTGGATGTTCTCCCAGTTCCCGCGGCCGGCGTTGACGCCGTCGACCACCTTCTGTACGTGCGCCTTCAGCCCGCTCTCGTCGAGGCCCTCCTTGCGGGCCGCGTCCCAATCGGGAACCACCAGCGCTGTCACGTACGGTTTTCCATCGCCGATCACGACGGCTCGCTCGACCAGGTGGTCGCGCATGAGGTCGAACTCCAGCGGCTGCGGCGCGACGTATTTGCCCACGGCGGTCTTGAAGAGCGCCTTCTTCCGGTCGGTGATCCTGAGGAAGCCGTCGGCATCGATCTCACCGATGTCGCCCGAGTAGATCCAGCCGTCCCGAAGCATCTCGGCACTGGCCGCCGGGTTGTCGTGATAGCCGACCATCGTGCCCGGGCTCCTGACCAGGATCTCGCCATCCTCAGCGATCTTCAGCTCGACACCAGGGAACGGTTTGCCGACGGTCAGGAAGCGGTGCGCGGCGAGGGTGTTCGAGCATGCTCCCGACGAGAGCTCCGTCATGCCCCACCCGTTGAGGATCGGGACTCCGATCGCCCAGAAGAACTCTTCGATCTCCTGTGCCAGCCCGGCGCCGCCGCTGATGAAAAAGCGCAGCCGGCCCCCGGTCAGGCGCAGGCGCAGCGCGTCGAGCACGAGGCGCCGCGCCAGCCCGTGCCGCCAGCGAAGCACCGGGCCGGGGTTGGGCTCGTGGGCGAATTGCATGCCGATGCCGACCGCCCAGCCGAAGAGAAGACGCCGTACAGCGGGCGCCTCGCGGACGCGGGCCATGACCGCGGCGTGCATCTTCTCGTAGACGCGCGGCACAGAGTTCATCGCGGTCGGCTTCACCTCGCCGAGCTCCTCGGCGAGGTGCTCGGTCCCGCGCGAGATCCAGACCTCGCCGCCGAAGACCAGGGCGAGGAAGATGCCGTTGACTCGCTCGTAGACGTGTGAGTAGGGCAGGAACGAGAGCTCCGAGTCGTCGCTGGTCAACGGGAACGCTTTGAGGATGGCGCGGCAGATGTCGACCAGGTTGCGGTGCGCGAGCTCGGCGCCCTTCGGCTCGCCGGTCGTGCCGGAGGTGTAGACGATGGTGCAGACGTCGTCCGGCTTGATGTTCGCGAGCCTGGCCGCGACCTCGCTGATGTGCGTGGGTGGCTGAGTCACCCATTGCGCGATCTCCGCGTCCATGCGCAGCACTCGTCGAAGCGGGCCACCGGTGGCGAGCTTGGCAGCCATCTGCTCGCCGGATGCGATCGCAAGCACCGCGCCGCTGTCGGCGGCGATCTTCTGGGCCAGCACCGGAGGGCTGCTCGGGTAGATCGGCACCGTCATCGCTCCGAGCGACTGGATCGCGAAATCGCAGTAGATCCACTCGACGCGGTTCTCCGACATGAGCACGACCGAGTCGCCTGCCCTGACACCCGCCTCTATCAGTGCCGACGCGACTGCCAGCACGCAGCGCCTAATCTCCGCCCACGTCGCGACGGCCCACGATGAATCGGCGGCGTGGTAGTGGACGAGGGCTCGATCACCGAACCGCGCCGCCTGGCGGAAGAAGACACCAACGGTGGTCCGGTCGGCGATCGAGTCTGGATTTACGAGGTCAGTCGACACGGTACCGGCGGCTTCGACTCGTCTACTTGACGGCCTTGACCGAAAGGGTGAGGGTGCCTGCCGGGACGCTGACCGTGATCCGGTCGCCCTTCTTCTTGCCCACCAGCGCGCGACCCACGGGCGAGTCGACCGAGATCCGGCCGGCCGAAGGATCGCTCTCGACCGCGCCGACCAGGTGATAGGTCTCCGCGTGGCCGTCGGAGTCCACGACGTCGATCGTCGAGCCAGGTCCGGCCACGCTCGAGTGCGACTCCTTGATGATCTGGGCCCGCCCGATCATCTCCTGGAGCTCATAGATGCGCCCGTCGAGGAGGCCGACCTCCTCCTTCGCCTGCTCGTATTCGGGGTTGTCTTCGATGTCGCCTGGCTGGAACGCCTCTTTCAGCCGCTCGCCCGCCTCGGCGCGCCGCTGCGTCGCGACCTCCAGGTCGCGCTTGAGCTTCTCGAGCCCCTCAGGCGTGAGCAATACCGGTTCGGTCAGGTCCATGGAGATCTGAAATGATACCCGTCAATTGGACCCCTCCGATTTGAGGTCCGGGCTGGCGGAACGGCTGGCGAGCAGCAGGCCGATCGACGCCGAGACCTTCAACGCCGCGTGCTTCATGCTCTCCCGCGCCCTCGAGGGTCTCGAGTTCTCCAATCCCAAGGCCGCCCCGCTGGTGAGGCGACTCCTGCGAGTGGCCGGCCGTGTCGTCATCGACATCGGATCGCCAGATGCGCCGCCCGAGACGTGGTCCAGCACCGAGGAGATGGCTCTGCAGTGGATCGACGAAGCGCTGCGCGCGCTGGGCTACGAGATCAAGCCCGCGCCCGGCGTCAGTTGATCAGCCGCGCAGCGGGCGGAGCGGGAGAGTAATTGGGGTTGAAGTCGATGCCGACTGCGCCCCCGCCTGAGACGCTGGCGGTGTAACAGATGACCTGACCGGCCAGTGGCGAGCGGTCGCCACCGTTGATGGTCCAGTTGGCGCCCGGCGTGTAGATGGTGCCTATGAATTGAGTGGACGCACCCCCGTTCATTGTGTCGGCACAGGTGTTGGCGGGGGGCGCATAGATCACGATCCAGTTGTACTGCTCTCCGGCGTACACGTACGTGGCGCCCTGCGCGTTCTGGTTCAAGCACGAGCCGGCAGGGAAGTAGAACTGCACGGCTCCGGGCGTGACCTTTGCGGTGGCGCATGGCGCGGTGATCTGCCCTGGGTTGGGCGAGACCACGCAGTAGTTCTCGTTTGCCACGTCGCCACCGCTATAGGGCGGATACTCAAGCGACATCGCAGGGTTCTCCTGCGACAGCAGGCCGGCTGGTGGCGGGCAGTTGCTGAAGCACTGCGGAGCCAATTCGTCATCGGGCGGACTGCAGTTTATTGCGCGGGTCTGTGCGAAGCACAGGGTTGAGGGGTTGGGGATCATCTTGTCGTTGATGTCATAGACGCTGGCACCGGCGGCGGGGGGGACGCCGGGCGCGGCGGCGCCAAGGGTCCACGGGGTCCCGTTCGGGTAGGGACCCACGGGGACGCCGCCGCTGAAGCCGGGCGCGTCGAAGCGGCCGACCCAGCCGAAGTTGGACTGAATTCCGTCGCAGCCGGCCGGGTTTATATAGACGTTGTACCGCGTGGCACCGGGGGCGTTCTGGGTGATGTTGATGCTGATGCCGATGTTGGAGGGCGAGTGCAGGCCTCCGACGACCGGGCTCGGTGTCAGCTGGCACTCCGACGGCGCGCTCTCGCGCCGGCAGCCAGGTGCGGCGAGGCAGGGGTTGGGTGCGATCGTCGAGTCGAGGAACCGGTCGTCGCGGACGGAAGTCACCTCGACACCCCATCTGTTGTTCTTGCTCAGGGTATCGGTAACCCCCGAGTGGCAACCGGCGGGCGTCTGCGGCGAGAGGTCCGTGCAGGCAGGCCCGAGGGTGATCGTCTGGCCGGCAGCCGCGTTCGTGACGTTGAAGTGTCCGGCGCAGTTCGCACCGTTCATGTCCCAGAACTGCGGGTTTGCGACCGATGTCTTGGCTGGGGCGGCCCAGTTCTCCTCGTCCGGCGCTTTCAGTTCGTTGGACAGCAGGCTGCCTGTGGCGTCCGACGTGTAGCCGGCGGTCCATGTGTAGACGCCCGCGTCCAGGAAGGCGCAGCTCGCCGAACCACCGGTGAGGTGGAAGCTCCCGTAAGTGCCGGGGTACATCTCCGTCCATGTGCCGCGGTTGAACTGGTTGTACCCCTGGGCAAGGGCGTAGTAGCCGACCGAGGGTGCGAGATACCCTGGGTCGGGCAGGCTCGGGGCCGGCACCACGGCCGATCCGATGGTGTCGCCCGGAGCGCAAGATCCAGCCGGATGCACCGGCGGACCCGGACCGAAGGGGTCGTAAGGAACGAACCCAGGCGTCGCGTTGTAGCAGTAATACGCAGCCGCATTGCAGTTAGACCCGGCGGCCCCATAGCAGTTTCCCGCCTCGTGCAGATTGGAGTCGACGCACGCGGTCCCGTTGGTATACACGTCTCCGAGAACGGTGAGCTGAGCGGCGCCCTTGAGGTTCATCGCGCAGTTGTCCGTGCTGAGGGTGAGCAAGGCCGGCGTCTGTCGCTGATTGCCGACGATCGATGTCGCCGTCGCGGAGATGAACACCGTCGACGGGCCGCCGAATATCTGCATGAACGCCAGCGGAAGCTGGTGAGTGACGGTGAACACGAACTGATAACCGTTGAACTGGGTGTTCGTGGCCACGATGGTCAGTTGGATGTTGCCCGGGTAGGTGGCGACCTCGGTGTCCTGCTGAAGGTTGGCGTTCGGTCCGATGAAAGTGGTCGTGGGCGGCGGATCGGAGGTCGGGCCCGAGTACAGATGCAGGTCGCTCTGGAACACCTGCTTGGCCTGCGGGAGCGTGCTGCCGTAGAGATTGTTGAAATTCTCGTACCAGTCGCCGGCGGCCAGCGCTGCGGCATCGACGGCAGCCTGCAGGTCACGCCGGTCGACGTAAGATCGCCCGGAGTCGATCGCCAACCCGAGCATGGCGAACAAAACGAGCAGCAGCAAAGCGATCAAGACAATGGCCTGACCCTCTTGCAGCCGCCGCTGGGGCGACTTAGTTGCTGTACTCGGCGCGATAAACCGCATAAGCAGTGATGACGATCTGGTTGCCGACAACTTGCTGAATCAAGGGAGTGAGCGGCTGGAAGTTGAACCAGAGCGTGACCTTGATGGGCTCGTTGCCGACGGCCGGTGTGATGCCGTTGCATCCTGGGCCGGGCGGGGGCAGCGTGCCCAGGCCCCCGCGCGGGCCGTTGGGAACGCCGTTGCCGGCCGCGCTCGGGTCGGTGATGAAAATCCAGCCGGTGTTGGCAGGCGGCAGCTGGGCTGAGCCCTGCGGGTTCCCGCCGTTGGGGATGGGGCCGTTGGGGCACGGGTTGGCCAGCACCTCGGTGACGGCTTTCGCCTGGACCGCGGTGGCGACGTCGGCATCAGTCGGCCACGTGTGCGTCGAACCGTTGGGGTCGATGAAGTAAGACGCCCGGACGGCCACGCGCGCGCCTTCGTTCGCGGCCTGCTGCAGCGTGATGTAGAAGTAGAGCCCGCGTCCGAAGTCGATGATCCCGAAGGTCAGCAGCAGGATGATCGGGGCGATCAGCGCGAACTCGGTGAGGCCCTGCGAGCGCTCGCTGCGCGTCCAGCTCTCGACGCTCATCTTCGACCGCTTGGCGCTCTCGATCAAACGATTCCATCTCTCCGTCATGGCTTGCCCTGGATGGTGAAGTGCTCGTTGTATGCCAGGTTGATGCCGTTGCCGAACAGGCCCTGGATCAACGGTGTGATGAGCTGGAAGTTCATCAACAAGGAAACATTGATATCTCCGAGTCGCCAGGAGTTGTCGACCGGATGGACCGGCATTGTCCCTGTTTGCAGGCCGCCGCCGGGGTACGTGTAGCAGATGTAGACGTTCACTGCCTGAAGGGTGGCGGGGTACGCCGACGCCGCGTAAGGCTTGTTGTTGAATGCGTTGCCATCGGTCGGCACCAGGCAGTTGCCGCTGGCTACGAAGTTGATATTGGCCGGCTTGATGCCGGCGCCGGCGAGCGACGAGTTGACCGCGGTCATGATGTCGGCGTCGTCCAGGTAGAGGTTGGCTCGGCTCGAGGTGTTGAACCACGCGCCGTGGCGAGCGCCTTCGCGCGCAGCTCCCTGGAGGTTCACTGCGAAATAGAACGCCCGCGACAGATCGAGGAGTCCCATCATCAAAAGGAGCAGCACGATGGAGGAGATGGCGAACTCCACCAGCGACTGCCCACGCTGCCGTTGCCGGCTGCGCGACTTACTGTTCACGGGCACAGTGGAATTGAACCTGATTCGACCGCCTGGTGCAGCGCATTAAGCGAATAACGCGGCAGAAGACGTTTCCGTGCTCTTTGGAAGCCGGCGCTTGTTGCTGACCTTACGGCGGAGCCGGGTTCGGCGACTTTCTAGCGTGGCCGCTTCGTCCGGGATCCTGTCCTGGGCGGCCTCCACCACGGCCAGCGCGAGCTGAGGATCGCGCCGGCGCCACTCGAGCAGCCTTGCCCTCGCCACCGGCAGCCGGACGTCGTCGGAGATGCTTCGCTCCAGCCAGCCCAGCAACCCCTCCGCACCCGATATCGACCCACGCCGGGAGAGCTTGCGCGCGATCAGCAGGCCGGCCGTCGCGGCGGCTTCGCCCTGGCGAAACCTGGTGGCGTTCCGCAGGGCGCGCCAGCCGTCGGCACGTGCACCGCGCCGGATTCGGTGCCGGCCGAGAGCCAGCCAGTCGGAGGCGTCCATACCCGCGTCGGCGCCCCGCAGCCTGGAAAGAAGCCGGGAGTGGAGATGGACCAGGCTGATGACGTCCAACCGGTTGTGCTCGAGGACAGCCTCCAGCAGCGGGCTGGACCCGCGATGCAGGTAGGTGAAGTACGCGTCGGGGACGAGCGCGCCGTCGATCGGATCGTCGCGCTCGTAGCCCAGCAGCCTCTCCTCCACCATGCGCAGCGTGCAGCTCTCCAGGCGGTGCCGGTACAGCGCCCGCACCAGCGTGAGCAGGTCGACGTGCGGCGGCGACGCCATCTCTCCCGGCATCCGCGCCATCACCCAGCGGGTCCTCAGGACCGGCAGGTCGAAAGAGGCGCCGTTGAAGCTCGCCAGGCCCTCGGCCGCCTCGAGCTCCTCGCTCAACCTGTGGAGGAAAGCGCCCTCGAGCCCGGGCTGCGGCAAGAAAAGCTGCGCAAGACGCAGCCCGCAGTCGATCGGGCGCGCGACGGCGGCTGCGAACGCATAGGTCCCGGCGCCACCCCCAAGCCCGGTTGTCTCGGTGTCAAGGTAAGCCACGGCGCCGGGGTGTGGTTCCAGCGCGGGCAGCGGGATGACGTCTTCGCGCAGCATTGCGTCTCCGAAAGGCGTCGGCACCGCCTCGAACCCACGCGGGAGCATTTGCTCGTGACGCGGCCTGGGCCGCGACGTTCCGCCTAGACGATCAAGGCGGTCGCGGAGGTCGCGGACAGCAATCGCAGACATGCGCTCTTGGCTCCTTCCACGAGATGCAGCGGACCCACGCACGAAGGACAACCGGCCAGGCAGGGGCAGTCGCGCACCAGCGCCCCAGCGTGCTCGAGCAGGTCATGGTGAAGCTCGAACATGCGCTGGGAGTAGCCGACGCCGCCGGGATAGATCTCGTAGACGGTCACGGTCGGAAGACGCGTGGTGGCCGAGCGCACCTCGGCGACTGCCCCCAGGTCGCGCGGATCGCACATCAATCGGATGCTGGCGACGTGGCGCAGGGAATGAGCCATCCCCTGGAGGCCGGCTTCGAGAGTCTCCCGCCCGAGTGCGGACCACAGGTCATCGTCGACGCTGATCCAGTAGCCGGTGGTGTGCAGCGTCTGCTCGGGCAGGTGGATCGGGCCGGACCCGATGTTCTCGTGGGTGTGGAAGCGGACCTTCTTGAACATGCTCGGCAGCGACGTGACCTTCACCTCGCCATGGCTCCGGGCGAGGCCGGCGCCCGCCGGCCCGGCGAAGGTGTCGAGCACCTGCACAGACACCGACGCGAGCGCGGTCGTGTAGTAGTCGACGTCGACCGGGTGCACGTAAGCCTTCTTCTCGTCCCAATCGAGGCGATCGACGTGGAACTGCGCGCCTTCGTGGAGGTAGACCGCCTCCTCGTGCAGGAGCACTGGGGCCGAGAACTGGTCCATCTCGCCGATGACAGACGGCCTTGGTTGTGAGGTGTCGATGATGACCACGTTGTCGGCGGCTATGCGCCGCAGGTGGATCTCCTCGGCGGGAAAGGCCTGGCGGCTCCAGAACCACCGGCCGGCGGACCGCGTCGCGGATCCGTCGTCTTCGAAAACCCGGAGCAGGTCGCTGACGTCGGCGCGCCCCAGTCGCTCTTCGGCTTCGAAAGGGAGCTCGAAGAGGCCGGCCTGGAGATGGCCGGCGAGCAGGAGCAGGTTGTCGGGGTCGATCAGCCCCTCCTCCGGGTCCGTGCTCAGGAAGTATTCGGGGTGGCGGACGATGAATTGATCGAGCGGCGAGCTCGAGGCCACGAACACGCCCACCGACCCGGAGCGACGCCCCGCACGTCCCAGCTGCTGCCACGTAGAGGCGATGGTGCCGGGATAGCCGACCAGGACAGCCGCCTGGAGGCTGCCGATGTCGATGCCCAGCTCGAGCGCATTGGTGCTGACGACGGCTGTGATCGCTCCGTCGCGCAGCCCGGCCTCGATCTCGCGCCTGTGCAGCGGGAGGTAGCCGGCGCGGTACCCGCGCACGCGCTGCGCGGCGTCGAGGCGCGGGGCGAGGTCCTGGCGCAGATAGCTGAGCATCACCTCGACCTGCAGCCGGCTGCGGCAGAACAGGATGGTCTGCACCCCGGACCGGATCCAAGGCGCGGCGATGCGCCGGGCTTCCAGCATCGAGCTGCGACGTACGCCCATCTCACGATTGATCAGCGGTGGGTTGTAGAAGATGAGCCGGCGCTCGCCGCGCGGCGCGCCGCTGTCCTCGATGAGCTCGATGTTCTCCTCCTCGAGCAGCCTCCTCGCCAGCTCGAGCGGGTTGGCGATGGTCGCAGAGGCGCAGATGAAGGTGGGATTCGACCCGTAGAAGGCACAGATGCGTTTCAGCCGCCGGATGACATTCGCGACCTGGCTGCCAAAAAGGCCTCGATACGTGTGCAGCTCATCGATGACGACGAACTCGAGGCACGAGAAGAGCCGCCGCCAGCGTGTGTGATGCGGAAGGATGCCCGTGTGCAGCATGTCCGGGTTCGTCATCACGACATGGCCCGCCTCGCGAATCGCGGTGCGGCGACCGGGCGCGGTGTCGCCGTCATAGGTGTCGACGCGCACGTCGATGGGGAGCCCGTGCTTGAGCGCGCTCAGCTCCGCGAGCTGGTCTTGAGCGAGCGCCTTGGTCGGGAACAGGTAAAGCGCTCGACGCTCAGGGTTCTCGAGGAGCCGCTGGAGGACCGGGAGGTTGTAGCACAGCGTTTTGCCGCTGGCCGTCGGCGTAACCACGACGAGATGGCGCCCGTTGCGGACGGCGTGGTAAGCGTCGGCCTGGTGGGTGTATAGGCGTACGATGCCGCGCGCGGCAAGCGCATCGGTCAGCTCGGGCCGAAGCTCGGAGGGAAGCGGAGCAAACCGCGCGTCCACGCCGGGAATGACATGGTCGAGGGTTATCTCTCCCGTGAAGTCGGCGGGAACGAAGGCGGGAGTTGTGGGCATCTGGCGCAAGGGAGGTTAGACGAACATTCGTTCGGAGTCAAGCGAGGACGACGCCGTGGGAGGCGCTCCCGAGTACAGGCCCGGTTCGGAGGCTGATTTCGAGCGCCTCTACCGGACCTCCTACCGGCGGATCCTGGGCACGCTCATCACGATGCTGCGCGATCGCGCGGCCGCCGAGGACTGCACCCAGGACGCCTTCGAACGCGCTTTCAAAGCCTGGAAGACCTGGCGTCCGGACGCCCCCGCCGAAGCCTGGCTGCACCGGATCGCGATCAACGTCGCCATCAACGGCCAGCGGCGGGAGCGGCTCCAGGAGGCCGGCGCGCTGCTCCGCCGTATCGGGCGGCCTCCTACCCCGGCCGACCCGGCCGCCGTGGCGGAGCGATCCGACCTGATGGTCGCCTTGCGCAAGCTGCCGCCGAAGCAGGCGGCTGCCATCGTCCTCCGCCACTACCACGGGTACAGCAATCGTGAGATCGCGATCTCGCTAGGCGTTCCCGAGCGGACGGTCGCCTCTCGCTTGGCCGCGGCGCGCAAACGACTCCAGCAGCTGCTGGCGAGCAGCCGTGCCGGCGCGAAGAAAAATGGGTAGTCCGGCCCGGGAGTTGGTTCTGTCTTGCCGATGAACGGACCAGGCGATTTCGAAAGCGAACTGGAGCTCGAGCTGCACCGGATCCTCGATCCGATCGCGGCGGCGCCCATACCGCTCCGAAGAGCCCCGTTGTCAGGAGGGATCATGAAGAGACTGTTGGGCGGCGCAGGAGCCGCGCTCGGCCTCAAGCTTCTCACCGGCGTGGCGGTAGCCGCTTTCGCGGTCGTCGTCGCCGGAACCGCCACCGAGGTTGCGGTCACGGGCAGCTTGAACCCGGAGACCTGGGGCCAGCACGTCACCCAGGCCGTGCAGACGTGCAAGGACACGCTGCGCGCGTCCGGCACGCGTGGCATCGGCCAGTGCGTGAGCGCCATCGCCAAGCAGCACGGCCAGCAGGTCAGCGACACCAAGGCCAGCAAGGCGCGCGAGAACAATGGCAATGGCAACGGCAAGGACAAGACGAAGGACAAGACCAAGGACAACGGCAACGGGAACGGTGGCAATGATGGCAGCAGCCACAAGCCCACCAGCACCGATCACCCGGGACCGCCGCCGGTCCAGACCTCGATGCTCTGGATCGCGTAGGCCCTAACGGGATTCGCTAGAACCCTTCCTCTCGCGGGGCCGGGCCGAAAGGCTCGGCCCCCAATTGTTATGAGAGAAAACGTCCCGTTTTCTCTCATCGCAGGTCGGCTTCGCCGACCTACTGCTCTCATTCCAGGGCAGTAGGTCTTGTTAAGAAGTCTCTCCTGGCGATGTCTGGCAGCCTTGATTGCACGACCTGGGACGGCCGGAATAAATCCGGCCTAGACGCCACGCCTTGTTATGAGGGACAACCTGCGGTTTTCCCTCATCGCCGGGTCGGCTTCGCCGACGCGGCTGCTCTTTTTCCCTTAGCGGTTGGGATTTATTAGAAAGAACACTCACGCGGCGCGCGAGTGTCAGTGGCACGCCTTGGGACGGCCGGAGTAAATCCGGCCTGCTTGCGACCCATTTTTTCGTGAGGACGACACGCGCAGGGTCAGCGGCGGGCCACAACTTTCCAGCGCTGACCGGCGGCGGTGTCGGTGACGGCGACGCCCATCGCGGCGAGCTCGCCACGAAGCCGGTCGGATTCCTTGAAGTCCCTGGCGTCTCGCGCTTTCTCGCGCGATTCGAGCAGCGCGGCCGCGCCGGCCGGAAGCTCGAGATTCGGCGTGGCCCGGTCGAGGTCCAGCCCCAGGACGCGGTCCCACGCAATCAGGAGGTGCGCCTTGTCAGCTCCAGGCAGATCCGCTCGTACGAGCTCAGCCACGAGCGCCATGGCCGCAGGGAAATCCAGGTCATCGGCGATCGCGGCTAGAAAGCGCGACTCGAATCCAGCCGTCTCTTCCCGACCGGACGGGGCAGTGCCGCCCGCAGTCCAGTCGGAGACTCTCGCGCGAAGCTGAGCGAGCGCCCGATCCGCGCCGGCCAATCCTTCCGTGCTGAAGTTGAGCTTGGTGCGGTACTTCGCCTGCAGCGCAAGGTATCGGAAAGCAAGTGGATCGAAGCCCCCCTCTACGAGCTCGGTGATCCGGAAGAAGTTGCCGGCCGACTTCGCCATCCGCGATCCGGCGAGCAGAAGCAGCCCGCCGTGCATCCAGTGGGACACGACGCGGTGGCCGGTCACGCCCTCCGATTGAGCGAGCTCGGCCTCGTGATGAGGAAAGACGTTGTCGGCGCCGCCGGTGTGGATGTCGAACCTCTCGCCAAGGAGCGACATTGACATCGCCGAGCATTCGATGTGCCAGCCCGGAAAGCCCGGTCCCCACGGACTCGGCCAGACCTGCAGGCGGTGTTCGCCGGCCCCTTTCCACAGCGTGAAGTCGCCGGGATGCCGCTTGCGGGGATCGACCTCGCCCCGCACGCCGGCGAGCAGCTTGTCCGTGCTGTTGCGCGACAGCCGTCCATAGGCGGGGAAGCTGGCGATGTCGTAGTAGACCGTGCCGCCGGCCTCGTACGCATGTCCCTTGGCGATCAGCCTGCCGATCAGCTCGATCATGGACGGGATGTACAGCGTGGCGCGGGGAAAGTGATCGGCCACGCGGATGTTGACGAGGGCGGCGTCCTCCATGAACGCGTTCGTGTAGTAGTCAGCGATCTCCTCGGGCGACTTGCTCTCCAGTCGCGCTGAAACAAGCATCTTGTCCTCACCGCGGTCGAAGCTGTCGTCGGTCAGATGGCCCACATCCGTGATGTTCATCACCTGCTCGGTGCGCAGGCCCAGGTACTCGAGGCTCCGGCGCAGCAGGTCCGGGAGCATGAACGTGCGCAGATTGCCGATGTGGACGTATCGGTAGACGGTCGGCCCGCAGGAATAGATGCGGACACTGCCCTCCTGCTGGGGGCGCAGGTCCTCCTTCTGCCGGGTGAGCGTGTTGTACAGCCGCGCGGTCCTCATGGGATCGAATCTATGCTCCCAGTAATGAGAGCGCACAGGCTGGAGGGCCGGAGCGCGACCGCCGGCGACATCGAGGGAAGGGTTCTCGTCCACGATCTCGGCCCAGATCTGCGCAAGGGGACGGTGCTCTCGCTGGAGCACCTCGAACGCGTGCGGCAGTCAGGCGAGGTCCACGTGGTCGAGCTCGAGCCCGGCGACCTGCACGAGGACGTGGCGGCGAAGAGGCTCGCCGCCGCGCTTTCGGGTCCGAATCTCGAGGCCCAACCCCCTGTCAAGAGTCAGTCACGGCTGATCGCGAAACGGCGCGGCCTGGTGCGGGTGCGGGCCGAGCTGGTCGACGCCATCAACGCCCTCGGGTTCATGTCCGTCTTCACGCTCATGGACGGGCAGGCGGTGGCGGAGGGTGAGGAGGTCGCGGGGTGCAAGGTCACGCCGGTGGCGGTGCCGGGGGGCCTCATCGAGGACGCCGAGCGTATCGCACGCGAGCAGGGCCCAGTCATCGAGCTGCTTCCGTTTCGCCCGCTCCGAACGTTCGTCGTGGTGACCGAACGCCTGAAGCCAAAGGCGCGTGACCTGTTCCGCGCCGCAGTCACCGCCAAGCTGGGGTGGTACGGCGCCGAGGTGATGGCGCTGCGCGAAGTGGCCCGGACGCCGGAGGCCGTCGCGGGCGCCTACCGGGAGGCGGCGGCGATGAGCGCGGAGCTGATCCTGTTCGCGGGAGCATCCGCGATCGATCCGCTCGACCCCGCTTACGCGGAGCTGACGGATGCGGGGGGCCAGCTGCTCCAGCTCGGCGCCCCGATGCACCCGGGAAGCATGTTGTGGTTGGCGCGGCTGAACGGTGCCGCTGTCGTCGGCGTCGCCTCTTGCGCCGGCTTTGGCCGCTCGAGCTCGCTAGACCTCTTGCTGCCGTTCGTCTTCGCCTACGGCAGGGCAGACGCCAAGGACCTGCTCCGCCTGGGCCACGGCGGCCTCATCGAATCGGGCGCCGGCCGGCGGTTCCCGCCCTACTCCTGAGCGCCGGCCTGCGCAGGCGGCGTCGACAGAATCCGGAGGATCTCTCCGGATTTGGGAATGGCCAGTACGTCCAACCGATCGCCTTCGTTCACGTGTCCATCCCACGGCGGATCCGAGCATTAGCCTCGCCACGACCTTGGGGGAGATGTGGGTCACAGGTTGATCTGTATGGCCGGCATCGTCAGCTCGGCCCAGCCGACCCCGGCCATCGCCTCAAGGTACCCGTCGACCGCGCTCACGAGCGGCGCCAGGCGGATGCCGCGATGCTCGGGTAAAAAGGGACGTAGGTAGTCAGCTCCGCTGGTCCACTTGTTCACCGCCCCGCGCCGGTTGCGCCTGGAATAGTGCAGGCAGCCGGCCGCCACCTGGATCAATCCTTTGTAGAAACCGGCGTCCGGCCCCTTGCGATCCGGCATCCATTCATGCTCCCAGACTTCGTGCGCATCCCAGTACCTCCCGCTATTGAAGAGGTCGATGCCGCGCCTCAAGCCCGGGGTCATGCGGATAATCCCTTCATGGCGGAGCAGCCTGCCGAGTACTCGCGCGTCAATCTATCCAGTGACCCCATCTACCGATACCTTCGCATCACGAAGGGCGGACCCGGGGGCGTGCCCGGGAGGTCGGCCGAGCAGGACCTGGTCGACAGCGCCTGGCTGCAGCGGCTCCGGCGCATCCACCAGCTGCAGAGCGCGTGGTGGGTCTTCGCGACGGCGGAGCATTCCCGATTCCAGCACGC
>WNFG01000267.1_pt1 | contig 43797 bp, 39 predicted proteins | sample 5400431 | NCBI WGS metagenome assembly WNFG01 (sample SAMN13153346, study PRJNA577476) | soil metagenome | isolation source: 120 cm saprolite under Douglas fir tree site 2 hole 3 replicate 2 | place: USA:California | collected 2015-04-18
TCGGCCCGTATCTTTGCTCCACGCTTCCTTCAGACCCCACCTCACGGTGACGCCCTTGCGCTTCGCTACCCTTCACCTCCATCAGGTTGGGACGGGACTTTAACCCGCTAGCTGCCGAACATGCACGGCGTACAAGAAAGAGGGACAGTCAGGAATGACTGTCCCTCAAGAGGCCCCAGCGGTGAGGCCGGGTTGATGACACGCGCTCACATGCACCTACTTCTTGGCGGCGCTTGTTTTCGTGGCTTCCACTTTGGCGGCGGCGTCGGCGTATTTCTTGGTGAAGCGCTCGACGCGGCCGGCAGTGTCAACGAGCTTTTGTTTGCCGGTGAAGAAGGGGTGGCAATTCGAGCAGATTTCGACATTCAACTTGTCGCCCTTAATCGTCGAACGAGTCGTGAAATTGTGGCCGCAGGCGCAGTGCACCGTAACGGGATGATAGTCGGGGTGAATACCGGGTTTCATGAGGCTCCATTCAGTCGCGTCCGGTCTGCACGGCCGCTCCGGTAAGACCGGAGCACTACAGCCGCGTCGCTAGGTCGCGAGGCAATTGTCTATGATACGCGAGGTGTCAAGTTCCGCCAAATGGGAAGCAAGGCAATCGCGCGTGACTAGCTATGACCTCCCGCGTAGTCTTCAAGAAGAGTGCGTAAACCGAAGAAAACAAACACCCTCACTGTGCCGCAACTTGGTTTGCACCGCAGACTAGTCTGTATTGCAGACCAAATCAGCACCACCCGCAAACCAAATTCACAGCGCCACGGGTCCCGAGGCACTATTCTGGAAAATGCCAACGGGTGACAGCGTCAGCGAAGTTTTCGGCGTGTTCATCCTGACCGAAGGCGACCTGCGGCTTGACGCGGAAGACACAGCCTTCGGAGGACATGAGAAGAGGCTCCACATCCCCGCCGTACTTGCTGTTGTAGATTTGCGCGAGTTGTTTCCAGACAGAGCGGTCTTTGATTTCTTCCGCGAGGCCTTCGAGGATGACGGCTTCATCGGCTTTTTCGGTGCCGATGACTACGTGAGGATCCGCAGCAATATTTTTTGCTTTGCGAGTGCGCGGACCAGTGCTGAACCAGAAGGCTTCCTGCCACCAGATGCCCCAGACCAGCATGAGATGCGGACGGCCGCCGGGGCGCGTGGTGGCGATCCAATAGTTGTGGGATTTTTCTAGGAGCGCGAGGGCCCAGGACCAAGGCTTGAGGCCGGCGGTCCCTTGGGGAGATTTCTGAAGAGCGTCGGGCCAGAAGGGGTGGCTTGCTTTCGGTTGGATCATGAGGGCTCCTTGGCGGATTTCAGTTTGCGCAGGGAATATTACCAATCCGGGAGACGAGTACAAGGAGAGCAAAATTCTTGTTGTGGCGCGAGGGGTCATCGCGTAGGTTCGCATAGATGCGAGTCGATGTTGTGGAACGCCTCCCGGAACATGGAGCAGCGACACGGGAAGCCTTTGAAGATGCTTCGGTAAAGCTGGCGCTGCAGAACTTTCAGAGTGCGATGCAGGGCGATGACTCTCTCTTCGCCAGCGAGTATAGAGGAAATTGGCGGGTAAGTCGGACTGGGGATGGGCGCGGGATTTGCAGCGGAAATGTTTCTTTGTCTTTCAAGGAAAAGGAGTTTGGGCGGAACCGGGGCTTGTATCTTCAGTTGATGCAAAAACTGATCGAGCTATTGAAGGGCGCTGGGTCGCAGGAAGTATTGATGGCGAGACTGTGCCTGGTTTTGACAGGCGAGGAGGAATCGAGTCCGGTTGTTTTTTCCTTGGGGATTGAGCTCGAAGCTGTGGGCGATAACGGCGATCAAGCCGCCCTGCGCTGGGGGCTGGGCCTAGCACATTTGCAGCAGGCGCTGCTATTCACGTCCCGTCATTTGCGGCAAGTGATTTCACAGAAGAATGGCTGAGGCAGTTTACGGAAGGGGCCGGCGAGCTTGCGGGCGGCGGGGAATGCTCATGAAATGAAGGCACATCCGACGCGAAAGCCGCCCTGAGGAGTCTGTAGTTTCCAGACAGGCTTCAGATTTACGCGAACCGGCGGAAGAATCGGGACGTGCAAGACTGCAAGCAAATTGTCGGGAAGTTCTTCAGGCGAGTCCATTTCGATAGCGACACCGCCAAAACCAAGGTCCAGGACGCGGGCGCGGCGCGCACCCTGATCGCCGAGAACCGCGTAGGCGTTCGTGCCAGTCATGGAGACACGCTCGGCCTTGCGCTGGACGGTGAAGACGCGAGGCGCGGGCACGGGAAGACTTGCGGAAATCTCGGCAGCGGTGGCGGAAGCGGCGGCTTCGATCGCGGATTCGGTTTTTTCGGGCGCGCGTCTCGTTTCAATCGAGATGGGCTGAGAAGCCGGCGCAGTCCGATCCACGGGCGGAACGGCCTGCGGCTCTTCCTGCGCGGTGGGAGCCTCGGTGCGCGGCGATCCGTTTCCCTTCCGGCTGGAGTGATTTGAATGTTTCAAACGATAAAGACGCTCGTCGGCGATGCGGATCAACTGATCAGCTTGTTCGGCATCTTGAGGAAAATTGGCGACGCCGTGATCCATACTGACGCTGACGGTGAGTTGAAGCGGCTGTAGCATTTCCGCAAAAACGGTTTCGACACGGCGGGCGAGGGCCAGCGCCTGGGCGGCATCGGTTTGCGGGAGAATCAGGGCAAACTCGTCGCCGCCAATACGAAAAGCATAGTCCGAAGTGCGCAACGCTTTTTTGAGGGTGGCGGCTGCGGCGCGCAAAACTTCATCGCCGCGCGGGTGGCCATGCTTGTCATTCACTTCCTTGAAGCGATGCAAATCCAGCAGGACGAGGCCCAGGGGCTGACTGTAACGTCGGGCGCGATTGAGTTCCTTTTCGAATGTTTCGGCGAAGAGCCGCCGATTGTAGAGATCGGTGAGCGGATCGGTGACGGCGTTGAGCTGGAGTTTTTTCAGGTCGTCGTATTCGATGAGGATGGGAACACGAAGAAGACCCATTCGAGTGAGGACATCTATCAGAGCGGTGATAATCGAAATCTGACGATCGGTGCGATCGCTGAGCTCGCGGCGGCGCGCGAGCATGTCATCCCAGATTTGCAAACACTGAGTTTCGCGCAGATCCAGATGAGCGATCACACGGAAGTATCGCTGGAGAAACTGACCACGCGCAGGCAGATCGAGAGTATCGAGCGCATCGGCAAGCAGCTCGAGATAAGAATCCTCAATCGACAGGCGCGGGGGCGCAGGGGCGCCGGGGCTGGGCATATCCGGTATGGACCTAACCTCTGCCTATCCCCGCGGGGTTTGGGGAAAGCTGAATAAGTTTTCTACATTTATGTGGAGCAACCAAGAGTCCATTCGTACTGGACCTGGGAGAGCCACTTGGTAACTAGACCTCCCCAATTCGGGGGTATCCTATTACAAAAAGGGACAAGGGTAAAGAAAAGGCGGATTTTGCGGCGCAAAGTGAGTCGGCATGTCACATAACTACCCAGGCTTGCCGGACGTGAGGGAGAACTCATTCAATCGCGCGAAGAAATTTCAAACCAAAGAGGCGCATCTCCCCGACCGCATCTTGACGCAAGACCCTGGCGGCGATAGGCGGGGTTTCACTGGGAATCAGACTCGAAGATGCGGGCGACGGCGCAGGAATGGTTAAGTGCACGACTTGATCAGGCCGGATGATGTGTGCCGAGGTAATACAAGCCCCAGTAGCACTGATATTGAGAGTCTTGGTGAGCTCGATGAATTCGGCTCCGGAAGTGTCGATGCCGCGGACGAAAACGGGTACCTGTAAACGGATGCGAGGCGACCGCCGGGTTGAAGATGAAGGCACTAACTGCTTCTTCTTAAGAATGTCAGTCTCCACGGCCTCTCACTTGGTACCAGGGAACTAGTACGGATGCATGCATCTGGAATGCCAGTCAACTCTGGCGCTCACGCCAATAAGGTCATTTGTATGAATGAGATGAACGTATACTACAAGGTGAAATAAACTGTTGCAACGTGTCTGTTTCCCGGGATATCCACTTTCCTTCCTCAAATGTGCAAATGAAACGCTTTTGCCATTGACACTTGGGGACCACTTTGTAAAGCTCACTAGGGAAATTTTTTGCCACTTTACCCCCGAGAGGCGGGTTTGACGGATGTCCGGACGAATTGCAGTTCCCCCCCTGTCGGATGAGCGAAATCGTACCGTCCTTCCTATGAGTTACGTCCGCGGCCTGCTCGATAAAGTTGAGAAGTCGCTGCTAGTAGCGGAGAGGAACGGCGATTTACTCCTGGTGAATTCGCGAGCGAAAAAATTGTTGGAATCTTACAGATTCACCGAGACTTCGGGGTTGAATCTCTTCACGGACGTGCTCTTAGCAAAATCGAAACAGATCTTTGATCAAATCGAGAGCGGCGCGCACGAAGTGGAGCTGCAAATCGAACGTGGAGGAGTCAAATCTACAGCGCAGATCCAGTGGATGCCCGAGCCTGACTGGCTAGTTGTGGAACTTGAGAGCAAATCGGAAACACAACAAGCACAAGATCCTGCCACGCAACTGACGATTCAAGAGCTATTGCAGGAACGGGAGATAACGTACCGAAATCTTCTGGCGGCATACCTGAAATTGCAGGAGGTAAACCGGCAGAAAACAGTGTTCCTTGCGTCCGCGGCGCATGAGTTGAAGACACCACTCGCGGTAATCAAAGGCTACTACGACCTGCTGCTGGCCGGCTCGCTGGGCCGATTGACAGACAAGCAACAGGATATTTTGGAGGAGTCGAAGGACAGCTGCGAACGGCTGGTGCGCCTGGTCTCCATGTTCCTGAACTATTCGGCGCTGGAGAGCGGCAAGCTGGTGCTGCAATTGCGCGAGAACGATTTGCGAGATTGTCTGGAGGAGCTTTCGAAAAGGTGGACGGAGGCGTTTCAGCGCAAGGGAGTCAAGCTGGAAGTCAACATTGATCCGTCGATAGCGACGTTCCGATTCGACTACCAAAAGGTGCAGCAGGCAGCGGCCAATCTTCTGGACAATTCCTTGAAACATACGCCAGCCGGCGGCAGCGTGACGCTGCGTGCGGGCCCGCATTTCTGGGAGCGGCGCGTGGCGGCCATGGCTCCCGCTGAAGAGCGACGGAGATTTCGCTTGCCGCGACCGAACAGCGTCGAAGTGAGTGTGGCAGACTCCGGGCCGGGAATCGCGGCGGAACATCATCAGGAGATATTCGAAGATTTTGTCCGAGTGGACCGGAACACTTCGGGGATGGGGCTGGGACTGGCGATTGCGAAGCGGCTCATCCAGGCGCATCGCGGAAAAATCTGGGTGGAAAGCGAATCGCAAAGCGGGAGCAGATTCACGTTCTTGTTACCGATGGATCAGGGATAGGGAAAAGACTTTTTTGATAGAGAGGGAACAGTTGATGGCCACAAAGGAAAAGATTCTCGTTGTGGATGACGAGCCGAGCATTCGAAAGTATCTGCAGACCCTGCTGGAAGTTGATGGATTTGAGGTGGAAACCGTCAGCTCCGGGCGAGAGGCGCTCTCGAAAGTGAACGGAGGTGAGCGGCCGGACTTCATCATCCTGGATGTCCTGATGCCGGAAATGAACGGGATCGAGACACTGAAAGAGCTGATGCAGATCGATCGCAGCCTGAACGTGCTGATGCTTTCCTGTTCGAACGAGGTGGGCACGGTTGTCGAAGCCATTCGCATCGGGGCGCACGATTATTTGACGAAGCCATTTGAGAAATCGGAACTAGATGCGGCGATGCTGAAATCGCGCCAGAAAAAAGAGCTCACAGCAGAAAACCAAGCCCTGCGGGATTATTGCGATCAGGTCACGGAAGATTTGAGCTTTCTGGCAGCGAGCCCGCAGATGGTACGGATCCGGCAGCAAATCCTGCAAATTGCGCCGGTGGACGTGCCGGTCTTCATTTGCGGCGAAAGCGGCGTAGGCAAGGAAGTGGTGGCTCGCATGATCCACCTTCGCTCGAAGCGCCGCAACCAGGCGTTCGTGAAAGTGAATTGCGCGGCGCTGCCGGGAGAACTCCTGGAGTCGGAGCTATTCGGTTTCGAACAGGGGGCTTTTACGGGTGCAGTGCGAAGCAAGCCAGGTAAGTTTGAAATGGCCAACAAAGGCACAATCTTCCTGGATGAAATTGCGGAAATGAGCACACATCTGCAGGCCAAGCTTTTGCACGTTTTGCAGGATCATCAGTATTCGCGACTCGGCGGGCGCCACTTAGTGGAAACAGACGTTCGCGTGCTTGCGGCAACAAACATTGATGTGCAGGAAGCGATGAAGACGGGTAAATTTCGCGAAGATCTCTACTACCGGTTGAATGTTCTGTCCATCAACGTGCCGCCGCTGCGGGAGCGGACGGCGGAGATACCGCTTCTTTTCCGCCATTTCCTCACGAAGTACAGCGAGAAGTTTGGCAAGACGCCTCCGGGACCTTCGAAGTATTTACTGGACGCAGCCGTAAATTACCCATGGCCCGGCAATTTGCGCGAACTGGAAAATTTCGTGAAGCGCTACGTAATTCTCGAGGATGACGAAGGCAGCCTGCGCGAATTGATCGAAATGTCCTCGACACGCCAGCGAACTTCTCCTCGTGAAGAGCCTACTGTGCCGAGGGAAGTGGGGTTGAAAGCACTGGTGCGCGGTTTGAAGGATGAGGCCGAAGCGGAGGCCATAGCTGACGCACTGGAAAAGACCCGCTGGTGCAGAAAAGACGCCGCAAAAATGCTGGGAATCAGTTACAAGGCGCTGCTCTACAAGATGCGGCAGTTTAATCTGGATACGCCGCGCGCGAGGCGATCCGCTGTGGCGCCTGAGGCTGAGGAGCCGGCTTCCATAGTTGGAACACGACGCGACTAGGAACGCCCGTTCTCGCGGCATTTTTCCTTGAAGTAGGCCGCGAGGAGCTGCACCGCGACTCATCCGGGAAAAAAAGATACCAGCGTTTGCCGGAGTTGAGTTATTTGGTGTTGCCGGCAACGGGCGTGCGGCGGAAGTTTCCAGCGATTTACGGAACGAGCGGAGAAGGTTGCGGAAGTCGAACAAGTAGAACTCTGAGAAGGGGACGCGGGCAAAGAAAGCTACCCGCGGAGCGTGCTGGAGGATGGGGAATGACGGAACGTCGCACAGCTCGGCGCTATGACCTCTCGCTGCCGATCATCATCCGGGTTCCAACGGAACGGGAATTAGATACACAGCAAGGCAAGACACGAGATGTTTCCACCCGCGGGTTGTACTTCGTCGTCGGTCTGAACCTGGAGGCTGGTTCTAAGTTGGATATGACAATGACCTTACCGGCAGAGATAACCCATGGCACAGAGGTATTCGTGCGAGCCCTCGGCAAAGTTGTTCGCGTGGAGCACCGCATGGAAGACGGCAATACACGCATGGGAGTGGCGGCGGTCATCGAGCGGTACGATATTATTCGCGGAGAAACGGCCAAGGCGTGATTTATCTCCCGAGCCTTCGAGGACTCATCGGGAAATCACATACGACGCTTCTTCTGCTACTCCTACAGCTTGTTCTCTTCAGAGGGCCAAGGATTTCATCTTGCATTTCCTAGCACGTTGGGCCTAACATCCGCCCAGACTGTCCCCGTGGAGGGTCCCATGAAAGTGTCGGATCTAATCGGGTCCCGCAAGGAAGTATTCTCCATCACCGAAGAAACCAGCGTGCATCAGGCTGCTCAGTATCTGCGCGAGAAACAGGTGCGCGCCGTGGGCGTTGTTGACGCGGGCGGCAAGCTCGTGGGGGTGATCTCGCATAGCGATGTCTCCGACAAAGTGGCGGCAGAGAATAAATGCCCAGCGTGGATGAAGGCGTCGGACATCATGACGCGCGAACTGGTTACGGTAACACCAGAATTGACGCTGGAAGATTGCTTGCGATTGATGGATCAGAACACCATCTTTCATCTTCTGGTGGTTGATGAAGGCCATGGGTTCCGCGGGATGCTCTCCATTAGCGACATTTTGCGGGTGGTGGCGTCGGATGAGAAGGCGCGGGCGGACCTGCTGGAATCCTTGATATTTCCGCAACGGTAGGATCGGCAGCTGCAGATCCCACTGACAACAACCCTTTGGAGTAGCGGACCCGCCCCTGGAGCCGAGGAGAGAAAATAGAGTTCAAAGGTTGGATATGTTTTTACTATTGGGTTTTACTCCCTGCCTTGATGTCGGCGGCGAAAGTACTAGAACTGTATAAGTGGTCCTCCTGCAAGTTATTCCGATCAAATGACTTAAACAAGGATCCTTTCATTCATTCGGTCTGAAGCCTTGGTCGCTCAATGGCCTGCCTTGTGCAGCTTCCTTACCTGCTGGAACTTCACGCGAATATGCCGTCTGAAAAGCCAAAGATGGTCAAGGGTGCTGAACCCGTCGATTTACTACCGCCGGATTACGTTTTGTTCGGCCAATCCGAGGCCATGAAGGACGTGCGGCTGCGCGCGGCGAAAATCTCTGATACCAGCATCCCTGTTTTGCTGTATGGCGATGGAGGGACAGGGAAAGAGGTCCTAGCGCGGTGGATTCATAAGCACTCTCCGTCGCGCGCTGGCCAATTTGTCAAAGTCAACTGTGCGGCGATACCCGGTACGCTTCTCGAGAGCGAGCTGTTCGGCTATGAAAAGGGCGCATTTACCGGAGCACGCGAATCCAAACCCGGGAGAGTCGAGCTCGCGCATAACGGGACACTATTCCTTGATGAGATTGCCGAGCTTGATTTGGGGTTGCAGAGCAAGCTCCTGCAATTTCTGCAGGACGGACACTATTCGCGAATTGGCGATGAGACGGAGAGAGCAGTCGAGGCGCGCTTGATATGCGCGACGAATCAAGATCTAGAGCGCGGAATCCGTGCGGGAAGATTCCGCGCTGATCTGTATTATCGCATCAATGTGGTCCGCATTCGGATGCCGCAATTGCGCGAGCGCCGTGAAGACATCACGATCCTGGCAGAATATTTCAAGAAGCAGTATGAGAGTCAATTCGCAAAGGAATCCGCGGCTCTCGAACCGCAAATGCTGAATTACTTGCGAAATCTGGATTGGCCCGGGAATTTGCGTGAACTTTCGAATGGTATCGCACGGTATGTTTTGATCGGGCCGGAGGCCGCGATTATACCGGAATCGTCGAAGCGGCGAACGGCGGCTGCGCAGGTGTCCTCCGACGAAGCGAATGCCGTTCCCTTGAAGCGCATGGCCAGGGAAGCGATTCGTGAAATGGAGCGCAATCTCATTCTCGAGGCCTTGCGTGCGAATCATTGGAACCGCCGGAGAGCTGCCGTGGCCCTCAAGATCAGTTATCGAGCTTTGATTTATAAGATTCGCGATGCAGGCCTGGTCTCCGGACGTTCGAAACTTAGTGCGGATTCTCAAGCGCGTAACAACGGCACTCCACTTTCCTCCGCCGACTAGCGGATCAGTTCAGGAACCATCGTCTTCTGCCTGCCCTTCGGCCGCGAAGCTGTTCCAGTTTGCGCTGGTTTCATTTCTTTTGTCTTCCACCGTTTTCTGCAAAATCCAGAGTCTTCAGCCTTGGAAAGAGACACGCGCGATGCTTGAGGGGGTTTAGTTCCCCAGATCGAGCGACATTTTTCCGGCCGAGCCTGTTTGGCTGTCAGGCCGGTGGATTCCAATTCCCGCTTGTCCTACGGACCAAATAGTCCCTGGCCGAAGGACAGTATGCACGCTAACCCCGGAATGCTTTGACTCCCTGCTCCAAAACTGTTCCGCATGCCAGTAGTAATGGTACTGGTCTTCCCTTTATCCTGCTCGCGAAGTTAGGGCAAGACTTAAAAGCAGCTATTTCCGCGGGCTCCCACTCCCCGCCCCAGCTAACGAGCTGACAAAAGCCCTGAGGAAATGAGAACAGTGAAAACGAGCCTAAGAGGATTGGTGTGCGTGGCAAGCGCGTTTATTTTGAGTTCTTCTGCAGTGTTCTTGAGTGGCTGCGCGGGACTGGTGAATGCAAACGGGACGAATCCGCACGCGGCCATCCAGGTGAATCCGGCGAGCGTAAGCTTTGGCAGCACCGCCGTTGGCAAGAAAGTCTCTCAGACCGTTTCAGTCGCAAACACTGGCAACATGTCGGTCAACATCAGCCAGGCGAATGTATCGAATAGCCAATTTTCTGTTTCGGGCCTCGTTATGCCGCTTTCTCTGCCGGCAGGCCAGTCCAGCAACTTTCAAGTTTCATTCGTGCCCAATTCTTCAGGCAACGTCGCAGGTACGCTGACTGTCACGACCGACGCGGGAGCGGCTTCCGCACAGGTTGCACTCTCAGGGAACGCGACGCCAGCCGCACAACAGGTCAGCCTGAATCCGGCTAGCCTAAATCTGGGGACCATCACTGTGGGAAACACCGGGAGGGGTACGGCAACAGTCAGCAATGTCGGCGGCTCCAATCTGATGGTGTCCCTGGTCAGCATAAGCGGCGGTCCATTTGGAGTCACTGGTATCACTACCCCGAGCACGATTGCGCCGGGTGCCAGCATCACCTTGAACGTGACGTATTCACCCACGATAGCCGGGAGTAATTCCGGTGTAATCACAATTACAAGCAATGATCCGCAGACTCCTACGTCCACGATCTCGCTAGTGGGAACAGCAACAACGGCGGCGGTGGCGCCAGCGATCACGACGCCGCCGGCGAATCAGACGGTAACGGCGGGGCAGACGGCAAGCTTCACGGTAGTGGCGGGAGGGAGCGCGCCGCTGAGTTACCAGTGGCAGAAGAACGGGGCGAACATCGCGGGGGCGACATCGGCAAGCTACACGACGCCGGTAACGACGACCTCGGATAGTGGATCGACATTCGCTGTAGTGGTAAGCAACACAGCAGGGACAGTGACGAGCGCGGCCGCGACGCTGACGGTAACTGCGGCGGCGGTGGCGCCAACGATCACGACGCCGCCGGCGAATCAGACGGTGACGGCGGGACAGACGGCAAGCTTCACGGTAGTGGCGGGAGGGAGCGCGCCGCTGAGTTACCAGTGGCAGAAGAACGGGGCGAACATCGCGGGGGCGACATCGGCAAGCTACACGACGCCGGTGACGACAACGGCGGATAGCGGATCGACGTTCCGAGCGGTGGTGACGAATACAGCAGGGACAGTGACGAGCGCGGCCGCGACGCTGACGGTGACAGCAGCTCCAGTCCCGGCCATACAGGTGAGTTCCACATCCATCAACTTTGGAAACGTGGTGGCGGGGAGCACGTTGTCCCAGCCCTTAATCATCAAGAACATTGGAACCGCTACATTGAATGTCAGCCAGATAACAGAATCTGGTGCAAGTTTTAGCATCAGCGGCTTTACGTTGCCCTTGAATTTGAACGCAGGACAGCAGACCACAATTACGACGGCTTTCCTTCCGACGGTGGCTGGCCCAGCAACCGGCAGCATCTCGATCGTGAGCAACGCACCTACTTCGCCCACTTCAGTCAGTCTCAGCGGCACGGGTATTGCTGCCACTCTTACACTGAGCATCAGCCCGACGAGCCTGAGCTTCGGCAACGTGACGACTGGAACATCCTCCGCCGCACAGAGCGTCACGATCACGAACACGGGTAATTCCAATGTGACGATTTCACAAATCAGTACGGGAGGAGCAGGCTACTCCGTGACTGGCGGAAGTACACCGGTTACGCTGACTCCAACGCAGAGTCTCGTCCTGACCGTGCAATTCAGTCCTGCAGTTGCGGGAAGCGTGAACGGCAGCATCTCGATCGTGAGCAATGCGAACGGCTCGCCCGCAGCGGTCTCTTTATCGGGAACAGGCGTTGTGTTAGTACAGCATTCGGTCGCGCTGACCTGGAATGCGAGTACCTCGACGGTGTCGGGGTATAACGTGTATCGCAGCACGGTGAGCGGGAGTTCATACACAAAAATCAATTCCTCATTGGTTATCGGTCTCAACTACTCGGATGCAACAGTCCAAAGCGGCACGACCTACTTCTACGTTACTACGTCGTTGGATTCCAGCGGCATCGAGAGCTCTTTCTCGAATGAGGTGAGTGCTCCGATACCGTAAGTGCAAGAAGGAGGCGTGAGACTGACACTTCAGGTTGCGATGGACACCCCGGATGCGCCAGGTCGTGGCTGAAAAGGTAATGGAATTAATGAGATGACTTTAGCGTAGAGCACAGACACCGAAACTTGCATTCCATTGGCTTGAGGGACAGGGTCAGTACCTGTACCTAATTTAGACTTCTAACCAGTTTCTCACAGTCCGTAATAGACGTACTCTGACGCCCGGGCAGGCTTCCAAGGGAAACCGGACGATGAGACTCGAACGAGATGAAGATCGACTGGGCAAGCTCCCGTACTCGCAGAACATAAGCTCTCGCGCTCGCGGTGCGCTCTTGCTGGCGGGTATCCTTGCGCCACTGGCTTTTCTTTGGGGCTGCTCCGGCGTCGTCAGTGGACAAAGTACGCAGGCTCCTCCGCCACAAACCTACATGGTCTCGGGGACGATCGGCCCAGCAGCGGGTGGCGGCGGGGCAACCGTAACACTCAGCGGGGCAGCGAACGCCACAATCACAGCCAACAGTTCAGGAAATTTCACTTTTACTGGTTTGGCCAATGGAACATATACAGTTACACCCAGCCGTGTAGGTTACACCTTCAACCCTAGCAGCCTGAACGTAACAGTCAGCGGTGCCAATATCACGACTGGATTAAACTTTACCGCGACGGCGCAAGGTGGTCAGACCTTTAGCATTTCGGGGACAATAAGTCCGGCGACGGGCGGGAGCGGAGCTACGGTAACGCTAAGTGGAGCAGCAAGCGCCACGACGACGGCCAACAGTTCAGGCAACTATGCCTTTAGTGGACTAGCGAACGGTACGTACGCAGTTACCCCGAGCCGCACGGGTTTCACATTTAGTCCCATCGTCCAGAGCGTGACTCTCAGCGGTGCCAATGCCACAGGACTGAATTTCACTGCGACAGCCCAAGTCGGTCCGACATTTAGCATTTCGGGGACGATCAGTCCAACAGCAGGCGGGGTCGGCGCGACAGTCCTACTCAGCGGAGCGGCAGGCGCCACAACGGTCACGAACAGCGCAGGCGATTACACTTTCACCGGGTTGACAAACGGCTCCTACACTGTTGCTCCGAGTAATGCAGGCTTCACCTTTACCCCGGCCAACCAGAACGTCATCGTCGCCGCAGCAAACGTCACAGGAGTGAACTTCGCGGCTACGGCACTGGTAGCACATTCGGCTGCACTAAGCTGGACGGCAAGCACATCACCGGTGTCCGGCTATAACGTCTACCGGAGCACGATCAGCGGCAACCAATATCTAAAGTTGAGCCCCGCACTGGTCAATGCTTTGTCTTACGCTGACACGTCCGTGCAGAATGGCACGACCTATTTTTACGTGACAACGGCGGTCGATGCGAATGGCATCGAGAGCGGCTACTCCAACGAAGTGTCCGTCAACATCCCGTAGCCCTATATCTTGGGGCGTTCTCTCGGCGCTGGGATCTGCCGTGGAGATGAGAATGGCCATTCCTAACTGGGAAACAGTCTGCCTGCTTCCTCATATGGATGGGACTGGAATCGCCGAGAGATCTGGGGGGCAGTTCTTAGTTTCTCCGGCTTGCGGCTGGTAACCTACTGATTTTAAGGAAGTTAATGAACTTTTTTTTCCAGCCGACAAATAAGCCACGGACAACTGACCCGAGTCCGCAAAGCTGCCAAGACTAGCGGCGCATTCGCTTGATTTTACGAAGGTTAGCTCTTGAACTGGAGTTGTGTCCGGAATTTAGCCTGTTGCCACTTGTTTTGGATCTGGGCGCTTGGGTTGAATCCAAGATGAGTAAGCCAACGGAACAATAAGGCAAACTCCTGTCAACTTTGTGGAACTTTTCTGGGCTTTTTCGAACCCCTGCCATCCATTGTGTCTAATGACGCTAAACCTGTAAAACCCTTCTGATTAAAGACTTACTCCAGACCTTTGACAATCGTTGCATTTCTTCCGTTGGCAGGCTCCGTGCTTACTAGCAGTCTCGCTTGTGCTCGATGAACCGATGATTGGTGGCCTTTAGCTACAATTTGAGGGGATTTCCGTGGCCTTAAAAGAACCTAACCTAGCTATCACCCCCTCCACTCTTGGGGAGCAACAATACATTTCGGGCGTAAGTCGCGAGATGCAATCCGTCGAAAAGCTGATATCTGAGATCGCGCCGACCGACATTCCCGTTTTGTTGCAGGGTGAAAGTGGTACAGGAAAAGAAATTGTCGCCCTGCACATCCATGGTCTCTCACGATACAGGGACTTGCCGTTCGTGAAACTGAGTTGTGCCACCATGACGCCCGAGTCTCTCGAAAAGCGCCTGGGCTATTCCGAAAACGAGCACAATGAGAAAAACGGGAATGGCGCGGGCACGCTTTTCTTGGACGAAATCGGAGAACTTGATGCCAATTGCCAACGTCACCTTCTGCACCTGATTCCAGACGAAAGTGGATTTCCATCGAGCCAAACTTTAGCGGGGCGCATCATCTCCAGCACCACGAGAGACATGGAAGCCGAAGTGCGCGACGGAAGATTTCGGAGCGAGCTCTTCTACCGGCTCACCGGGGCCTGTTTGCTGCTTCCCCCGCTTCACCATCGGCGCAAAGACATCCCCCTGCTCGTCCAACGTTTTCTTAGCAAGTACGCCGGAATCTTCCAGCACGCGGAGATGAAGCTGAGTGATCAGGTGATGCAACTGCTTATTGAGCATCCGTGGCCCGGTAACATCCGCCAACTGGAAAACGTGATTAAGAGAATCGTGGCACTGGAGAATGAGGAATTAGGCGTAGCGGATTTGAGGGCCTCGCCGGCGGGGTCGCGTTTACGTGATACAAATCTGCCCTCGCCTTCGCTCAAAGCGGCCTCCCGTACAGCTTCGCGGCAAGCCGAGCGCCTGCTGATTCTGCAAACTCTAGAAAAGACACGTTGGAACAGGAAGAAGGCGGCGGAAGCGCTGCAGATCAGTTACAAGTCACTGCTCTTCAAATTAAAACAGATCCAAGTGCCCGAGTCTGAAGAAATTTAGGAAGAAATACGGAGTGAAGCCATGAAGAAATCGAGACTGTTTATGCTGATACTGGGGATGACCATCCCGACGATGGCTACGCGTGGACAAACTTCGCCCGGCAAGTCAGGCCCGGATGGCAAGCGCGTTGCTGCCAATGGAACGGCGGCAAACGAAGCTGTCGGCGATGCGGCTGCGAAACCAGCAACAGAAAATCCCAACTATGTGATCGGCCCCGATGACGAATTGATTATCACAGTTTGGAGAGAGCCAGACATTTCGCGAAGTGTTCCTGTAAGGCCGGATGGGAAAATTTCACTTCCTCTGTTGAAGGATGTTCAGGCGGCGGGATTCACTCCCATGCAGTTGACTTCTGAGCTTACGACCCGGCTCACGAAGTTCATCTCAGCCCCCGAGGTGACAGTCATCGTATCAAAGGTCAGCCCGCCGCGAATCTTTGTAGTTGGTGAAGCGGGGCGAGCCGGTGCTTACCCTCTGGTGCCTGGGATGACGATACTGGATGCACTCTCCAGCGCTGGCGGACTTACGCCGTTTGCAAAACGGACAAAGGTATCCATTCTTCGCATGGAGAACGGAAAGCAGATTCGGATTCCGGTGAATTACAAAGAGGTGCTGAAAGGCCAGCGACCTGAACAAAACGTTACTTTGAAGCCCGGCGACACGATTGTGGTCCCATAGGAGTCTTTATGATTTGCAAACTTCGCAAGGTCGGACTCATTTTGAGTAGCATCCTTTTGATGGCCTCCATGACCAATGCACAGAGTGGGAATAGCAGCTCACAACAACCTCTTCCACCGCTTTCGCCACTGGGCCCGCAGAGGACCGTTGGCGACCCCGGCACTCCCGGGGATACGAGCACGGGAAGGAGCGAGCAAGTGATGGCTGACGCGCACACTTTGGCAGGTGCGCAGGAACTGACCCTGGGCACGTCAGCAACTGCGCGTAATTTCATCTTGCCGAGTTTCAGCGTTGTGACTCAAGTGGGGACAAATCCGTTCACCAGGGGACCAGGAGCCAACAGCCAGCCAGGAACGCTAAGCACAAGTTATCTGTCGGGGCGCTTGGGTTTAAACCGCAGGTCGGACCGATCTGAATTCTTGCTCGACTACATTGCTGGCGCGAGCTTTTCGAATGATCCCACGCTAGGGAATTCCTTGATTCAGGGCCTTGACGCTTCCGAAACAGTCCGGTTGGGCCGCTGGTCACTGCTCTTTGCTGATCAGTTTAACTATCTGGGGAGTTCGCCGTTCGGCTTCGGTGGCCTTGGCGGCTTGAAGAATCTCGGGGTCGGCTTGGGGAACGGCGTCGGGTCCAGCCCGGGGATTAGCTCTAGCTTTGCGCCGGGTCAATCCATCTACATTAACGGCACGCCGCGCATAATCAACGTGGGGCTCGGACAGACGACGTACGCACTGAGTCACCGTTCTACGCTGACCTTTGTCGGATCTTACGGAGTTCAGGATTTCCTAGAGAGTCGGCTTCAAAATAGCAATGTGGTTAGTTTCCAAGGGGGTTATGACTACCTTTTGAGCCGCCAGAGCGCCATAAGCGTTTTCTATCGATTCGATGACTTCAGTCTTTCTAATCTGGCGCAGAGCTTCCGTGCTCACAGCATCCAGGCCGCCTTTGCGCGACGAATCGCGGGGCGCCTAAGCTGGCGGGTTGGCGGTGGTGCTTCTATACAGCAATACCAGAATCCGCTGTCCGGATCAGGCACGGTTGTAGGCCCAACTGCATTCACCGAGCTGCAGTATCAATTGAGGTATACCAGATTCGGCTTGTCGTACTCACATAGCCTGACGGACGGCAGCGGGATTCTTCCTGGCGCAGAAACCGACATTTTTTCTGGGACTGCAACGCGAACCTTTGGCCGGAATTGGGATTCTTCCGTGGTTGCGGGATATTCGAGGAATCAAGCCCTTCGGCAGACTCTTGCCGCGACGGCTGGGGAGTCTCCTCAGACGTGGTTCACGACCATTCTAATTAACCGGCGCTTCGTGGGCTATGGCGCCCTCTTTGTGGGCTACACGGCGTCAGGTCAGTCGAGCCTTTCCTCCGTGTGCGTATTGCCAGTTTGCCGGATCAATTCCGTTACGTCCACGGCATCCGTTGGCTATACCTGGGGGCTCCGTCCCATCACCCTGGAATAGAGGAGAATTGAGCTTCGCTGAAGGAAGGAAAGGACCAAGCCAGGAATGATAGTAAGTCGCGAATTGACGCTTGAAGACTACAAGGCCATCTTGGGCCGCCGTATCTGGATCATCCTGATACCGGCGGTGGTGCTTGCAATTTCTGCCTATGCCGTTTCGCTCTTTCTGCCGAGTCGGTACATCTCGGAAACAGTGGTGCTTGTCGAGGCACCTAGAGTCCCTGAGATGCTCGTAAAGTCGGTGAGCGTAGGTGATGTGAACGAGCGCCTCTCGACGATGCAGGAACAGATTCTAAGCCGTACGAGGCTTCAGCAACTTGTAAAAGAGTTCGGTTTAGAGCAAAAAGAAAAAGGCGAAACCGCGATGGAAGACGCGGTTTCGCGGCTACGGAATTCTATTACCGTCAGTCCGGTCCGAGCTATGGCGGAGACCCGTGCCAATGGGTTACCCGGCTTTACAGTAAGTGTCGAAGCACGACGCGCCTACCTTGCCCAGCAAATTTGTAGCGAGATCACATCTTTTTTCATGCAACAGAATCTTTTGTTACGTGAACGGCGAGCGGAACAGACGATTGTGTTCATTAGCAAACAATTGGAAGAATCCAAAAGGAAGCTTGATGACCAAGATGGCAAGCTAGCGAATTTTCAGCGCCGATATATGGGGGAACTCCCCGAGGAGATGCAAACGAATTTCAGCGTTCTGGCGGGTCTGGCCTCCCAGTTGGAAGCTGCTTCCCAGGCTCTCAATCGGGCGCAGCAGGATAAGATATTCGTAGAATCTATGCTCAACCAGCAGCAAGCAGTGGCAAAGTTGCCTCAAGCAGTAGGCGACCCGGATGTACTTCAGAAGCAACTCGCACTTCTTCAAGATCAGCTGGCATCCTTGCGAAATCACTATACGGATCAACATCCGGACGTCCGCAAAGCCGAGAATGACATCGCTAAATTGCAAGCGAGGATACAGGTGGGAACGGCGGCCCGCAGTTCCCAGGCGGCGAGCACGCCAGAAAAAGATGAGACCGTTGTTGTAGAAACACCTCAAGTTCAGCAGCTAAAGGCACAACTTTATCAGATTAACCTAACCATCCGGGAAAAAACGGCGCAACAGTCGCAAGTGCAGCGAGAAATCAGCAACGTGCAGGCAAGACTACAGCTCAGCCCGGCGATCGCGCAAGAATATAAGGCACTGACGCGGGACTATCAAATGGCCCTGACCATTTACAACGACTTGCTTAAGAAAAAGAGCGACGCTGATATGGCCGCGGATCTAGAGCGCAGTCAGGGAGGAGAGCAATTTCGGGTGCTCGATGCACCGAGCCTCCCACAGAAGCCCAGCTCTCCTAAGCGGCCGCTATACGCTGCGGCCGGGTTTTTGGGCGGACTGGGATTAGGTCTGGCCATGGCTTTAGTGCTGGAAGTTCAGGATACGACTTTTCGATACGAGCGGGACGTGGAACGCATACTCAAGTTGCCAACGCTGGCGATGATCCCTTTTATTGAGCCGACAAATGGCGGTAACAGCCACCAGGCCCGGAATCTTCGGCAGCCAGCAGAGTCAGTGCTATCGAGTCTCGGGAGCTGAGTGGCATGTATAAGAACTTCTTTGGATTGAAGGGATTACCGTTCAATATTAGTCCGGATCCTCGCTATATGTACTGGACCCAGGCTGCACAAGAGGCATTGTCGGCGTTGACTTATGGTATTGAGAGCCGCAAGGGCTTCCTCTTACTTACCGGCGAAGTGGGAACGGGTAAGACGACCTTATTGAATGGATTGCTCGCCTGGCTGCGCCAACACGAAATAGCCACCGCTTTCGTTTTCAACTCGCGACTGTCTGGCGCTAAACAGCTTTTCGACTTCATGATGGCAGACTTCGGGATTACCTGTGAGTCGCGTCTGAAGAGCCATGTTCTATTGAAGCTGAACCAATGGCTGCTAGAGCGGTATCGGGCCGGGAAAACGACTGTGCTGATTGTGGACGAAGCGCAAAATCTTTCTGAAGAATTGCTGGAAGAGATCCGCTTGTTAACTAATCTGGAAACTTCAACCGAAAAGCTCCTGCAGATCGTGCTCTCGGGCCAGCCGGAACTCGAAGAGATACTGTATCGGCCGCAAATGCGCCAATTGCTGCAGCGCATCGTATTCCGCTGCCGGACAGCTCCGCTTACTCCGGATGAAACCTACGGCTATATCACTGGGCGATTGCGAATCGCCGGCGCGAACGGCACCCCCGTTTTCTCCCAAGAAGCAATGGATTGCATCCAGAGGTATTCGAACGGGATTCCGAGAGTCGTGAATCTTTTATGTGAGCATTCCTTGATCAATTCCTTTGCAGAACAACTGAGGCCCGTGCCGGCGAAGATTGTCAAGGAAATCGCACGCGAATTCAGGCTTGGTGAGTTTGCGCCGCCCCCTCGACCTGTTCCGCTGCCCAGTATTGACAGGGAGCCTGGAGAGCGCTTGGAGGGCCTCATGCGCGATCTATTTACATACTTGCGGCCAGAGGACCGGGCCCAGCCCTTCACGGGAACTTTTCGGGAAAGGAAATCATGAGTAAGGTTTACGAGGCATTAAAGAGGATACAAGAAGAGCGAGCCTTAGCAAAAAATCATAGCGGGCACGCAACTCTTGCGAGTGAAGCTCCCTTCACAGTCGCCATCCCTGCCCCGGACAGTCCGAGTGAACCGACGGGAGCTCCCGTCTCGAGCGCCCCGGCTTCTGCGCGTGTTGTTTCCGAACACTTGGCGTATGTTCCCACAGCCAGCCAGGAGCTGAAATCGGGGCACTTGCTGCGTTTTGAAGACCTACTGAAAACCTGCGCGAAGCCCACTTGGACTCTCGATCCTAATAGAGTTGTTTTTAGTGAACCAAACCGGTCGGGACCCGCAACGGAACAGTTCCGCACGCTGCGGACGCGTCTTTACGGCCTGCGGGAGACGTCAACGCTAAAGAAAGTTCTGGTGACGAGTGCCGTACCTGGGGAAGGTAAGACCTTCGTCGCCACCAACCTCGCACAGGGCATCGCGCGGGAACCCAACCGCCGGGTTCTTTTGATCGACGCAGATCTGCGCAACCCCAAGCTGCACCTTCCCCTCGGGGCGCCATTGACTCCGGGGATGGCTGAATACCTCAGTGAACGGGCCACGGAGGCTGACATAATTCAGCATGGCCAAGAAGGGATGCTGTGTTTCATCGCGGCAGGAACCGCAGAAGGAAACTGCAGCGAATTGCTTTCTAACGGGGGCTTCAAGAAGTTGCTTGATCGCCTTGCTCCTCTCTTCGACTGGGTGATTATCGACTCGCCACCATGCCTGGCAGTGGCTGATGCCAACATGCTAGCGGGATTGTGTGACGGGGTTCTGTTGGTCGTGAAGGCGAGATCGACAGCAGCCGCGGAAGCCGAGAGGGCTCGCAAGGAGTTGCAAAAGCGAAAAGTTGTGGGTGTCGTTTTGAATGCCGTCGAAGAGGCCCTTATAGAAGAACACTATTATTATCAAGGGTATAGCACACCCAGCGGCTCATCAACAAAGCTAGCCACGAACCAGCGCGAAAGGACATGAGGGGGGTGGAAAAGAATTGGAGTTCGGGGACAACAATCTTCAACAAAGTACTTATCAGCGCACCTCAGGAGCATGCAAAATGTATCTCGAGTCGCAAGATAAAGCATTTATAATCATCGTGTTACATAGAAACAGTTAGCGAGCTGGGTTGGCATCGAGCGTGCACCTCTCAAAGCCATAGAGAGAGAAGTCCAAATGGGACTTTAATGGCGGTAGCATGGCTGACATAAGCAAAATGAACGAAAACCCAAACTGCGTTGCCGGTCTAAGCCTACGGAATGGCATAGTTGGTGTGACGCCCCAAGACCCTTGGTTCGCGCTACAGGTTCGCGCCTACCGTGAGGCGGCAGTTGCAGATTATCTTCGAGGGAATGACTACGAATGGTTCTTGCCGCAATATAAGTGCCGGAAGCGATGGTCTGACCGAGTGAAGATCGTCGATAGTCCTCTCTTCCCTGGTTACCTATTTTGCCGGTTCAATCCCCAAAACCGACTTCCTATCCTGAAAACTCCTGGAGTTATTCAAATTGTCGGTTGCAACTCCATACCAATCCCCGTCGATGAGATGGAGATTGAAGCCATTAAGGCTCTGGTAGCGTCGGGGGTACCGAACCAACCATGGCCCTTTTTGGCGGTGGGTGACCGCATACGAATCGAGTCGGGCCCCTTGCGTGGTCTGGAAGGGATCCTAGTGAAGTTCAAGGGGGGGCATCGTTTGGTACTCTCCGTCACATTACTTCAGCGTTCCGTGGCAGTGGAAGTCGATTCCGCGTTTGTGACCTCGCTGCGCTCGTCTCCAGCACAGCATTTGGAAAAGGACTACACGCAACCTGGTGAACTGGAACTCAGGGCATAGCTTTGGGCTTGTTGGGATTTCTAGCCGTTGCTTTTCCAAAGGGCTAAGGAGAACGGAAGATTTTGGTGACGAAGGCGCGCATCCTGCAGCAGTTGTGGGCGAAATTTCTAATTGCCAGTGGTTGCCTGTGGTGGGCAAAGCGGCGACTCCGTGCTGAGGGGGCCGTGGTCGTGCTGGTCTTCCACCGAGTCCTGGACGAAACCGGGTATCGCAAAACTTTTAGCCAACGGGAAAATATTGTTCGAGAGCGCACTTTCCGCAAGCTTGTTGCTCACGTCGCGGGACGATATGAATCAGTGAGCTTGCAAAAGGCTGAGCCCGGGACGCCATGCAAAAAGCCGAGGGTCGCGTTTACGTTTGATGACGGATGGGGAGACAACTATGGAGTCGCATTTCCGATCACTCGTGAGTATAGGATCCCCCTCGTTATTTTCGTAGCTTGTGGGTTGATCGGCAGAAACACCCCGTTTTGGCCCGAGCGAGTCATCGCTTTACTGCGGTCGGTACAACCGCCAGTCGAAGAAGCCCAAATCACAGCGATGATTGAGAGCTTGAAAAAGTGCACGCCGCAGGAGCGCGAGCAACGGTTGACCAGCCTTTCCGAACAGGCATGTGAAAAAGGAACATCGCTCGAACTATCAAACGCTGATGGGACGCTCTCGTGGCAGGAGATCGTTGAGATGGATGAAGCTGGTGTTCAATTCGGGTCTCACACGCAGACGCACCAGATTCTCACCAGGGTGCAGGCAGAGACGGCTCGCCAAGAGGTACTGGAGTCAAAAGCCGTCTTAGAGCGCGCGCTGGGCAAGCGCTGTGACGCGTTTTCCTATCCGAATGGAAACTGGTCTCCGGAAACGCGGCGGCTATTGGCTGAAGCAGGTTTCAAAGTGGCAGGCACCATGGATCTTGGCGCGTGGACAGTGAGTTGCGATCCCTTATGTATCCCTCGGATCAACGTATACGAGGGCAAACTCGTCGGGCTGTCGGGCCGGTTCTCACCCGCAATGTTTGAATATACAACTTTCTGGAAAGCCTGGCGCGCGACGAGAATCAAGCCCCGTCCTAGAGTCGAGACTCAACCTGTGTCTGCGTACGGAATGACCCACCGATCAAGAGAACACGTCCAATGAAAAACGTGACTGCCCTCCTCCTCATCAGCAGCGAGGGCTACTACGGCGTGGAAAACATGATTGTCACGCTGGGACGGCACTTGTCCCAGCAGGGAGGTCGCTGTGTCATCGGCGTGTTCTGTAACAGCCACTCGCCCCACATCGAAGTGGGCAAGCAAGCGCAGCGACACGGACTTACGGTAGAGACTGTGCAGTGTAACGGAAGGTGGGATTGGAAAGCAGTGGTTCAAATTCGAAAGCTGTTAGTCACTCACAACGTAGATATCTTGCATTCTCATGGGTACAAGGCAGATCTGTACGCTTATGCGGCTGCCTGGCCATGTCGTGTGCCGCTGCTGGCCACCAGCCACAACTGGACCGGGAAGACATTTAGCATGCGTGCATACGCAGCGCTCGACCGGATGGTACTGAGAAGATTTGACGGAGTTATTGTAGTTTCCGATGCCGTAGAAGGCCAGCTGCGGCGCTCGGGAGTCGCGCCCAACAAGATTTCCACGATCTTCAACGGTGTGGACCTCAAACACTTCCATGGGGCGGAAGCTACCCTGCGAGACGAGATTGCCCCTAAGGGCCACGGTCTCATTGGATTCGTCGGCCGATTGGTGCAGGACAAGGGGGGGGCCACGTTGCTGCGTGCAGCCAAGCGGGTGCTTTCAGTTCAACCGAAAACTAAGTTTGTCTTCGTGGGAGAAGGGCCTGCACGACTGGAATGGGAGGCAATTGCAACCCAGCTTGGAATCACCGAGCAGGTGTGCTTTGCAGGCCTACGCGACGACATGCCAGGAATCTACGCTTCACTAGATGTTGTTGTGCTGCCCTCGTTCCTCGAGGCACTGCCAATGTGTTTGCTGGAAGCGATGGCGGCAGGTAAGCCGGTGATCGCAACGCGCGTGGGAGCCGTGCCCAAACTGATCCAATCCGAGGAGACCGGGCTACTGCTTGAGCCAGCTGATGAGAGTGGGCTTGCGGCCGCGATCCTTCGGCTGCTGCGCGATCCAGACCTGGCCCGCCGACTTGGGGAAAACGGACGCGCACATGTTGCCCTTCACTTTTCGGCCTCGGCCATGGCCAGGAGCTATATGGGACACTACCAACAATTGCTGGCGTGCCGCCAAAGCACGGTGCAAGACCGATCCACATGGGAAGCGAGCTGCCGATGACCGACAAAAAAGCGGTAAAGTTAACAGTCATCGTAGCCTGTCGGAACGAAGTCAAGCATATTCGCGAATTCCTGGATTCGCTTCTGTCCCAGGAGATGGCCGGCATGACTTGGGAGGGGATCATTGCAGACGGCATGAGCGATGACGGCACGCGCGAGGTATTGGAAGCCTACAGTACCCGGCATTCGCAGTTGCGCGTCATTGACAATCCGGGTTGCATCACCTCGACCGGACTGAACGCCGCGATTCGGACGGCGCGTGGAGAAATCATCATTCGCCTGGATGCTCATACCTTTTACGCGTCGAACTACTGCCGGCTCTGCGTCGAGATCCTGGAGACAACAGGCGCAGCCAACGTCGGTGGCCCGGCGCGAACGCGAGCAGTGGGGATCCAAGCCCGCGCCGTGGCGGCCGCATATCATTCCCGCTTCTCTACGGGAGGTGCCAGGTTTCATGACGTGAATTACGAAGGCTGGGTCGATACGGTGCCCTACGGATGCTGGCGCAAGACAACGCTGGAGCAAATCGGATTGTTTGATGAGACGCTTGTTCGCAATCAGGACGACGAGTTGAATCTACGGTTGTTGCGGGCTGGTGGGAAAATTTGGCAGAGCCCTGCTATCGTCTCCTGGTATTCGCCACGCGCAACTCTTTCGAGTCTTTTTCGTCAGTATTTTCAATATGGGTTCTGGAAAGTAGCCGTGATTCGGAAGCACTCCCTGCCGGCCTCCTGGCGTCACCTCGTGCCGATAGGATTTGTGATGGCTAACATTTTGTTTTTGGCTGGGATGGTTTTTACAAAAGCCATTGGAGCAGAACAGTGGTTTGCAACCATTGCCGTGCTGTGGGTTAGCTTAGTTGCAGCGTATGGCGTGGCCATCCTAGCGGCTTCCTTGATTACTGCTAGACGGAACGAGTGGGCGACTCTGCCCCACCTCCCCGGTATCTTCGCTGCATATCATCTCTCTTATGGATTAGGATTTCTTTTTGGCTTGCGCTGGTTCTTCTCGAAACCGACTCCAGCATCCTACATCTCTCCCGTATTTATACGGATCACGCGATAGGCGTCGGATAGCCGAATAGTTTCATCACGGAAGTAAGATTCAGCACACGGAGCGCTCCTTGAGCACAAAAATTCAGGTTCCATACCATCGTCCAAGTATCGGCCGAGAGGAAATCGATGAAGTTGTGCGCACGCTGGAGTCCGGCTGGCTGACGACGGGTCCGCGGACAGAGCAGTTCGAGCGTGAGTTTCGCAAATATATTGGAGTTCCGCAGGCGCAAGCAGTCAATTCATGCACCTCGGGCATGCATCTGGTACTGGCAGCACTGAACATCGGCCCGGGAGCGGAAGTCATCACGACTCCGCTGACCTTCTGTGCGACTGTCAACGTCATTCTCCACGTAGGAGCCACACCAGTGCTGGCAGACGTGGGAACCGACGGAAACATTGATCCTACGTCAGTGGCTGCTCGGATCACGGAACGGACGCGGGCCATCATGCCGGTTCACCTTGCTGGATTGCCCTGCGAAATGGACGCAATCTGGGCGCTCGCTCGTCAGCATGGGTTATACGTGATCGAAGACTGTGCGCATGCGGTTGGATCGCGCTATCACGATTGGCCGATTGGCGCTGGCAATCCGGCAACAGGCAATTACAGCAATGCCGCGGTCTTCAGCTTTTACGCCACCAAGAACCTGACTACCGGCGAAGGCGGCATGGTGACAACACACGACGAGAGGCTGGCCGAGTCGCTGAAGAGCCTCTGCCTGCACGGTATCAACAGAGACGCCTGGAACCGTTACTCAGATCACGGCAACTGGTATTACGAGGTTCTGCGCTCGGGGTTCAAGTACAACCTCTCAGACATTCAGTCTGCGATCGGGATCCATCAACTCAGAAAGCTGGAGGGTTTCATCGATACGCGGACTCGGCTGGCGGGGGCCTACAACCAGGCCCTAGCCGACATCGAGGAATTGGAACTACCCCCGGACAAGGCCGATTGCCGGCATTCTTGGCACCTCTACACGGTCCGGCTGAACCTAGAGAGTCTCGACATCGGTCGAGACGAGTTCATCGTGGAACTCAACAAGAAGGGGGTCGGCACAAGTGTGCATTTCATCCCCATCCCGCTGCATCCCTTTTTCGCTCCACTGGCTCACCGGCCCGAAAACCAATGCCCGCGGGCCCTGGCGTTGTACCCCCGTTTGATTTCCTTGCCGCTCTATCCAGGGATGACGGAATTGCAGGTGCAGTACGTAGCGGAGTCGGTCAAACAGATCGCACGGAGCGCTCGCAAGAAGACTGTGTCAACAACAAGATCAGTGGCAGCACAAGATGCTAGCGTCGTACTTTAATACCAACCATTCTATGAATTCGTCAATACCTTCTAAATGGTTCCCCGTCCGCTGCACGCCAAGCGAATAACCGATTTGGCCAAGTCCCATAAACAAGTTTGTCCCCAATAGAAATTATCACGACAGTGGAAGGTTACTTCCTATGACATCACGACCTGTTTGGCTTGGAAATAGTGGTGCGTTAGACCAGCTGATGTTGTTGAGGCGACTGAAGACGGAAATGGCCAGAGCACTGGACCGTCTGCCACAGATTGTTTTCAGTCGTGGTACGCAGATGCTATTGGATACATTGGCCTGCGCTGGCGCGCTATTCTTGTCCTACCTACTGCGCTTTGAATTCGCCCTTTCCTCGGCGGAATTGCACCAATTGGGTGTGTGGTTGATTGTGCTACCCGTGGCGCGACCAACGTCCTTGCTCGTTTGTGGTGTCTACAGCCGCATCTGGCGGTATTTCAATCTCGACGACGCGTTCTCATTCGCTCTCGTCAGCACGATCCCCTCTCTTATGTTGGTTCTAATTCGGTTTTTGCTGCCAAGCAACGCCAGTTTCGAGCCAGTTCCACTGAGCATCATCATCATCGAGTATGGCGTATTTGTGACACTAGCTCTATCTCTAAGGCTGCTTAGGCGGATGACATTTTCAATATCAACTGCGACTCATCGGCAATACCTTCGGATTCTTCTCATCGGCTCCGACAACTCTTTGTCCCATGCCATGCAGCGCTTGCGAACATGCGAAGACTTACTCGTGGTCGGGATGCTGGTTTCCGAAGGAGCCCTAAAGGGATTGCGAATCGGAGGGTTCCCTATCTTGGGTCACGTCAGCACATTGGCTAAGGTGCTTACGTCTTCGGCTATCGACCTAGTTTTGATTACCGACACGACGCTCGTTTGCACAGCGGACATAATTCAGACTTCGACCGAGTTCGGGGTGGAAGTGAAGATCCTCCCCGACACTTCTCATATTATTCGTGGCGACGTACGCTTTGCCACTCTCCCGAAGGCGGAAATGGCGTTGGGACGAGGGACATCGGCCAGTGCACCACACGAGCTCGTAGTCGAGGCGTTTCGTGATCGAGTTGTCCTTATAACGGGTGCAGGCGGCTCCATCGGCTCTGAACTCAGCCGCCAAGTAGCACAGTTGCCCGTCACGTCTATCATCCTGCTGGATCAGGACGAGAACTCCATATTTGAGATTCGCAACGAGCTTGCGAACCTATCAGGAGTGAAGCTGATTCCTGTTGTCGGAGATATATGTGACCGAGTTCAGCTACAGCGACTATTTGCAAAGTACAATCCTAAAATCGTCCTACACGCTGCTGCATACAAACATGTTCCGGTCATGGAGGAGAACCGCTGCGAAGCGGTTCTAAACAACGTCATTGGAACAAAGGGCGTCGCCGAGACAGCGATGCAGTTCCAAGCAGAACGCTTCTTGCTGATCTCAACCGACAAGGCAGTCAGGCCAACTAGTGTGATGGGCGCTACCAAACGTGTGGCGGAGCTTACCGTTCAGGCGTTGGCATCAAACGGTCACCTGACACGCAGTGCGTGTGTCCGCTTTGGCAATGTTCTGGGAAGCCGCGGAAGCGTGGTTCCGATCTTCCTTCGCCAAATCCAAAATGGCGGTCCTATCACGATCACCGACGAGAATATGACCCGTTATTTCATGACCATTCCGGATGCAGTGCGGTTAGTCCTCCAAGCTTCCACATTGGGATCGCACGGAGATATTTTCATGCTCGATATGGGAGACCCGGTCAAGATAACAAATCTTGCGCGTCGGCTTATAGAAGCTTCCGGCTTGCGTCCCGGAACTGATATCGAAATCAAGTGCACTGGTATGCGTCCCGGAGAAAAACTTCACGAGCAACTGTGGTCAGATGATGCTACCGTACGTGCGACAGTTTTCCCCGAGGTATTCAGAGTGCTTGCAGAAGCACCACACAAAGTATTTGGGACGTACCTTGACGAACTCATCGAGGTCGCCAATGCACGCGACGACAGTGCCGTACTGGACGTTTTGCGTCGCATGCCCATCGAGTTCAAGTCTGCCCAATACGCCAAGGCAGCGGTTGCATAAGTTGATTTAGGGGTCCTGCTTCGTTGTATTTCCTTAGAGTCTTGGCCTTCTTCTTGGCTGTCTTCTGAAGGCCAGTCATCCGGATCTCCTCTCCGCTGCCGCTGATCCCGCCGCAAATCCTTCGTTAGTGTTCTTTACGATTATTTAGTGCGGTCTAAAAGACTATTGAACTAATTTTTACTATATATCTAATTACTATATAAATTACATTTTGATCGGCGTGGAACGAGAAATCCGCGGGCTTTTTCGACGCGCCGAGATGAGATTTCTGGTGAAATCTCGATGGGCAAAATGCAGGTGTTTTTTGAAAAAATTCAAGACCGATGGAGCTCCAGTGGTTGCAGATGTTAGAATATAGATTCTGGAGATGGAAACAGGTGTGTTTCAAGGATTTGAGGTTGGGCCGCCAATTTGTTTTGTGAAACGACAGGAAATCCTCCAAAGCTACGGAAACCCGCAGCTGAAATGCGCAAACGTCTCCCAAACGTTGGTAGCGCCACGCATGAGAGGTATCGAGACCGCTTAGTAAGAAGGACCGAGCAGCAGGCATGATCCATTTTGGCTTGACATCCTACGCTTCGTCGGTACTCTACATCGGTTTTATCCTTGCTTTCTTCTTGAGTGTCTTCTGGCGACCGATCGTAGGGATATATTTTCTCGTCCCACTCATTCCCCTTCAAACCGCTAGGTACTACGTGCAAGATCTTCCACTGGGCAAGAGCCTAGTCGATATAACTTTGCTGGGGGTGATGCTGGGATTGCTGGTGCATCGGCAGCAGGTTTTTCAGAAGACGCCGTGGAACGTGTTGCTAGGTTTTTACACGGTCTACACCTTTGTATCACTGTGCCTTGGTTCGTTTTATCTAGGTTCCGCGCTTCCGTTCTCCTTAAGTGATCCGCGGCTGGCGGACTGGAAGAACTACATGGTCATGCCGCTGATTCTGGTCCTGGTCGCCGCCACGGTCCGCGACACCCGTCAAATGAAGATTCTAGTCTTTCTGATGTGCCTTGCCGCGTTAGCGTTGAATAGAAGTTTCTGGGACACGATTTCTGGCCGTGACTTTTCCGCTTTTTCCTATGACCTACGAGACGCGGGCGGCATGGGCTATGCCGGAGTCAACGGGTTCGCTGCATTCCAGGCGCAATTTGTCGTATTTCTTTTGACCCTAAGTTCTTTCAAGGAAAAGCTTCTGCTGAAACTTGGTTACGTCGGGGTGGCTGTGTTTTCGATGATCTGCCTAATGTACAGCCTCTCACGCGGCGGGTATCTTGCGCTATTGGTGGGGTGTTTATTCCTTGGTCTTGTGAAACAGCGAAAGCTGCTAGTCCTGCTAGCCGTGTTTTTCTTTACGTGGACCAGTCTGACTCCCCCAGCAGTCCAACAACGCGTGCAGATGACCTATGACGCGAGTGGTGGACAACTCGATCACTCGTCTGAGCTGCGCGTAGATTTGTGGAAACAAGCGATGCCCATATTCGATTCCAATCCAGTCATCGGCGCCGGACTTTACACGTACGCGTATACTCATCATATGGACAACTACAAGGACACCCACAACTTTTTCATAAAAGTTCTAGTCGAGACTGGTATTGCGGGACTCATGATTTTTCTCTGGCTGCTGACGAAGACTTTCGCCTCAGGTTACAAGCTATTCAGACGTGCGCAGGATCCGTTCCTGGCCTCCCTCGGACTCGGCCTTGCCGGGTGGGTGGTTTGTTCCTTTGTGGCGAACTGTTCCGGAGATCGCTGGACGTATCTCCAGGTGAACGGCTACATGTGGGTCCTCGGCGGTATGGTCGCCCGAGCATTGATTCTTGAACAAGGCACGGCAGCGTCAGGCACCGAAGAAAATAGCGCTACGTCCGATGCTCTGGCGGCTGGGGAAGTGCTCAGTCCACAGCTCACAGGTCTAAATTGAAGCGTCCCTTGTGTATAGTTTGAAAGACAAGAATGCGACCAAAGGAGAATTTAGCAAGGGTGGCTGCCAACCAATGAAGACGAATGATACTGAGGAGTTTCGGCGCTCATCCGGCTCTCGGCTGAGCCGAGAAGGGACTCTGTCCACGAGCTCACCGAATTCATTAGAATGTCCGCGTATTTTATGAACCCATTTCCAAGTATAGTATTTGTCGGAGCCCATATGGAAGCTTACGCTCCGTTCAACCGACTCATCGAACGTGGGGATAATATTTTGGGCCTGGTGACATTGGACGCCGACAGCGTGGTCAAAGTGGCTGGGGCAACGGATCTCACGCCATTGGCTGAACAGGCGCAAATCCCGGCGCTTCGTGTGCGCAACATAAACCACACGGACTCGCTCGCATGGATCAGTCAAAAGGCGCCCGACCTCCTCCTGGTAGTGGGATGGACCCAGCTGCTGAAGCCTGAAATTTTACGCGTTCCGAAATTTGCCTGTCTCGGTTTTCATGCGTCTCTGTTGCCAAAGTACCGGGGCCGCGCTCCGGTGAATTGGGCAATCATTAAGGGGGAAAAAGTTACGGGCAATACGATGATCGTCTTGGAACCCGAGGCCGATACAGGAGACATCGTAGCGCAGCGAACTATTCCCATAACTGACGAAGACGACTGCAATACCGTCTATCAAAAAGTGGGCCAAACCGAAGTCGAAATGTTGGAAGAGATTTTGCCGATGATTCGCCGCGGCGCTCTTCCACGTAAGAAACAGGATGACAGTCAGGCCACAGTCATGCCGAAGCGGCGTCCCGAGGACGGGCTTATTGATTGGAGGCGTTCAACGCGAGAAATCTATAATTGGGTTCGCGCCTTGACCCAGCCCTACCCGGGCGCGTTTTCCTTTCTGAACGGTGAGAAAGTCTGGATTTGGGAAGCTCGTACTGACGGAGGGCCGATCGCAAATCAGAGCCACAGGCCTGGCGAAGTCATTCTGGATTTGCAAGGTTGGCCGTGGGTGTCTACCGCTGACGGATGGATCCGAATCGTGACTGCACAACGAGAGGGTGGACAAAGGGTCTCGGGACATGTGGCGGGTATGACGTTTCTTCGCCAAGGAATCATGTTCGGTGAAGTTAGGGAGACCGCGATTTGAACGTTCTCTCTGTGGCGGCGCATCCTGATGACGAACTGCTCGGCCTAGGCGGCACGATTGCCTCCCATAGTGCAAGGGGCGACCGGGTTCGGCTCGCGGTAATGTGCGAGGGCGTGTCGACCCGCTACACTCCCGACTGGGACGCCGAGGTAAGGAAACAAGCGAAAGCGGCTGCGCGAATTCTTGGAGTCGCAGACTTGTTCTTGGGGAATTTACCTGACCAGCGGCTGGAGACGCTGCCATTATGTGAGGTGGTGAAAAAAGTAGAGTTGTTGATTGCGGAATGGCAACCAGAGCTGGTCTACACGCACTTCGGTGGAGACATTAACCGGGACCACAAAATTCTGACGGAAGCAGTGCTGGTGGCCGCAAGACCCTATGCGGCCCCGTCTGTGAAAGAGATCCTTATGTTTGAAACGCCCTCGTCAACAGAATGGGGTTCACCCGTGTTGGCTGCGCCTTTTCAACCGAATGTATTCGTGGACGTTAGCGCCTTTGTGGAGCAGAAGATTCAGGCGTTCAGTTGTTATTCGGCAGAGGTCCGCGAGTATCCACATCCGCGGAGCCTCGAGGCGCTAACCGATCGGGCGCGCTACTGGGGCAGCATCATCAACCGGCGGGCGGCTGAAGCGTTCGTACTGGTGAGGTCCACGAGATGATGCGCCGCCTGGCTGATGTCTGTGTTGCCGTTGTGGCTCTGACCTTGCTAAGTCCTTTGCTCATTCTAACGACCCTGGCCATCCTAGTGGGATCGCCAGGTAACCCCTTGTACGGAGGATGGCGCATAGGCAAGGACGGCGCGAGGTTCCGCATGTGGAAATTTCGCACCATGGTGACCGGCGCCGATCGTCTCGGAAGCTCAATCACAGCACCACGCGACACGAGAATTACACGGGTGGGGCACTTTCTTCGAGCGACGAAGATTGACGAGCTCCCCCAGTTCTTCAATCTGCTTGTAGGAGATCTCACGTTGGTAGGCCCGCGTCCAGAGGACCCCAAGATTGTAGAACTCTATACTCCCGAACAACGGGAGACCCTCAAAGTGAAACCTGGTATTACCGGTCCGGGACAGTTGCACTACACGACGGACCAGGCGGACAGAATACCGGAGGGAGTGAAACCTGAAGAGTTTTATGCGGATCACCTACTCGACGAAAAACTGCGCATCGACCTAGAGTATTTGAAACGGCGCACCGCAGTGAGCGATTGCCGCGTCGTTCTTCAGACGATCCAAGTAATCGCGAGAAGTCTGACGAATGTAATACGCAATGGCGAGCGTGAAATAGTCGTCTGACGCGACAGGGTTTAGGAATCCCTCCTGTGTTTCTGGTTCGGTCCGCAAGATTTCTCTACACTGCGGCGTTTCCTAAAGTGCCCGCATTGCTGAACACGCCAAGCCGGCGTCCATTGGGATATCCCGAGCGACGGCTATTTGTTTAACCTGACGCAACGAAATTCGACGCAGAACAGCGGGCGCGGTGCAGAATGAGTGTAAGGCCGCCACGGGGCCGAAGCCGCGAGGAGTGCGCCACTGGACCTCGTAGAGGCCTTCTCGGTGGAATTCATGGAGCAGCTTTCATCCAAGATGATAAGCAGAATGGAATGCGCGGTTCATTTCCGACGATCCAATGGACTGGAACGATGTCCGCGTGAGATGACGGGCGATATCTCAAAACGTAGCCCACTGCGTCGCGGAGTCAGCCCCATGCCGCTTGGCTTTAGAGCCATTCGTGGTGAAACCACTCCAACAGTGGATTCCATCCTTGTGCCTAGACTCACTGCTCCCGAATACGAAGAGTTATGCTATCCCTTGAACCAAAGCGGAACACAAAATGGGTTTTATGGACTGCCCGCCCGCAGCAGACAGATCTGGGGCAGCGAGCGAACTCTGTGAGCGAATCGTTGTGAGCGATCTACGAACTCTGTATCGGGAGGCCTCTCACTACTTGGGTGGGCAGGTGGCTACTCTGGTTTTGGGATTCGTCTCCTTCCCGATTTTCACGCGCGTTTTATCGGTGGCCGACTATGGCGTGATGTCCTTGACCTTCCAAATCGCGGCCATGGGCGTAGTCTTGTCAAAAATGGGCCTCCAGAATTCGATTCAGCGGTTCTATCAAGAGCATGCCACTTCATCGGAACCGGGCGCCCTGCAGAAGTTTTGCTCGACACTTCTCTTTGGAGCCGGGCTCTGTGGATTGGCGGTGGCCGTTCTGTTCCTCATTGGGCTGGAGCTGGTTTCTGACTCCATGGTTCCGCCGGCGTTGAAGAAGGTTCTGCTGATTGGATCTGGCCTGATCTTTGTGCGAGGCCTTCAGCCCATCCTGATGAATTTCCTCCGTGCTCAGAGGAGAACCAAGGCTTTCAATGGCTTCGATATCCTGGCGAGGGGTACGAGTATCGCGTTTGTCTGTTTGCTGCTGTTCACCTGGAGCCGCGGTGTGCGGACAGTGCTAATCGGCACGGTGGCCGTCGAGCTGATGGCTGTTTTAGTGCTGATTCCCCTGGTTCTCCCCAAAGGCACGATTTCGCTCAGCGCTTTCGATGGGAAGCTGTTTCGATCCGCCCTTGCGTTTGGGATGCCGCTAGTCGGTTGGGAACTGGCGGCTGTCATATTGGATTCTGGCGACCGCATCCTCGTGCACCACTATTTGGGAGCGGAGGCGCTGGGGTATTACTCCTGTGCATACAACATCACAAACTACATCGCGATGTTACTGATGTCTCCCGTGAATCTTGCCGTGGTTCCCATATACATGAAAATGTGGGATACGCGCGGCCCCCGGGAGACGGCAGCATTCTTGAGCAAGGCCCTCGACAACTTCATTATAGCGGTCATGTGCGTGCTGGCGGGTGTGGTAGTAACGGCGCACTCCGCGGTGATTGTCCTCGGGTCGCAAAAACTGAAGCAAGCCGCTCCGCTGCTTCCCATACTGGTGCTGGGAGTGATGCTGTACGCTCTGCACATTTTTTTCGCGGCGAGTCTCATCATTCACAAAAGAACGGTTACGATGTTGAATATCGTCGCATCTTCGGCAGCTCTAAACATCGCCTTGAATATTTGGCTGATCCCGCGGATGGGATTGCAGGGCGCTGCCGTCTCCACGCTCATCAGCTACGCGGTCTTTCTGGCACTCATTGCTCGCGCCTCACTTTCAATTATGCCCTTGCGAGTGGACGCTCTCGCATGTTTGCGATGTCTGCTGGCGGCAGTTACCAGCGTCGCGTTGGTTTCCTTGGTGGAGTTTTCTTCCCACTTCCTCAACTTCCTCGTCAGGGGAAGCCTGTGCGTCTTGATCTATGCCGCCGTACTGTACGGGATTGATCGCCGGGTGCGATCGAACGTCAATGACGCCCTTCGCGCGGCGCGTAGTTCCTTCAAAAAGCAGCCCCAAGAATCCGCGTTGACAACACCAGAAACTGCCGGAGCTCGGGAATAGTTTTGAATATTTGAGCGACTGCCGCACACTAGAATGGACCCAAAACAATATGTCTCGTAACGCAGCAGAGGCTCTAGCAACCCCCACCCAGGGAGTCAGCAAGTGTGAGTGTGACGCGGTGGCGACTTCTTTAAGCGTTCGCATCAAAGTCTTCGTCATGGATCTCTGGTGTTACAGCCCGTATTACGATCGTTACCTGTGCGAAGGGCTGAAGAATCAGAACATTGAAGTAACGCTCGGTTCCGTGTGCCCCTATCAGGATCCGGAATACTTTGCCAGGATTGGCCTATCCAACGATCCGGGCCTCCTTGACGTCGTCCCGAAGCTGAGAATTCCCAACGACAGTATCAGGCGAGTCTTGATGTTCGTTGAGTCTTGCATCAATATGTGCGCGCTTCTTCTCCGGTTTGCGTTCTCGAAACCTGACATTCTCCATATCCAGTGGATTCCGATGGTTAGAAAGCTCCCCTTTGAGATCTGGTTTCTGAGCCTGGTAAAAAAACTGGGAATTAAGTTGGTTTATACTGTGCATAATGTACTCCCGCACGATACAGGAAAAAAGTTCGTGCCAGTCTTCAGACGCGTGTACCAGGAGGTGGACGCACTCATTTGTCACACCGATGAAGCAAAGAGCCGACTCATTCTCGAATTCTCCGTTGATCCGGAGCGCATTTGGGTGATCCCGCATGGTCCCCTGCTCCATGATGCCAAGCGGGACTCCGTGAAAGCCTCGAAGGCTGCGCTTTCCCTTCCAGAGAACGAGACTCTCGTTCTCTGGCAAGGTATCATCCGGCCGTACAAGGGCCTCGATTTTCTGTTGGAAGGCTGGCGCCGGCTTGACGCCAGGAGCCTGAACGCGCGCCTGGTCATAGCTGGTACCGGAGAGGCCAAATTATTACAGGCAATCAAAGATCAAGTGGCCCAGCTGGGTTTGCAGGAATCTGTGCGCCTGGACTTCAGATTTATTCCCGACGAGGAACTGCCCACGTATTATCAGGCGTCTGACATTTTGGTTTATCCTTACAGGACGGTGACCACCAGCGGCGCGCTGATGACGGCCCTGGCCTACCAGAAAGCGATCGTGGCTACAAAACTTCCAGCTTTTCAGGAAATACTGCGTGACGAGGAAACGGCGCTGCTTGTCGACTATAGCGACGTCGACGCTCTTGCGAGTTCCCTTCGTCGGCTCATTCGGGATCCAAAGGAGCGCGAGCGCCTCGCTTTCGGGGTGGCATCTTCTGGCGACCTCAATTCGTGGACTCGCATTGCGCGAAGGACGCGGCAATGTTACGCCTCAGCCCTGCTCTCGGGGCGGCCGGAGGCTATCTCTTGTTGAAAGCATTGTCGCTCGCCTATCACGACGTGACAGATGGATTGAATGGCGAGCTTGTGGGGTACAAGGCGCTTTACAAGCTCAGCCGCAGTGATTTTCGCAGGCACGTCCTGTCGATCCGGCAACAGGGCCCGGAAGTCGCGGTTTCTTCGATTGACCACTATCGCGAATGGGGCAGGCAAGTTCCGGTATTCCTGACCTTCGACGACGGTGAGCTCGGGGCATACACATGTGTGGCCGACGAGCTGGAGCAATATGGTTGGCGCGGCCACTTCTTCATCACAACAAATTGGATCGGACGGGCGGGCTTCCTCGACCGCGCGCAGATCCGTGAGTTGCGAAGTCGAGGTCACGTCATTGGCAGCCATTCCTGTTCGCATCCTGCGCGCATGTCGCACCTCCGCTGGCAGGAGCTTACAAGGGAATGGTCCGAGAGTCGCGCCATCCTGAGCGACATTTTAGGAGAACCGGTGAGGGTGGCCTCGGTCCCGGATGGATTCTATTCGCGAAAGGTCGGCAAAGCCGCAGCCACAGCCGGCATCGAGGTATTGTTCACTTCCGAGGCAACTGCTGCCACATCTGTACTGGAAGGTTGCCTGATTTTGGGGCGGTATTTCATCCAGATGCAAACGCCACCTTCCGTTTCCGGCGCCATTGCAGCGGGGGAAATCTGGCCGCGATGGCGGCAGACCGCACTTTGGAAAGCCAAGAAGACCGTCAAGGCCCTGACTGGTGAATCCTATTTCGCAATTCGACGGTACTTGATATCAAAAGTCCTGCCGCAGGGTAAAGCACAGAATCGCGCAGAAAACTTACCAGGAGGGGAGAGCGCGAAGATTGAAGAGAGGAACGGATCTCCGACTCACAAGTGATTGGAGAACGCTTCTCACATCTCAGAATTTCGCTGGATACTCAATTGCGGTGAGGATGAGTCAGAATGAAGCTTAGGTACCTGAGATCAGGAAAAAGAACTGGCCGCACTAGACAAATCCAATAGCCTCGCCGAGATCGGAATGCGGAGTTCTTTAGACCGAACCCAAGAAGGAACTTAATAGTTGCGAGTTCTTGCTATTCGGTAGCGCCGCCCAAGCCCGATCGACCTACTACGTGCTTACCATGCGACTGAAGTTACTTTGCTTAACCTGGCTGATGGGGGCCCCTCTCGCTTCGACGCAATCGGCCCCAGTGATCTTCTACTCTGACCTGATCGGCGGCCCGAACAGCCGTGGCGAAAACGTCGGAGCCTTTTCCGGAGCTTACGTGACACTATACGGCAACTTTTTCGGTACATCCCAGGGCTCCTCGAGAGTGACCCTTAACGGGGCAAACTGCCTGCGTGTCGTGTCGTGGGGAAAAGCTTGGCAGTGGTATCAGAAGATTGTTGTTCAGCTTGGTGCGAGTTGCTCCAGCGGCAATTTCGTAGTCACTGTCAATCGAGTAACTTCGAATCTAATTCCTTTCACAGTTAATGGGGGGCGCCTTTATTTCGTATCGACTGATGGAAAGGACAGCAACGAGGGATCCTACGCCAGTCCTTGGAAAACAATTCCTCACGCTGTCCAGACTGCTGGCGCTGGAGCGGGGAACGTCATCTACGTTAGAAATGGGGTTAGCCAAGCTACTGACGATGGGCAAGGCTGGCGGGCCGCGCTGTTGCTTCGCGCTGAGTGGTGCAAGAGCACGGCTTCCCAACCAAATGCGCTCGTCGCTTATCCCGGCGCCATCGCGACCATCGGCACCACAACTGGTCCGGATAGTGGGATTCGAGGCACGGACTCCAGTGCGGGAGGTGGAGCGTGTCAGGGTGGTTGGACCTTTGCGGGACTTCAATTGCGCGGTACTTACATGGGCGTTAGTCTGAACGGTCAAGCCCGAACTTCTCCTTCCACGAATTGGCGGATCATCGGCAACGACATTACGTGCCCCAATGGCAATGATGCGACTGGCTGCTTTGAAGCCTCCTATGGTTCTAATTTGAAGGTATACGGCAACAACTTGCATGACATCGGGAGGGTCGGCCCACCTACTGCTTCGGCGCTGTATCACGGTGTTTATTTTTCAACCGATACAAACCACGTGGACTTCGGGTGGAACACGATTGCGAACATCCGCGGTTGTCGGGGGCTGCAACTGCATTCAACCGATGGTTATAACCTTTACGATTACTCGATTCACGACAACCTGATCCATGATACCCAGTGCGATGGAATCGTCTTGGCTACTACCAACCCCTCGCAAGGTCCAATATCGATTTTCAATAACGTCATCTATAATACTGGCAAAGGTCCGAACAATCCTGAGCATACTGGAGCGTGGAATTGTATTTACTTGGCCGCGTACACTAGAAAGGGACCAGCTGGCCACGGAACCATAGAGGTCTACGGGAACACGATGTATAACTGTGGGAGTTTTGAATCTCCCCTATATCGAGGTTCCAACAATGGAGTGCAGAATGCGGGAGGCAGTGACCCCGTCAAAATGCATCTTCAGAACAATATCATCTTCCAACTCAATTCCTCGGCGCCGTATTTCGCCAACAAGAACCCCCTCTCCGATGGAGTCTACGGCACAGACAATGTGATGTACGGGGTCGGGAAACCTCCTTCGAACAACCATGTCACCGGAACGATTAACAGCGATCCGCAATTTGTCAATCCCGGCACTGACTTTCACCCATTGTCAGCGAACAGTCCTGCCGTGGGTGGGGGAGCCAAAGAAGCTCCCACCGCGACCAACGATCATGACGGCTTTCCACGCGCGTCCCCGCCAACTATCGGCGCTTACGAATATGTCCGCCCTCAGCGGAAATGGGAGTAAGTTGAAAGCATTTGTAAACTACAGGTTTTGAGCTTTTCGGCTCGGCCCACTGGCGCTAGGATGCGCAGAAAAAGAGAGTGAACCATGCTCCAGCCAGGCAGTCCGGCCCTCGGAAAGGGCACGAATTTAGGAATCCTCTTCGACTTGGACGGTGTGAAGCGCCCGGCTACTGGCCCTCCCGATCCTGGGGCTAATCAATGTTCCAGCCAAAAGTAATCTAAATAGGAGCTCCCTGAGATTAGACAGTTGAACGCACATGGGCAAACTGAAGGTTAGCGCAATCATTCCGACCTACAACCGGGCAAAGGTAATTGCACGCGCGGTGCATTCCGCCCTCCGGGAACTCGACTCCGAGGACGAGCTTCTCATCATCGATGACGGATCCACTGATGGAACTGACTCACTGATCACGTCCATTCCGGATTCCAGGATCCGTTACATCCAGCAGCCGAACCGCGGCGCCGGAGCGGCGCGCAATCGCGGCGCGGCGGAGGCCGCTGGCGATCTCATCGCCTATCTTGACTCCGACGACGAATGGCTTCCAGGCAAGATCCAGTTGCAGCGTGGCCTCATGGCCTCCCAGCCGGACCTGTTGTTCTGCTTCACCGATTTCCAACGCGACTACGGACCCACCAGGGAACGGCACTCGATCCACTTGTGGCATTCCGACAAACGAACATGGGAGCAGATTCTGGGTCGGCCCACGATGTTTTCCAGAATCACTCAACTACCCCGTGAGGTCGCCGATTTCGCCGTGTTTCGGGGCGACATGTACCACAGCGAGATGCGCCACAACTATATCCTGACCAGTTGCATCATGATTCGAAAACGAGAGGCCGGCGACGCCACGCACTTCACCGAAGGAGCGAAAACCTACGAAGACTGGGAATGTTTCGGCCGCTTGGCTCGCCGCGGTGCCGCGGCCTACCTGGATGTCGAAACCGCCGTCCAGTACGCGCACGCAGGAACGAGGCTGACCGATGCCGACCAGCTGACCTGCGCCGAGGCACGTTTAACCGTCCTTCGCAACGTCTGGGGCGACGATCCGGCTTTCCTGGCTAAGGCTGGCGAGGACTATCGTGCGCTGGTCCGGGAGCAAGAGCTTTTGCGTGTACGTGGGCTCCTCGTTCATGGACGCACGCCCGAAGCGCGCGAGGGAATTCGCCGTTTGGGGGCGGCCCCACTGTCGTACCGCCTGCTGTCCATTCTGCCGGCCACCCTTTTGGTAACGCTTCTCGAAGTGCGCCGCAGGATGTCTCAATTCTTGGAGTATAACTAGAGTGGGTCTGGATCAGGGAATGACAATGGCCAAGACGCTTACCCTACCCACCTCGGCGAGTGCACTGAACCAGCGCTCCGCACACCGGGTCTCCGACTTGACCGTCCGCACTGTAACTGTAAAAGAGCTGGCTGATTATGTGCCCGCCTGGCAACTGCTCGCCTCCCGCGCGCTTGTTCCCAATCCGTTCTACGAGCCCTGGATGCTGCTTCCAGCCATCCAGCACCTGAAGGGCTCGGCCCAGCTCGAGGTTCTGTTGGTGTTCGGCCCGGCGAAACTGCGCGGCGGCGAGCGTGACCTGCTTGGGCTGTTTCCATTGGAAGTGCACTCGAAATTCTTGCATCTTCCGATTCGCACATTGTCACTTTGGCAGCACTTATACTGCTTCCTGAACGTTCCCCTAGTCGATCAGGAGAATGCCTGGCCAGTGATCGAGGCATTTTGGCGTTGGTGGGAGACCGGACCGTTCAGGTGCCATGTTTTCGATACAAATCTCTTCCTGGCGGAGGGGCGCTTTCACGAGATCTGGACCGATTTCGCCATCGGGCGGTCCGCATTAGTACTCCATGAATATGCTCGTGCCGCAATCTACCCGGTGGGCAACGCGGAATCCTACATCGCGGCAGCGGTCTCGAAAAAGCACCGCCAGGAGTATTCCCGCCAGGAGCGTAAGCTGCGAGAAATCGGTATCTGCCAGTTCCGCGAGGTGACCAACCCAGCGGAAGTCGACGATTGGATTGAGGCATTCCTGCGCGTGGAGGCGGCTGGCTGGAAGGGCGCCCCCGGCGGCGGCGCATTCGCGTCCAGTCCGGAGGACAGCCGCTTCTTTCGCGCGATCACGCAGAAAGGTTTCGAGGAGAACCGCGTGATGTTGCTACGGTTTGATCTCGACAACGCGCCTCTCGCCTTAAAATACAACCTACTCTCGGGGACAGGCAGCTTCGCGTTCAAGATCGCCTTCGATGAAAATTTCTCCAAATACTCTCCCGGAGTTCTCCTGGAACTCGAGAACATCCAGCGCGCTTTCGACCATGGCGGCCTCGAGTGGATGGATTCGTGTGCGACTGCCCGCCACCCCGTGGTCGACCGGTTATGGAGCGAGCGCCGGATGGTGCGCCGGACTTTGTTTTCCGATAGCTCACGAACTGGCGATCTGATCGTTTCTTTTTTGCCGCTGCTTCGCTGGGTCAATGACCGGATCCGGCGGCAAAGCGTCCCCATGTACCGTCGTATATCGACCAAATCCGAACAATAGGAGGCCGGAATAAACATATGTCGTCAACACTCGCAATCCCACAACCCCGTATAGAGATCGATCCTCAAAGGTTTCAGGAAGAGTTTCCCTTTCAAGGATTTAAAGTGCGGCACCAACTCGCCGGATGTCCGCTATTCGAACTGTCTCGCCTGGTCGAACTGGCGCAGCGCCTGCCGGCCGACGAGATCGAATACTTTACCGGCAAAGTCGATGTCAATCAGGACCCCAAGAGCCATCCCAAGAACGGCCTTTCCGTAGCCGAAACGGTGCGCAGAATCGAAGAGTGCGGCTCGTGGATGGTCCTGAAGAACGTCCAACACGATGAAGAGTACGGTCGTTTAATGCGCGAAGTTCTGGATAGTGTGTACCAGCATGCCGGGCTTGGAAAGCCGCATCGCGAGGAGGCGTTCATCTTTATTTCTTCCCCAGGTTCAGTGACGCCCTTCCACCTGGATGAAGAGCACAACTTTCTATGCCAAATCCGGGGTTCGAAAGAGGTTAACATGTGGGACCCCCGCAACCGCCAGGTTGTGCCAGAGCCCTTAATCGAGCATATGCTCCAGATCTGGCATGGCCAGGATTACCATCGAAACATGCCCTACCGGGATGAATTTCAGAAGGCCGCCACTGTGCACCGGCTCGAGCCGGGCGATGCCCTTCATTTTCCTGTCGGCGCTCCGCACTGGGTCAAGAACGGACCCGAGGTTTCGGTATCGTTCAGCGTCACGTTCCGGTCTGCCTGGTCCGAGCGGCAGGCGATCCTCTATTTTGTTAACAGCAAGCTTCGCCGGCTCGGCCTCGATCCCGTTCCGCCGGGGAAAAGCGCATGGCGCGACTCGCTCAAATACCGCCTATTCCAGGCCGGCCGCCACGTCAGCCATTTCGCAGGTGGATCTTGGCTTCGTCGCAATCAATCCAAGTGGGCGTGAGACCGTCACCGCTGCGGAGCCTCGGAAGCCCGCCATCTCGTTTCCAGCCGCCGGGACATGGGCATCCTTCGCCAGACAAAACATCGGATCGGTGACGTAGGCTTTCTCGATGAAACTGGTAGAAAGGCCCAAGGAGGATCATGGACATTCCAGCAGGCGCAAGTCTGTATCCAGAAGCACTTTCTGGAAACCCCCGCAATGCTCTTGCAAACGGAGCGGTGGCAGGGGATGCCGCCGGCATTGCTGGCGCGAGCCGATTCCATTCACGGACCTCTGAGTTTGTGATGCGCACCTATGATAGATGCTAAGCTCGGTGGAAGATTGGGATACTTGCTGCTGAAGGGCGCGTCCGTGCCGCCATCAAAGGAGCTCCCTGCCGGCCCGGCAGAGAAAGTCGGTGCGGCGAAACTAGAAGAGGATTTCGGTAAGGAGATATGGAAGTATGTCCAGGGGCGTGTTGTAGCAGATTTCGGGTGCGGAATCGGAGATGAGGCCGTGGCCGCGGCTGTTCACGGAGCAACCAAGGTGTACGGCCTCGAGATATCCGAGGACTTTATCCGGGCAGCCGGGAAGGCGGCTCAGACCGCCAAAGTTGCAGACAAATGCTTCTTCTTGCATGGGCAGCGGCAGAGGCGGGATGTGGAAGCACTTTACGGAACCATTGACACGGTGTTTTCTTTGGATGCCTTCGAGCATTTTCCCGATCCGGCGCAGATCCTCGGGGAGATCGGGAGACTGCTGAAGCCAGGAGGACGCCTGTTAGTTAATTTTGGCCCCCCCTGGAATCATCCTTACGGGGCGCACTTGCGTTACTTCACGCGAGTTCCTTGGGTGCATCTGATTTTTACCGAGGAGACGATCCTGAAAGTTCGCGCCCTCTACCGGAATGATGGCGCGACTAAGTTTGAAGAAGTTCGCGGCGGCTTGAACCGCATGACAGTGGGGCACTTCCGGTCACTAATCCGGGCCGACAACTTTGAAACTGAGGTTTTTCGGCTGCAACCCGTCCGGAGGACAAGTTGGTTGGTCACCCGCAACATTCTATTGGAATATTTTACCAGCGCGGTGATCTGCGTGCTCGTCAAGACAGCCTGAGTCAGCGAGCCAGTACGGCCGCACCGGATGCAGCGCTTGCCAAACAAGTGCACCCAAAAACTACAAGGTGTGTTTTCGTTTTCACACCAGTTTTTTCAGTTTATGACCACCGTCAGATTGGTAGGCGGGTTAGGCTTGGCCGCAATTGTGCCGGCATTGTATTCGTAAGCTCCAATAGAAGGAGGCAGCGACCGTAGCTTGCCTTCGATGTCGTAAGTAGGCACGGGCGCAGTGGCCGAACCCCTGCTGATTGCGGGGCTGC
>WNFG01001152.1_pt1 | contig 43664 bp, 43 predicted proteins | sample 5400431 | NCBI WGS metagenome assembly WNFG01 (sample SAMN13153346, study PRJNA577476) | soil metagenome | isolation source: 120 cm saprolite under Douglas fir tree site 2 hole 3 replicate 2 | place: USA:California | collected 2015-04-18
ACGGGAATTTCGGTCGAGCCCGCAACGCGCGGCGGAAACTGCGTGCCGGCGCCTCGCCCCGGCTTGCTCAGCTCGAATATCAGGGGCTCTCGCAATTGCAATTCTGGCATGGTCGGTCCTTTAGAGTTCATCCGCATCCGCTGGTCGGTCGTTCCGACGTTCCCGCGGAAACGCGTGCCGCAAGACGCTCCGTTTACGCCGCGACACGCGATTTAAGCCGCGGCACGCGAAGGGCTCATCACATCAGCGAGCGCGCTGGCATAGGTATCGATGTCCGCCTCTAGTTTGGTCTCGGTCGCGCACACCAGGAGCGCATGGCCCAATTCCGGGTAACGGTCGACGAGGTCGAGTCCCCCGAAGATTCCGCGGCGCGCCAGGGCGCTCAAGACCGGCGCCACCGGCCGATCGAGGAGCAAGACGGCTTCATGAAAGCGCGGCGCCGTAAATGCCGGTTTGACGCCGGCGACTCTGCTGAGCGCCGCCGCCAAATCGGCGGTGCGCTGCAGACTGGCTGCCGCCACTCGTTCGAGACCTGCGGCGCCCAGAAGCGACATGTAAATGGTTGCAGCCGTCACCATCAGGCCCTGGTTGGTGCATATGTTCGAGGTCGCCTTGCTGCGCCGTATATGCTGCTCGCGCGCCTGCAAGGTCAGGCTGAATCCAGGACGACCCTCGGTGTCCAACGTACGTCCGACGATTCGCCCCGGCATCTGCCGCACGTACTGCATGCGCGTCGCCATGAATCCGAAATAGGGTCCGCCCGCCGCCAAAGGCACACCCAGCGGCTGTCCTTCGCCGCAAACGATGTCCGCGCCTTGCATGCCGCCGATCCGCGCGCCCCACTGCCCCGGGGCTTTGAGCAGCGCCAGCGATGTCGGGTTGACAACCGCGATCAGCAGGATTTTATTTTCGTGCGCCCAGTCCGTCAGCGCATCGATTTCTTCCAGGCTGCCGAAGAAGTTCGGCTGCTGTATCACCAAGGCGGTGACATCCTGGCCGTTGTAGGGCTGCAGGGATTCGAGCGGCGTACGCCCCGCCGTTCGATCGAAATCCACCGTCTCGAACACGATGCCCTGATTGCCCGCGATCGATTTCGCCACCTGGGCATAGGTCGGATTCACCGCGCGCGGCAGTAGAATGCGCCGCGAGCTCGCGGCGCGATTGGCGCGTACCGCCATGAGACAGGCTTCGGCCAGCGCCGACGCACCGTCGTACAGCGATGCATTCGATACTTCCATACCGGTCAGGGCGCAGATCATCGATTGATATTCATAGATCAATTGCAAGGTGCCTTGGCTCGCCTCTGCTTGATAGGGCGTGTACGCGGAATAAAATTCGCCGCGAGTCGCGATCGCCCACACCGGCGCCGGGATGTGGTGTTCATAGGCTCCGGCGCCGATGAAATTCAACGGCCGGCCGTCGCTCGCCGCGCGGTCGGCCATCAGACGTCCGATTTCCATTTCAGAGAGCGCGGGCGGCACGCCGAGCGCACCTGCCCGCAGTTCGCCGGGAATTTCGTCGAACAGTTGGTCGATCGACCGCACGCCGATCACTTCCAGCATGCGGGCGATATCGTCGGGGGTGTGAGGAATGAACGCCATGCAAGGATCTCCTACTTGGCTTCTTCAGCGAGGTAATTCGCGTAGTCCGCGGCGCTCAGCAGCGCGCTGTCGTCGACCGGCGCATTCGTCTGCACGCGGAACATCCATCCGGCCCCATAGGGATCCTGATTGAGCAGTTCGGGTTGGGTCGCCAGCTGGCCATTGCTCGCGGTGACCTTGCCGCTCACCGGACTGTAGACATCGGAGGCCGCCTTGACGGATTCGACGACTGCGCTCGCCTCGCCGGCTTTGACGGCGCGGCCCACTTCCGGAACCTCGACGAACACCAGATCGCCGAGCGCACTCTGCGCGTGTTCGGTAATGCCGATTTCAACGGTCCCGTCAGGCTCGCCGTGCGCCGCGCGCACCCACTCGTGGCTCTTGGTGTATCGCAAATCACTTGGAATGTTGCTCAAATGCATGTCCCCCTCAAGCTAGACTGAAATCAACGCCTTCCCATGACGCACGAACGGCGTCTTGACGATGCTCGCGGGATGCAATTTGCCGCGAATCTCGACTTGCACGCCGACGGAAGCTGTTTTCGGCACGCGCGCCAGCGCGATGGAGCGATTCAAAGTTGGAGAAAATGTCCCGCTCGTCACTTCGCCGGCGGGCACGACTTTCTGATGGCTGCGCAGCACTCCGCGCTCTTCGAGCAATAGGCCGACGAGTTCGTCTCCGGGCGTGCGCCGCGGAATTTCCAGCGCCCCGCGCCCGATGAAATCTCGGTCGCCCGGTTCGAATGCCACCGTCCAGGCCAACCCCGATTCCAGAGGATGATGATTTTCATCCATGTCATTGCCGTATAGATTCATTCCCGCTTCCAGGCGCAAGGTATCTCTCGCACCCAATCCCGCGGGCTGAATTCCCTGGGCGCGCAGCGCATTCCAGGTCTTGGCGGCGTCGGCGGCCGGCAGCATCACTTCGAAACCATCTTCGCCGGTGTAGCCGGTCCGAGCGATGAACCAGGCATCGAAGGTTCCGCCGAAGAAAGGCGCCAATTCACCCGCGGCGGCACGCTGCGCCGGCGCCAGCAGCGGCAGGGTCTTCTCCCGGGCATTCGGACCCTGAATTGCGATCATCGCCAAATCGCTGCGCAGGGTGGCGGACACGGTGAAAGGCGCCGCATGCCGGCGAATCCACGCGAGATCCTTGTCGCGGGTGCCGGCGTTCACGACCACGCGAAACCAGGTGTCGGACATGAAATAGACGATCAAATCGTCGATCACGCCGCCGCTCGGCAGCAACATGCAGGAATAGAGCGCCTTGCCGGGAACCTTCAGCCGGCCGACATCGTTGGCCAACAGGCTCCTCAAGAACTCGCGGACTCGATCGCCTATGAGGTCGACGACCCCCATGTGCGACACGTCGAACATGCCCGCGTCGCGGCGCACCGCGTGGTGTTCTTCGATCTGCGAACCATAGTGAAGCGGCATTTCCCAGCCGCCGAAATCGACGATTTTCGCGCCCTGCAGAACGTGGGTGTCATAGAGCGCAGTCTTCAGGCCCATCGCAACCTCGCAGCGAAAGAAAAGGAGACACGAGCACCGGTGTGCCTTGCCCCTCTGTCCTTTGAACCTGAGAGATCGCGCGCCCTTGATGAGCGCTGCTCCCCTTCGGTGGATCGCCGCTGCGATCGCTCTCCAGAGATCGCGAGAGTCTGCCGTTCATGTGCCTGAGCGTTTCCGGGCGGTTGCGCCTTCGGCGGTCCCAAGTCGAAAGGACTCTCTCCAGACAGCTCTTATCGCGATCCCGATATGATACACCATCCGCTTCGGGCGGTGCGAAGGACGGAATGGAATTATCGGCATGACCCAACATATCGTCGTCTCGCTGGCCGTCACTGCTGCCTTTGCCGCCGTGACTCTGGCGCCGCCCTGCACGGCATCGGCGGCGCCCGCGAATATTTCCGATGCGTCGCCGGAGGCGATAAAAACGCGGCTCGACCGAATCTACGACGATGCGTGGCAGCGCTGGCTGCGCGAGGATCCGACCCTGGCCACCAGCATCGGCGACTCGCGCTACAACGATCGCTGGCCCGATCTATCGCCGGCGGCCATCGAGAAAACCAACGACGCCGATCAGGCCGCGCTTGCGGCGCTCGGCGCGATCGATTCTGCGGCGCTCGGTTCGCCTGATCGGCTGAACTACGACGTCGTCAAATTCGAGTTCGAGCGCCGTTTGACGCTGGCTCGGTTCAAACCCCGCCTGTGGTGGATCACACAGCTCGGCAGTGTGCAGACTCCGAACAGTCTGCAAACCTCGAGCGAAATTGCGGAAATCTCGCCGTTTGCGACGGTGCGGGACTACGAGAATTGGATCGCCCGGTTGCGCGGCTTCGGCGCCTATCTGGATCAGGGCACCGAATTGCTGAAGATAGCGGTCCGCGAAAAGCGCACTCAGCCTCGTGTGATCATGCTGCGAATCAAGCCGCAAATTGCGGCGCAACGGGCCGCGACTCCGGAGGCCAGTCCCTTTTTCACGCCGTTCGCGCACATACCGAGCTCCATCTCCGCCGCTGAACGCGAACGCCTGATCGACGCCGGAAAGACGGCGATATCCGCGGTGGTGCTGCCGGCATTTGCGCGCTTCGATCGGTTTTTCAATGAGACGTACCTGCCGGCCTGTCGCGACGGCGTCGGCCTGTCCGAGACTCCCGAAGGTCTTGCCTATTATCGCGCGCTCATCCGCTATCACACGACGACTGATCTCAGCGCCGACGACATCCATCGCATCGGCCTCGACGAGGTCAAGCGCATTCGCGCCGAGATGGATAAAATCATCGCCGCCGTCGGCTTCAAGGGCAGTTTCCAGGAATTTGCGCACTACCTGCGCACGGATCCGAAGTTCTTCTACACCGATCCGACCGAATTGCTGCACGGGTACATGGTCATTGCCAAGGGCATCGATCCGAATCTCGTCACGCTCTTCGGCAAGCTGCCGCGCACACCCTACGGCGTCCGCGCCATACCGGACACCAGTGCGCCGAATTCGACGACGGCGTACTACCAGCCCCCGGCCGCCGACGGATCGCGCCCCGGGTACTACTACGTCAACTTGTACAAACCGGAGGCGCGGCCGAAATGGGAAATGGCGGTGCTCACCAGTCATGAAGCGGTGCCCGGCCATCATCTGCAAATCGCCCTGCAGTACGAGAACGCTGCCGGTGTCCCGATGATCCGGCGTATGGCCGATTTCACCGCCTATGCCGAGGGGTGGGGCCTGTACGCCGAAAGTTTGGGCGATCAGCTCGGTCTGTATTCGGATGCCTACAGCAAATTCGGTCAACTTACCTATGACATGTGGCGCGCCGTGCGCCTGGTAGTGGACACAGGGCTGCACGTCAAGGGATGGACTCGTCAGCAGGCTATCGAGTATTTCATGGCCAACGCGCCGAAAAGCGAACTGGATATCACCAACGAGATCGACCGCTACATCGCCTGGCCGGGCCAGGCCCTGGCCTACAAAGTCGGACAAATGAAAATCCTCGAACTGCGCGCGACGGCGCAGCAGACGCTGGGGCCGAAGTTCGATATCCGCGAGTTCCACGACGTCGTACTGTCGACGGGCGCGGTGCCGCTGTCGGTGCTGGAGCGGGTGGTTCAAAGATGGCTCGCCGCCAAGCAGGCGACAAGCACCAAGCCGTAGACACCGCGGCTATCCACCCGACTTTTTCGCCGGCCACCCCAATTTGACCAGCTCCGCGACAATCACGTCACGATGATCGCCCTGAATTTCAATGACACCCTCGCGGACCGTGCCCCCGGAGCCACAGCGCTTCTTGAGTTTGGTGGCCAAGGATTCGATGTCGGTCAGCGACATCGGCAGGCCGCTGATCGTCGTGACACCCTTGCCTGCCCTCCCCTTGATCTCCCGGCCCACTCGCACGGCTGCGGGTTTGGCGGCGCCGGGGGCGCCCTTCGGGCACACACATTCACGCACCGGTCTGCGACAATTGGGACAGAGACTTCCCACTCCGGTCGAGTAAATGATGCGCGCGGTCATTTCTGTATTATGCCGATTAGCTTTCGCGGACCGCCATCCCCCAGCTTCGAAGATTCACTAGGACTTCCCATGGGCTTTGCAGATCCTGTTTCATTGCACGGGCGGCACGTATCGCTCGTGCCGCTTGCTCATTCGCATCACCACGACCTCGTGGAGGCGGTGAAGGACGGCGAGCTGTGGACCTTGTGGTACACCAAGATTCCCACGCCCGAAGGATTGCGGGTGGAGATCGACCGGCGCTTGGAGCTTCAACGCCAAGGTTCGATGATTGCATTTGCCGTCATCGAACAGTCAACCCGCGAAGCCGTGGGCATGACGACGTTCATGAACATCGATGCGGTCAATCGGCGCGTGGAAATCGGCTCCACGTGGTATCGAAAGCGCGTTCAGCGCAGTGCCTTGAACACCGAGTGCAAGCTGCTGCTGTTGACTCATGCGTTCGAACAGCTAAATTGCATTGCCGTGGAATTCAGAACCCACTTCTTCAACATGCAAAGCCGTGCTGCCATTGAACGACTGGGCGCGAAATTGGACGGCGTGTTGCGGCAGCACCAGATCGCAAGCAACGGCACTTTGCGCGATTCCTGCGTGTACAGCATTCTCGATCGCGAGTGGCCGACGGTGAAGACCCATCTCACTCATCGGCTGAACCCGGCCTAGGGACATCCTGAGCTAGGCGGGTTTCCAGAAGGTGATGATTGCCCCTCCCGCGATCACCAGCCCGCCACCGACCAGGATGGGCATCGTCGGGAGAGTGCGGAAGGCGATGAAGTTGATCACCTGCCAAACCACGAAGAGAGTCGCAAGGTAGAGCCCAACCACGCGGCCGAACTCGATCGGCGCAAGGTTTAAAAACGATCCATAACCGAATAGCAGCGCCGCGCCGGCCAGAAACAGCGCGATACGGCCCACGCCCACATGATTGTAGATCGCCATTCGCACCACGGCGTCGCCGCTCACTTCCAGCGTCGTTGCGATCACCAGTAGAATCAAGGGGTGCACACTTTGAAAAATCTTCAGCATTGTACTTTCGCCTTCGGTGAATCTGCGCGATAGATTCCGTCAACAACCTCAGCCTATCTTAAGACCGGTGCTGCCCTGCCGCATCGCAGCTTTGCAACTTTATCCGGTCAGCGGTGTTCTGGGTCTAAACGAACACACTCCAGTGCGCCATCCACCTACCGGGCCAGACCACTCGACCGAGTTCACGACCTTCATGCGTGCTTATCAGGATATGGTTTTTTCGACCGCCTCCCGCCTGGCAGGCAATGACCGGCAGGCCGAGGACATTGCGCAGGAGGTTTTCCTGAGAGCCTATGAACATTTCGCGCACCTCCGCAGCAGTCTGACGGCGGGGGGCTGGCTCAAGACGGTGACCACCAATTTGACGCTCAATCATTTGAGCCGGTATCGCAGGCGTTGGCGCCTGTTCTCGGAACTGAGACCGGCAGCCGCCGATGAGGACTCGCCGGGACCGGATCTGGGGGAGCAGCCGGACACGCTGCTTGCAGACCTCGGTGCGGAGCAGCGCCGCGTACTGATCGACGGCGCGCTGCGTAAGCTCCCCGAGCATCAGCGGCTGGCACTGGTGCTGTATCACTTTGAGGATCTCTCCTACGAGGAGATCGCCATCAAGCTCGGCGCTTCGCTTGCCAAGATCAAAACCGATATACGCCGCGCCCGCGCGGCGCTGCTGCCCGTCCTGCAATCGAGCGGCATCGCCGCCGGCACCCTGGAAGACTGAAATGACCACGAATGAATCCCGGGAGGCGCTGGAACGGCTGCTCGATCGCGCGCTGCGTGAGCTGCCCTTGCGGCGCGCGCCCCGGGCGCTCGAGACACGCGTGATCCGCGAACTGGAGCGCCGTGCCGCGCTTCCTTGGTGGCGGCGCAGCTTCGCCCACTGGCCGCTGCTCGCACGAGCGGGCTTTCTCGTGATATGCGGCGCGCTGATCAGCGCGGCGTTCCTGGGGGGCGCCACCGCGGTCACGGGTATCCGTTCCCTATCCTGGGTACGCGAGCTTTGGGGGCTCACGGCCTCGGCCGCAAATCTCGTCGCCGTCCTCGCACGCATCCAGCCGCCGGCCTGGGCTTACGCAGCCATGGCCGTATGCGCGGTGCTGTACGCGATTTTGTTCGGACTGGGCGCCGCCGTGTACCGCGCGCTCTACCTTCAGCCTGTGAACGGCAGTGAGTCAATTCTATGAATACTTTTCTGTTGCAGCGGCTGACATTTCTGGCGGTGCTGCCGCTCTGTACCTTGATCGTCGTCGCGGCGGCCCGCGCGGCAGAGCCGGTGGCGACACCCGACGCACCAGCCTCCGCTGCACCGGCTCCCGAAGCTGTGGAGGAGGGCGCGCACCGGCATCACCGCTTCGATTGGCATCACCACCGAGACTCGGACGGCCACCACCCTCACGGCAACGATCTCGTCAACATCGGCCACGATTCAAATCTGCCTCGCGGGGAAACCGCCAACTCGGTCGTGTCCATCTTCGGTTCGTCGACCAGCGACGGCGAAGCGGGAGACGTGGTCTCGATCATCGGCGACACCCGCATCACCGGGGAAGTGAGCGCCAGTGCCGTCGCCATTCTCGGCAATGCCTATATCGACGGCAAGGTCGATGGCGACGCCGTCACCGTGCTCGGGAATATGGAGCTCGGACCCCATGCGGAGATCGACGGCGATGTCGTTGCCGTCGGCGGCACCGTACAGCGCGACCCGGCTGCGGTCGTTCACGGCGATGTCCACAACGTTTTAGGCAGCGTCGGCGGCGTTGACTGGCTGCGCGCCTGGGTCCGGCATTGCCTGCTGTACGCACGCCCGCTGGCCCTGGCGCCCGGGCTGGGTTGGGCCTGGGGATTGGCGTTCGCCTTTCTCGCGCTGTATACGGGGCTTGCGCTGCTGTTTCGCGAGGGTGTCACGCGATGTGTGCACACATTCGAAACGCAGCCCGGCCGGTCGGTGCTGGCTGCGCTGATCACGATGCTGCTGACTCCCGTGCTGGTGACGTTGTTATTCGTCACGGTGATCGGTATTGCGGCGGTACCGTTCGTGGTGTTCGCGCTATTTTGCGCCGGCCTATTCGGCAAGGCGGTGATGCTGGCCTGGCTGGGCGGGCGTGTCACCGGCAGACAAGGCGTGGGGCCGATGAGCCATCCAGCGGTTGCCGTGCTGATCGGCGGGGCACTGGTGCTGGTTTTGTACTTGGTACCGGTCCTCGGATTCCTCGTCTACAAGCTTCTCGGCTTGCTCGGGCTGGGCGCCGTGGTCTATACCGTGATCCTGGCCGCCCGCGCGCATCAGGCTGCCAAAGAGGCTCCTTTCGGCTCAACTGCGCCGTTCAGCCCGAGCGCGTCGCCCGGCTCGAACGCATCGCTCGGCTCGAACGCACCGCTCGGCTCTACCGCATCGCCCGGCCTGGCCAACGCGCCGTCGATGGGCAGCGAGGCGCCCTTGACCGGCGCGGCGGCGCCCATTGACGCCGCCCAGACAACCGGCGGCGCGCCGGCATCGAGCGCCACCGAGGCGCCCGATCCGCGCGGTCCGGCGCCGACGACTGCAGCGCCGCACGCTCCGGCACCCCCGCCCGTCACCGCGGCCTTGCCCCGCGCAGGCTTCTGGATTCGCATGGCGGCGCTGCTGCTCGATGCCCTCCTGGTGGGCTTTCTCATGGGTGTACTCCACGTGTATCACCTCGAATTGCCGGTGCTCGCGGCCTACGGGGCGATGATGTGGAAATTGCGCGGTTCGACGATCGGCGGCATCGTGTTCGACCTCCGGGTCGTCCGATTGGACGGGCGGCAGATCGACTGGGAGACGGCAATCGTCCGTGCGCTTGCCTGTTTCCTGTCCTTGGCGGTCGCCGGGCTTGGATTTTTCTGGATCGCGTTCGACGATCACAAGCAAGCCTGGCACGACAAAATCGCCGGTACCGTGGTCGTGCGCGTGGCGAAAGGCACACCCCTGGTATAATCGGGGGCATGATTTCCCGTAGAACGTCCCTAGGCGTAAAAGTAGGAGCGGTGACCATCGGCGGCAAGGCCCCGATCGTCGTGCAGTCCATGACCAATACCGATACCGCGGACATCGACGGTACGGTGGCGCAAGTCAAGGCGCTGGCGCGCGCCGGGTCCGAATTGGTGCGGATCACCGTCAACAATGACGAGTCGGCTGCGGCCGTGTCCCATATCCGCGACCGCCTGGATGCCTCGAACGTCCACACACCCTTGGTGGGCGATTTTCACTTCAACGGCCACAAGCTGCTGAAGGCGCATCCCGCCTGCGCACAGGCGCTCTCCAAACTGCGCATCAATCCGGGCAATGTCGGCCGCGGCAGCAAGCGGGATCCGCAATTTGCGGAAATGATCGAAACCGCCTGCAAGTACGAGAAGCCCGTGCGTATCGGCGTGAACTGGGGCAGTCTCGATCAAGACCTGCTCACCCGCATGATGGATGAAAACTCGAAGCTGGCGACGCCGCTGGCGGCCATCGACGTGATGCGCGAGGCCATTGTGGTGTCCGCGCTGGACAGCGCCAAGCGCGCGGAGAGTTTAGGACTAAAGTCCGACATGATCGTAATAAGCGCAAAGGTCAGCGGCGTGCAGGATTTGATCTCCGTCTATAGCAATCTGGCCGCGCGCTGCACCTTTCCCCTGCATCTGGGGTTGACCGAAGCCGGCATGGGCAGCAAGGGGATCGTGGCCTCCACCGCGGCGATGGGCGTGCTGTTGCAGCAGGGCATCGGCGATACGATTCGCGTGTCCTTGATGCCGGAACCCGGCGGCGACCGCACTCAGGAAGTGATCGTGGCCCAGGAAATACTCCAGACCATGGGCCTGCGCGCCTTCACTCCCATGGTGATCGCCTGCCCCGGCTGCGGCCGCACCACCAGCACGTATTTCCAGGAGCTGGCGCAGAAAATCCAAAGCCACATCCGCCACCGCATGCCGGAGTGGCGCAAGCGGCACTCGGGTGTCGAAGACATGTCGGTCGCGGTAATGGGCTGCGTCGTCAACGGTCCGGGCGAGAGCAAGCACGCCAACATCGGCATCAGCCTGCCCGGCACGGGTGAAAATCCGGTCGCACCGGTTTACGAGGACGGCGCAAAGACGGTGACCCTCAAAGGGGATCGGATCGCCGAAGAGTTTCAGGAACTGGTCGAACGCTACATCGAGCGCACGTACGCCAGGAATTAGTCGTGAAGGAATTGTCCGCCAGGAAATGCGCGCCCTGCGAGGGCGGCGTACCGCCGTTGACGCCGGCTCAGGCAAAACTCTTGCGCAAGCAATTGCACGACGATTGGCAGATTGCCGAAGATTCAAAGAGCCTGAAGCGCTCGCTCAAATTCAAAGACTTCTACCGCACCATGAGCTTCGTCAACGCGCTCGCGCACATCGCGAACACCGAAGACCACCACCCGGACTTGGAGCTGGGCTATAACTATTGCCGCGTCACGTTCTCGACGCATTCCATCGGCGGGCTGTCCGAGAATGATTTCATTTGTGCGGCCAAGCTCGATCGCCTTTGAGGAATTGCGGAAGATCGCCGGTTAAGCCGAGGGCTCGCCGCGCGAGGCGGCGCTTGACGAACGGCAGCTTGTCGGCCGCGCTCAAACCCGCGGAGCGCAATGCCGCGCTCAAGGGATCGGCGCTCGCGAACAATCGCTCCAACCCGTCCAGAGCGCCGGCGGCCAACAGGTTCTCGCTGCGGCGCCAGCGTTCGTAGCGCCGCAGCAGCCGGTGTTCGCCGAAATAGCCGGCGCCTCCCGCTTGCCCGAGAACATCCGCGAGCGCAGCGCAGTCCAGCAACCCCAAATTCAGACCTTGACCGGCCAGAGGGTGCACCACATGCGCCGCGTCGCCGAGCAGCACGGCGCGCGGCCGTGCGTACTCCAGGGCATACTGCAGTTTGAGCGGAAAACTGGCCAGCGCGGTCGACAGTTCGCAATCGCCCAGTGCCTCGCCGCTGGCCGCGGTCAAGGCGGCGCCGAAGGCCGCAGGGTCGAGCGCGCGGAGGCGTGCGGCCTCGTCAAGCGGGCAGCTCCATACGATGGATGAGCGGCCGTCCGGCAGCGGCAGGAAGGCGAGCGGTCCTCCCCTGAGGAATCGTTGCCACGCGGTGTTGCCATGGGACTTGGCAGTGCGCACATGCGCCACCAGGGCATCTTGACGGTAGCTATGGCCGGCGGTTTCGATGCCGAGAAGCTCTCGGGTCTTGGACTCCGGTCCATCGGCCGCGATCACCAACTGGCTGCGCAGCGTTCGGCCATCGCTCAGGCTGATCGAGGCATCGGCATCCGTGGCGGCTAGACTTGCGAGCCCCGCCTCGAGCAGCACCGCGCCCGCGCTCCGCGCGGCCTGTAAGCAATGCCATTGCAGGGCGCGCCCGTCGACGATGAATCCTAGATTCGGTTCCCCGATTTCCGCGCTGTCGAAGCTCAAGGAACTCGTTCCGTGCGGTTCGCCGCGCGCATCCCAGACGCACATGCGCTCGTACGCGAATACACGCCCGGCCGGCAGCGAATCCCACACACCGCACGTTTCGAGCAGCCGCTCCGATGCGCGGCTCAGGGCAAACACGCGCAGATCCCAATCGGCATCCGCCGGCGCCGCAGTGGCGAAGCGATCCGCGATGATGGCCACGCGTGAGCTCAATTTGCGCGCCATGAGGAGGCTCGCCATGGACGCGCCGATCACACCGGCGCCCACGATGATCACGTCGAAGTCGCGGGCTTGGGGGGCGCTCATCGCAACGCGACGCCGCGCGCGAGCTTCGGGATTCGCGTGCGACCACCGGAGCCGGCGCCGGTACTCAAGCGGGACAAGGCAGCCTTGGCAGGAGGCAACAAGTCGAACGCCAAGAGTCCGACATTGCGCAGCCGCTGCACCACGCTGGACGGATTGGCAAACATCCGCACGAGACCATCGGTGAAGGCGATGACGCCGCCGCGGTCCGCTCTGCGCCATGCATCGTACTCGGCCAGCACATTTGCCGCCCCGGCGTCGAAGTGGGACTCATGGCGGCGTTCGGCGATGAGTTCGGCCAAACTGGCGACGTCCCGCAGCCCTAGGTTGAATCCCATGCCGGCAACCGGGTGCAGCCCCTGTGCGGCATTGCCGACGATCACGCAGCGCCCCGCGCTGGTGCGTGCGGCGCGGGTGAGCGACAACGGGTACGGGCTGCGCCGGCCGACTTTGAGGAAACGCCCGAGGCGAAATCCAAATCGCCGCTGCACCTCTTCGAGAAACTCCTGATCCGACCACGCCATGGCCGACTCAGCCGTCGCCCGGCTCAAGGTCAAGACCAAGGTGCATCGGCCGCCCTCGAGCGGCAGCAGCGCCAGCGGTCCGCTGGCGGTAAATCTCTCGTACGCCACATGATCATGGAAGCGCTGCGGCAGCACCGTGGTGATGACGGCAGTCTGCTGATAGTCCCGGGATTCCGCGTCGACGCCAAACGCGCTGCGCACGGCCGATTGCACGCCATCGGCGGCAACCACCAGCCGGGTGTCGAGACTGGCCGTGGCGCCGTTTCCTGCGATCTCCAGCGTGACCGCGTGCTCGCCCGCCGTGATGCGCGATACCTTTGCCGGACAGAAGACCTGAACGTCGGCATTCGCCTGAAGGCGCGACCACAATGCGGCCCCCAGCGCGCGATTGGGCACCACGTAGCCCATTGCCGCGAGGCCCAGTTCGGCCGCATCGATACGCGCGAAGCCGAAGTGTCCCTGATCCGATACGTGGATCTTGCGTATCGGCGTCGCCAGCGACGACACGCCGGGCCACACACCGAGAGTCTCGAGAATTCGGCGGCTGCCGTTCGACAGCGCCGTGGTGCGCTCATCGAAGCTGGGCTGCGATGCGGAATCGTGCGGAACGGCTTCCACGAGCGCGATCTTCAACCCCAGCGGCGCCAGCGCCGCGGCGAGGCTGGCTCCCACCATGCCGCCGCCCACGATGGCGACGTCGACCGCGTGCGTCGTCGCCTGAGCCGTCATGCGGCCTGCACCAGCGACTCGATCTCTTCCGGGGTCTTCTCCAGAGCGCTCGTCAGCACCTCGGCGGCATCGGGGGTGACCAGCACCTCATCCTCGATGCGAATGCCGATGTTCCAGAACTCCTTCGGTATCCGCGGCGACGGTCGAATGTAGATTCCCGGCTCGACGGTCAGCACCATTCCCGGCTCCAGCACCCGCCACTCGCCGCCGACCTTGTAATCGCCGACGTCATGCACGTCGAGGCCGAGCCAATGTCCCGTACGATGGCTGAAAAACTGCAGGTACTCCTGGTCCTTGATGAGTGCGGCGACCTTGCCCTTGAGCAGCCCCAGCTTGACCAGACCCTGGGTAATCGCGCGCACCGCAGCTTCGTGCGGATGATTCCAGTGGTTCCCGGAACGCACCTTGTCGATGGCAGCGAGCTGAGCCTCCAACACGACGTCGTAGATCGCGCGTTGCGGCGGCGTGAACCGGCCGCTGACCGGAAACGTGCGCGTGATGTCCGATGCGTACAGTTCGTGCTCGCAGCCCGCGTCGAGCAGCAGCAAATCGCCATCACACAGCGGCTGATCGTTGTCTCGGTAATGCATGACACAGGCGTTGGCTCCCCCGCCGACGATGGGGTAGTAGGACATATCCGCATTGTGCGAACGAAACTCATGCAGCACCTCGGCCATGACCTCGTACTCCATGCGCCCGGGGCGTGCAAAGCGCATCGCGCGGCGGTGAGCACCCACGGCGATCTGCGCGGCGCGCCGCAGACTGACCGTTTCGGCGCGGCTCTTGTAGAGCCGCATGTCGTCGAGAACGTGCCTCAGCGCAACAAACTCGTGGGGCGCGCCGGCTGCCTGGCGGGTCTGCACCCGCAGACCATTGACCCAACTCAAAACATGAGAATCGAAGTCCGTGTGCGCGCCCATGGAGTAATAGACCTGCGGGCGCGTTTCCATCAATCCGGGCAAGATTTCATCGATGTCCGCGATCGGAAAGGCGTCGTCCGCCCCGTAGCGCTCGACCGCGCCGTCGGTTCCGGCGCGCGCGCCGTCCCAAGATTCGCGCAGGGCGTCGCGCTCACGGACGAACAGCAGATATTCCGCCTGGGGGCGCCCCGGTACGAGCACCGCGACGGCATCCGGTTCCGGAAATCCGCAAAGGTAGTGGAAGTGGCTGTCTTGCCGATACGCGTACTCGACGTCGCCGTTGCGATGGCGCACGGGCGCCGCCGGCAGGATCGCGATGGCGTCCTTGCCGATGATGCGCATGAATTGGCGCCGCCGGCGCGCGAATTCCTTGCGGTCCACCGCTGATCTCAATGCAGCCGCTGCTGCGCCGGATAGACCTGTCGGCGAAGCGGCAGCAGTTCTTCGAACACGACTTGAGCTGCGACCCGAATGAACTCGACTAGTTCCGCATAGGCCTGCTCGTTGGATTCATCCGCCTCCGCGTCATCTCCGGTGGCCCGCGAGATCTCGGTGAAATCGCGCACAATCTCTCCGACGTCGCCGTTCAGCGCTTCGAGATCGGAAATATGTCCAGTCCCCAGGCCATAGAGAAACCCGGTGCACCACAGGGCCAACGCGTTGGCGCGGCCGTTGAGGGGCGATTCGTCGTCCGGCAGCAACGGTTCGAATGCCATGCCTTGCTCGCCAAAGGACGTCGCGGTGGCCGTAAACACCTTTTCGATCATGGCAGCCGATTCATCGGAGAGCGCCGCGCCGTCGGGCAGGATCTCATTGACCCAGTCTTGCATCTTATAGGGCGACATCGAACACAGCGCGCCGCACAACGAACCATGCGCCTCCGCGGCATCGGCCAGGCTGCCGGCCGTCACCAAAGCGTCTTCAAAGTCCTCGAATCGAATATCCGACATCATGATTGCTACAATAATACCGCAGTAAGGGTCTGCACCGCCCTTTGCATTGCGCTAATTCGCGCTCTATATTGGAGGCCTATGAACGAAGCCAACCCTAAGTCAGCGGTCGAATTGGAGCTGAAACGGCTCGAGAAACGGCTCGAGGACCTCATCGTGACCGTCACGCAGATCAAGGAAGAGAATCGTGCCTTGCGCCAGCGTCAGGAAACCTTGACCTCCGAGCGCGCGAGTCTCCTGCAAAAGAACGAACAGGTTCGAGCGCGGGTCGAAGCCATGATCGGTCGATTGAAGTCGATGGAGCAAGCATGAGCGACAATCAAGCGAGAGTCAGCGTGCGCATACTCGAGAAGGAGTATCACATTACCTGTCCGATCGAAGAGCGCTCCGACCTCTTGGATTCGGCCGAATTCCTGAACATGAAAATGCGCGAGATCCGCGACAGCGGAAAGGTCGTCGGTCTGGATCGCATCGCCGTGATCGCCGCGCTCAACATGGCCAACGAGTTGATTCGATTTCGCAACCGTGACACCAATCTCGAATCCGACGTTGGGGGACGCTTGCGAATCCTGCGCGAGCGCGTAGAGTCGGCTCTGGAGAAGGGCCAACAGCTCGAGCTTTGAGATGCCTGCGGGGACTCCCGTAGGAGGCGCCCCAGCCGGGGTGCCGGCAGAGGGCCCTGCTCTGACGATTAAATTTGGCGCTGCCTGCGGTGTTCGATGCGGATCGGGTTACCTCTCGACCCTAAGTTTGAAACCCCAGGGGCCATTGCTTGCTGGCAACATTGTGCAAGTCCGCCTCGAGCGGAAAGCCTTAAGTGCCGCAGTTAGCCCCACCTGTTGCGAAAGGCATCGGGAGCAACGGTCCAAAACGGCATCTGCGGGTAGCGCCATCCCCATTCGATGAAAGTCCCGCTACGAAAACATCTGCGCGCCCAGCGGCGCTCCTTGGGCACTGCCGATCACCGGTACCGCTCGAGGCTGGCCGCCAAGGCCGTGGCCGGAATGTCCATGTTCAGATCCGGCAAACGCGTCGCGCTGTATCTGCCTTTCGATCGGGAGGCGGACACTGCGGCGTTGATCGCGGCGGCGCGCCGCCGCGGCGTGCGCTTGTTCGTGCCGGTCATCGTCGACCGGCGCCACAGCCGCATACGCTTCTATCCCCTCGAAGGTAAAACGCGGCGCGGCGTGTTCGGGATAGCCGTCCCCTCCTCGCAGGCGTTGCCCACGGCGTCTCGATGGTTGAACCTCATCGTCATACCCTTGGTGGGCGTCGATGCCTTGGGGAGGCGATTGGGCATGGGCGGCGGGTTCTATGATCGAGCGCTGGAGTTTCGCCGCCGCAGGCGGAACTGGCCGGGTCCGCGCTTGGTCGGACTCGCGTTCGATTGTCAGCGGACCGAATCGAGTTTCGCCGAACCCTGGGACGTGAGTTTGGATTCGCTGGCGACGGAATCGGGACTGCAGCACTACTCGAAAGGTGCCCTATGAACCATTGGCTACTGAAATCGGAACCGGACAGCTTCAGCATCGATGCTTTGAGCAAAAGGCCCAAACAGACCACGGCGTGGGATGGAGTGCGCAATTTCCAGGCGCGCAACATGCTGCGGGACTCCATGAAAAAGGGCGATCAAGCGTTCTTCTATCACTCCAGCTGCGACGTTCCCGGTATAGCGGGCATCGTCAGCATCGTGAAGGAGGGCTACCCGGACAAGACGGCCTTCGACCCCAAGGATCATCACTACGACGCCGACTCCCGGGAGGATGCGCCTCGCTGGTTCGTCGTGGACGTGAAGTTGGTCCGCAAGCTCGACCGCATCATCACGCTCGATGAGCTGCGGCAACACGCGGCAAAGTCGCTCGAGGATTTCGTTCTGCTGCGTCGTGGGAATCGTCTGTCAGTGATGCCGGTATCGAAGAAGGATTGGGATTTCGTTCTCACTCTCGAGTGACGTCGCCTGAGTGAAGTCGCTCACATGGCTACCACATTGGCGAGGAAGAAGCGCGACGGCGCTTGTAAATTAATTATTCGTGTATATACTCGGACCCCGGACTAACCCGATAACGGAGTTTCTATCATGGCAGCGAAAGCAAAGAAGGCGAAGAAGAAGGTAGCTAAGAAAAAGGCCGCTAAGAAAAAGTAAGCCTTCGAAAGTAATCAACTGTGCCCGCGTAAGCGGGCACAGTTGTTTCTGAGGGTAGGTATTTCTCATGTCAGTGGAAAAGAAACGTCGCGCCGCGCAAGCCGCTCTTGCATACATAGAACCGGGAATGGTGCTGGGTGTCGGCACCGGATCCACGGTGGCCCAGCTCATAGAAGCGCTGAAAGACCGTAAAATACAGCTCGAGGGCGCTGTATCGAGCTCGCGCCAAACCTCGCAGGCCCTGGCTGAAGCGCGCATTCCGGAACTGGATCTCAATTCGGCGGGCGACCTCGCTCTCTACATCGACGGCGCCGATGAGGCGACCGCCGGCGGCGCGCTGATCAAGGGCGGCGGCGCCGCGCTCACCCGCGAGAAGGTCGTCGCCGCCGCCTCCGCGAAGTTCGTCTGCATCATCGACGACACCAAGCTGGTCGAGGCGCTGGGCAAGTTCCCCCTCCCCGTCGAGGTGATTCCGATGGCGCGCTCCTATGTCGCGCGCCAACTCGTGAAGTTGGGGGGACAGCCGGTCTGGCGCGAGGGCGTGGTCACCGACAACGGCAATGCCATCCTCGACGTCCACAACCTGCGGCTCGACGACCCGGCGGCCTTCGAATCCGCCGTGAATCAAATCGCGGGGGTGGTGACGGTCGGCCTGTTCGCCCTGCGACGCGCCGACGTGCTGATCGTGGCGGGCGACGACTATGTCAAAACCCTGAATTGCAGGGCCTCGGAGCCTTAGATTTCCAGGCGGGTACCGATTTCAACCACCCGGCTGGGCGGCAGACCATAGTAGTCCGCGATTACCTGTGCACTCCGCGCCATTTGCATGAACGCTCTACGCCGCAGCGGGGGTAGATCGGAACGCTGTCCCGGCAGCAACTCTTCGCGGCTCAAGAAGAAGGTGGTTTGCTCCGGCTCGTAAGGCACGCCACGAGCTTCAGCCTCTCTCAAGATCTCGGTGATGTTCGGTTTCTCCATGAACCCGAACTGCACCACCACCCGCACGATACCCTCGCACACCGGAGTCACGGTCAAGCGCTTGGACGACGCGATCCGCGGCTGCTCACGGGTCACCACCGTCAACAGGACCACCCGCTCGTGGATCACGCGGTTGAACTTGATGTTGTTGAGCAGTGCGCGCGGTATGCCGGACGCCTTCGCATCCAGGAAAATCGCGGTACCCGCGACCCGCACCGGCGGATCGCGCTTCAATTCCTCGACGAAATCGCGCACCGGCTTCTGTTCGCGCAGCAGGCGCGCCATGACCGAGGCGCGCCCGCTCTGCCACGTCTGCATCAGCCAATAGATGGTCAGCCCGGATGCCAGCGGCAGCCAGCCGCCTTCCTCGAGCTTGGTCAGATTGGCGAGCAAGAAGGCGATATCGACGACGAACAGCAGCGACAAGCCGGCGCGCAGCGCGCGGCTTTGCTTGCCTGTTCGGGATTTGATGAGGCTCAAGGTCAACGGCGTCACGATCGTCATCGCGCCGGAAACCGCCAGGCCGTATGCGCCCGCCAATGCCGCCGAGCTGCCGAAACCCATCACCAACGCCAGCGAGGCGACCATCAGGATCCAATTCATGGTCGGCACGTAGATCTGGCCTGCGTGTTCCGCGGACGAATGCTCCACTCGCAGGCGCGGCAGCAACCCCAAGCTCACGGCCTGCGTGGTCACCGAGAAGACGCCCGAAATCACCGCCTGCGATGCGATGACGGTGGCCGCGGTGGCGATGATGACCAGGAGCCACAACGACCACTGAGGCGCCATCAAGTAGAAGGGATTGCTGATGGCCGCCGGGTTCTCGATCAGCATCGCGCCTTGACCGAAATAATTGAGGACCAGCGCCGGCATGACGATGCAAATCCAACTGAGACGAATGGGCGCTTTGCCGAAATGACCCATGTCGGCGTACAAGGCCTCGCCCCCCGTCACGGTCAAGAAGACGCCGGCAAGCACGGCGAGCGAGCTGACCTGATGTTGCGTCAGCAACCGTAGTGCATGCGAGGGATCGAGGGCGAAAAGCACCCCCGGCTCCCGCACGATCCAGCTGACACCCATCACCGCCAATATCGCGAACCAGCCCAGCATCACGGGGCCGAAAACCCTGCCGACCGAACCGGTGCCATGCCGTTGAATCAAGAACAATCCCACCAACACCAGAACGGTGATCGGCAGGATCGGGATCTGCGCGTCCGGCGCTGCCACATGCAGGCCTTCCACGGCACTCAACACCGAAATCGCCGGCGTGATGGCGCCGTCCGCGAAGAACAACGAAGCGCCCAAGATGCCGAGCAGCCCATACACTCTGCGGCGCGGACTTTCCCGCGCGGTGTTGACCACCAACGCAGTCAATGCCAGCACCCCGCCCTCACCCTTGTTGTCGGCGTTCAATACCACGCTGACATATTTGAGCAGGATGACAAGGACCAGAGACCAGAAAATCAGCGACAGCACACCGAGCACATGTTCAGGCGTGACGGCGATCGCGGGGCCGGTGAAACAGGCCGACATGGCATAGAGGGGGCTGGTGCCGATGTCGCCGAACACGACACCGAGCGCCGCAAGCGCCAATGGCGCGAGCCGTCCACCCGAGTTGCGTTCGACCGACATGTTTGCCCGTTGTTCAAGATAAAGGGCCCACCGTTGGGCCCTGTTTGGCTGGGGGACTAGGATTCGAACCTAGGTAAACGGTGTCAGAGACCGTTGTCCTACCGCTAGACGATCCCCCAAATCTTTTTCGATGCGCTACGCGCGGATCTACGGGGTCGAGGCGCATTGCGCCCCGCAGTCCCTGCTTCGCGCAAGCCCTGGGTGACCATTGCGCTACGCAATCCTGCTGCGCGCAAGCCCTGGGTGGCCTTCCCTGGCCACCCGCGCGACGCCATGCGTCGCGCCCCTGGTCACCCGTGCGACGCATGCGTCGCACCCGTCCGAAAGGTTCGCTGCGCGAGCGATCGGCCAACCGAAACTCATCTGTACCGGCTGACGGAAAGCCCTTTCCGTTTAGCGTTTGGAGAACTGCGTGCCGCGACGCGCCTTGCGACGACCGACTTTCTTGCGTTCGACTTCACGCGCATCGCGGGTGACGAATCCTGCCTTGCGTAGCGGCGACCTCAAGGTCTCGTCGTATGCCATGAGCGCGCGCGTGATGCCGTGGCGAATCGCACCGGCTTGGCCGGTGATTCCGCCGCCGGCGACGTGCGCGTCGACATCGAATTTCCCATCGAGCTGTGCCGCGCCGAAAGGCTGCTGCACGATCATGCGGCCGGTCTCTCTGCCGAAGAACTCATCGAGAGTCCGGCCATTGATCGAAACCTTGCCCGTGCCTTGACGCAGGTAAACCCGCGCGCTCGACGTCTTGCGGCGGCCGGTGCCGTAAAAGGAATTGACGGCTGTCTTTGATGCCATTGTTGTCTGTCCTTCAGAACTCTTAGATTTCCAGCGCTTTGGGCTGCTGAGCTTGGTGGGGATGGTCCTTGCCGCCGAACACATGAAGCTTCTTGTACATGCGGCGGCCCAGCGGCCCCTTCGGCAGCATACCCTTCACCGCGAACTCGATCGCGCGCTCCGGATGCTCTTTCAATAATTTGTCGAGCGAAATACTCTTCAAGTTACCGACGTACCCTGTGTGCTGGTGGTAAAACTTGTCCGTGAGCTTGGCTCCCGTGACGCGCACGGTGCCCGCGTTGATCACCACGATGTGATCGCCAAGGTCTTGATGGGGAGCATAGTTCGGCTTGTGCTTGCCCTTCAGACGATGCGCAATCTCCGAGGCCAATCGGCCCAGAGTTTTGCCTGCCGCGTCGACCAGGAACCAGTCGCCACGGGTCTCTTCAGGCTTCGAGAATACGGTATACATGAAAATACTCAGCTGTTTCAGGTCGTTAACGAAAGGCGCGAAAGTGTACAGAACGCGGGGCAGAGATGCCAGCCCCGCGCGACACCGCCGCTCCTATAATATAGTGTTGCTGTGGATACTCGCCGTTTCAGCTTAATTGACTTGACCGTGGGCGAAATTGATAAGGCAATCAAAGTCTTAAGTGGACCGGCCCATGCGTCTCGCGAAGCGCCCGCAGCCCCGGAGGGCGAAGCCCTGCCGGCGCCGCAGCGCGCGGAGTCGGTCCGGCTCATGCGAGTCAATCACTCGGGAGAGGTGGCGGCGCAGGCCCTGTACCGAGGACAGGCGCTGACCTCCCGCGATACCGCCGTATCGGCCGCCTTGTACCATGCCGCGGCCGAGGAAACCGACCATCTTGCCTGGTGCGAGGGACGCCTGCGCGAACTCGAGGGCCGTACCAGCGTCCTGAACCCCCTGTGGTACGCCGGTTCTTTCGCGATCGGCGCCCTCGCGGGCGCACTGGGACGCAGCACCGGCCTAGGGTTCGTGGCCGAGACGGAGCGCCAGGTAGAATCGCATTTGCGCGGCCATATGGAACGTTTGGGATCGGCCGACCCGCGCAGCCGTGCCATACTCGAGCGAATGACGCACGATGAAATGCAACATGGCGCCCAAGCGGCCTCGCTGGGAGGCCAAGAGCTGCCGTTTCCGGTCGGGATGGCGATGCGCTTGACCGCCCGGCTCATGACTTTGGGTTCGTATTGGCTGTAGCCTTAACCCGTTATGCTTGCGATTCCGGGACTTATGTAATAAAACGTGCGCCAGCACGGGCTGTTTAACAGACGACAATAACCTACTGCCGGATTCGGACAGTCCCTTCCAAGACCGTGATCATCCACGCCGGCGATTTGCCGGACATTTTGTACTACATCATCTCGGGCTCGGTCGAAGTCATGATCGAAGACGAAGATGGCAACGAAATGGTGCTGGCATACCTCAATAAGGGCCAGTTTTTCGGGGAAATGGGCTTATTCTACGAGCAGCCCACCCGCAGCGCCTGGGTGCGCACCCGCCAGCAGTCCGAGCTCGCTGAAATGACCTATCCGCGATTTCGGCAAATCGCCGCCGAAAGTCCCGGTTTGATCTTCGAACTGGCCACGCAGTTGGCAACGCGGCTCGACCGCACGAATCGCAAATTGGGCGATCTCGCCTTCGTCGACGTCACCGGCCGCGTTGCACACGCCATCATGGATCTATGCGGTGAGCCGGATGCGATGACGCATCCGGAGGGCATGCAAATCAAAGTGAGCCGGCAGGAGCTCTCCCGGCTGGTCGGCTGCTCGCGGGAGATGGCGGGACGCGTACTCAAGGTATTGGAAGAACAAGGCCTGCTGCGTGCGACCGGGAAAACCATCGTGGTGTTCAACGCCCGGCCGAAGGTAAAGACGCGGCCGCTGATCGTGCCCGTGAAAGCCGGTGCGGGCGGCGGCGCGGCGTCCGCCAAGAGCACGCGTCCGGAATCTCACGATGATGACGACGATGATGATGACGAGGACGACGAATAACGTCCCAGACCGACGACGCTTGTTTCCGCACAGGGACTTTCATCGGTAGTGCTCGCCGGGCGGGGTAAGACGCCTCAAGGCAACGGGGGAAGCTGTTGCCTTGAGGCGTCTTACCCCACCCGACGAGTGCTCGAATCGATATACATCACAGTGCCTAAGCGGCGGGCGGTCGTCGAAACTCGACCTTGCCGTCGATGGGCACGCGTGAGGCCACACGACCGCGGGCCAGCTCCTCGGCCCCCCTTCTCGGTAATGCCGCGCGGTACAAGTGAATGGACTGGGGGACGGGATGCGTGCGGGCAACTGTATCCGCCGTTGCCCGCACGCATCCCATCCCCCGGGCCGTTCAAGCCAGTCACAGCACCGAGGTACTAGGCTGATCTCCTGCCGACGTCGATCTGTGCGCGCATGGCTTTGATGGTGCCTGCGTAGTCGGCGCTGCCGAAGATGGCGGAGCCGGAGACGAACGTGTCCGCGCCGGCCCGGGCAATCTCGGCGGCGTTGTCGACTTTGACCCCGCCGTCGATTTCCAGACGTATGTCGCGCTTGGCAGCGTCGATGCGTGCCCGCGCCTCGGCGAGTTTGGGCAGGGCCTGCGGGATGAACTTCTGGCCGCCGAAGCCGGGATTGACCGACATCAGCAGGACCAGATCGATCTTCTCGATGACGTAATCCAGCCAGTTCAACGGCGTCGCCGGATTGAAGACCAGGCCGGGCTTGCATCCTGAATCCCGGATGAGTTGAATCGTGCGATCCACATGCTGGGTCGCCTCCGGGTGAAAGCTGATGTAGCTCGCACCCGCTTTCGCGAATTCCGGCACCAGTTGATCCACCGGCGAGATCATCAAATGCACGTCGATGGGGGCGTCGATTCCCGACTTGCGCAAGGCCTCGCAAACCAGCGGTCCGATGGTCAGGTTGGGGACGTAGTGATTATCCATCACGTCGAAATGGATCCAGTCGGCGCCGGCGGCGAGCACCGCATTCACTTCTTCCCCCAAGCGGGCGAAATCAGCGGACAGAATCGAGGGCGAAATAATAATCGTCATCGTCGCTCCTTCACCGCATGCCGCGCGCCGCGCGTATCCCTTCATAGGCTTCCTGTATGCGCTGAGTTTTCTCTTTCGCCATTTGCGCCATCGACTCGGGCAGACCGTTGGCGACCAGTTTATCAGGATGATGACGGCTCATTTGGCGCCGATATGCCTTGGTCACCTCTTGATCGGTGATATTGGCGTCGACTTCCAGTTCCGCGTAGCACTCCGCCAGCGACCCTGCGTCGGCGGCGTGGCGTCCGGCGCCGGGAGAGGCGCCGTGCATGCGCTGCCGCGCCCGCAACGCCGCCTCCATGTACGCGAATTCGAGACCGGACATGCCCAGCCGCTCGGCCACCCGCGCCAAAATCACTCGCGCGGGCGGAGACATTCCGTTGCCCGCCAGCGCCGCTCGCAATTGCAATTCCATGAAGGCACGCAAAAGGTCATAGCGCTGCCCACACGCCTCGCGCAGCCGCTCGACGCCAAGCTCGGCGTCATAAGTGGCCGATTTACCGGCCCTGAAGCAGGCGATCGCAATGCTGATCTCGCGGGGGCCCAGCTTGAGCTCGTGCATGAGGCCCCGGGCCGCGTCGATCTCCGCCTCGGTCACTCGGCCGTCGGATTTGGCGACGTGGCCCAGAAGTTCGAAAGTCGTGCGGAAGAATTCGTCGGATATCGACATTGAATGGGTCGCGCGCGCATCCGCAGCACCCCCGTGCGGCGAACGCCACGCCTCGGACGCAGTGCCAAAGCCCAGGCTGTGCTCGATCAGATAGCCGATAAGGGCCCCCATCACGGCTCCCCATGCGGTGCGGGTGGCCAGCAGGCCGATCACACCCCCAAAAAAAGCGCCTCTCCAGCTCATTCGCGTTGACCTATCCACCGTGTCCCGCCACAATCGCCGACCTTCCAACCCTCAATGGTAGCAGTCGGCAGGCCGCGCACGCATGCAACAGGTTTCGCAATCGGCACCGCTTTTCGAGTCGCATCTGCGCGGCCTGAAGAAAATTCATCAAGGCAAGGTACGCGATATCTACGATGTGGATGCGGAGCATCTGCTGATCGTCACCACCGATCGCCTGTCGGCTTTCGACGTGGTGCTGCCGGACCCGATCCCGTTCAAAGGCGAGGTGCTGACGCAAATCTCCTTGTTCTGGTTTGCAAAAACCCGGCACATGATAGCCAACCATCTCTCCGCGCTGAAGGTGGAGGATGTGGTCGCCGACAGCCAGGAGCGCGCGCAACTGGCCGGCCGAGCCATGGTGGTGAAAAAGCTCAGGGCCCTGCCCATCGAAGCGGTGGTGCGAGGCTATCTGATCGGCTCAGGCTACAAGGACTACAAGCTTCATGGCTCGGTATGCGGCATCGCCCTGCCCGGCGGATTGCGGATGGCGGACCCGTTGCCTGAACCCCTGTTTACTCCGGCCTCCAAAGCACCCGCGGGGCAGCACGACGAAAATATCGATTTCGACGCGATGGTGGGCGTGGTCGGACGTGAATACGCCGACGATGTGCGGCGCATCGCGCTCGACATCTATCGATTCGCTGCGGAGCACGCCCGCGCGCGCCAGATCATCATCGCCGATACCAAATTCGAATTCGGCGTCGACAAGACGGGTCGCCTCATGCTCATCGACGAGGCGCTGACCCCGGATTCTTCGCGTTTCTGGCCGATGGCGTCATACAAGCCGGGCATCAGTCCGCCGAGTTTCGACAAGCAATTCGTGCGCGATTACCTCGAGTCTCTGCACTGGAACAAGAAACCGCCGGCACCGCATCTACCGGCGGACGTTCTGACACGCACCAGCGATAACTATCGTGAGGCGCTCCGGCTGCTGACCGCGTAGAGTTCCCGCATGCTCCACTGGTTGGAACGTCTAGAAGACGGATTGTTTCAAAAGTCACGCAGCATGGGTCCGCCTTGGGGAGCTACGCTGCGCTGGCTGCGCTATCCGGCGGCGCTGATCCGAGACTGGTTGAGCGGCGACATCGGCATTCGCGCGATGAGCCTCGCCTATACGACTCTGCTGTCTCTCGTACCGCTCATGGTGTTCACCTTTGCGATACTCAAGGGTCTCGGCGCGCACGCGGACCTTCGGCTCCTCGTGCATGAATTCTTCCGCCCCGTCGGCAGCGCCGCGACACAGCTGACCGAGAGCGTCATGCAATTCGTCGCGAACATGCGCGGCGAATTGCTCGGCTCCATCGGTCTGGCATTTCTCGTATACACCGTGATCACCACGATTCAAAAAGTCGAAACGAGTTTCAATTTCGTGTGGCGGGTCGAGCGCCCGCGGAGTTTTGGGCGCCGGTTCACGGAATACCTGACCGTCATGATCTTGGGGCCCATTCTTCTGGCCGTTGCCCTAGGACTCCTGGGGTCCGCGGAGAACAGTCCCATAGCGCGCTGGCTGCAGGCCGTTGCGCCGCTGGCGGCGATCTTGAGGGTAGCCGGCCGCATCCTGCCGTATGCCATCGTCACCGTGGTGTTCACGTGCATGTATGCGTTCATCCCCAATATTCGGGTCCAGCTTCGCGCCGCACTCATCGGCGGCGTGACCGCGGGCGTCATTTGGGCCCTGGTCGGCAAGGTATTCACCGCCGTCATCGTCTATTCCTCTCAGCTGGTGGCGATCTACTCCGGTTTCGCCATCGTGCTGACGACGCTGATCTGGGTATACCTGAGCTGGCTCATCCTGCTCATCGGCGCGCAGCTCGCGTTCTACGTGCAATTCCCGCAATACCTTCGCCACGGACAGGAGAGCATAGAACTCACCGGCAGCGATCGCGAGCAGGCGGGTCTCGCGATCATGTATCTGATCGGGCGCGACTACGCAGCGGGCAAGAGATATTGGACGGGGGGCCGGCTCGCGGCCGAACTCGACATCCCGGGCATCGCGCTCGCGCCCGTGCTCGCGCGCCTGGAGCGCGCAGGTTTGATCGTGGCAACCGAAAATGAGCTGTTCGTTCCCGGCCGAGATCCCGAAAGCATCCTGCTGGCCGACATCGTGAATGCCGTGCGTACTCTGCAAATCGGCCGATCGACGATCGAGATACATGGGGTCACGCCCGCGGCCCAGGCGATGCGCGAAGTGGACGCGGCGATGCGCGAGCGATTGGGTACTCGATCGCTGAAGGACTTGATGTCGGCGAAGTAAGGAACTGCTCGAAAGGGTGCGACGCATGCGTCGCGCGGCTCGGGTACCTCATTCGCCCGCGATGGTCATCTCCTGCAGCAAGATCGATCCCACGCGCGTGCCGCCGCGCACGTCCACATCATTGCCTACCGCCGCTATGCCTTTGAGCATGTCGCGCAAGTTTCCGGCAATGGTGATCTCAGCCACCGGATACTGGATCGAGCCGTTCTCGACCCAGAATCCAGCCGCGCCGCGCGAGTAATCGCCGGTCACCATGTTGACACCCTGTCCCATGAGCTCGGTCACCAAGAGCCCCGTGCCGAGCCGGGACAGGAGGGCATCCGCGCCGCCCGTGAGGGTTGGCGCGACCAGAAGATTGTGGGCGCCTCCGGCGTTCCCGGTGGTCTTGAGCCCCAGCTTGCGCGCCGAGTAGCTGGAAAGGATGTAGCCGGTGAGGACCCCGTCGGCCACGAGCTCACGATCGTGGGTCGCAACACCTTCGTCATCGAAGGGCGCGCTGCCCACGGCCTTCGGTATGTGCGGGCGCTCGGCGATCGAGAATCCGGCGGGAAACACTTGTTGACCCACGGAATTCAGGAGGAACGAAGATTGCCGGTACTGGCTGCTGCCGCGAATCGCGGCCACGAAATGCCCGATGAGGCCACGCGCAATTTCCGGCACGAATAGGACTGGTGCGCGGCGCGTGGCCAAGCGGCGGGGGCCGAGACGGGCAATCGTGCGCCGCGCACTCTCCCGGCCGATGGCCTCGGCCGAGTCCAACTCACGCCAGTCGCGCGAGCTGCTGTACCAGTAGTCGCGCTGCATGTCTTCTCCGGTGCCCGCAAGCACCACGCAACTCAGGGTATGCGATGTGGTCGGATAGCCGCCCACGAACCCATGGGTATTCCCGTAAACATGCAGACCCTGATGCGTGCCGAGCGATGCGCCCTCGGAATTGTTGATCCGCGCGTCGAATTGGAGTGCCGCGGCCTCGCAGGCTTTGGCAATTTCGATCGCACGGTCGGCGCTGACATTCCATGGGTGGGAAAGATCCAGGTCCAACGGCGTACGCGTCATCAGCTCGGCGTCGGCGAGCCCCGAAGCCGCATCTTCCGCCGTGAATCGGGCGATACTGCAGGCCTTGGCCACCGTCGCCCGGACCGCATCCGGCGAGAAATCCGCCGTGCTGGCCGAACCCTTGCGCTGCCCAAAATAGACCGTGATTCCCATGCTGCGGTCGCGCTGGTGTTCCAGGGTCTCGACCTCTCCGAGTCGCACGCCGACCGAAAGACCCGTATCCTGGCTGACGGCCGCCTCAGCTTGCGAGGCGCCCCGGGCGCGCGCTTCTTCCAGGGCACGCTCGATAATCGATTCCAGGTCTTCCTCAGTAAGGCGAACAGTGTTGCTAGATACGGCCATCGACATCTCCAAAACGCGCTCCGTGGATTCCGAGCGGCGATTCTACCGGGCTCCAGTGATAGCATGGGCAATATGACGAGCGAGAACGAACCCGACGCTTCCGGCGAGTCCGAGGAGCAGCGCCAGAGCAAGAGCGCGCGCAAACGCGACGCCGCCTCCCTGCAGGAGCTGGGCGTAAAACTCTCGGCCCTTCCCGACCAGGAAATCAAGGCGCTCGACTTGCCGGACAGCCTGTTCGTTGCACTGCGTGACCTGCGCCGGCTGCCCTCTCACGGGGCGCAGATCCGGCAACGGCAGTATATCGGGAAGTTGATGCGCGATATCGATCCGGAACCCGTGCTCGCCAAGCTCGCCGAGCGCAAACAGCGCCACGACCTCGAGATTCGGCACTTCCAACAAATCGAGCGCTGGCGCGATCGGCTGCTGTCGGAGCCTGGCTCAGGGTTGGATGAGCTTCTCCAGGAATATCCGCAAGCGGACCGGGCCGCGCTGACCAAACTGCTGGAAAAGGCGGAGAAAGAGCGCCGGGAGCAGCGCTCGCCCGTCGGCGCACGGGAGCTTTTCGCGTTTCTGCGCCAGTTGCTCGGGTAGGCTTTGGTAAACTACCGCAAATGAAAGCCCTGGTCGGAATCATCATGGGATCGTCTTCCGACTGGGAAACGATGCAGGCGGCCGCCGGCGTGCTCGACTCGCTCGGCATCGCGCACGAGGTGCGCGTGGTATCGGCCCATCGCACACCCGACCTGCTGTTTGAATACGCGGCGACGGCGCGTGAGCGCGGCCTGAAGGCCATCATAGCGGGTGCAGGCGGTGCCGCACACTTGGCGGGCATGACCGCCGCTAAGACGTCGGTTCCCGTGCTGGGCGTGCCGGTCCAATCCAAGGCCCTGAACGGCATCGACTCACTGCTGTCGATCGCCCAGATGCCGAGCGGCATCCCGGTTGCTGCCTTTGCCATCGGCGTCGCCGGAGCCAAGAATGCGGCACTGTTCGCGGCGGCGATTCTCGCCAATGAATCCGTCGACATCCGTGCGGCCTTGGACGCCTTTCGCCAGGCACAGACCGCTGCCGTGCTCGCCAAGCCGGATCCGCGCGGCCCTTGAAGTTATCGCGCGTCGGCATCGTCGGTGCCGGTCAGTTGGGGCGCATGCTTGCGCTGGCCGGATATCCCTTAGGCATCCGCTGCGTGTTTCTCGACCGCAGCGCCGCATCGCCGGGCGCACAAGTAGCGCCGACTCTGACCGGCGACCTCGAGGACGCGGCACAGCTCGCCGCATTGGCCTCATGCAGCGATGTCCTCACTTTTGACTGGGAAAATATCTCCGGGCGCGCGCTCGCGCCGCTCGAGAAACTGACGCGGGTGCGCCCGCCTCGCGCGGCGCTCGAAGTGTCCCAGGACCGCATGGCGGAAAAAGCGCTGTTTTCCAAGTTGCGTATCCCTGTTGCGGCACATGCCGCGATCGACGACAGAGATCAGCTGCTTCGCGCGATTCGCAAACTCGGACTTCCAGGGCTGCTCAAGACACGGCGCTTGGGTTATGACGGCAAGGGACAATTCGTTCTGCGCGGCCGGGGCCAGATCGACGAGGCTTGGGCTGCGATCGGCGGCCCCGGATTGATCTACGAAAAATTTCAGAAGTTTTCGCGCGAAGTGTCCATCGTAGGCGCACGTTCCGCGTCGGGTCACACCGTGTTCTATCCGCTCTCGGTCAATAGTCACGGCGGCGGTATCCTGCAGTACAGCATTGCGCCGTTCGCGAATCCTGGCCTCGAGCGCCGCGCCCGCATCTATTCGAAACGAGTGATGAATGCGCTGGCCTATGTGGGTGTGCTCGCCATCGAGTTCTTCGTGGTCAAGGGCCGATTGATTGCCAATGAAATGGCTCCTCGAGTCCATAATTCCGCGCATTGGACCATCGAGGGCTGCGTGACCAGCCAGTTCGAAAACCATCTGCGCGCCATTTGCGACCTGCCGCTCGGCAGCACGCGCGCCCTGGGACACACCGCCATGATCAATTTCCTGGGAACGCTGCCGGACCGCGAACGCCTTTTGGCCATCGATGGTCTGGCTTTTCACGATTATGGAAAGGAGCCGCGCCCGGGGCGCAAATTGGGCCATTGCACCATCCTCAAGAGCCGCGTAGCGGAGCGCGATTCGGCTCTCTCGGAGGCCTTGAAATCGATTGAGTGGGCCTAGGAGCCTGCCCGACTGGCGGTCATTTCACGGACAGCGACCAATCCCGTAGACTCCTTCAAGTCATGTATTTAGAACTCTTCAAACTCCATGAATTGCCGTTCCGCCTGAGTCCGGACCCGCAGTTCCTCTACCTGAGCAAGCAGCATGCGCGCGCCAAGGCGTACATGGAGTCGACGATCTGGTTTACCGACGGTTTCGTCGTGATCACCGGCGAAATCGGCGCTGGCAAGACCACCTTGATCGAGACGTTCTTGCGCGAATTGCAAACCGACGCCGTCGTCGCACAGATCAACCAGACTCAACTGTCGCCGACGGCATTCCTGCAGACCGTCCTGGTGCAATTCGGTTTTTCGCCCTTCAACATGAAGAAGCCGGAAGTCCTGGCCACGTTGAACCAATTCCTGGTGGAACAGCATGTCAATGGGCGCAAGGTTTTGCTGATTGTCGACGAAGCCCAGAACTTGACTCACCGCGTGCTCGAAGAGATACGCTTGCTGTCAGGTATCGAGACCACCAAGGAGAAGGCCCTGCGCATCATTCTCGCAGGGCAACCGGAGCTCAATGACAAGCTCAATTCGCCTGAGCTGGTTCAGCTCACGCAACGCGTACGCCTGCGATTTCACCTTACCGCCCTCACCAAGGCTGAGACAACGGCGTACATCGATCATCGCCTCGAGGTAGCCGGGTCCCAGGGGCGGCGAATATTCGCGGAAGATACCTACCCCACGATTTACAAATACACCGGCGGCGTGCCGCGCCTGATCAACACTTTATGCGATACCTGCCTGATGGCTGCCTTCGGACGCGATGGGGATACGGTGACTGCGGAAGATCTCCATGCCGCGGTTCACGAGCTGCAGTGGGTCGAATTCGCCGCCGGCACGAACCGCATGCGCATTCCCGATTTGGACCGGACTCTGCCGGCCCACGCCGGCACCGGCCACACGGTCGGGCGAATACTGCTCGCGAGCGAAGGCAAAACCGTGATGGAGCGCGAACTCAAGCCGGGCCGTCTGGTGATCGGTCGAACACCGGACAACGATTTGCAGATCGACAGCAAGTTCATCAGCCGCCATCACTGCCAGATCGTGACGCAGGCGGACTCCTGCTTGATCGAGGATCTGAACAGCACCAACGGTATCTACGTCCAGTCCAAACGCGTTCGCCGCTACAACTTGAACGACGGCGATGTGGTGCAGGTCGGTCAACATGAAATCATGTACATCGACGAACGGATGCCGCGAATGCGCGGCATCGGCGATACGGCCGAAAGCGAGATACCTGAAAAGCACCGCGCCGACTAACTCGGCCGGCACGACCGTGCGCTAACCGTGCAGCGTAGACGGCAACTCGATGGTTTCACCCGAGTATTCGCGGCTCAATGCACGATAATCCTGCCGGCGCAGCAGCAGCGTCAGCGCCGCCGTCTCGACGATGACGCCGATGGCGAAGGCTGCGACGGCGCGGCGGCCATCCGGATCAAGGTAGAAAAGAAATATCGCGAGTCCGCCTATCGCCATATACACATAGGGCAGGCTTTCATAAACAGGGCGAGCTAAGCGCATGGATACCACCTCCGTGCGCCATGTTAATGCCGATGCCGCGGACAAATTCGCCGGATTTAACTTAAGATTCGGTTAATTGCCGCAGGGCGGCGGGCCCCCTTCGGGGTCCCTACCGGCCCGTCCTGACGGCCCGCGTGCCGCGGCGCGATTCCTCGGCCGGGTCCCGGCTTTCCCTGCCGTGACCGGGTACTACCTACTCTACCGCGCGACTATCTGCCGACCGTCTTACGTCTTAGTCCTTGCCCACCAACAGCTCGGAAATGCGCGACAACCAGGAGTTGCGCCAACCCTCGACGTGAAGCTCATCATTCTTGGGTTTGGGAGCGCGCTTGGACTCCGACAGCAGATCCTTGGGCAGATCGATCTGATAGGTGCCCGTCATTGAATTGTCGATCATGGAAGCTCCGTCGTTGAGTCGTTGATACCGTGACTTCAGCGTACCGACTCCCACCCAGAGGCAGATGAGATCGGGCGCACGTTATTGTCGTTTCGCGGCTGCGGCGGAAGCAACGCGTCGCCACAATGCGACGCGTCATATACTTCTTACAATATGTCGCTCAAGGTTTCGATATGTCGCTCAAGGCTTTGACGCTGCGCGACTTGTCCACGAATCTACTGTGCGACGCCGCCGCGCAGGCGCACTGATTCGAACTCATCACCCGGCAGCCAGCTCACGGTGTCCTTCGCCAGCAGCGCCTGCCAGCCCAGCGCAAAGCCGAATTGGGCGAGCGACGCATTGCTCGAGAAATCCATTGAAGGCGAATACTCGTCGCTGGGATTGTGATAGTGCTTGGCGGTGTACTCGTCGCGCTGCGCCTTGCCCCACTCCGGCGGATGCCCGGCAAATTTCACGCCCGTGTTGATCGAGAATGCCGGAACCCCGGCACGCGCCAGACTGAAGTGATCGGAGCGATAGAAGTGGCCGGCGCCGGGTTCGGCGTCCGGCTGGATGTCGAAGCCGAAGGCCTTGGCTGTTTTCTCGACGGTGGGATAGAACGAGGTGCGTTCCGCACCCGTCACGTTCACGGACTCAGGCACGCCGATCGGCGGTATCGCGTCGAAATTCAAGCCGAGCGCGATCCGCGCGGCCGGAATCGGCAGGCGCTTGCCCAGATAATTCGACCCCAGCAAGCCTTTCTCCTCGGCGGTCACCGACGCGAACAGCACCGGGTGGGGCGGCCGAGCCGGCGACGACGCGTAGGCATGCGCCAATTCCAACAAGATCCCGACACCCGTGCCGTTGTCGACGGCTCCGTTGTAGATGTTGTCGCCGCTCATCGTCGGATCGATTCCGAGATGGTCGTAGTGCGCCGAATAGATGACGGCCTGGGTTTCGGCGTCGGTGCCGGGCAGCAACCCGAGCACATTGTAGGACACGAATTTGCGCACCGCGCTCGCGATGTGCGCTTTGAATCGCACCGGCAATTCCCGCGCCTTGAACCCACGTGTGCCGGCGCCTGCCATCATCTCGTCCAGGCGGAGTCCCGAGGCACCGAACAATTGCCGCGCCACATCGAGCTGTATCCACGACGCCGCCTTGAGCTTCGGATCCCTGTCGTTGCTCAGGTACACCTGTTCACCGCTCCAGGAATTGCGCACCACCCCCCAGCCGTAGCTCGCGAGATCGGTACGATGAATGATCAGAACTCCGACCGCACCCTTGCGCGCCGCTTCCTCGAACTTGTACGTCCAGCGTCCGTAATAGGTCATAGCCTCCGCGTTGAAGAATTTTGGATCCTTCGACGGCGGCTCGTTGACGATCACCAGCAGCACCTTGCCCTTGACGTCCACGCCCTTGAAATCGTTCCAGCGATATTCGGGCGCCTCGATGCCGTAGCCGACGAAAACGATGGGCGTATCGATATCGGCGCTGTCCGTCTGAGTCTGGTTGCTGGTCACGTAATCCTCGCCCAGTTTCAAGTCGACGGCCTTTCCATGCTCCGGTTGCAGGGAGAAGCTCGTCGCGGGCAATGTCCGCACACCGGTGAATTCGACCTTTTGCATATATCCGCCGTCGTCCCCCGCCGGTCTCAGTCCATCCAACGCAAATTGCGCGGCGATGTACTTCGCCGCGATGTCGCCGCCGCGCGCACCGGTGCCCCGCCCCTCGAGGAGATCGTCCGCCAAGAACCGCACATGCGCGCGGATGCGTTCCGCGTCGATGCTCCGCATCGCGGCGGCCACATTGACGGGCAGCCGCAGGTCCGCTGCCGGGTCTGATGCGGCGCATGCGTCGCGCGGCGAGGTGAGAGAAGCCAACCCGGTCGCCACGCCAAGCGCGAGCGCCGCCAGCCTGAAAGATTGCATCGCCTGCTCCTAATGGAAGGGACGCGGAAGATTACCGCAAGTCCGAGCCGGCGGTGATGCGCGCAGTGGTGCTGCAGAAACGGGTGCACGATAAGGGCGGACGGGACGCTCGTGAATGAACGTCCCGTCCGCACCGCGGCCGCGCATCCTTAAACACCCCTCGACGAGTAGGGCTTCTTCCTTGAAAGTACCGCGCGATGATTCTGCATGGACGCCGCCCTGCGCGAAATTGCCAATCTTGGCGCAAACGCGCAGATACGACCGCGGCGAACAGCCCGGCGTCGACGTCCTAGCCCGTGCCGCCCACCGTCAGTGCATCGATGCGCAGAGTGGGTTGGCCGACTCCGACAGGCACCGACTGGCCTTCCTTCCCGCACGTCCCTACACCGCCGTCCAGCTTCAGGTCGTTGCCCACCATGCTGACCCGCTGCAGGACATCGGGACCGTTGCCGATCAGGGTGGCGCCTTTGACGGGCGCGCCGAGCTTGCCGTTCTCGATCATGTAAGCTTCGCTTGCCGAGAACACGAATTTGCCCGAGGTAATGTCGACCTGGCCGCCGCCGAAATTGACGGCATACAGGCCCTTCTCGACGGAGGCGATGATCTCTTCCGGGGCGCGCGAGCCCGCGCGCATGTAGGTATTGGTCATGCGCGGCAGCGTCATGTGAGCGAAGGATTCGCGTCGACCGTTTCCGGTCGCCGGCATGCCCATCAATTTCGCATTCATTTTGTCCTGGATATAGCCGCGCAGCACACCCTTCTCGATCAGCGTCGTGCACTGGGTCGGCGTACCCTCATCGTCGACGTTCAAGGAACCGCGCCGCCGGGCGAGGGTGCCGTCGTCGACCACGGTGATTTCATCCGCCGCCACCTTTTGGCCGATGCGGTTCGAGAACGCGGAGGTACCTTTGCGATTGAAATCGCCTTCCAAGCCGTGACCGATGGCCTCATGCAGCAGGATTCCCGGCCAGCCCGGACCCAGCACCACGGTCATCGCACCGGCCGGCGCCGCCACCGCCTCGAGATTGACCAGCGCTTGTCGCACGGCCTCGCGGCCATGTGCAAAAGGTTCATCGCCGCGCAACAGTTCGTCCAGACCGAAGCGTCCACCGCCGCCGCTGTAACCCTGTTCCCGCCGGCCGTTCTGTTCCACGATCACCGAGACATTGACGCGCACCAGGGGCCGGACATCCGCCGTCAAGGTGCCGTCGCTGGTCGCGATCAAGATCACTTCATGCACTGCCGCCAACGACGCCATGACCTGCTTGACCCTCGGGTCGACGCGGCGCGTATCGGCGTCGATGCGCATCAGCCATGCCACCTTGTCCTCGTCGCGTATCGCGTCGAGCGGATCAACGGGTAGGTACAGCCGATGGGTCAGAGGGCGCTGCCATGCCTTCACCGCGTTGCGGCCGCCGCTGCGTGCGATGGCGCGCGCCGCGTCGGACGCCTCGATCAACGCCGGCAGCAGCACTTCGTCGGTATAGGCGAAGCCGGTCTTCTCGCCGCTGATGGCACGCACGCCGACGCCTTGTTCGATGCTGTGCGATCCCTCTTTGACGATACCGTCTTCGAGCGACCAGGACTCCTCCCGTGACAGCTGAAAATACAGGTCGGCGTAATCCACCCCTCGGCTCATGACGGCGTCGAGCACCGTCGACAATCGATTCTCATTGAGACCCGACGGCGCCAGAATCATTTTTTCGGCCACATCGAACATGGGCTCATTCAATTCCGAACTGCGCGCGTTCATGTCGGCACCGCCGCGCCCCGGGGCAGTCCCAGCTGCCGGTTGTCGAGTGCGGGAAAGCGCGTACGCGTCTCCGCTTCCTTGGCAAGATCGATTTCTGCGGTTATCACTCCGGTACCCTTAGCCAGGCGTGACAACACCTGACCCCAATAATCAACGATGAGCGAATCGCCATAAGTCTCGCGGCCGCTCGTATGAGTGCCGGTCTGCGCCGGCGCCACCACATAACATAGGTTTTCGATGGCCCGCGCCCGGAGCAGCGTCTCCCAATGAGCGCGGCCGGTCGGGACCGTAAACGCCGCGGGCATCGCCAGCCACTCGGCGCCCTTCGACACGAGCTCACGATAGAGTTCGGGAAACCGCATGTCGTAGCACACCGAGAGTCCGAGCTTTCCGACGGGCGTATCCGCGACGACCAGATCGCGGCCCGGGGTGACATGAGTCGATTCGCGATATTGTTCGTCGCGGCCGGGAATGGTGACGTCGAACAAATGTATTTTGTCGTAGCGCGCCACCCGCTTGCCGGCGTCGTCGATCAACAGCGACGCGTTGGCCACGCGGCGCTCGTTGTCGCCGCGGATGACCATGGTGCCGCCCAGGATCCACATCCTGAGCTTTCGCGCCGTGTCGCTCAAAAACGATTGCACGGGGCCCTCGCGGTCGGGTTCGGCGACCTGGAGCTTGTCGGCGTCGCGCAGTCCGATGAACGAAAAGTTCTCGGGCAGGCAGGCGATATCGCACCCTAAGTCCTTGGCTTCACGCAACAATTCGCCGGCGGCAGCCAAATTGTCTGCGACGACGTGACTCGAGGTCATTTGCACTGCAGCGACTTTACCCATCTACTTCGGCGCCTCGGCAGTCGCGGCGGCCGCGTCTGCACCTTTGATTCGTTCGACAGTCGGATTATCCCAACTGCCCGTGATTCGATAATACCCTCGTGCCAGACCTTTCAGCGGTTGTTTGAACACTTGGGTGAAAACCAACACCGCCGCTCCTAACACCGGTCCGCCCACGAAACCCGCGAGCGGCAAGGGGGAACTGCCCAAGCTGCCGGTTACCACCGCAGTTTGGTCATAATCCTTGTTTTTCAAGCCAACCCGCCCAATAAGTCCGATTTCCGCGGCCGGCCCCTTGACCAGGACGTTCTCCGTGTAGGCGTTGCCGTCGCGCAGATCGAAGTCGCCGCGAACGGTATCGAATGCGAGGCCTTTGTCGGTCAGATCGCTGAAATCCAACGCCAACCGCCGCGGCAGAGCGGCTATGCTGGCCAGGCCCAGCACCCGGCCGGCACCCGGTTTGATCCCGGCGATCTGACCCTTGTCGAGCGACAGCTGCACATGGCCCGCCGCACCGCTCAGGGCATCGGCCGTCGGAGCGCCAAGCCAGCTCAAGTCGAAATCCATGCGTCCCGTCTTGGCCTCAATAACCTCGGCATAGCCCAATTGCTGCAGCGTGTTCTGCACGTCATTGCTGATCAACGTACCCACGATGCGACCCGATCCCGCGCCCTTGCCCCGCCAATCCCCCTGTGCGCTGATAGTGAAGCTGGGATTGGTCACGGTCACATGTTCCAGGCTGATGCCGTCATCCAGCTTGAGCAGCGTCCCCTGCACATCGCCGAAGTGCCGCTCACCCGCGGTGAGATCCGCGGCATGAAAATTGATCGCCGGAATGCCGTGCGGATCAGCCAAGCTTCCTAAGCTACTCGGCGCGCGATCTTCGCCTGCCGTACTGCCGGCACCCGATCCGGTGCCGGGGCCATCGACGCTCGGGACGGCAAACCGCAGACGCTCGAATTGCAGATTCCAAGGTTCGGGGGAATTTGCGGCGGCCGGCAGAGTAATGCTGCCGACAACATTCGGTCCCCCGACGGCAATGCGCCAGCCGCCCTCCGCCGCCGCCAAATCCAAAGTCACGTCGCGGAAAGCCAAGCCCAGGTAGTCGAGCTCGGCAACGGCCAACCGGGCAGTACGCAAGTAATCCGACACCGGCTTTGCGTTCTTATCGGCCACATTCAGATTGAGCCAGCCCGCCAAATCCAGGCGCCCGACCGATCCGCCCACATTGAAATTCTGTTCGCGACGATCCGAGTCCGGCTCGCTCGCACCGAACGACAATGCCAGACGCGCGAGCCGCACACCGTTGGCGTTGGATTCCAGCGCATAGGAGCCGCTCACCACGGATCCCAGCGCGAGCCGGCCGAAAGGACCGCCCGCCGCCGGCCATTGGATGTCGAACCATGACGGCATCGGGGCGTCCGCCGCTTTATCCAAGGGAGCCGGGAGCTTCATCTCGAGACCGACGAGACTGCTGCTGACGCGCAGGCTGCGTTCGCGATTGGGCTCGGGCACCATTTTCAGCGAGGCCCGCCAGTCCGTCTGCCCGCCGATGGCAATGCCGGGAGGCAATGCCAGCTCCGTGCGCAAGGCATCGCCGTTGAGAGTGCCGCGAAATTCAAGTTGGGTGCGGGTGGGCGGCCGGTTACGCGGCGCTCGAGCCTGCATTTGAAACGTCCCGCCCAGAATGCGTCCCCGGACATCGGCCCCGGCCACTTGAGCGCCATCGACATCGAAGTCGCCGTTGAGGTCAGTGGCCGCCACCGTCGACCCGGCACGACCCAGCGTCACTCCTTGGAGGCGGCCATGGACCAATACCCGCCGATGCACGAAATCCTTGAATGGAAAGAACAAGTCCACCTTGGACTCCATCGGACCCTTGGCATCGACGCCGGAAAACGCGTGCTCGGCCGAGGCGTCGAGTGGCGACGCGCGCAGGAATGTCAGCGCGTCCCCCGCATCGCCGCCCGCACGGACATGAATCTCCAGCTCGCCGGTCTTGAAATCCGCGAAACGCGCTTCGGCCGCATCTACGGGCAAGCCCCCGACCCGGCCGGAGAGCAAGTGCGCCGTCAATCCTTCGTTGCGAAACTCCGCGTGCGCGGCAAGATTTTCCGCGCGCGGCCAACCTTCGCTGTAATCCAGCGTCAGTCCGTCGAGGGCACAGCGCGCCAGAAACAAACCGCTGCCGTCGCGAAACGGGAAGTGCCGTATCGGTCCCCTCAGCACGACGGTCGCGCGCGACAAATGACCCGCCACGAACGCTCGATCCAACCAGGCCAGCGCCGGCGGCGCGATCCGCTCGCGCGGGAAATAGTTGCGGGCATTCGCCGCGTTGCCGTTCTCCACCGTGGCGACCAGCGTCAACACGGGCGATGAGCCGTCGGCGGGCGCAGCCCAGGCCACCTTCCCCCGAACGGCGGCGTCGCGATTGTTCATCGTCCAATCGGGCGAGGCAACCAGCAATTCCTCGCTCGTGCGCTTCCAATACAAGGTTGCCTTGAGTGTGTCCAGGTCCGCCGGCTGGGAAAACTGCGTCGGCCAGGAGAACACCGCGGAGTGGGTATCGATAAGCACGTGCCCGCCGCTCTCGGTGCCGGCAATCGTTCCCGTCAGACCCCGCAGACCCGGCGCACGGCCCACCGGCGCAAAGCCCACGTCTCGGAATTTCGCCTGGACTTGCAGCCGCCAACGGTCCGTGGCCGTTGCGCGGGTCATCGCGATGACCGTGTCCATCCACTCGCCGGTCGGTGCAATCTCCCGCAGCCTCTCGCGAACCGCCTTGTCCGGCAGCAGTCCGCTGAGCGGCAGCAGAGTATCGGCGCGAAGGTAGGTCGCACGAGCGCGCAAATCCAGCAAACCCGCCTCGCCGCCCCGCCAACTCACGTCGAACTCCGATTCGGGGTCCCGGCGGCCCGAGCGAACGGCACGGACCCGCGCGCCCGAGAGGCTCCAGCGATCGCCCGCGTGGAGGACGCGGAGTGCGCCGCCGATTTGTTCGAATTTCGCGCTAGGCCCATCGTTGAGCTGCGTGACCACGCCTCGCGCCGCAAAATCAAGATCCGCGCTCGTCAGCACCCGGCCCGTCCCGCGCGCCGCCAAATCGAACGCGCCGCTGCCCGCATCGAGCCGGCTCAAGAATTCCGGCAGCAGCAACCGCCATCCCGGGAAGGAAATATCGCGCGCCCAGGCCAACGCGCTCCAATCCAGCAAGTCCAGGTCGCCGCGGCCATGCGCGTTGCCGCTGATGCTCAACACTCCGCCGAGAGCCGGGGGCAAGTGGGCGTTGAAAGCCACCGACAGGCCCTCATCGCCGCGCCGTACATCCAAATTGACGTCGCGCAATTCCAGCTGCGGCAATGCCGAATTCCATTTTTGCATCGTGACCAGGGCGTGGCGAATCGCCAGCTTGCCGGCGGGCAGATCGTCCAGCGTGAGCGTCTCGAGCGAAGAGTCGTCGCTGCCCAGTTTGATCTCGGATGCCAACGCAAAGCTGGTGGGCCCCAGGCGCGTGATCGTGATGCTCGGCGAATCGAGCTCGATCCTCCCGGCAAGCAACTTGCCGCTGCTGATCAGCTGCCAGATATCGGCTGCGACTCGGCCTCCGGCGGCGCGCGCCAGGACTCGGGCGTCATCCTTGGAGCGCAATTCCAGCCGCTCGAAATGCAGTTCAGGTCCATACCAGCGAAACGACGGCGAGACGCCGGCGAATGTAATGTGGTATCCGGTTTGGGCGTGCAGCCATTGCTGTATCTCGGCCTGGTAAGCGGGCGCGCGGTCGAGCGCGACCTTGACGGCCAGCATCAGGAGCAGCAGCAGACCCAGCAGTCCCGCGACACAATACAGCAGGATTTTTCCGGCCTTACGCACGCTGATTCACATCAGGACGACGTCGTATTGGTCGACTGCGTACAGGGCTTCGGTCTGCAGGCGAATCGGCTTGCCGGTGATCAGTTCCAATTCGCCGAGTGCCGAGGACTCCTCGTCGAGCAAACGCTCAATCACATCTTGATGGGCCAATACCATCAGCTGCTGGCACTCGAACTGGCGGGATTGACGCATGATCTCGCGAAACACTTCGTAACACACCGTTTCGGCCGTTTTGACAAACCCGCGCCCCTCGCAGGTTGGACAGGGCTGGCACAAGAGATGTTCCAAACTTTCGCGCGTGCGTTTGCGCGTCATTTCCACCAAACCCAACGGCGATACCGACGAGATGCTGGTCTTCACGTGATCGTCGGCGAGAGCTTTTTCCAAGGCTTGAATGACTTGGCGGCGGTGATCCGGCTCTTCCATGTCGATGAAATCGATGATGATGATGCCGCCCAGATTGCGCAGGCGCAATTGTCTCGCGATGGTCACCGCCGCCTCGAGATTGGTGCGGAAAATGGTTTCCTCCAGATTCCGATGGCCGACGAAAGCGCCGGTGTTGACGTCGATGGTGGTCATCGCCTCGGTCTGGTCGATGATCAGATAGCCGCCGGATTTCAGCGACACCTTGCGATCCAAGGCTTTCTGGATTTCCTCTTCGACGTGGTGCAGCTCGAATACCGGCCGTGCCTCGCCGTACAGGTCGATGCGCGGCAGTGCATCCGGCATGAAAGTGCCGGCGAACTCGCACATCTCGCGATGCGCGCTCGCCTGATCGATCAGCACCCGGTCGACATTCGGCCGCAGCAAGTCGCGCAGGACGCGCAAATGCAGCGGCAAATCCGCATGCACCAAGCTGCCGGGCTGCGTCCGCAGGCCCTTCTGATGCACGACCCCCCACAGCTTGCGCAAATACACCATGTCGGCCTGCACGGCCTCCGCCGGCGCATCTTCCGCGGCCGTGCGCACGATGTACCCCGCATTCTCTCCCGGCTCGATGCCGGCTTGAACCGCAGCGCGCAAGCGCTCGCGCTCGCTCTCATTTTCGATGCGCGCCGAAACGCCGACGCCATGCCCTTTCGGCATGTACACGAGGTATCGGGACGGCAGAGTGATATACGTGGTCAAACGAGCGCCCTTGGTCCCCAACGGATCTTTCACGACTTGGACCAATATCTCGTTGCCTTCGGCAACCAACGAGCGGATGTTTTCGGTGCGCGGCGGCTCGAGCCCCAAGGCCGCATGACGCGGATCGAATATGTCCGAGGCGTGCAAGAACGCGGTGCGTTCCATGCCGATATCGATGAATGCCGCCTGCATGCCCGGAAGCACCCGCGACACGCGTCCCTTGTAGATGTTGCTGATCAGCCCACGGCGGCTGGCGCGCTCTAGAAACACCTCCTGCAGCACGCCGTTCTCGACGACCGCGGCGCGCGCTTCATGAGTGCTGGCATTGACCAGAATTTCAGTGCTCATCGTGTGGTCCGCGATTCGTCGGCAGTGGAGCGAGTCCGGCGTTGCCCAAGAGCTCGGCGGTCTCGAACAGCGGCAGTCCCATCACACCGGAATAGCTGCCGCGCAGATCGGCGATGAAAATGGCGCCGAGGCCCTGAATCGCGTAGCCGCCCGCCTTATCGCTCGGTTCCCCGGTTTCCCAATAGGCCCGCGCTTCGCCGGCAGTGATACTGCGAAAGGTAACCTCACTGCGGCTGATTCTCGATTGAAGGCCGTCAACGGTTCGCAATGCGACGGCGGTCAGCACCTCATGAGTGCGGCCGGAGAGCTGCCCCAGCATGTGTTCGGCATCTTGGCCGTCAGCCGGCTTGCCGAGTATCCTTCCATCCAGAACCACCGCGGTGTCGGCCGCCAATACGGGGACGTGCTTACCGTCGCGGCTCCTGACCCACCCGGCTTCGGCCTTGGCCGCCGCGAGACGCAAGACATAGGTCGGAGCCGTTTCGGCCGATTGAACCGCTTCGTCAACCGCGGTCCCTACGACGCGGAAAGACACGCCGATTTGTTGCAGTAATTCGCGCCGTCGGGGCGACCCCGAGGCCAGGTAGACGAAGTCTAAGGACATGTAGCCAGGATACCGAACCTAAGGTGCTTAAGCGCGGTGATAGGGGTGCCCGGCAAGCAAACTCGTGGCGCGGTAGAGCTGTTCGGCCACCACGACCCTGACCAGCGCATGCGGCAGGGTCAGCGGCGACAAGGACCAGCTCTGGTCGGCCCGTTCGAGGCACGGCGGCGACAAACCGTCGGGACCGCCGATCAGAAAGGCGAGGGAGCGGCCATCCCTCATGCGCTCGGCGAGCCACGCGCTCAGTTGCTCGGTGTTCATGGTCTTGGCGGCGATTTCGAGCGCCACGACATAATCGTCCTTTCCGAGCGCGGCGAGCATGTCGGCCCCTTCCCTTTGGACCGCACGCTGGGGGTTCTCGCCGGCACGGCGCGTCGCGACCGGTATCTCGTGCAGCTCCAATGTGAGGGGCGAGCGCAATCGCTTCTGGTATTCGTGAAATCC
>WNFG01004175.1_pt1 | contig 43413 bp, 34 predicted proteins | sample 5400431 | NCBI WGS metagenome assembly WNFG01 (sample SAMN13153346, study PRJNA577476) | soil metagenome | isolation source: 120 cm saprolite under Douglas fir tree site 2 hole 3 replicate 2 | place: USA:California | collected 2015-04-18
CGCGGAGAGATACAGCGTCAGCGGGAGCAGGATGGCGAGGTAGTTGGCGAAGTGGTTCGGATTGACGAAGGTACCGGAGGCGCGGCCGAAGATGAGCGTGTTCTTCCATCCCCAGATGGCGTACCTTCCCAGGGTGGCCTCGTTTACGGCGTAGACCGTTTCGAAAACTGCCACCGCCGCCAGCACCGACGCCATGATCGTGCGGCGCACCATGTCTCGCACGAGGATCATGGACGCGAAAAACGTCGCGAAGTAGGCGAGCACGCGGAAGAAGTGCAGCGCCGTCGTCGATGGATCGACTGTGATCGGATGCAGCGTCGTCACTGCCATCCCGGCAAGCGAGGCCAGGCGCGTGGCACGTTCCCAGATCGCGGCCGACTGTGGCGACAGAACGCGGAGCACGGGCGGCGGCATCGGGATCATCTGTAACCCGATCACAGCCACGAACAGGATGCCGCCGATGGTCCAGATCCTGGCCGGACCCGTGAGCCTGAACGGGCTCGTACGCGCCGCACGAAGGAGCGTGGCCAGCGCACAGATGATCAGAGGAGGAATGATCAGTGGCAACTGTGAGGCGTCGCTCGCCGAGCCGAACGGCATCGGCACCCAGACCAGGAAGCCCAGCAACAGGACGAACAGGACGAGGTCCAGCCCACTTCGTATCGATTCCGGCATTAAACCATTGTAGAGGCCGTGCTAACATCAGGACGGTCCGAAAAACGGCTGATCGTGGTATCAAATGGACGTGGAGGGTTCGTGGGGCAAGGAAAGCGGCTTTTAATCGTCGCCCTGGTGGTGTTTGCCTGCTGTGCCCGTGGCGTGTTCGCTCAGAACGGCCTTCGCGACCGTGAGCGGGCATTTTCAGCGAGCCAGGAGATCGCCAACGACCTGCGGAAAGCGCACTTCCATCATGGACCGTTTTACCTCCTCAGCACTTTCCAGCTCTCTGATATCGGCTACGACTCCAGCTTCTACGTTCCCACCGCCGACCGCCAGTCGGGATTTCGCTTCGGCGTCCAGGCGCCTACGAGGCTGTACATCGTCCCTCAGAAAAAGACGGTTTACTCGATCGAAGTGAGGCCCGAGCTGAGCTTTTTCGCCCGCGGGGGAAGCGGAAAGCGCACGGTCTTCGGCTATCAGGCCCGGGCCGACGCTCAGTATCTGCTCAATCACCTCTACCTCGACTTCTACGGACAGAAGGCCGATCAGCTCCGGGCCGACGTCGCCGAGATTGCCAGGCTGTTGACGGAGAAGGCGACGGTCACTGGGGTCTCCGGCGAGTTGAAGTACTCGAGCCGGACCAGCATGACCTTCAACGCCGCTACGTCGAATACGAGCTACCCGCTGACTGCCATTCAGCCGGACGCGCCGGTGCAACTGCTGGACCGCAGTGCGCACAACTACCGTCTGACGTTGCATCACAAGACCTTCCCTCTCACGGCCTTGTTCCTGGCCACGGAGTACAGCGACTACTCCTTCCCGTCGGCCGTGTTCAAGAACTCACGCCGTGAGTACGCCGGGGCCGGCTTCGTTCATGACAGCGGCCGCACCGTCACGCGCTTCGAGGTCGGCGACGGCAAGCTCGACTTCTTCCGTCCCGGACAGCATGACTTTCAGGGAGCCTTGGGCAATCTCACGTCGACCAAGAAGTTCGGACACTCGACGACCGGCAACCTGGCCGTCTCCCGCGACGTCGACTTCTCGATCTTCCTGTTCAACAACTATTACATCGCCGACCGCCTCAGCGGCAGCCTGGCGTGGGACGCCACCCGCCGCCTCACTCTGGTCGCGCAGGCCGCGTTGGGAAGGGACCTGTACGCGACTCCCGCCAATGGTCCTCACGGGTTCCTCAAGCGGCGCGATGTGTTCACCTTTCCCAGCATCGGGTTCACGTACGGGCTGGCCCGCCTTCGTGCCGGAGCCGACATCGGCTATGTAAGAAGGACGTCGAACTTCGACGTAAACCTCGACAAAGGAATACGGATCCTGTTTCGGTTGTCGTTCACACCCTAGACGCAAGCAAATAACTCTGGAACCTCGAAGGATGGGGCGCCTCCGTTTTTTGACGGAGAATTTTGAGGATCCGCTACGGGGAGCTGACGCTCAGCCGGTTAGGATCGGTTCTGGTCCATATCATACGAGGGGAACTGCCCTGCGGCTCGGAGTGCCCGAGCCCAGCGGCGATAGCGCTGGAAGGAAAAAATGAACCGAGCCGCATATGCAATCGTGATCGTGGCGTCGTCAGCGTCTGTGCTGGCACAAAGCACACTGCCGTCGCAGCAGCAGGTCCCATCACACGCGATGCTTTCCAACGAAACGCAGAGTGCGAGCGACGCGCCGATCGGCCCTCGCGATGTCATCGAGATCAAGGTGTTCCAGGATGCGAACCTCTACACGAAGATGACCGTCACGGACGACGGCCGCATCTCGATGCCGCTCATCGGCAAGGTGGACGTTTCGGGTCTCACGCCCAGCGAGGTCGAAACGCGCATCAAGGGTCTGCTCGAGAAGTACATCAACAAGCCTGATGTCTCGGTGACCGTGCTCGAGGCGGGCAGCAAGCCGATCTCGGTGATCGGCGCCGTGATGCGGCCGGGACGCATCGGGATCACCGGGAACATCACCCTCATCCAGGCCATCACGCAGGCCGGCGGGCTTGCCACCGGATACGGACGGACCCTCTATGTCCTTCGCACCGCGGCGAACGGCCTGACCGAGCAGATCGCGATCGACATCGACGACCTGATGGTCAACGGCAACCCCGATCTCAACCTGCCGCTCCGTGCGAACGACGTGATCAACGTTCCCATCGACGCCTCGATCAATATTTACGTCCTCGGCGAAGTGATGCATCCGGGCAGCGTGCAGTTCCGCCGCTCGCAGTCGCCGACCCTTCTGCAGGTTCTCGCAGCCGCCGGCGGCCCGACCGACCGCGCCTCGAAAAGAGTCATCCTCAAGCGCGTGGTCGGTGGGGCGGAGAAGACATTTCACTACGATTTCAAGAAGATCATCGACGGCCGCCAGAATGACGTCGTGTTGCTAGACGGCGACCGGATCGTTTTCGCGGAAAGCTTCTTCTGACGCAAACGGCCGGAGATCGGACGAAACCTCTGATCTCGAGATCCAATCCGTTGGAAGCCGCTGAAGCCATTCACGGTTACACTCCGTCATGGACCTGAACAGCCAGGAAGTCCATCTTTCCCATTACTGGAACATCATCTACAAGCGATGGAAAGTCGCGGCGTCGATCCTCGCGGTGGTGATGGCAGGTACCTTTCTGGCGAGCCGTTTCTCAAAACCGCTCTACAAGTCCGCGATCGAGATCCAGATCGAGCGGGAGAATCCGAATCAGCTCACCGTCGACGATCTCTTCGGCATCGCCGCTTCTGACCAGGAATTCCTGCAGACGCAATATATCCTGCTGAAAAGCCGCGGTCTGGCAGAGAGAGTCATCGACGACCAGAAGCTCCTGAGCGATGCCGATTTCTACCCGGCCGGCATTACCGGAAAGACGCCGGCGCAGATCGCGAATATCCGCTCATCGATGGCCGGCAGAATCACCGGGCCGCTCGAAGTCACACCGGTGCGGAACACGTCGCTGGTGGACATCGTCTACATCTCGTCGACGCCCCGCCTCGCGCAGAAAATCGCCGAAGGGGTGGGCGAGTCGTACATCCGGCTCAACAACGAGAAAAAGTTCGAGGCGGTGAAGCAGACCAGCGAGTTTCTCGACCGCCAGTTGGCGCAGATTCGCGCCGACATCGAAGTCACCCGCCGGCAACTGCAGCAATTCGGCGAAACGAAGGGGCTCGTGTCGACTGCCGACGCGAGCAGCATCCCGGTCCAGCGGCTGGCAAAGCTGAACACGGACGTCCAGAACGCCACCAACACCCGTCTCGAAAAGCAAAACGCATTCGACTCCCTGTCGCGCGCCAATCCGGAATCGGTCACGAGCGGTGATCCGCTGGTTGTCCAGCTCACGGAAGAGGAATCGCGGAAGCAGCGCGAATACGGCCAGAACCTCAACACGTTCAAGCCCGACTATCCGCAGATGGTCACACTGAAGAACTCGATCGAAAAGACACACCAGGCCCGGATGTCCGCGATCGCCAGCGCCTTCAGCCGTATGCGCGACGCCGCGAAACGCGATCTTTCTGCCGCGCAACAGAGCGAAGACCAGATGTACGCGGCCATGATCGCGCAGAAGCGCGAAACGATGTCGCTCAACGTCACCGCCGCTGGGTTTGGCGACCTGACTCGCACGCTCGAGTCGAAGCAAACCCTTCTGGATCAACTCGAGAAGCGGCAGAACGAGACCGAGGTCACCGCCCGTCTTCGGGGCTCGGCATCGTCGAACATTCATTTCGTCAACCATGCCGATTTGCCGACGGAACGGTTCAACGTGACGCTGCAGAGGAACCTGCAGAACGCTTTCCCGCTCGGCGTGGTGCTCGGTCTGGCCGCGATCTTCTTCCTCGAGTACATGGACCGCTCCATCAAGACGCCCGAGGAGCTCGAGCGTGTCACGAAGTTTGCCTCCCTCGGCGTCATCCCGGCCGCCAGCTCAGCCGGCCGCGGCGGATACGGGTACGGCTATGGTTACGGCCGCGGGACGGCGAAGCTGCGGCCTGTCGTCGAACCGGGCAACGAGCAGAGCGGCATCGACCTTCTGCCACACAGCGACACCCGCTCCGCCATCGCCGAAGCGTATCGCGCCTTTCGCACATCGCTGCTCCTGGCATCGGCAAGCTCGCCGAAAGTCATCGTCATCTCCTCGACCTTCGCTCGTGAAGGAAAGACGACGACTTCCGTCAACCTCGCCACCGTCCTGGCTCAGATGGGCAAGCCGGTGCTGCTCATCGATGCCGACCTTCGCCGCCCGCGGCTGCAGAAGGTTTTCCGAGGCAAGATGAACCTCGGTCTCGTCAACTACCTCGCCGCGAACATCCCGCTCGACGACGTCATCCAGGAAACCGAGGTCCCGAACCTCTCGCTCATCCTCTCGGGGCCCACGCCTCCGAACCCGTCGGAATTGCTCGGCTCCGACCGTATGAAGCATCTCATCCACGAGATCCGGACGCGGTTTGCCTTCGTCATCTTCGACTCTCCGCCGGTCATGGCAGTGACCGACTCGATCGTCCTGGCCGCGAATGCCGACGGCGTCGTGCTCTGCGTCCACGGGGGGCAGACCCCGCGCGACATCGTGCAGCGCGCGGCCGAGCGCCTTCGCCAAAGCAACATCCCGGTTCTCGGTGCGCTTCTCAACAACCTCGATCTGCAGCAGTACGGCTATTCGTTCAAGAAGAGCTACTACGATTACTATGACGAGGAATCCCGCTCGTCGAAGGATCAGCCCGCCAAGAGGGTCGGATAATCCGGCGAGGGGCGCCTCGCATGATTGACATCCACCACCATTGTCTTCCTGGCGTTGATGATGGTCCTCGTACCCTCGCCGAGTCGGTCGACCAGTGCCGGATGGCGGCGGACGAAGGGATCGAGACGATCGTGGCTACACCGCACGTCCTGCGCGGGCGCTGGAATAACACGTCCCGTACGCAGCTCACGTCGATCCTCGACGAGCTGCGGGGCAAGGTCGGCGAGAACCCGCGCATCGTTCTCGGCTCCGAGTACTTCTTCGCACACGACATGGACGAGATGCTGCGGGGAGAGTCGATCATCCCGCTCGCAGGCGGCCGCTACATCCTGGTCGAGTTCGCCAGCCATGCCGTCCCTCCTCTCGTCCGCGATCCGCTTTACCGCATACAGCTCGAAGGCTGGACGCCGGTCATCGCGCATCCCGAACGCAACATCGTCTTCCAGTCGAAGCCTGAATTCCTGGCTTCGCTGATCCGGATCGGCGTAAAGACCCAGGTCACCACGGGCAGCATCACAGGCGAATTCGGTTCCGAAGCGCAGGCCGCGGCCATCGACTGGCTCAAGCGCGGATGGGTGCACGTCGTAGCCACCGACGCGCACAACGGGACCAGGCGGCCGCCCCGATTTCGCGCCGCGCGCGAGCGCGTGGCCGACCTCGCCGGCGAGCAAATCGCGCAGGCGCTCTTCGTCGACAATCCAAAATCAATCGTAGAAAGCCGCGGACTCGTGTACGATCCTGATCTGCCGGAGGCGTCCGGCAAGGAATCCGGTCGTCTCTTCAATCGCATACGAAAGATGCTTACAAGGTGAATCTACAACTGCGCCCGCTCGTGGCGCTCTTCGTTGTTGTTGCCGCCATTCCCGCCTTCGCGCAGAGCTTTTACGATGCGCGATTCCAGAATGGTGTCGTCGATTTCAACCGTGCCTCGTACGCCCGCGCGGTCGATGAGCTGCGCATCGCCGCATTCGGCCGCGTCGACGACATCCCCGCCTACGAGACGGCAGAGATCTATCTCACCGTTACAAACGACAAGCTCGACCGTGTCGAGGACGCCCGGCTCGCTGCGCTGAAAGTGGCCCAGGCGGAGCAGATCAAACCGGCCTACGCCGCGCTCCAGCTTCCGGCCGACCTGCGAACCGCGTTCGAACGGCTTCTGCCGGCACTCCTCAGCCGCGAGCAGCTCACGAACATCCCGGCCTTTGCGCGATTCGCCAGCCAGGCCATGTCCGCGACAACCGGAACGCCGACCCCAAGCCGCCACCCCCCTCCGGTGGTGCCCACGCCGACGAAAGAACCCAACATCGCCGTGACCGTGAAGAAGAACGATAACCAGGCCCAGACGCCGCAACCGGCACTCGACTACGGCAGGCTGGCCCTCGAACGGGTCGCCGCGGGCGACGAGGCCGGCGCGCGCCGTTACGCCGACCTTGCGTTTGCCGCGGACGACACCAATCCGAACGCACACGCGGCGCTCGCACAGATCGGCCGTGCCCACGGCGCATGGAACGAGGTCGCCGAGCACTACGCGGTCGTCCGAACGCGCCGGCGGCTCACCGACGACGAGTCCGCGGCCTATCTCATCGCGCTCGTGAACATGGGCCGGGTCGCCGATGCGGCCGGCGTACGTCACAGCCTCCCCGCATCCGTCCTCGACCGCCCTGACGTTCGCGAGGCGCTGCAGACGGTCGATCCGAAACCAGCGCCGCAGCCGGTCACGCCGGTACCTGTTCCCAAGCCTGTCCAGCAGCCGGCACCGGTACAGCCGACACATGTGCAGCCGACACATGTGCAGCCGACACATGTGCAGCCGGCACCCGTTCAGCCGGCACCCGTGCCCGCTAACATCGCTCCATCTCCGGTGACCCCTTCGACGACGGAACCGGTGACCGCGCAGATCTCGAACGCGGAGCGGATGGTGGGAACAGGCAACATCGTCGGAGCTCGCAGCGAGCTGCGCCGGATCGCGCTGATCCCGGATCTTCAGCGAAGCGAGCGGCAAGCGCTGGCGCGCGCTCTCAACCAGACCGCTCTCTACGCGGAATCGTCCGCGCAGTACCGGAAAACGTACCCGCTCAAAGCCGGCGAAGAGAGTCACATGTTCTACGAGGCCGTAAATCGCTACGAGATCGGAGACTACGCGCTGGCGCAACAACTGATCACTCGTGCCATGCCCGCGTTGCCGCAAACGCCGGCCATCCTGGCCTATCGCGACCGGATCATGGCCCAGAAGTGAAATTTTGCCGTATGATCATGCTTTGTCCGAGGTGATCATGAAGATCCGCATCCTCCTTATTCTCGCTTTTGCGATGAGCGCCGTCGCCGCGATGGGCGTGCAACCGGGCTCGATCGAGCACTATCCGCCGGGCTGCATGGTCGAAGGCGAGATGGCCATCATGAGCGTAGAGACTGTCGACGACGGCATTCTCCGCGCGTACTTCCGCCGCCAGGGAGCAACTGACTGGTGTTACGTCGACGGCAGGAACCTCGGCAAGATGTCGCAGGTGACGCTGCCGAAGTTCGATCCCAACGAGGAGATCGAGTACTACTTCATCGTCCTCGATGGGAAGCGCATCGTCGCCAAGAGCCCGCGGATCTATAACGCCCGAAACGATCATCACTGCGACGCGCAATTTGCGCGGCACGCCATCATGGTTACTCTGGAGTGTCTCCCGCCCGGCACCAATCCGATCTCGCGGTCGATGTCCGCCGCCTACGCGACCAGGACAATCGTCGGCAAGGACCCCTCTCCGACCCAGTCGCCCGAAAAGCCCGGCGAGCTACCGCGTCCCGGCGCCGGCCAGGACTGAGTCCTCTCGATTGCCATCCCGAAAGGCCGCCGTTTCCGGCGGCCTTTTCCGTTCAGTGCGCTTTTGCCTTTTTGACTTCTTCGGTCAGCGCGGGAACGACGGTGAAGAGATCGCCGACCACGCCGAGGTCGGCGATCCGGAAGATCGGCGCCTCGGGATCTTTATTGATGGCGATGATGTGCTTCGACGACGACATGCCGGCCAGATGCTGGATGGCGCCGGAAACGCCGGCGGCGATGTAGACGTTCGGGCTGACCACGCGGCCCGTCTGGCCGACCTGATGCTGATGATCGATCCAGCCGGCGTCCACGGTTGCGCGCGATGCGCCGACCGCACCGCCGATGGCGTGCGCGAGATCGCGGATGAGCGAGAAGTTCTCCGCTTCCTTCAGCCCGCGCCCGCCCGACACGATGATGTCCGCTTCGACGATCGACAACTCGCCCGCTTCGGAAACCTTCGTTTCGACGACCTTCGTTTTCGAATCGAGAGAAGCGTTGCTCTCGACGACCTCCGCCGCTCCTCCACCCGCCTCCTCGGCGGGAAAGGCGTTGATACGCGTCGTGGCGATCGCAGGCGTGCCGCTGATCTCGACGGTAGCGAACGCTTTCCCCGAGTAGACGGGACGGCGTGCGCGCAGCTTGCCGCCGGTCCATTCGAGCCGGTCGACATCCGAGGCCACGCCGGCGTTCAACCGCGCGGCCAGCCGCGGCGCGAGATCGCGGCCGTTCGAAGTCCCACCGAAAAGGACGATCGATGCGGAAGCCTGTTCGATGGCCACCTGCATGGCGCTGGCGTACGTCTCGGTGTTGTAGCCGCCGGCGTTGGTGACGTAGAGCTTCTTCGCACCATACCGGCCCGCATCGTCCGCGGCGGCGCGGTCAGCCGCGAAGGCCACCAGATCGCCGCCGGCGGCCTCGGCGAGTTTGCGTCCGATCGAAAGAGCCTCGCGTGAGGCCTTCTTGAGTTTGTTGTCCTGAACTTCGCAGAAAACGAGAACGGTGGGCATGGTTGTTTTGAAGTTGCTGGGTTGCTGGGTTGCTTAGTTGCTTGGGTTGCTGAGTTGCTGAGTTGCTGGGCCTCGGCAACCGAGCAACCCTGCAACCTAGCAACTCTTCAACCCTGCAACCCAGCAACCTTCAACTACAACGCCTTCGCCTCCTCTTTGATGTAGCGGACGATTTCCTTCGCCGCTGCTTGCGGATCGGCGCCGTCGATCTTGCGGCCGCCGCTCTTCTCAGGCGGCAGTTCCAGCGACACCACGGTCACGCGCTGGTTGATGATGTCGGACTCGGAAAGGCCGAGGTCCGCGATCGATTTGGGTTCGATGGTGATCTTCTTCGCCGCCATGATTCCCTTGAGCGACGCGTAACGAGGCTCGTTCAACCCCTTCTGCGCCGTGATCACCGCCGGAATCGCTGCCTCGATGATCTCCTCCGCCCCTTCGATCTCCCGATGAGCGGTGACCTTGCCTCCGGCCGCGTCGAGGTGGGTCACGACGTTGATCTGCGGATAGCCGAGCAGCTCCGCGACCATCGGGCCGACGAGCGAGTTGTCGGTGCCGACGCCCTGCTTGCCGAAGAAGACGAGATCGTGCGGCAGGGTCTTGATCGCGGCCGCAAGCACCTTGGCGATGCCGAGCGAGTCGGCGTCGCCCGATTCACCCTTCACATGCAGCGCCTTGGTGGCGCCGCGCGCCAGCGATTCGCGCAGCGCCTGCTGCACGCGGTCGGGTCCGAAGCCGAGGACGGTGACGTCGCCGCCCTCCTTTTCTTTCAGACGGATGGCCGCCTCGAGGGCGTATTCGTCGTAGGGAGAAACGATGTATTTGACGCCGGTTTCATCGATGTGGCGCCCGTCGCCACCGATCTTGATACGCGTCTCGGTGTCGGGCACCTGCGCGATACAAACCACGGAATTCAAGGTTGGCCTCCGATAAAGCGCCCGGATGATAGGGAAAAGGCACGCGGTTCGCAAACAAGGCTTCCCGATTCGCTTCAGCGGTCACCAAAAGCCAGCGAGAGCCCGAACGGAGGATGCGATGCCCTTCATGAACCGGCAGCACGAGGTAGATCCGAACCAGGCGGGCCCACGCCGCGTATTCCGGTCACCGATGACTGACTTCAAACGCCAGACGCGCGGCGGCAACGGAAACGGCAACAGCCGCAACGTGAAGAGCGCACCTCCCGAAGTGACGAATGCCGAAAATTTCTACTACATCAAGCAGATGAACTCGAAGACGCCGATGGTCATCATCATGACCGACGGCGAAGAGATCCGCGGTTGGATCGAGTGGTACGACAAGTCCTGCCTGAAGGTGAACCGCGACGGCGCGCCAAATCTCCTCATCCAGAAACATTGGATCAAGTATTTGTTCAAGCAGGAAGAACTCATGGAGTGACGCGGTCTCGCGGTTGCGCGGTTGCCCCGCACTACAATCCTCTCCGTGCAGCCACTCGCCATCACCCTCGGCGATCCATCCGGCATCGGCGCGGAGATCGTGTTCCAGGCGCTCGCGGACATCGATGTGCCCGCGCGCGTCTTCGGCAGCCGGGCCCTCGCAAATCCCCCGGATGGGATCGATTTCGTCGACGTTGGAGGCGAAGGTCCGATCCGCTACGGCGAGATCAATGCCGCGTACGGCCGCGTTGCGCTCGACTCCATCGACGCCGCGTTGCACGCCATCGAAGCCGGCCACTGCTCGGCGCTCGTCACAGCGCCGATTCACAAACAGGCCATCGCTCTGGCGGGCTCGCCCTTCCCCGGTCATACCGAGCTCCTCGCCCATCGTGCCGGCCTGCAACGCTACGCGCACGATTACGCGATGTACTTCGACTCGCCGAAATTGAAATCTGTGTTGCTCTCGGTACACGTGCCGTTGCGCGAGGCAATCATGACGATCAACCTCGACGACATCGTCGCATTGGCCGCCCTGACCAGCCGCGAGTACACGCGCCTTTACGGTCACTCCCCGCGCATCGCCGTTGCCGGAGTGAATCCGCACGCCGGTGAAGGGGGAAAGTTCGGCGACGAGGAGCGCGTCATCGGGCGCGGCGTGGCGCGGGCGCGCGACGAGGGGCTGACGATCAGCGGGCCGCATCCGGCCGACACGATCTTTCTGGCGGCATCTCGTGGACAATATGACGTCGTGCTGGCGATGTATCACGATCAGGCCCTCATTCCGATCAAGACGCTGGCGTTCGACGAATCGGTGAACGTGACGATCGGATTACCGTACCTGCGCGTGTCGGTCGATCACGGCACAGCCTTCGACATTGCCGGCCGAGGAATCGCCGACGCCGCGCCGATGCGGTATGCCATCCGCTGGGCCACTGCTCACGCAAACGCTCATGCCGGGAGTTTCGCTCAATGAACCGCTGGGGCGCGCGCATTCTGGCGCTGCTGATGCTCGTCGTCTTCATGCTGTTGATGCTGAATCTGCAGCGGCAGCTTCTCGTGCTGATGCGCAACCGGGGCGGAGCGACGACGACAGCGACATCAAGCACCCATTGAAAACGCGTGACGCGATAAGATCGCCGGATGGACGGAAACCGGCTGGTCAAGTTGATCGTCATCATCGCGCTCGTCTTCGTGGCGTGGAGGTACGGGATTCCGTGGGCGAAGAAGCAGTTGAACGGACGCACGACGAGCGCCGCCTCGTCGGACAGTTCGTGCGTCACCGCGGCCCGGCAGGCATCCGAGGCCTGGGGCGGCGGGCTTCATAGCTTCGTCAATCCGCCGTACGACCTCGGCGCGGGGTCGACCTTCCGTGAGTGCGACGCGGCCCGCGGCGCGATGAGCGACCTGAAAAACCTCATCGCGGAGCTCGATGCGGCCATCACCAACGGCTCGCCGGTTCCCGATGACGCGGTGCAACGACAGGAAGCGATCGATACGAAGATCGAGGCCGCCGCCGACCTGGCGCGTTCCGGGAAGTAGCGACCAACCTCACACTCCCATCTCCTCGGCCAGGGCCACGATCTCGTCGCGAAGCTCGCGGCGTGTGCGCATGAGCCGGGCAAAGGCTGCCTGCCGCGCCACGCGCCAGGTGAGCGCCCGCGTACGGCCGATCACGTCATCGAGCTGTTCGGAGAATCGGAGGGCGACGTAACCGAAGAACGGCAGAAGGACCGCGGCGACGACGCCGAACCTCACTCCGAATCGCCACGCCACGAGCGCGCCCCAGGCGATGCACGTCAGCGGGTAGAGGGCCATCCCGCCGACCACCTTGAACGTCGCCACCATCTCTTCTTCATTCGTCAGCCGCGTTGTCAGAAAGCGGATCAGGCGATAGGTCGGGTAGTGGGCCATGGCGCCGACAACTGCCAGCGGCAATGCGATGAGCAGCATGCCGATCGTCTTCACGCTGCCACGCACCGTCGGCGCAGGCAACGTCTCGGGCTCCAGGTTCGCGTTGCCGAGCTCCGCTTCGAAGCGCTCGAACCGGGACTGCAGATGCGCCAGCCGCGCGGGATCGCGCTCGCGCAGGCGTGTGAAGCCGGCGATGAAACGCTTCCGCAGCTCGAGTTGCTCCTGGAGTCCGGCGCGGCCGAGCAACATGAACCGCTCCGCGTGGCCGATGAGGTCGAGGGCTTCGCGCGAATCGGCCTGCAGCGTCAGCGCGGCCAGCGAAGACTCGATCCGATCCGTCAGTACCGCCACCGCGTCGCGCGGCGGCTCCCCCGCCGCGTCGACCGGAACAGGAGCGACGGCGATTCCGTCGCCGAAGTAGAGGAGGGCATCGCTGCGAAAACTCTGTTTGGCCGTGTAGAAAATCGCGGTCGGGATGATCACGATGTCCGGACACTCGGAGGCGCCGCATCCCAGGGCGATTCGCGCGGCGCCCGTCTTAAGCTCCTTCAGCCGCGGCTCACTATGCGTTGTCCCTTCCGGGAAGATGGCGATGGCGCCGCCGCCTATGAGCAGCGACCGGGCCACGGTGAAGGTCTCGCGGTTCTGCGACGTCGAATGGTTGTCCTGCGTGCGATAGACAGGAATCGAATCAAGACCGCGCGCGAGCCATCCGATCAGCGGCATCCTGAAGATCGGCGCCTTCGCCAGAAATGAGACCGGCCTGGGTGTGAAGCAGAGCAGGAAAAGAGGATCGATCAAACCATTCGGATGGTTCACCGCGAAGATCACCGGCCCCGGCGGCACCTTCTCCCATCCGATGATCTCGATGCGCCGAAAGAAAATGCTCGCGATCAGCCGCAGGAGTGGTGTGACGAATCGCCTCAAAGCTCGCTTCCCCGCCACGCCGCATACATCCAAATGCAGCCGGCGATCACGATCGACAGCGGCACCAGCATGAAAGCGCGCTCGAGCGACGTGTGATCGGAAACCAGGCCGATCAGAGGCGGCGACGGAATGTCGCCGACGAGATGCATCACGAGCACGCTGAGGCCGACGGCCGTGGCCCGTTCCGCCGGTTTCACCACATTGATGATGGCGGAGTTGATCGGGCCGGTGCACATGAAAATGAACACCTCGGCGATGGCGATCGCCGGCAGGTAGACGGAGCGATGAGGATTCGAGACCGCGATGTAGGTCGCGGGCGCGGCGATCAACGTGGCGATGCCCGAGACCCAGAGATACGACTGCTTCGACCGCGAAAGAAAGAGATCGCCGAGCCACCCGCCGGCGAAGGTGCCGACGAATCCGGTCACGAGCGCGATGCCGCCAAACGTCACCGTCGCTTCGCTGCGCGGCATCCCCCGCACCCGCTCGAGAAACGCCGGCATCCAGAATCCCAGTCCGCCAAGCGCAAACGTGTACGCGCCGTAGCCGAGCGCCGCCAGGATGAAGGAACGGTTGCGGAAGAGGTCTCGATACGCATCCGTCCAATGCTTGGGCGCAATCGCCTCGACGGCCGCATCATGCAATCCCCTCGGCGGATCCTTCACGATCAACACCAGCAACGCCAGGAGCAAACCTGGTGCGCCGGCGATCCAGAACGCGGCGCGCCAGCCGAAATGCTGATCGACCAGACCGCCGAGGATGTATCCGGCAGCGGAGCCTATCGGAATGGCGGCGAAGAAAACCGACAGCACGCGCCCGCGGCGCTCGATCGGAAACGAATCGGCCAGCAGAGCCGGCGCGATCGTTCCGTAGGCCGCCTCCCCAACGCCGACCGTCGAGCGGGCGATGAAGAGCGAAAGGAAACCGCGCGCGAAACCGGCCAGCGACGTGGCGATGCTCCAGACCGCAACGCCGAGGGCGATCAACGGCGGACGGGACTTCCGGTCACCTAACGCACCGAAGAGCGGCGACGTCAATGTATAGACGACGATGAATCCGGTGCCGATGAGACCGAGCTGTGTATCGGAGAGATGCAGCTCCGACTTCTTGATCGATTCCACGACCGAGGCCACCACCCAGCGGTCGAGATAATTGAACAGATTGATGAGCGTGAGGATCGCCAGCGCGTAACGCGCGGCTCGGCGTGTTGCCGGCGTATCGATCGCAGGAGGCATTTTGAGAAGTGTAACCTCCGAAACTCGCGGCGCGCCGGATCGTAATCAACAGAGCGCGGTTATCATGCAGACCGACCATCCATCATGAAAAAAATTCTCCCGTATCTGGCGTGCCTTCTCGGCATCGTCGCGCTCGCGGTTCTCATCCCGCGCTTCAACGATGCGCAACCGCAGGGGGTCCGCCTCACGCGCGCCGACGCGGTGCCGATCGCCGACGCGCAGGCGCGGCAGATCGGCATCCCCGTCGATCGTTCATGGACCGTTCTGTCGTGGGCGGATTCGCCACTGCTCAACAAGGAGCTGGAGCCCAACCCGGATCTCCGCCGGCGCGCCGCTGACGATCCGGTAGTCGGCCCTCGCCTGGGTGGTTACAAGCGCATCTACTACCGGCGCGGCTTCGAGAAAACCACGCCGTACGGATACGTCGTCGTCGATGACAGAACCGGTGCCGTGCTCATGGCGCGGCGGTGGCGTCGCGCCGAGGAGACTGGCGCTCATCTCACCGAAACGCAACTGCGGTCGCAAGCCGACGCCTTCGTGCATTCGCGCAGCTTTCCCGGCGCGCCGTCGCCGCAGTTCGAGGATGCCCGGCCGAGCGTGATGCGCACGCGCACCGATTGGGCCTTCCGCTACCGCGTCAAAACAAACTTCCCCGTCGGCAACGTCGTACCGTATCTGTACGTCTTCTTCTCCGGAGACCGTTTTTCGGGATGGGCGCTGGCCGAGGAGTACGCCGACGGCAGCGTCTTTCGTGGAGACGACACCGGCAGCGGAATCGCCAATATCCTGTTGCGCTTTGCCACCATCTACACGCTGCTCTTGATTCTGCTGGTCATCTTTCTGCGCAAATACCACGCCGGCGAAGTCGGCGTCGGCACCGGTTCGGTCCTCTTCGCGCTCACCCTTCTCATCTCGCTGGGCATCGATTTCATGGTCGGTCCCTCCGGGACGGAGGGGAACACGATGGGGAGCGTCGATGCCCAGTCGACGGCCGCGGTACAGATGGCCTTCAAGTTCCTTCTCTACGACCTTCCGCTGGCGGTGGTGGTCTTCTTCGCCTGGTCGGTCGGCGAGAGCTATACGCGCGAGCGGTGGGGCGAGTGGCTGGCCTCGTTCGACGCCATCCTTCGCCGCGATTCCCGCAATGCCACCGTCGGACGCTCCGTCTTCAACGGCGTGCTCTTTTCCCCCGCCGTCGCCGCCTCCGCGTTCGTGATCGGAGCGATTCCGCTCATGCTTCATCTGGCCCATCCGTCCGGGGGGAGCGGCACGGAGATCCTCGTGCGTCTCGGCGGACCGCTCCTGCTCATCCTCTTCGCGGCGCTCGACGCGGTCATCTTCCCGATCACGGCACTGTTTTTCATGTCGTGGACGAACCGGCACCGCGTCCTCTGGATCGGAATGATCGCGGCCGTCGCCATCGGGGTGGTCTGCGGAGTAGGCAATATTCCGATCGATCCGCTGCTCCCGCAGATGCTCTTCGGATTCGGCGCAGCAGCCGCGATCGTTCTGATGTTGCGCGGCTTCGACCTGCTCTCGGCCTCCGTGGCCCTCTTCGGCGGCGCGCTGATCTCGATGATCGCGCCGCTGATGTCGGTGGCGCGCGGGCACATTCTGCAGCAACTGATCCTGACCGCGGCATTGCCGCTGGCCGCGCTTCTTGCCTTCGGAATCGCGGCCATGATGACCAAGCGCGAGGTCGTCTACGCCTACGAGGATCTCGCCCCGCACGTGAAGCGCATCGTCGAGCGCGAGCGCGTGAAGGCGGAGATCGACGCGGCAAACCGCATCCAGGCCGCCCTCCTGCCGGTCGACGCGCCGGAGCTGCCGGGCGCGTCCTTCGCCTCGCACTATCGCGCCGCCACCGAGATCGGCGGCGACTACTTCGACTTCCTGACCATGCCCAACGGCGAGATCGGCATCGCATTCGGCGACGTCTCCGGCCATGGATTGACCAGCGGCATCGTCATGGCCATGGCCAAGTCGGCGCTGCTGGTGCAGGTCGGCTACGACCCCTCGCCGCGCGCGGTGATGAACGTGCTCAACGACATCGTCATGAAGACCGCGCCGAAGCGGATCCTGATGACGTTCTTCTTCGGGTTGCTCGACCCCGTCACGCAGACGCTCCGTTTCTCCTCGGCCGGCCATCTCGATCCGTACGTCTTCCGCGCCGGCACCAGGCGGCTGGAGTCACTGTCGTCATGGGGATTCCCGCTCGGCGTCAAACGCCGCGAGCCGTTCACCGAGCACACCGTCGACTTCGACGACGGCGACCGCCTCATTCTCTACAGCGATGGCCTGATCGAGGCGATCGACGACGACGGCGACCCCTTCGGCTTCGAACGTTTCGAGAAGACCATCCTCGCCTGCGGCCACATGGACGCCGAGGACATCAAGAAAACGCTGCTCAACTCGATCCGCAAGTTCACGCGCAATCGTCCGCCCGAGGACGACCAGACGTTGGTGGTGGTGTCGTTCGAGAGCGAAGCGACCGCGCGCGCGGCGATGTAGGTAGCCGCCGTTAGAAAGGCTTTAACGACAGAGGCACAGAGGACACAGAGGTTTTGTTGTCTCTGTGTCCTCTGTGCCTCTGTGGTTAAAGCTTTCCGGATGCAGACTTCCACTACAATCCGCGCCCCATGGCCACCAACAACGAACCAAACAAGATCATCTACTCGATGGTCGGAGTGTCGAAGTTTCACGGTAAGAAGCAGGTCCTCAAGGACATCTACCTCTCCTATTTCTATGGCGCGAAGATCGGCGTCATCGGCCTGAACGGCTCGGGCAAGTCGTCGCTGCTGCGCATCCTGGCCGGCACGGACCACGACTTTCTCGGCGAGACCGTTCTCTCCCCCGGCCACACCGTCGGTTTCCTTGAACAGGAGCCGCAGCTCGATCCGGCCAAAACCGTCCGCGAGATCGTCGAGCAGGGCGTGCAGCCGGTCATCGATCTCCTCAAGGAGTTCGACGAAATCAACAACGCCTTCGGCGATCCCGATGCCGACATGGACAAGCTGATGGAACGCCAGGGCAAGGTGCAGGACAAGCTCGACGCCACCGGCGCATGGGACCTCGACTCCAAACTGGAGATGGCCATGGACGCGCTGCGATGCCCTCCCGGCGACACGCTCTGCGGCATCCTCTCCGGCGGCGAGAAGCGCCGGGTCGCACTCTGCCGGCTGTTGCTTCAGGCTCCGGACATCCTGCTGCTCGACGAGCCGACCAACCATCTCGACGCCGAGTCGGTGGAGTGGCTGGAGAAACACCTGCAGAAGTATCCCGGCACCGTCATCGCCGTCACCCACGACCGCTACTTTCTAGACAACGTGGCCGGCTGGATTCTGGAGCTCGACCGCGGCGCCGGCATCCCGTTCAAGGGCAACTACTCCTCGTGGCTGGAACAGAAGCAGGCCCGCCTGCAGCACGAGGAAAAAGCGGAGTCGCAGCGGCAGAAAACGCTCGAGCGCGAGCTCGAATGGATCCGCATGTCGCCGAAGGGCCGTCACGCCAAAGGCAAGGCCCGCATCACCTCGTACGAAGAGCTTCTCAACCAGCAGACGCAGGAGAAGGTTCAGGATCTCGAGATCTACATCCCGCCCGGCCCGCGCCTCGGCAGCATCGTGGTCGAAGCGGACAACGTGCGGAAAGCCTACGGCGACACGCTCCTCATCGACGAGATGGAGTTCAAGCTTCCGCCGGGCGGCATCATCGGCGTGATCGGTCCGAACGGCGCCGGCAAGACCACGCTGTTCCGGATGATCCTCGGCCAGGAGCCGCCGGACGCCGGAACCATTCGTGTCGGCGAGACCGTGAAGCTGGGTTATATCGACCAGAACCGTACGCTCGATCCCGACAAATCGATCTTCGAAGAGATCACCAGCGGGACCGAGCTGGTGTTGCTCGGACCGCGCGAGATGAATTCACGCGCGTACGTGGCCCGCTTCAACTTCTCCGGCTCCGATCAGCAGAAGAAAGTCGGCGTGCTGTCCGGCGGAGAGCGCAATCGCGTCCATCTGGCCAAGATGTTGAAAGAGGGGGCGAACGTTCTGCTGCTCGACGAGCCGACGAACGATCTCGACGTCAACACCATGCGCGCGCTCGAAGAAGCTCTGGAGAGCTTCGCCGGCTGCGCCATCGTCATCTCGCATGACCGCTGGTTCCTCGACCGCGTGGCCACGCACATCCTTGCGTTCGAGGGCGACAGCCGGGTGGTCTGGTTCGACGGGAACTACAGCGAGTACGAGGAAGACAAGCACAAGCGCCTCGGCGCCGAGGCCGATCAACCGCATCGGATCCGCTACCGCCAGATGACGCGGTGACTCAGAATTTGGATCGCGAATTCACTTCTTCGAAGCCACGAGCACGGCATCGGCAAACCGCGGCTTGTAAATAATTCAATCACAATGACTTGCGAAATCCGGACCCCTGGGCATTGGCTTGCTTTAGAATGCGCCAAACCCACCCCGTTTCGTCCGAACGCTGTCCAACAAATAACAAAAGGGGGGACCCAATGCGATCATTCTTACGTTTCTTGGTTTTTGGGGCGCTGCTGATCCTTGTCGCTGCCACCGCCTTCGCCCAGGCCACGAGCGCGACGCTAACCGGTACGGTCACCTCCGGAGGAAGTCCCTTGCCGGGGGTGACCATCACCGTCACTTCACCGGCCTTGCTGGGCACGCGCACCGTGGTCACCGGCAACAACGGCGACTACAACATCCCCGCCCTTCCGCCTGGCGACTACACGGTCAAGATAGGGTTGGAAGGGATGCAGCCGATTACGAAGAAGACCCACCTGTCCCTGGCAGAGACCTCGCGCGTCGATGCGGACCTGAAAGTCTCCGCCATCACCGAGACGGTAACGGCTGGTTCACCGGCGGTCATGGAGAGTCCTCAAATCGCTTCGAACTACACCAAGGCCATGATGGAGAAGCTGCCGGTACCGCGCACCATTCTGGCGGCGGTGAATCTGGCGCCGGGCGCGGTGTCCAACGCGAACGCCTTCAACAACCAGGTCGCGATCTCCGGCGCCCCATCGTACGACAACATCTATCTCCTCAACGGCACGATCCTGAACGAGAACCTGCGCGGGCAGCCGGACTCGCTCTTCATCGAGGACGCCATCCAGGAGACGACCGTCATGACCGGCGGCATCTCGGCCGAGTATGGCCGGTTCACCGGTGGTGTCATCTCGACGATCACGAAATCGGGTGGCAACGACTTCAGCGGCTCGTTCCGCGACAACTTCTCGAACGCGAAGTGGACGGCGAAAACACCGTTCCCAGGCGAGGGGGACCACGTCGATGTGCTCAACAAGGTGTACGAGGAAACGCTTGGCGGATACGTTCTGAAGGATCGCCTGTGGTTCTTCGGCGCGGCCCGGCAGTCGAAGACGAGCACGCAGAATTTCACGGTCGTCACGAATGTCCCGTTCACGGCGGCGCGCGATCAGAAGCGGGTCGAGGGAAAACTCACCGGACAGATCACCCAGAAACACAACCTCACCGCTTCTTATGTCGACGTCAAGGACCAGGACGGCGGCAACTTCTTCGGCAACATTATGGACACTCGGAGCCTCAACGACAGGCAATTGCCGAACAAGCTCCTCACCGCACAGTACAACGGCATCCTCGCTCCGAACCTGCTGCTCACGGCCAATTACTCGAATAAGAAGTTCACTTTCGTCAACGCCGGTTCGAAGGCGACCGATGTGATCAACGGCACGCTGATGATCGACAACCCGACCGGCCGCCGCTACTGGGCACCGACGTTCTGCGGCGTTTGCAGCCCGGAAGAGCGGAACAATTTCGACTGGACCGGTAAGGCGAGCTACTTCATGCCGACGAAGTCGATGGGCAGCCACAATCTCATCGCCGGCCTGGACCGTTTCTCCGAAACGCGTCTGGTCAATAACCACCAGTCGGGCAGCGACTTCCGTATCCTCGCGAACACGAGGATCATCGGTACGAACGTCTTTCCCGTGATCGACAACACATCGATCATCCAGTGGAATCCGATCTTCTTCACCGCCTCAGGCGACCACCTGACCGTGAAGTCGGCGTTCGTCAACGACCGCTGGGATTACAACACCCGTTTCAGTTTCAACCTCGGCCTGCGCTTCGATAAGAACAACGCCCGGGACGACAGCGGTCATCAGGTCTCCAAGGACAGCGCACTCAGCCCCCGTCTCGGATTGCAGTTCGACTTCCGAGGCGATGGCATGCACAAGTTCAATGCCAACTATGGCCGCTATGTATCGAAGATTGAAGACGGCAACGTCGGCGGCGGCGCCAATGCCAACGGCAATCCGTCGGCGATCACCTGGTTCTATCGCGGTCCCAGCATCAACCCCGCCGCGACGGCCGACTCCGCGCTTCTGACCACGGACAAGGCATTGGCAGCTCTCTGGGCCTGGTTCAATTCCGTCGGAGGGACGAGCAACACATCCAACCTTCGCAGCGTCTCGATTTCCGGACTCAGCACCGTGCTTCAGAGCCCGCTCTCCTCTCCGTACGTCGATGAATTCACTCTCGGCTACGGAATCCAGATGCATGCGAATGCCTTCATGCGTTTCGATCTGATCAAGCGTGACTGGCACGATTTCTATGCGGCGCAATTGCTCAAGACGAATCCGCAGGCGACCGATCCGTTCGGGAACAAGGGTGACGTTCAGTTCCTCGTAAACGACAATACGACCAAGCGTACCTACCGCGCCCTTCAATTCCAGGGACAGTGGCGGCCAACAGCCTCGAGCTATACGGGAATGACGTACGCCTATTCGAGACTGCGAGGGAATGACCAGGGAGAAGGCGCTGCCACCGCCACCAGCCCGAACCAGCCGCTCGCACTGTACTATCCCGAATATCTCGGCTACGCCAATCGTCTGCCGGTCGGCATACTGCCGGAGGACACTCCTCACAAACTGAAACTGTGGGTGGGCTATGACTTCAAGCTCGCTCATTACGGCACGCTCAGCGCATCGCTGCTGCAGACTTACGAGAGCGGTGCACCGTACTCGGTATCCGGCTCGATCGACGCGACCGGCCGGACCGGCGGGACATCGTACACCGGCCTCCCGGTCAACCCCGGCTATGCCCTTTCATTGATCGGGACGTCGCACACCTATTTCTTCAGCGGACGAGGAGTGTTCCGGGCCGATCCCCTCAACCGGACCGACACGAGCCTTGTCTACGAAGTGCCCGTCAGCCGCGTGTCGTTCCGCCTCCAGGGCACCGTGACGAATGTGCTCAACAAGCACGGGTTGACCAACCCCGACACCACAGTCTTCACACGCCGGACATCAGCGTCGCGCGGACTGAAGGCGTTCAATCCGTTCACCGACACGCCGATCGAGTGCCCCAAGCAGAGCACGTTCGCGACTCCGGCGCTCGCTGTAGCGGCATGCACCGCCATGGGCGCCAACTACCAGAAGGCGGATACCTTCGGTCAGGCGGTCGGTGTCAGCTCGTACCAGACAGCCCGCACGTATGCGTTCGTGGCCGGCGTGCGGTTTTAACTCCTTTTCTCTCCCAACCTCAGAGACAGCCCCGGCGTTCGCGCCGGGGCTTTTTTCGCATCGACCCGGCCACGATCCACCATCAACCATTCCGCAAGCTGTCGCTTGCAACCGGACGCCTCCGCGCGTACGATGCGGCCTTCCTGGAAATCGTCAGTAACCGTCGGCCGTCCGCCCGTGAACCAAGGTCCGACGTTCGTTAACTCAGCAGTCTGACGCTCGTTAACACTGCCGAAGGTCTTTTCCCGGTCGCGCCCGCGCCGGGCCGGAAGCCATTCGATGCGGCGAACCGGTGCGGCTGTTCAAACGGTTGAATCAACCGACTTGCGAAATATCGACGGCAACAAAACTAAGTCTTTATCCAGCAGCAACTTGAAGTCCAAGGGTCTGTTTGCATAACTGGGTTCGTCCTATGCAGTGATCGGCGCAGTCCAACAGTAACTGTTTTGAGGGAAATCGAGGAGGATCGAGATGAAGCTACAACGATTTACGATCTGTTTCTTCCTGCTACTCCTGGTTGCAGCCGGCGCATTCGCGCAGGGTACGACCGGGGCGTTGACCGGAACGGTCTCGCAGGCAGGGGCCAACCTACCCGGGGTCACGGTGACGATTGTGTCGCCGAACCTTCAGGGAACGCGTACCACGGTCACGAATGAGCAGGGAAACTACAGTTTCGCGTCCATTCCGCCTGGTAAATACAAGGTCACCTTCGCGCTGTCCGGCCTGACGGACGTCGTGAAGAACACGCAGGTGAACCTCGTCGAGACCACGCGGCTCGATGCGGACATGAAGATGTCGGCCGTCACCGAGGCCATCACCGTCACGGCCAGTCAGGCCACCGTCCTGGAGACACCGCAGGTCCAGTCGAACTACAAGCAGACCGCGGTCAACCAGTTGCCAACGGGACGCCAACCGTTTCAACAGGCCGCCCTCTCGCCCGGCGTCACCAACGGCGTCAACGGCAACTCGATTTCGGGCGCGATGTCGTATGACAATCTCTATCTCGTGAACGGCGCGGTCGTGAACGAGAACCTTCGCGGCCAGACCCACCAGCTCTACATCGAGGACGCCATCCAGGAGACGACGGTCCTCACCGGCGGTATCTCCGCCGAGTTCGGCCGCTTCACCGGCGGCGTGGTCTCGTCGATCACGAAGTCGGGCGGCAACGATTTCAGCGGTTCCGTCCGCGACTCGCTCGACAATCCGAAGTGGACGGCCAAGAGCTTCTCCACGCAGGCGAACCCAATCGACCACACCAACAACACGTACGAGGAAACCCTCGGCGGCCGCATCGTCCGCGACCGTCTGTGGTTCTTCGTCGCCGGCCGTCAGTCCAAGATCTCGTCGCAACGCACGCTGGTCGCGGTCTCGACACTGCCGAATCCGACCATCGGCGCGTACGCGATCAACCAGAGCTCGCCACGCCAGGAGTACAAGCTGACGGCGAACCTCACCCAAAAGCACTCGATCGTCGGGTCCTACCTGACCAACAACGTCAAGGGTGATAAGAACTGCCAGATCGGCTGCCTCGACCTTCGCTCGATCAATACCGCGGGCGTCACGAACCCGAACAACTTCAAGACTCTGCACTACAACGGCGTCATCACCAATAACCTGCTCATCGAAGGCGACTGGGCGAAGAAATACTTCGCATTCGTCGGCTTCGGCGGCAATACGCCGGCCCACCAGGCCAATCCCAGCGCGGCCTACCTCGCCGAGGGAAGCCCGATCATTGACCAGGTCGTCACGGGCGTCACCGCCAACGCCCCGTACTTCTGCGGAAGCTGCGGCGCGGAACTGCGCAACAACAAAGAGTGGGAAATCAAGGGACGTTACTTCCTCGGAACGAAGTCGATGGGCACCCACAACGTGGTGCTCGGCTACGACAACTGGGCCGAACAGCGGCTCTCGAACAACTTCCAGTCGCCGACCGATTTCCGTTTCGACGACCGCGTCAAGCCGCCGATCCAGATGCCGGATGGTACCGTTCAGATCGCGCTTACGGGTGCAGCGAATGGCAGCGCCGATCGGTTCCTCCAGTTCCCCGTCGCCTTCGCGTCGCTCGGCTCGAACCTGAAGACCACATCGGGATTCTTTAACGACAAGTGGGACCTCAATCAGCACTTCACCTTCAACCTCGGCGCCCGTTATGACAAGAATGACGCCGTCGACAGCGCCGGCCATGGCGTTTCCAAGGACAGCGCCGTCAGCCCCCGCCTCGGCGTCATCTTCGACGTCTTCGGCAATGGCCGCCTGCGCGTCGACGCGAACTACGGCACGTATGTCGGCCGTCTCGCCGAGACTGTTTCCGGTGGTGGTTCGGCCGCCGGCAACCCGGCCACGATACGCTGGGCGTATGCCGGTCCCAGCACCGGATACCTCGACTCCCGTACCGCTCTCCAGCAGGCTTTCCAGTGGTTCCTCGACAACGGCTTCACCACCCGCGCCATCATTTCGCAGTCCATTCCGGGCTTCAACGCCAAGCTGATCGACGGCGGAATCAAGTCGCCGAGCCAGAAAGAGTTCACCCTCGGCGCGGGAACGCAGATCGGCAAGGGCTTCTTCCGCGCCGACTACATCCACCGCGACTGGCGGGACTTCTATGCCGGCTTCACGTCGCTGGCCATCGGCACCGTCACCAACCCCGCCACGGGCTCTCCGTCGGACCTCACTCTGACCGGCAACTCCAGCATTCCGACCCGCAAGTACTGGGGCGCGCAGTTCCAGGGTCAGTACCAGCTCCCGGCCGGTTTCGGCGTCGGTGGCAACTACACCTACTCCAAGCTCACCGGCAACATCGAAGGTGAGACCACGGGTGGCGGCCCCGTCACGTTTGGTGGGTTGAGCGTGGGCTACAAGGAGTTCCAGAACTTCAAGCAGAACGCCCCGATCGGCCAACTCGTCGCCGATCAGCGTCACAAGGTTCGCGGATTTCTCACGTATGACCTCGGCACCCGCATCGGTCACTTCAACTTCGGCCTCATCGAGCGTTACGACTCAGGTACCCCGTTCTCTGCTTCTCAGGGCATCACTACCTGCGTCACCGACGCCATCTCGGGCCTCTGCGTTCCGTTCAGCTCGGCGTCCAAGTCGTATCCGGACGGCACACCGGTGCCGACTGACCTGGCCCACAAGTATGCAAATGCTCCGACGAGCGTGACCTACTTCTTCAGCAACCGTGGCCAGTATCACTGGGAACCCCTCAAGGCCAGCGACTTGGCGCTCAACTACGAATTGCCGATTCACAACTTTGCCTTCTTTGCCAAGGCCGAAATCCGCAACGTTCTCAATAACAAGGCGGCACTCGCTGGCAACACGCTCGTTCTCACGAACACGAACGGCGGCATTAACAACGTCGTCGGTGACCCCAATTTCGGCAAGCCGTATTTCGCAACATTTAACCCGTTCACGACCGCCCCGAAGGAATGCCCGAAGGGTACGGCGTTGCTGGCTTGCCAGGCAATGGGCGCGAATTTCCAGCTTGGACCGTCGTTCGGCGTAGTCGGCGGCACCGCAACCACCTTCTCGCAGAACGGTAGCGTCCAGCTCCCGCGCACGTATCTCTACTCGATCGGCGCGCGCTTCTAGTCCCCAGCTCCATCGGTTGTAACGAAAGCCCCGGCTTCGGCCGGGGCTTTTTTGTCGATCAATGCGGCAGGCCGAAGATGTAGTAGATGCCGCAAAGCGCCGCAAGAACGAGTGACCCGCCGCTGATCTCGCGCGGCTTGCCGGCCAGCACCTTCATCAGCGGAGAGAGCACCAGACCGGCCGTCAGACCGTTGGCGATGTTGTAGGTGAAGACCATCATGGCGATGGTGGCAAAGGCCGGGACGAGCTCCGTCAGATCGTCGAAATCAATCTTGCGTACGGCATCGAGCATCAGCGCACCGACGGCGATGAGCGCCGGTCCGTACGCAAAGCGCAGTTGCTGCAGCGGCTCGACCAGCGGGATGAAGAAGAGCGACAGCGCGAAAAGAAGGCCCGTCGTGATCGCCGCCACACCCGTCCGCGCGCCCTCGCGTATGCCGACCGCCGACTCGATGTACGCGCCGCTGGTGGATGTGCCGAGGAGCCCGCTGAGGCAGCACGAGATCGCATCGACCGTCATCGGCTTCTCGATCTCCGGAAAGTTCCCCTTCGCGTCGAGCATCCCGCCGGCCGCGCCGACGCCGACGAGAGTGCCGAGGGTGTCGAGAAAGCTCATCAGAAACAGCGTGAGCAGAATCGGCAGAAACGACAGGCGCAGGACGCCGCGGATATCGAGTTGCAGCGCGATCGGAGCGAGGCTGTAGTCGCCTGTGAACGGCAAGGCGAAAATGGCCCGAGGCGCGTGACCGAAGCCGAGGAGGATCCCGGCGATGGCCGTAACGGCGATCCCGATGAGAATCGCGCCGCGCACACGCAAGCGCATCAACGCCATCATCACGATGAAACCGCCGATGGCCAGCAGCACCCGCGGGTTGTGAAGATTGCCGATCGTCACCGGCACCCCGGTCCCGCTCTCGACGATGCCGGTCTCCGTCAGCCCGATGAAGGCGAGAAAGAGGCCGATGCCGGCGGCGAAGCTGTACTTGAGACTCTGCGAGATCGACTTCGCCAGCCAGCCGCGCAGCCCGATGAGTGTGATGATGAGGAACAGCACGCCGCTGACGAAGACGGAGCCGAGCCGCTGCTGCCAGGTGATCCCGAGCGCCGCCAGGCCGTAGGCGATGAAGGCGTTCTCCCCCATGTACGGCGCCACCGCGATCGGCCGCTTCGCATAGAGACCCATGAGGATGGAGCCGGCCGCCGCCACGACGATCGTGGCCACCGTGCTGGCGCCGGTCGGAAGTCCCGCTGCTTTCAGAATGGCTGGATTGACGACGATGATGTAGGCCATGGCCACGAAGGTGGTCGCGCCGCCGAGGATGTCGTTTCGCATGCGTGATTATTGCGCGGCGCTCGCGTTGTCTGCGCGCTGCGGCGCGCAACAGGGCTCGCAAGTCAAGATGATGGTGCGCTAGCATCGAGTCTAGTAACTGGCATCTAGCAACTTACCTTGGCAATACACGCCGGAGGGCGTTGAGGTTTCCCTTGTGCCTCAGGCCGGAGCGCTGCGCCTCGGCGATCGTGACTTTCCCCGTGAGCACGCCGACGATGACCTCCGGCGTCCCGGCCAGGACGACGTCCGGATGGCTCGCGGCCCCCTCTCGCACCTGGACTTCACCGTCTACGGTCTCGATGACCATCGGGGCATCTCCGCAACGGAGCTCGATGGCGATCGGGGGCCGCTCGGGGGCATGGTCCGTCAGGTGCAATCGGGCTGGCAGGCCGATCCAATGACTGCAAAACGTGTCGTTCCGGGAGCGCTTCCTGACGAGCGGCCCACCCCATCGTCCGATCTGATGGACGACCGGCTCGAGCTCTCGTCCCCGGCTGGTCAGTCTGAAGACGGTCGTGGCGACGGGCGGGGGTGCCTCTTCGCGCGACACGATGCCGGCCTCCTCGAGATCGCGAAGGCGGTCGGCCAGGAGGTTCGTGGCAATGCCCGGAAGGCCGTTCCGCAGATCGCTGTAGCGGCAACGTTCGCGCAGCAGGAGCTCGCGCACGATGAGGAGCGTCCAGCGGTCGCCGATGACGTCGAGCGCCTTCGCCAGTCCGCAGTATTGATGGTAGGAGCGCATGACTTGATATTTTAACTGTATCGCTTGACTTTCTCAAGTTAGCTGATTAGATTGCACCCCATGAACAGCCGCACTTCGAGACTCGTGCTGGCCCTCTCCGCCTTCGTCTTTACCATCGGAGGATTGCTGCACGCCTGGGCCTTCCGAGGTGCAGAGGCCGCGATCGGCAGGGCCAATCTCCCCTCGATCTATGCCCGCGACTTCAAGGCGCTCTGGCTTGCCGATTCGACGACGCTGCTGACGGTGGCCGCATTCTTCGTGGTCGCCGCTCTCCGGCCCGCGGCGTCCTCGAAGACGCTCCTGCTGCTGGTCTCCGTCATCCCCGCTGCCACGGCCGTTCTCATCTACGTCTTCGTCGGAAACTTCTACGCCGGGCATCTGCTGCTCGGCGCTGCCGCCGCAGGCGCCCTTGCGGCCGCCATACCGCGAAAGCGGGATGCTAGCTGCTAGCGACCACGCGCGCCGCAGCGCGCAAACAACGCGAGCGGAGCGACGCAGACGACGCGGCGCGAAGCCGCCACCGACAACGCGGCGAAGCCGCCGCTACTCCGCCAGGACCCAGGCCAGCGCCGCGATCGCGGCCGTATCCTGGGCCAGCTCCTTCGGATCCACCTTGTCGAGCGTGTCGGCGTTGGTGTGGTGGTAGTCGAAATAGTGCAGCGGTTCCGGGACCAGACTCGCTCTTCAGCGTGGTCGTGAACCCGGTCGGCGCAGCGCCGCCGGCATCGGTCTCGATCGCGGCGATATGCTTCTCTTTCCCGTGATCCCTTGCGTACTGCAGCGCGCCGCGGGAACCGTTCTCTTCGTTCATGAACAGGACAGCCCGGATCGTGCGGCGCGGGCGGACGTTCATCTCCTTCAGCAGCCGCATCGTCTCCATCACCATGGCCACGCCCGATCCGTCGTCGATCGCGCCGGTGGCGAGGTCCCACGAGTCGAGATGCGCGCCGATGAGGACGATCTCCTCCGGCTTCTCGCTCCCGCGGATCTCGGCGATGACATTCGCCGAGTCGACGTCCGGCAGCGTCTTCGGCGTCAGCAGCATGTGCATCCGTACGCGTTTGCCGCGCGCCAGAAGACGGTGCAGCAGCATGGCGTCCTCCGCCGTCATCGCCGCGGCGGGGATCTTCGGCTGCTTCGGGTCGTAGCGCAGCGCCCCCGTGTGCGGCGTACGCAGCGCGATTCGGTACGCCTCGAAGGCGCGGTGCGCGCGCACGAGATCCATGTCCATCGGGTTGTTGTAGAAAACGATCCTGCCGCGCAGCTTTGCCGTGCCCAGCGTTTTCAACTCATCGAACGAATCGACCTCGATCACGTCCGCCGTGATTCCGGACGGCGGCGTAGCCACGCTGCCACCGATGGCCGTGAGCACGATGTTCTGATTCGCCGCCGACACCAGATGGGCCTCCTCCCGCCCGCGCACCCAATGCGGCACCTTCACCGGCTCGTTCGACACCGGAATGCCCCACTCGCGAAACTGCCCCGTCGTCCACCGCACGGCCAGGGCCGCCCCCTTCGATCCCGTGAGCCGCGCGCCGATGTCGTCAGTGAGATGACTCAGCGTCTCGTACGCGCGCGGGCTCTGCAGCTCCCGCGCGATGATGGTGTCGGCGGTGGATTGCGCGAACGCGGGAATGGCGGCAAGCAGCAGCAGAAACGCGGCGATCGTTTTCATCGCCGCGTATTCTCTCCGAAAAGAGTTGCTGGGTTGCTAAGTTGCTGGGTTGCCGGGGTGCTGGGCTCTTGGTGCACCTGGCAACCAAGCAACCCAGCAACCTCTCTCTACACCTCTTCCGTATCGATCTGTGCCCGCTGCAGCGCCCCCGAGTAGTCGACGTAGATCGACTTCCATTCGCTGAAGACGTCGATGCCTGCGATGCCGGCTTCCCGATGGCCGTTGCCGGTCTGCTTCGTGCCGCCGAACGGCAGATGGACCTCGGCGCCGATCGTCGGGGCATTGACATAAAAAATCCCGGTGTACATGTCGCGCATGGCTACGAAGGCCTTGTTGATGTCGCGCGTGTAGATCGACGACGACAGGCCGTACTTCACGCCGTTGCCGATGTTGATCGCCTCCTCGAGCGAGTCGCAACGCATCACCGCCGTAACCGGTCCGAAGATCTCCTCCTGCGCGATGCGCATGCCGGGAATGACGTCCGCAAAGACGGTCGGCTGATGGAAGTGACCCTTGCTGTAGCCGCCGGCGGTCAGCGCCGCGCCGCCGGCGGTGACCGTTGCCCCTTCGTCCCTGCCGATCTTCACGTACTTCGCGATCGTGTCGATCTGCGACGCGGAAATGTTCGGCCCCATGTCGATCTGCGGATCGAGGCCGTTGCCAACGCGCAGCGCTTGCGCACGCGCCGAGAGTTTCTCCACGAATTCAGCATAAATTTTTTGATGGGCCACGATGCGCGACGCCGCCGTGCAGCGCTGGCCGGCCGTGCCGAAGGCACCCCACAGCGCGCCGTCGACCGCCAGATCGACGTCCGCGTCATCCATCACCAGGATGACGTTCTTGCCTCCCATCTCCAGGTGGACATGTTTGAACTGCGGCGCGCAGGCCACGGAGATGTCGCGGCCGACGTCGGTCGATCCGGTGAACGAGATCACCGCCACCTTCGGGTGTCTCAGCATCGGCTCGCCGACAGCTTTCCCGCCGCCGGTCACCACGTTCCACACGCCCTTCGGCAGTCCCGCCTCTTCGAACGCTTCGGCAAGCATGACCACCGAGAGCGGCGTCTGCGATGCCGGCTTGATCACCACCGTGTTGCCGCAGATCAGCGCGGCCATCCCTTTCCACGCCGGAATAGCCATCGGAAAGTTCCACGGCGTGATCAGCCCGGCCACGCCGAGGGGCATGCGCACGGCCATGTTGAACTTGTTCGGGAGCTCGGAAGGGGTGGTCACGCCATGCAGACGGCGGCCCTCGCCGGCCATCAGGAAAGCCATGTCGATCGCTTCCTGCACATCGCCGCGCGTCTCCTGCAGCACCTTCCCCATCTCGCGCGTCATCTCGCGGGCGATCGCTTCCTTATCCCGCTTGAGGATGTTGCCAACCGCGTAGAGATAGTCCGCGCGGAGCGGCGCGGGTGTGAGCCGCCAGGCCTGAAAGGCGCGGTCCGCGGCGTCGACCGCCGCGTTCAGATCGTCCGCGTTCGACTCCTGAAACGTTCCGATGAGGTCATCGCCATCGGCCGGATTCCTATTCTCGAACGTCTTGCCGCTCGATGACGCAACCCACTGGCCGTCGACGTAGTTTTTGTAGTCGCGCGTATCGAGGCCACCGTGCATGCGAAGAACGTGACGGTGGAGGGGAAGCTCACGGGCGACGTCTCCGCCGATGATCGCGTCGAGCTCGTGGCCAGCGCCACCGTCGACGGGAACATCAAGGCGCCGAAGATTGTCGACCGCGCGCCCTCGGCGACGACAATCTTCGGCGCCTTGATGTTCCCGTCGACGGTGGCGCTGGCCACGAGCTCGACGCGATCATCGGCGGAGACGTCGCCCGTGAGCTTCCCCTCCACCGTCACGTTCTTCGCATGCACGGTGGCCTCGATACGCGCCGCGCCTTCGTGCCGATCCGAAGCTCGCCGCTGAGATTGATCTTGCCGCGAACAGTCCCCTCGATCAGGACCGGCTCCGAGCCGGTGACCGTCCCGTCGATGGTTACATTCGGACCGAAAAATGTACCGTTGTGTGAGACCTGCGGCTCTGCGCCGCGGGCTTGTGGAGTCGTCTCTTTCGATGAAAAAAGCGCCATGGGGGCCGAAGCATAACGTAGGTCGGGGAACCCCCGTCACGAATCGGTTTCGCCCGCCGGCCTCACGTGCGCCGCGCGTAGCGCTGCATTAGACTTCGCCGCGCCATTCAACGCCCGATGCATCGGGTCGTAAGGTGCCCGGAGGGAGTCCTGAGCGTGAGACGTTTTGCAACGATACTGACGATTGCTGCCCTTGCAGCGTGCAAAGGCAGCGGCAACAAGAACGAACAATACCGGACGGAAAAAGTCGACCGAGGGAACGTCACTATGACGGTGACCGCAACCGGAACGTTGTCCGCCGTCACCACCGTACAAGTCGGCAGCCAGGTATCGGGCGTCATCGCCCGGCTCTACGCCGACTTCAACAGCCGCGTCACCAAGGGCCAGCTCCTGGCCGAGCTCGATCCGACGCCGTTCCAGCAGCAGGTCGAACAGCGCCAGGCCGACGTCACCAAGTCCCGCGTCGAAGCCGCCAATTCAAGGATCAGCTACGACCGGCAATCGCGCCTGGCGAAAGCCGGACTGGCGGCGCAGGCGGACCTCGACTCCGCGCGCGCCGCCTACGAGGGAGCCAATGCCCAGGTTCAGCAATCGGTGGCCGCGCTCAACCAGGCGCTGACCAGCCTCAAATACACCAAGATCATCTCGCCCATCGACGGCATCGTCGTCGACCGGCAATACGACGTCGGCCAGACCGTCGCCGCATCGTTTCAGGCACCGACGCTCTTCTCCATCGCCCAGGATCTGACCAAGATGCAGGTGCAGGCTGACGTCGACCAGTCCGACATCGGCCGCATCGCCGTTGGGCAGACCGCCCGCTTCACCGTCGACTCCTATCCCGATCAGGAGTTCCGCGGACGCATCTCGCAGATCCGGCTCAATGCCACGGTGAGCCAGAACGTCGTCACCTATCCGGTCATCATCGAAGTCCCGAATCCTGACGAGAAGCTGCGTCCGAAGATGACCGCCAACGTCACCATCGACGTGGCTAGCGTGCGCGACGTGCTTCGCATTCCGAACGCCTCGCTTCGATTCAAGCCCGACACTGCTGTACCGGGAGCCAAACCGCCGACCAGCTCCGCCGGCCGCAGCGCGCAGGCGACGCAGACCACGGAAACCACCACACAGACCACGGAAACCACACAGACCGTCCAGACCCAGACCGCCATGAGCTCCGGCGGTCCAACGCCCGAACAGCGCGCGCGTTGGCGCAACCGGATGCAGAACGGACAGACCTCGACGGCGGCAGGCGGCCCGACTCCCGAGGAGCGCGCCGCACGCTGGGGCAACCGGGCTGCCGGCATGGGCGGCGCCGCCGGCGCGCTCGGAGGAACGCCCCCCACGCGCAAACGCCCGCAGACGGTCTACATCCTCGGTGCCGACAACAAGCTCAAAGCGGTCGAGATCCGCACCGGCATCACCGACGGCCACTACACGCAGGTCCTCTCCGGCGATCTGAAGGAAGGCGACAACATCGTCGTCGGCCTGGCCACAGCCAAGGTCGACACGAATCTTGGCCCGGGCAGCAGCGGTGGCCCGATGGGCGGCGGACGTCCGGGCGGCGGCAGAGGTGGACGGTAGTGCCGAAGAAGGTCATCGAGATACACGGCCTCACGAAAGTCTACGAGATGGGCGAGGTCGAGGTCCGCGCGCTCGCGGGCGTCGACCTCCTCGTCGATGAAGGCGAATTCCTGGCCGTCATGGGACCGTCGGGCTCCGGCAAATCGACACTGATGAACATCCTCGGCTGCCTCGACCGGCCGACGGACGGGACGTACCTGCTCGACGGCGTCGATGTCTCCACGCTCAATCGCGACGAGCGCGCCATCATCCGCAACGCCAAGATCGGGTTCGTCTTCCAGAGCTTCAACCTGCTGCCGCGCACCTCCGCGGCCGAGAACGTCGAGCTCCCGCTCATCTACGGCGATCTGGGATGGTCGCGGGCGGAGCGTCACAAAGCGGCGATGGATGCGCTTTTTCGCGTCGGCCTCAAAGGACGCGAGCACAGCCACTCCTCGCAACTCTCCGGCGGCCAGCAGCAGCGGGTAGCCATCGCACGCGCCCTCGTCACCAATCCGGCCATGCTTCTGGCGGACGAGCCGACAGGGAACCTCGACTCGCGCACGTCCGAAGAGATCATCGGCATCTTCCAGTCGCTGAATGACAGCGGCAAGACCGTGGTCCTGATCACCCACGAGCCGGACATCGCCCAGCACGCCAAGCGCGTCGTCACCGTCCGCGACGGCGTCATCCAGAACGACGAGAAGATCCAGCAGCACCGCGTCGGCGACCGCGACAACGTTAGCGGAATTGGTCCGCCCGTCCCCGCAATCGCCGCGGAGGCAACCTCATGAAAAGCTCAGTCATGCGCATCAGCAACATCACCATGGTCGGCCTGCGGGCCATCGCGCGCAACAAGATGCGCTCCTTCCTCACCGCTCTCGGCATCATCATCGGCGTCGGCTGCGTCATCGCCGTCGTGGCCATCGGCAACGGCGCCACCAAGTCGGTCGAGAACACCATCAACTCCCTCGGCACGAACTACATCATGCTCTTCCCCGGAGCGTCGACATCGAGCGGCGCCCGCATGTTCACCGGCAACTCCACCCTCACCGCCGACGACGCCGACGCCATCAAGGCCGAGTGCCCGGCCGTCGCCTACGTCTCACCGACCGTGCGCGCCGCCGCGCAGATCGTGGCCGGAGAGCTCAACTGGGGAACATCCATTCAGGGTGTGAGCGTCGACTATCCGCTCATCCGCTCCTGGAACGTATCGCAGGGAACTTTTTTCAGCGATCAGGATGTGAAGAGCGCCTCGAAGGTCTGCGTCCTCGGCACCACCGTCGCCGAGAACCTCTTTCCGGATGGCCAGGCCGTCAACCAGATCGTCCGCATCAAGAACGTTCCCTTCAAGGTCCTCGGCGTGCTCGAGAAAAAGGGCGGCAACATGATGGGCCAGGATCAGGACGACACCGTCATCGCTCCCTACACGACCGTCATGAAGCGGCTCTCCGGCAAGACCAGGATCGACATGATCCAGCTTTCGGCTACCTCGGCCGGGGACGTGCAGCAAGCGCAGAACGAGATCGACGCCGTCCTGCGCCAGCGCCATCGCATCGCCCCCAACGGCGACCCCGATTTCCAGATGCGCTCGCAGGAAGAGATCGCCCAGGCTTCGGGGGCGCAAACCGCGATCCTGCGGGTGCTGTTGCTGGTCATCGCCGGCATCTCACTGCTCGTCGGTGGCATCGGCATCATGAACATCATGCTGGTCTCGGTCACCGAGCGGACGCGTGAGATCGGCATCCGCATGGCCATCGGAGCGAAGGGACGGCACGTACTGCTGCAGTTCCTGTTCGAGGCGGTCACGCTGGCCATCGTCGGAGGAGCTCTCGGTATCGCGCTCGGTATCGGCGCCTCGATCGGCGTCAAGCGCTTCCTGCAATGGCCGATCGTGGTGACACCTGCCTCGGTCGCGCTCTCGTTCGGCGTCGCGGCCTGCGTCGGAATCTTCTTCGGCTACTACCCCGCCCGCAAAGCGGCCAAGCTCGATCCGATCGACGCCCTTCGCTACGAGTAGCAAACCCGGACCTTCATCGTCCGTTGTCAGTTCGGTTGCGCCTCGTCGCCGGTCTCGAGTACGTCGACATCCGTGTCGCTCTTGCTCGCCGTCGCATCCGGCATCCGCGTCAGCGCCACTTCGCGGACCATGGCAACGAGCTGAGGAACGTCGAAAGGCTTTCGGACGATGCCATGGACGAGGTTGGGTGCCACGTGGCGGACCATCACGTCATCAAAAGCGGTCATCACGAAGATGACCGTGCGTGACTCCGGAGCCATCTCATGAAAGGCCTGAAGGAACTCGACGCCATTCAACGCCGGCATCATCAAATCGAGCAGGATCACCGCGTACTCGGACGCGCGCACGAGCTCGATCGCCTCGGCACCGTTGACGGCGGCATGAACGTCGAACGGCTCACGGCGCAGTGCCGCAACCAGCAGGGCGCGGATGGCGTCGTCATCCTCCACCACCAGGATCTTCGGGGGTCGGACCATATTTGTTCGCTTGCGGCATGCGGATTTGGCGCCAGCTCTCGCAGAGGCTACCGGTACGCGCAACGCCTGCGCTCGCTTTTTGCATTGAGCGCAATCGGGACAAGTGACCGATGAAACAGATATGCGAAGAGATCCGCGTCTACGAGGGAATTGCTGAACGTACCGGCGAACTGCTGGAGCTTAGCGGGCTGAAGGCGCACACCAACGGGTGCACCAGCATGCGCGACCTGGTCCGCAAGTACCGAATCTTCGGCGACGGTCACTTCTATATTCCCAGGGGCAACTGGCCCTCGGGCGAGCGCACCGTTTCGCTCGACAACGTGAAGTGGATCGGACTCGACCGTACGTTCCAGGCCCGCCAGCGTTTCGTCCCCACGCAAGTGGACCATGAGTCGTAGCATCTGGCGAACCGTACCGTTCGCCAGATGCCGCTGAGTCCGCGTCGAGCTCGTGCTCGGCCCTGCGGTTGCAATGTCTTTTCACACGGTGGCTTCCATGCAGGGAGGAGTCACGGAGGAAAGACTGATGAAAAAGATCTCACTGGTACTGCTGCTTCTTCTGGCGTTCCTGCCGATCGAAGCGAAAGCATTCAATACATACGACAACAGCGATGTGCTCTCCTACGTCGCCATGCCGCTTGCTGTGTCCGCGGTATGTGACGTCCGAGGAGTACAAACGGATCGGGTGGGAGAGCTGGTCACCTACATGGATCAGGCGAACGTCCCCCCCGCGGACTTCATTGACGTATTCCGCTATGTTCCGGTAGCGCTCGTATTACGCACGGACAACCGGCCCGATTTCGTGGAATGGGTCCACGGAGAAGTCGACCGCGGCGTCGTAGGCGAGGCACTCGTAACGTCGATGGAATCGCGGCTGCGTACCTACGACAATTATGTACCGACTGCCAGTTACCACATGCGCCGGCACTATGCCCGGGAGCCATATGCGTATGCCTACGAGCCTGACTATGTTCCGGTCGAGATCCGAAGGCACTGCGACCGCTTGATCCTCGACCCGCTCACGCTGGTGGAGATGCCGTTGGCCGTCGTGGACGTCTACGATCTCGGCGTGCCCTACGACCGTGTCAGCAGTCTTGTCGTCGAATTGAACCTCGGCGATGTTCCTCCAGTGCAATTTGTCGAATTGATGCGCTACGCACCAGCCGCCCTTGTCATCAACGGCGGCTATTACGGGCAGCCTGACTTCATCCAATACGTCCGCACGCAGCGCATCGACGGGCTCACCGGCTACCCGTTTGTGCAGACCGTCAGCCGGCAATTGCAGGTTTACGGCGTCACCCCGCAAATCGACTATGGCTCGCCGTATTACGGGAACCAGACCTATTACGCGCCGCAGGTGGTCCAGAATTACGTTCCGCCTGTCGACCCCGCGTTTGTCCCGTCCTTCGTACAGTCACGCGTGGCAGCAAACTTCGCGGCCGCGCGCACAACGTTCAATCAATCGGCTCCCGCGATCGTGGTTCCGTCTCAGGTGCAACGTCTGCTCGCCGCTCCGGATAGCGGAGCGGTCGTTGCCAATTCCGGCCAGGCACGCCGCGAGCTCGCGCGCGCGAACAGGGCGCAGCGCGAGGCTCCGATCCCCGCGGTGCCGGCGCCGTTTGCCGGCTCATTCGCGGCGCCGGGAAGGATCGAGAATCACGGTCATCGGGGGATGGTTGGCCAGCAACCGATCGTCTCCGCTCCGGTCGTCGAAAGTGCACACCGCGGCAATGGCCGTGGACACGGAGGGCAATCCGCCCCCGTGCTGACGCCGATGATCTCGTCCGCACCTGCCTCCCTTAATCAGGGACATGAGCATGGACATGAGCATGGACAGGGACACGGACGAGGCCACGCCGCCGCTGCCGCGCCGCCGTTTGTCGCGGCACCCGAAGCGCCTCGCCACGAACATGGACGCGGCCACGCCGCGGCTCCGTCGTTCGTTCCAGCACCAGCCGCGACACCAGCACCGCCTGAACATGGACACGGCGGCGGACACGGACGGGGTCACGGCGGTCAGCCTGCGTTTGTGGCGGCACCAGCAATGGCGCCGGGGCCCATACCGCAGCCTGTCATGAGAGAAGAACACGGCCACGGTCATGGCCAGCAGGCCATCACCGCGGCCCCGGGGCCGCCCGCCGGGCCTCCCGGCAAGGAAAAGAAGAAAGAAAAGGGGAAGGACCAATGAAAACGCTACTCACATCCTCGGCCATCGTGATGCTCGTCCTCGCGGCGGGTTGTAAGAACAACCCTTCATCGACGGCGGCATCATCCGGAAGCTACAACGCCACGCCCTCCGCGCAATCGTCAGCGCCGGCCGCCTCGCTCTCCCCCGAGCAACTCGGCACCCTCGGCGCGCAGATCAAGAAGCAGCCGAATGACGCGGACAAGATCCTCGCCGATCATGGCCTCAACGAACAGCAGTTCGCCGCCGCCGTGCGCAAGGTCAGCGAGAATCCCGCCGACGCCAAACGTTACGCGACCGCCTACAAGAGCGCGAGCTGAGGCGGGGTTGCGCGGTCTCGGGGTTGCGCGGTCTCGCGGTGTTTAGTTGTCAGTTTGCGAAATTGGCCAATACCGCGAGGCCGCAAAGGATGTCAGCGTTAACACCGCGAGACCGCGAAACCGCGAGACTGCGTAACCGCGTACACTGCGCATACGCTTTGCACAGGCGTTCGAAATGACTCGAACGATCCGGCTCTCCATCCTTCTCCTTCTCGTTCCCATTGCTCTCGTCGCCCAGTCCGGCGTCTGGGGGCTGCGCGGCATCAGCCAGCGATTTCTCGTCGACGGGAACTTCATCATTGACGTCGACGGAGCAGGATTCTCGATTTACGACGTCAGCGCCCCCGACAGCGTCCGCCGGCTCTCCAGGATCGAGACGAATGACGAGAGCATCGACGGCTCGATCTCCGGCAACGACCTCGTCGTCTCGACGCGAAACGCCATCGAGCGCTACACGATCAACACCGACGGGACGGCCGTTCAGACGATGCATGCGCCGGTCACGGGCGTGACCATGATCGCCTGGAATGGCAAGCTCCTGGCCGGCCGTACTCCCAGCGGCATCCTGATCTGGCGTCCCGCCGGTGACGGCACGCTTGCGAACACCGGAGCCTATCCGACTACGGGAACGATCAAGTCGATGGCATGGAAGGGCGACGCCCTTTTTGTGGCCATCGCCGACATCGGGATCAGGATCATCGATGGGAACACCTCGCTGGACATCAACTACATCCCCGAGCCATCGCGTGCGCTCGCCATCAGTGGGAACATCCTCTATTCCGCGTCGGGAGGCGACGGCGTTGCCGTCATCGACGTCAGCAACCTCGCGGCGCCGGTCATCACCGGCCGTGCGCTGGCCGGCGCGCTCAACCTGCAGAACATCGCCGTCGCCGGCACGCGCGTATTCGCCGAGGAGCCGCCGAACCGCATCCACATCATCGACGCATCGCCCGTCACACCGCGGGAGATCGCGGCGATGACCGAGCCCGCCCAGGCCATGGCCGCCTCCGGCGACCGCCTCTTCGTTTCCGGCCCGATCTTCACGGCGTTTGGCGATATCTCCGACAACGGAAGTCCGCTTCGCGTCTTCAATCTTGCCAACCCCGCCACGCCGGCTCTGGCCGCCGAGGTCCTCGACGCCAACGGAGCGCTGGCCGGCGTGGCCACGAACGGCTCGCTCGCCTTCGTCAGCGATCCGCCGTTCTTTCGGGTGCTCGATGTCTCGACCACGCAGACGCCGCGGGAGATCGCCTCGCTCCGGATCGACGGCTTTCAGCCGCACGTCAAGAGCATGGGCACGCAGGCGGTGCTCTACGGCACGGGCGACGTCCAGCTCATCGATCTCGCCGATCCGTACCACCCCAAGGTCGTGAAGACCTTCCACTCCCTCGGCCACAGCCCGAGCTACGCCGACTTCGTGGCCACCGGCATCCTGGAGGGAAACTCGTTCACCGGTCTCCATCTCGTCGACTTCGTCAACTATCCGCAGCCCGGCATCGTCAACGCCTTCAAGATTCATCCGACCAACGTCGTCGCCAATGGCGGTCACTGGGCATACGTCAGCCTCGGCGCGGTCTTCGGCGTCTTCAATTACCCCGCGCCGAATGTGGGAATCTATGTTCAGAACATTGGGACCACGACGCTGGACATGGCCTTCGCGCCCGGCACGGACCATCATCCGGATGCGCTGATCGTCCGCGGCAACGACCTGAATATCTTCACCTTGGCCGACCCCGGCAACCCCATCGAGACCGGCTCGATCTCCATGCCGCCGCCAGGCCCTCTCGCCGCGTTCGGCGACTCCGTCCTCATCGGCAGCTCAGGAACGCTGACGCGGATGGACATCACCAATCTGGGCAACCCATTCCTCGATGCCACGACCATGCACGTCATCGCGCCGCAGCAGATGGCCACGGCCAACGGCAAAGTCGTGGTGGCCGACCGCTACAGCGTCCGCATCTTCGGACCGCAGACCGCCGCCCCCCCGCCCCCGCCGCGGCGTCACGTAGTGATGCACTAATTCTGCGCATTTCCATCCGAAAGGCTTTAACCACAGAGATACAGCGCGGCGAAGCCGCAACCAAAACATGGATGCCGGCCAGGGCGCGGCAAGCACGGCCCCCTCATCCGCCTTCGGCACCTTCTCCCCCAGCTGAAAAGCGCTGGGGGAGAAGGACTCTCAATGTTAGAGAGGCGCAAGCTCTTATCCTCGGGGCGGCCGCACGTTTTTGGAAGAACCGTTGGGAGCGCCCGAGAGAACAAGTGCGCGCGCGTCCCTAACATCGAGAGTCCTTCTCCCCCGCGTTTTTCAGCGGGGGAGAAGGTGCCGACAGGCGGATGAGGGGGCTGTGCTTGCTATGCCTTGCCTGCATCCAGGTTTTGGTTGCGGCTACGCCGCGCTGTGCCTCTGTGGTTAGAGATGTACCCTTGCTTCGGTCGCCCAGGACGAGCCGGAATCGACTTCGAGATAGCGAAGCCACGCATTCCGCGCCTGGCCCGTCAACCCCAGGTGCTCGAGGATCAGGGCGCGATTGAAGAGCGCCTCGGCCGACTTCGGATCGATGCGCAGGGCGCGATCCGCCGCGGCGAGCGCCTCGGGGAGGAGTGACGGCCGCTGCAACTCCACGGCGGCGGCGTAACGAGCCGCGGCAAGGTCACTCCAGACGCGAACGTCATTCGGCGACTGCTCCGCCACTCGGCGCAGGCGATCGATGGCCGCCGCGGGTTGATCGACCAGTACCAGGGCGATGCCCGCCCCGTGCTGTGCCTGTTCCGAACCGTCGCGCTGCGCGCGCTCGATGGCCTCACCCGCGGCCCCGCCGAGCTTCAGCCGTTCTGCATCCGCGGCGGAGTCCGTCGAGCGCATCGGTCCACGATACGGAGCCCACGCGAATCCGCCGGAGAGGCGCGGTTCAACGATACGCGCCGACGACGGCGCAAGGGTCACCAGCCTGGACATCACGTCATCCCGGCGGCGAAGCAGAGGGAACGCGATGAAGGCGATGATCACCGCCGCCGCGACAGCGGCCATCCACCAGCGCGATTCGCTCCACGCGCGCCGACCGCTCCAATCGCGTCCAACACTCCGCTCTTCCTCGAGATGCGCGTTCGCGGAGAGAACCGCGGCCATGCAGTCGCTGCAGCGTTCAATATGTGCGAGCACGTCGTTCCGCGTTCGATCGTCGATGTCGCCGCTGACGAAAAGCGCGAGGGTCTCGTCGGTCGGGCACGTACTCGGTGCAATGCTCAATTGTTCGCCTCCACATCATCGGTGTGACGGCCCGACCCGTTTTTCCCGTCTCGCAGGCCGAAATCGAACAATTCCGATCCTCCGGCGCTGATCAGCTCCTCGACTGCGGCCGGCCCGACGCCTTCCTGCTCCAGCGCCTCGCGGAGCTGGCGCAGCAGCGCTTCGATCCGGCGATACAGCGGGCGCTGCGGCACACCGAGAAGGCGCGCCGCGTCGGCGATGCTGAGCTCGGCGCCGAAATGAAACCGGATCAGCATCCGATCCTGGAGCGGGAGCGTGGCCATCGTCTCCCGCACCACCCGCGCGGCACGCGCGGAGATTCGCCGCGCATCGGCTTCATTTGCGCGTGAATCGGCGGCGTCCGGCGCAACGAATTCATGCTCGTCGTCCGGCAACGGGACCAGCCGCGGGCGCGCGAAGCGTAGGGGCAGGCCATCGGCCAGAGCCCGCGCGCTTCTCACGTCCAGCGACGGATCGACGTTCCGAACGATGGCCACCGCTTCGTCGAGAGAGCGCCCGTCGCGCACCATCAATTTCTCGAGCAGCACCGCCGCGGCGCCGCTCCGCTCGGCTTCCGCCGACGGATGCCAGCGCCCTCGGAGACGCGTCCACTGGCGCGACAACATCCGCTGCACGACCACCGTGAGAAACGCGCCGAGGGGCGCCCGTCCTTCGTAGCCGCGCAGGATCGCGTAATCGTTCTCGATCAGAGCCAGATTCACCGTCGAGGCGAAGTCCTCGGCATCGGCACCATGGAGTCCCGCGCGGCGGCACACACCCCCAATGACACGCTCCACGAGCGCGAGATTCGCTCGAAACAGCTCCTCGGCAGCATTTGGGATGGAATCAGGATACCGGAAAATTTTCGGGAAGCGCGGAAAAACGCTCTGCCCCGTCGCACCCCCTCTTCGAATCGCAAAAGCCGGCAGCGAACAAACAGATTCTGAAACCAACGTTGTGCAGAGAAAGAGAGGGCCATCATGAATACCACTCGGAAACTTTTCGTATCCACACTCGCAACCGCTGCCGTTCTGCTATCCACTTCGTCCATCCGCGCCGAACAGCCGGACAAGTACACAAGGCCGCATGAGCCGTTCACGGCCTATGGCATGCAGGTACGGATGTCACTCATCAATCCAATCGACAACGCGTGGCAAAAAGGCATTCAGCCTACGGTGTTCCAGGAAATCGCACCATGCCGCCTGTCGTCGACGCTGAATGTCGACCGTTATGACTGGCCGTGGGGCGGGACATCCTATCGCCCTAACGAATCGCGCTTTTATCGGAGCCGCGGTGTGCTCGAGACCCCGGTGTTCGTCGACCCCTGCTCGGAAGCGATTCCGAGCGAGGCCATCGGCATCGTCGGCCGTTTCACCGTGACACCCGGCGGCGGCGACGGCGAGGTTCACATTGACTCGTCACAACCGGCCAGCCCGAATGCCACGACCGTGTTCAAGTTCAGGAAAGGCGAAGTGCTGATGTTCGAAGCCGGCGTCATGTTCGGCCCCGGCGGCACCTTCGGCGTGGAGACGTGGAACGCCGGCGCGGACGTGACCATCGACGTCCTGGGATACCTGCTGCCCGACCCGGCGCCCGCAGGTGAAAAAGGCGACAAGGGCGAAAAGGGTGATACCGGTGCCACCGGCGCGCAGGGCGATCAGGGCGTCGCAGGCGTTAAGGGCAATACCGGAGCCACCGGCGCGCAGGGCGATCAGGGCGTCGCAGGCGTTAAAGGCGACACCGGAGCCACCGGCGCAAAGGGCGATCAGGGCGTTGCAGGCGCTAAGGGCGATACCGGTGCCACCGGCGCAAAGGGCGATCAGGGCGTCGCAGGCGTTAAAGGCGACACCGGAGCCACCGGCGCGAAAGGCGATCAGGGCGTCGCAGGCGTTAAAGGCGATACCGGCGCGAAGGGCGATCAGGGCGTCGCAGGCGTTAAAGGCGACACCGGAGCCACCGGCGCGAAGGGCGATCAGGGTGTCGCAGGCGTTGAAGGCGACATCGGAGCCACCG
>WNFG01001736.1_pt1 | contig 43316 bp, 34 predicted proteins | sample 5400431 | NCBI WGS metagenome assembly WNFG01 (sample SAMN13153346, study PRJNA577476) | soil metagenome | isolation source: 120 cm saprolite under Douglas fir tree site 2 hole 3 replicate 2 | place: USA:California | collected 2015-04-18
CAGGCCGAACACGAGATTGGGCGGCCACCCCATCACGGTGTTGGGCGCGGACGCGGTGCCGAGCACCCCGCTGGGCAGCGACAGCTCCGGCGGCCAGCGCAGGAAGATCGCCGCCAGCGGGACGACCACGGCGATCTCCAGCAGGCCGTAATAGAGCATGGCCTGCCGCCAGCCCCCGTAGGCGATGGCGCGCTCGAAGATCGGCGGCCAGACCGCGCCGGCCACGTAGCCGCCGCTCGAAATCAGCGCCAGCGCCGAGCCGCGGCGGCGATCGAACCAGCGGCTCACATAGACGTAGAACGGCGCGTTCATCCCGCCGATGCCGAGAAATCCCATGAACAGCCCCTGGCCGACATAGAGCTGCCAGGTCTCGCCGCCGGTCGAGAGCGCAAGCCCGATCGCGATCATCACCGCGCCGACGATGACCGTCCAGCGCACGCCGACGCGCTCGGCGATGGCGCCCATGACGATGCCACCGGTGCCGAAGCCGACCCACGCCAGCGCGGTGGCCAAGGCCGGCACCGACCGCAGGCCGCCCGATTCCGCGGCAATCGACTTGAGCGCGACCACGGTGATCCAGGGGGCGCCGAACGAGAGCGCCAGAATCACCAGCACCATGGTCGCAACGATCCAGGAGGTTCTGGTCTCGATTGTTTTTATTGGTTCATGCATTGGAGGGCGCCTCGCGGCACCGTTATCATGGTCGGTGCCGGGCCGCGAGGTCGCGCGGCTGGGGACAGGCCTGTGCAAAGAGCGAGATGTTCTTGTGGACAAGCTCCTGAACAAGCACGCCAGGGCGGCTGCGCAAGCTTGTGGATAATGTCGTGGACAATCGGCGGATAAGCCATTGATCGGGCTTGACTTGCTCGGCGTCGCGCGCGGGCAAGGCGCAGTGAATGTTGAGGATGAACGGACCGAGCCCAGGAATGCCCGAGCCTTCCGCGGTCGCGCGGCTCGCGACCGATGCGGCGACGGCGCAGAAAATCGCCAACGCGCTGGCCGAGAGCTTCGAGCAGATCGCCGTGTCGGCGTTCGAGGAGACGAGCGGGCGCTGGGCGCTCGCCCTGCATTTCGGCGCTGCGCCCGACCACGCGGCGGTGCGGGCGGTGGTGGCGGCGGCGGCGGGCGCGCGCGCGGCCGATGCCGTGGTGTTCGAGACGCTCGCGCCGACGGACTGGGTACACCGGAGCCTCGAAGGCCTCGCGCCGGTCGCGGCCGGCCGGTTCACCGTGCACGGCGCCCATGCTCGCGGACGGGTGCGGGCGAACCGCATCGGCATCGAGATCGAGGCCGCGCTCGCCTTCGGCACCGGCCATCACGGCACCACGCGCGGCTGCCTGCTTGCGCTCGACCGGATCGTGAAAGGGCGCCGGCCGCTTGAAGTTCTCGACGTCGGCACCGGCACCGGCGTGCTCGCCATCGCGGCGGCGAAAGCGCTGCGCCGGCCGGTGCTGGCGAGCGACATCGACGTCCGCGCCGTCGCCATCGCGCGCGACAACGCGCGCGCAAATCGCGTCGCCGCCCATGTCCACGTCATCCAGGCCGCCGGCGTCGGCGCGCGCCCCTTCCAGGCACGCGGACCATTCGCGCTCGTCTTCGCCAATATCCTGCTCGAACCGCTCAGACGGCTCGCGACGCCGCTCACGCGCCTCGTTGCGCGAAACGGCCGCATCGTCCTCTCCGGATTGCTGGCGGCGCAGGCGAATGCGGCGCTCGCCAGCTACCACGCGCGCGGATTGGTACTGGAACGGCGAATTCGCCTCGACGGCTGGACGACGCTGGTTCTGGTACGACCCCGCAGATTCCGTAGGTTGGGCCGAGCGTAGCGAGACCCAACGATCGCTCGACCGGCCGCGGGATGTTGGGTCTCGCCATAGCGCGTCAAGACGCGCGTAAACGCGCTTTGTGCGCTCGACCCAACCTACGGCTCCTCGGCATCAGGCCGGCAAAGGCCGCGGCCGGGCAGCATTGCGGCGCTGCCGGCCGCCCCATAGATTGCCGCCATGTTCGAGGCCCGCTTCCAGTCGTTCGAGGATCGCGACGAGCGCGCGGCAAGCGCGCCGCGCGTCGGGGCGCTGCGCACCGAGCTGGCGCGACGCGGCTTGACCGGCTGCATCGTGCCGCGCGCCGATCGCCAGCAGAACGAATATGTGCCGGCCTGCGAGGAGCGGCTCGCCTGGCTCACCGGATTTACCGGCTCGGCCGGCGCCGCGATCGTGCTCATGGAGCGCGCGGTGCTGTTCGTCGACGGCCGCTATACGCTGCAGGCGCGCGAGCAGGTGGACACGTCGCTGTTCGCGATCGAGCATCTGGTCGAGACGCCGCCCGAGCGCTGGATCGAAACGAATCTCGGCGGCCATGATCGCCTCGCCTACGACCCTTGGCTGCACACGGTCGACGGCGCCGAGAAGCTCGCCAAGGCCTGCGACGCGGCCGGCGCCGCGCTGGTCGTGGTCGAGCCCGACCTGGTCGACGCGATCTGGACCGATCGCCCGCCGCCGCCGCTCGGCGCGGTGACGCTGCACGATCTGCGCTTCGCCGGCGAATCCGCCGAAGACAAGCTAACGCGCATCCGCGGCGAGCTGACGAAGCTGCGCGCCGACGCGCTGGTCGTGTCGGACCCCCACGCCGTCGCCTGGGCGTTCAACATCCGCGGCGCCGACGTGGCGCACACGCCGCTGCCGCTCGCCTTCGCCATCGTCCCGCGGGAGGGCCGCGCGGCGCTCCATGTCGACGGCCGCAAGCTCTCGAACGACGTGCGCCACCGGCTCGAAGGGCTCGCCGACGTGCGTGAGCCCGACGATTTCGTGCGCGCGCTCTCCGCGCTCGGCGCGGAGAAGAAAACCGTGCGCCTCGACCAGGCCACCGCCGCCGATGCGCTCGCGCGCCTCATCACCAGCCGCGGCGGCAAGGTCGCGCGCGGGAACTGCCCGATCGCGCTGATGAAGGCGGTGAAGAACGGCGTCGAGATCGCGGGAGCGCGCGCCGCGCACGTCCGCGACGGCGCCGCGGTGGCGCGCTTTCTCGCCTGGCTCGATCGCGAAGCGCCGCGCGGCAAGCTCACCGAGATCGATGCGGTCGCGGCGCTCGAGAGCTTCCGGCGCGAGACCGGCCTGCTCAAGGACGTGTCGTTTCCTACTATCGCCGGCGCCGGCGCCGACGGCGCCGTCGTGCATTACCGCGTCACCACCAGGACCAACCGGACGATCGTCCCCGGCGAGCTGTTCCTGGTCGATTCCGGCGGCCAGTACCAGGACGGCACCACCGATATCACCCGCACGGTCGCGGTCGGCGAGCCGAGCGCCGAGATGCGGGACCGCTTCACCCGCGTGCTCAAGGGTCATATCGCGATCGCGCGCGCGGTCTTTCCCGACGGCACCACCGGCGCGCAGCTCGACTCGTTCGCGCGCCAATTCCTGTGGGCGCAGGGCCTAGATTTCGACCACGGCACCGGCCATGGCGTCGGCAGCTATCTCTCGGTGCACGAGGGCCCGGCCCGCATCTCCAAGCTCGGCACCGCCGCGCTCAAGCGCGGCATGATCCTGTCGAACGAGCCCGGCTACTACAAGACCGGCGCCTACGGCATCCGCATCGAAAACCTGGTGCTGGTGGTCGAGGCGCCCGCGGTAGCGGCCGCGGAGAAACCGCTCAACGCATTCGAGACGCTCACGCTGGCGCCGATCGACCGGCGGCTGATCGTCGCCGGGATGCTCACGCTCGACGAACGCGCCTGGCTCGACCGCTATCACGCGCGCGTCGATGCGACGTTGGCGCCGCTCCTCGACGCGGAGACTCGCGCCTGGCTCGCGGCCGCAACCCGTCCGCTCGCGCGCGCCTGAATCCGGTCGTGCCCGCAATGCTTCGGCACGCAGCGAAAGACGAATTGCTGCGGCGGCCACCGCGAGCTTGGAAGAATGTTCCAGCTGCCTCGGCGGCATTGGAAAAATAATCGGTATTGACGATCGGAGGCCCGAGAGTAGGTTCCCGCTGCCATGAGTTGTTGCGACGAGAGCACCGCCCGCGTGCCCGATGGCGACGTGTCGCGCCGCGCGGTGTTCAAGGGCGCCGCGCTGATCGCGAGCGTGATCCCGGCGGCGCGGCCGGTCCCGTCGTCGGCCGAAGCCAAGCGCGTCAAGCTCGCCTATTGCAGTCAGCTTCTCTGCGGCGTGCCCTACGAGATCGCGCGCTCGGCCGGTCTGTTCGAGCGGCACGGCCTCGACGTGGAACTCGTCTATACCCGCGGCGGCAACGCGGCGATGCAGGCGCTGATCGGCGGCGCCGTCGATTATGCCGCCACCGCCCTCGACGTGGCCATCCAGGCCTACGCCAACGTCGGAGCGGACATCCGCCGCTTCGCCGTCACCGGCCGGCTGCCGCTATTCGCCATGGTCACCGCTCCGAAGGCCGCGGGCACGATCACCACGATCAAGCAGCTCGAAGGCAAGACGGTCGCCGTGTCGGCGCTCGGCAATGCCGATCACGCGCTGACGCTCTACCTGCTCAAGCAGGCCGGCGCCGATGCCCATAAGGTCGCGTTCGCGACCATGGGCGTCAATCTGCTGGAGGCGCTGCGCCAGGGGCAGGTCGATGTCGGGCTCGTGCAGGAGCCCGCTTTGACGCTGCTGCAGCGCGCCGGCGCGCGCGTTCTGGTGAACGGCATGGATTTGAAAGATGCCGAGACCTATCTCGGCGGCGCCTACGAGTTCATGGGCGTCGCGGTGCGGACGAAGGAGATCGAGCAGCGCCGGCCGGAAATGACGGCGCTGGCGAAGGCCCTCGGCGACGCGCTCAAGGCGGTGCAGGCGAAGAGCGGTGAAGACATCGTCGCCGCCTTTCCGCGGGAGATGACGGCCGGCCTGGACCGCAAGGAGTTCGCCGAGATCATCGCCCGCCACCGTGCGTCGCTCTATCCCGACAGCGTCGCCATCGATCTCGCGGCGGCAAAGCGTGTCGAGCAGAGCCTCAGCGTCGGGGGATTGCTCAAAGCCGGCGGCAGCATGTCCGGGCTGCACGACACGTCGATCGCCGGGAGCTAGCACCCTGCGCGTCTCCGACCTGACGCTGTCCTACGGCGGTGAGCCGGTCCTGGAAGGCGCAAATATCGAGTTCGAGCAAGGCCAGTTCGTAAGCCTCATCGGACCTTCGGGCTCCGGCAAGTCGAGCCTGCTGCGCGCCGTCATCGGTCTCGAGCGACCCTCGGCGGGCCGGGTCGAAAGCGAGCTCAAAGGATCGGAGATTGGCATCCTCTTCCAGGACGACGCCCTGCTGCCGTGGAAGACGGCACGCGAGAACGTCGCCCTCGGGCTGACCTTCCGCGGCGTCGAGCGCGCACGAGCGCGCGCGCAGGCCGACGAGTGGCTTGACCGGCTCGGGCTCGCCGGCTTCGAGGATCGCTTCCCGCGCCATCTCAGCGGCGGCCAACGCAAGCGCGTGGCGCTCGCGCAGGTCCTGGCGATGCGGCCGAAGCTCGTCCTGATGGACGAGCCGTTCGCCTCCCTGGACGCCATCGTGCGCGCCCGCATCATCCGCGACGTCGCCCAATTGGTCGAGCGCGAGCGCATCGGCGTGCTGCTCGTCACCCACGATCTGGAGGAGGCGATCGGCCTCTCCGATCACATCTACCTGCTGTCGCAAGGGCCGCGGGCGCGCATCACGCGGGATTATCCGGTGCCGATCCCGCGGCCGCGCGATCCGGTGCTCGCGCGCACCCATCCGGTCTTCGCGCCGCTCTACGAGAGGATCTGGAACGATCTGTCGCTCGAGGTCGATCGCGACCGGCGGCCGGAGGCGGCGGAATGACCGCGTTCGATCCGCGCCGCGCCTGGCTGCGGCAACTCGCGACCTTTGCGATCCTGCTGGCGATCTGGGAGGCGGCGGGTCGCGCCGGGCTGCTCAATCCGGTATTCGCGCCGTCTCCGAGCCAAATCGCAGCAGCGCTCGTCGATCTGTTCGCCGACGGCCGCATCTGGCCGCACCTCGAGGCCACGTTCACCGCCGCGCTCGGCGGGCTGGCGCTCGGCATCGTGGTGGGCATCGTGCTCGGCGTCGTCGCCGCGCTGCTGCCGGCGGTCGCGGAGCTGCTCGAGCCGGTGATGACCCTGCTCAACGCCGTGCCGCGCGTGATCCTCGCGCCGCTGTTCGTGATCTGGCTCGGGATCGGTCTCGCCTCCAAGGTCGCGCTGTCGTTCATCCTGGTGGCGGTGCTGATCTTCTTCACCGTGTTCAGCGGAATTCGCCAAGTGGACCGAGGACTGGTCGATCGCATCGTCACCCTCGGCGGCACGCGCTGGGCGCTGGTGCGCCACGTCTACATGCCGTCGGTCACGGCCTGGATCCTCAGCAATCTCAAGGTGGCGGTCGGCTTCGCCTTCACCGGCGCCTTGGTCGGTGAGTTCGTGGCTGCCACGCGCGGGCTCGGCTACCTCTTGTCGTTCGCCCAGAGCACCTACAATTCCGCGCTCATGTTCGCGCTGATCTTCCTGATCCTGGTGGTCGTGCTCGCGATCTTCGTGGCGGCCGGTCGCTTGGAGAAGCACCTGCTGCGGTGGCGATGACGCCCTAGCGGAGCGGGGGCCGGTTCTGCGATCGCTCAAGCAATCCGCGAACGGCGAGACGTCTGTCTCGGCAAACTCATCGTGCAGCGCTGGATCGATTCAGAGAGGCTCCTCGCCCATGTGTGCGGAAGACGAAAGCCCCCCGGCGTTGGGCAGGCATACAAGCCCCGACCGTCCTTTGATCGGAACTACCGAGCGAGATAAGGTTAATGCGAGGCGATATCACGTCGAACGCCTCATGGTTCAGATCTGAATTCTCGCGTGAATGGTCTTGCCGTGCCGTGTAGGTCAGCGCAGGTTGCTCAAGCAGTCTGCACGAAAGTTCTCACAGACAATCATGGGCGTGCAACAGCGTGCTACAAGCCGGATCGCGCTTCCCGACGTGCTATGGGGTCGGTCCCGTGTTCGAACATCGTCTGTCTATCGTTGCGGCTCTGTTCCAGCTTTGCTGCCAGTGCGGCAATGGTCGGAGCTTCGAAAATTGCCCTCACTGGGATCTCATTCTTGAATTCGACGCGAATGCGGGAAACGACCTGGGTCGCCAGCAGTGAATGACCGCCGAGTTCGAAAAAGTTATCGTAGACCCCGATACGATCGATGTTCAGCACCTCTGCCCAGATTACGGCGAGCGCCCGCTCGACGCGATTGCGCGGGGGTACGTGCATGTTGGCAAGCTCATTGCGGACGATGTCCGAAGCGGGCAGCGCACCGCGATCGATTTTGCCATTGGGCGTCTGCGGTAGTTGCTGAATGAGTACGATCGAGGCAGGCACCATGAAGTATGGGAGTCGCTTTTGCAGATAGGATCGCAGGTCAGAAACGAGACGTTGACTTGTCGCCGCGGCGATCGGGTCCGTCACGTACACCCGAGTGCTGTCGGGCAATGCGAGCCCATCGTCGACAGGGAAGCCAAATGTCCGGTCCGATGAAGCCTTATCACATCGCCGAAGCACGACGTCAAAGCAGCCGTCCTCGCCAGAGGCAAGCAACCCGATCGACACGGTGTAAGGCAGCTCAGTTGCGAGCCCCCACAGATTTTCGGGATTGATCCCTCCGCTCACTCGTTGCCTGATCTGTTTCCGCAAGTCGCCGGCGGCTTTCGCCGTTTTGCTGCTGAGAATCTCCAGTGCCGCTATTTCGGCAAGCACGCGCGCATTGGGAATTCGCCGGATAGCGACGACGTCAGGCTGTTGAACCAGCAGATCACGGCGTATTTGGTCGATTGTCAATGCGTCTGCCTGCCAATCCAGCCACTTTACACTTGCAACGTCATTGTCGCTGCCGCCGTGGCGGAGGGTGACGTCATATCGAAATTGCGTCAGCTCGTTGACATAGCGGCCTCGCTTGAGATCGATCGTAACTCGAGGGTTCCCTGGCATCAGATGTCGGAGATGATGAAAGAAGAGCGGATCCAGAACCAGTTCTTTCTCCTGCGCAATCTGCTTTTGAACTCGCTGCCCCAACAATTCTATTGGCAGTTCATCAGGGGCATGTCGCAATTCGACGGCGGCATGAAAGGCTCTCAGCAACGGCAAGCTGCGAACGTCGCCGATGAAGACAACGCCGTCCGGCGCTGTCAGTCGGACTGCGCTGTGCAACACCTGCATTAGATAGTCAGCGCTCGGAAAGTACTGAATTACCGAGTTGAGGATGATCAGGTCGAAATCGTTGCCCAGCCCGCTCAAATCGCCGGCCGGCCGCTCGGCCAACTCAACGTGCGCCAGGTTCTTGCCGGCCTGCGCTACCAGTGCCTTCACCTGTCGGATCGCGATGCGTGAGAAGTCTGTCGCGACGTAGCGCGCACAATGCGGCGCAACTCTTAACAGGATGAGGCCGGAACCACATCCGACCTCGAGCACGTTTCTCGGCTTGAATGACAACACGCGATCGACCGTTTGATCGACCCACTCGCGCATCTCGGCAGTCGGAATTGGCTCGCCGGTATAGCTGCTATTCCATCCGACAATGTTAAAAGAGCCCCCGCAATGCACGGGATCAGCGTAGGTGTCGTTCCACACCGTCTGCCAGCGCGAGGAGAGGTCGTGAGCAGCATGGGCGGCGGCATTGAAGCCCCCGGCAATCCGTGGCGCGACATAGGCGACTAGTCGCGCGTCATCGCTGCCCTGCGCCATCATCACGACGGCTTCACCCACTTGCGGGTGTTCCGCCAGCACTGTTTCGATCTCGCCTAGCTCAATTCGGTGACCGCGGATCTTGACCTGATGGTCGAGCCGGCTGAGAAACTCGAGCTGGCCGTCGGAGCGATAACGAACCAAATCACCGGTCTTGTATAGGCGCGGGCTCGCCGCATCGGGAAATGGATTGGCAATGAAACGTTCTGCGGTGAGCGCCGGCTGGTTGTGATAGCCGCGCGCCAAGCCGAACCCGCCAACAAACAATTCGCCGGGGACACCGATTGGCACCGGATTGAGATGGCGATCGAGAACGTATACTCGCTGAGATCGCAATAGACAGAGTCTGCCGCGACCTCTGATGAGCCATAGAGGTTGAGCAATATGGCGTGAGGGATGGATTGCCGGAAGTCGGTGCAAAGATCGCGCGACAGAGCTTCGCCGCTTGCCGTCCAGTATTTCAGCTGCGGCAATTCCTCGCGGAGGTCGATGCCGTCCGCCACCAACTGGCGCAGCAGAGACGGGACGAGGACGATACGGCTTACGCGAGAGGCACGGAGTGCGTGAACGAGCTTCCTCGGGTCTCGTACACTTTCATCAGGGAGCACCACCGTCTTGATGCCGCGAAGTAACCCTCCGAACACTTCCCAAACTGAATCGACGAAACTCAAAGCGGTTTTCTGGCAAACCAGTTCATCGAGGCCGAACGGATACGCTTTCCACATCCAATAAAGGCGGTTTATCAGCGCTCTGTGTAGCCCCATGACCCCCTTCGGCTTTCCTGTGGAGCCTGAGGTGTAGATGACGTAGCAAAGGCTGTCGGGCGTTGACGCAAGGGCGGGGTTGCTCTCGCTATCGACCGCGAACGCGTCATCGTCGTCCAGTAACAGTGTCTGGGCGTCATGCGGCGGCAACCGATCGATCACCCGCCGTTCGGCCAGCAGAATCTTGGCACCGCTATCCGACATCATCAGGGCGAGACGCTCCGGCGGGTAGCTGGGATCGAGCGGCACGTAGGCGGCTCCCGCTTTGAGGATGCCCAACAGGCCACACACCATCGATAGACCGCGTTCGACGCACACCGCTACCAGTGCCTCCTGCCCGATGCCAAGGGCGCGTAGGCGATGCGCAACACGGTTGGCACGCCGGTTGAGTGCGTCATAGGTGAGTTTCCGATCCTCGGCGACGACGGCGACTGCCGTGGGGCTGCGCTCAACCTGCTGCTCGAACAATTCTTGGATGCAGCACCGCGGAATGTCGGCCTGCGTAGCGTTCCATTCGATGAGCAGCTGCCGCTGTTCCGCTTCGCTCAGCATCGGCAATGCGGATAAGCGCAGGTCGGGATTGGCCACGACGTTCTTAAGCAGCACTCTGAAGTGGCCGGCCAGCCGAGCGATCGTGGCGGCATCGAACAGGTCGGTGCTGTACTCGATATGGCCGCCGAGCCCGTCGGGCCCTTCCCATATATTGACCGCGAGGTCGAATATCGCCATGCCGCGGTTGATCTCGATCGTGGTAGTGCCGGTCTCTGCCGCCGGCCCGCGTTCGGTCTGAGTCGAGAACAGCTGAAAGCTCACCTGGAATAACGGATTGCGGCTGAGATCGCGTTCCGGCTGCAGTTCCTCGACGAGCTTCTCGAACGGCAGTTCCTGATGTGCATAGGCGTCCAGCGCCATCTCGCGCACGCGCGCCAGCAGCGTGCGGAAGCTCGGATCGCCCGACAGATCGGCGCGCAGAACCAGCGAATTGACGAAAAACCCGATTAGCCCTTCCAGCTCCGCCCGGTCGCGGCTCGCGACATAGGAACCGACGACGATGTCGTCCTGGCCGCTGTAGCGCTGCAGCAGGACAGTGAACACAGCCAACAGCGTCATGAACAGGGTGACACCCTCGCGTTGGCTCAGCGCCTTAAGCGCGGTCGTCAGCGCGCGCGGCAGCACCAGTTCCTGGAAGGCGCCGCGATAACTCAATACCGCAGGGCGCGGCCGATCGGTCGGCAGCTGCAGGACCGGCAAGCCGGCGAGCTGCCGCTTCCAGTAAGCCACCAGCTCGGCGAGCTTCTCGCCCTGCAAGCGCTGGCGCTGCCAAACCGCGAAGTCGGCATATTGGATCGGCAGATCGGGCAGCGGTGACGGACGGGCGACATAAAACGCATTATAGAGCGCCACCAGCTCGCGCCAGAACACGCCGAGCGACCAGCCATCAGAAATGATGTGGTGCATGACCAACAGGAAGATGTGGTCCTCGGTGCTCCGTCGGAGCAAGGCGGTGCGTAGAAGCGGCCCATGGGCGAGATCGAAGGGACGCTGCGCCATCTCGGCCGCCAGTCGCGTGGCTTCCGCTTCCTGCTCGTCCTTGGCCAGCGCCCGCAGGTCAATCACGGCCAGCGGCAACGACAGCGACGGCGCCACAATTTGCACCGGCTCGCCATCGATTACGTCGAATACGGTTCGCAGCGCCTCGTGCCGTCGAACGATCTCGTTGATGCTGCGTTCAAGAACGGTCGTATTCACCGGAACGTTGAATGGCACCGCCAACGGAAGACTGTAAAAGGCATTTCCCGGCTCGAGCTGGTCCAAGAACCAAAGACGCCGCTGCGCGAATGACAGTGGAAAAGTCAACCGGTCTTCGGTCACGAAGCTGCTCCGGACATCATTTCAGCAGCGAGAAGTCGGAACTTACGACAATGAACCGAGCGCTTATTCTAGAATGACTTCATGGGACCCGTTTGAGGGAAACTCATTGTCCGCAGGCCGTGATATAACAAATTTAATGTCGGAATGTCTGCAGGACGCACGTCCAACCGCAACAAGATGTCCTTCAAAGAACTCGCGACAGACGTATTTTGTCGCTCCATTTGGCTCTGAAGTTTTTCCGATATCTCCCGCAGGCGTTGCGAATAGGCAGTTGCAGCCTCGCTCAATGCTTTCTGGGAAGAAGTGTGTTGGTCGAGGGCGGCGACCCAGTACTTGCGCTGCAGATCAGCCACGGACTGGGGGCTGCTCTGATAACTGTCCCAGACCTCCTTCCAATATCCGGCCCCGGACATCTGTGCCGATTTTTCCTGTTCGCGCTGGAGAGCCTCAACGTAATTAAGAACGGCCTGGACGTAGTCCTTCTGGGCATCCAACTGCGCAGCTTGAACCTGCTCCCAGTAGGACTTGTTCAGTTGCTGAAGAAGCTCACCCGCATCATCCTGCTTCGCGGCGGCGGCTTCCGATCTGGTCGGCGCATCATCGGCAACTTCGGATTTCGGACGAGGCTGTTTTGGAATAGTCATTGCGACCTCCCTCACCAATCGCCTCGATTGGCCCTCGAGTATCCGGAACAACCACCTTCCAACCTAGGCCAGGGCAACTTAGCGCAACACAAATAGCAAAAATTTGACGGCTAATCAACCCATACGTTGCAGGTTCGATAGATGCAACCGGCGCACCTCTCGATGGGTGGCTGCGTCACCCCGTCGACCACGGAATCACATGCTCGGCCGCACCAGTTCGGCGGCTCGGAACTCTCGTCCAATGGCCACGGCGCTCTTCAACCAATTGACGTAACACGTTCTTCGTCGTTCGCGCCGGCTGCCGACCCGAGGACGCATGTGATAAGTCGGTGCCGTACCAGGTCCAGTGATGAGATGCCATCCGCTGCCGAAGGATAAATCGAGGATCAGGCTGAATCCCCCAGGGAGTAATTCGAAGGGTCGGGTTATGTGTTTACCGTAGTCGAACTTGCGAGTGCCGAAACTTTCCCGGGGGTCGAACCAGGTAGGATAGACGAAGTCAGAGACCAAATGGTCGCCGATCAAATAGCCGTAACTGTCGGACTGGCATGCATCGCAGTTTTCGTATGGATAGAGCAGCCAACCCGACCCGCTGGTCGTCAACGCAGTCAAGCAGATGTAAGGGTCGGCCAGCATTTCAAGCACTTCGTGGCTGAACACTGTGGTCCATGCCTGCCCGGCCTGTTTGGCCGGGCCGACAAAGACCTTTGCTAGCGGCTGCCCCTCGGTGGTGAGATCGTGATATCCAAGCGTGCTTCCAGCATCCGAATTATCGAGGATCGCCACCCACCACGCACCTGTGGGCGGATCCTCTCCCGGTTTGACGACCGCGAGATCTGCATCGACGCTCCATGCCGGCGAAAAATCCCTGCGAACCTGGACTTGAATTGCCGCGGTGACTGCGACGAGTTCTGCCGGTGAAATCAGCGTGCTCGCATTGATGACCGCGATCGGGATCGTGAGCATGTACAGTCTCCCTGGCGACGAGATAACGATCCATCGTCCATGACACGAACAACACGGCACGAGCCATGATAGGCGGGGCCACAAGCATACGTTCGACCTATATCCACTGGGACAAAATTCCAAGAATTTAATGGCAAATCAGATGACTTGTCGTACGCCAGGCCTAAGGCGCGGCTACGACCCTGCCGACAGCGATTGAGATCGAGTTTGCGACCGGCACCCGGATGCGGATCATGGGTCCGACCGATGCTCTGACAGTCAAGGCACTGATCACGGCGCTCCGAAGACCGAGCTCTGGCGGTTGAGCGGCAGGTGCAGGCCGTATGCCTCAATCGCTGGACCGCGCTCACCCGCTTGCTCGACGACGCCCGCGCCGGAGCGGCGCCGGTCGGCGATCGCGCTCGAGCAGCCGCAAGCACCGCGCCTCGATCAGCGTTGCTCGCCGACGAGATCGAACCATTCGTCCTCGGTCAGCACCGCTACGCCCAGCTCCTTGGCCTTGCCGAGCTTCGAGCCGGCGCGGGGACCGGCGACCACGTAATCGGTGTTCTTCGACACCGATCCGGCGGTCTTGGCGCCGAGCCGCTCGGCCATCGCCTTCGCCTCGTCGCGCGTCATCTTCTCGAGCGAGCCGGTGAAGACCACGGTCTTGCCGGCCACGGCCGAATGGGCCGCGGGCCGCTCGGCGTCGAGGATCTCCACCTGCGCGACGAGCCGCTCGACGATGCCGCGATTGTGCGGCTCGCCGAAATAGGCGGAGACGCTCTCGATCACGGTCTCGCCGATCTGGTCGAGGTTGTCCATCTCCGAGCGTGCCTCGGCATCGCCGGCCGCGACCTTGCGGCAGGCCTCGTGCAACGCCCGCCATGAGCCGTAGCCGCGCGCCAGCGCCCGTGCAGTGGTCTCTCCGACGTGACGCATGCCGAGCGCATAGATGAACCGCTCGAGCGGGATCTGGCGCCGCGCCTCGATCGCATGGAACAGGTTGCGCACCGACAGCTCGCCGAAACCCTCGTGCTGCTCGAGCCGGATCTTCGCGTTGCGCGCCGGCAACGTGAAAATGTCGGCCGGCTCCTTGACCCAGCCCTGCTCGAAGAACAGCTCGATCTGCTTCTCGCCCAGTCCATCGATGTCGAAGGCGCGGCGGGACACGAAGTGCTTCAGGTGCTCGACGTTCTGATAGGGGCAGGCGAACTCGCCGGTGCAGCGCGCGATCACTCCCTCTTCTCCGGTCGCGGTGGTGTCGCGCACGACCGCGGTGCGCAACGCGCACGGACAATGCGTCGGGAACCTGTAGGGCTTGGCGTGCTTCGGCCGTTTCTCCGCCACCACCCCCAGCACCTGCGGAATGACGTCGCCAGCCCGCTGCACCATCACCGTATCGCCGAGGCGCACGTCGAGCCGCTCGATCTCGTCGGCATTGTGCAGCGTCGCGTTCTGCACCACGACGCCGCCGACGGTGACCGGCTCGAGCTTGGCGACCGGCGTGAGCGCGCCGGTACGGCCGACCTGGACCTCGATATCCTTGACGACGGTCGTCGCCTTCTCGGCCGGGAACTTGTGCGCGACCGCCCAGCGCGGATTGCGCGACACGAACCCGAGGCGCCGCTGCCAGTCGAGCCGATCGACCTTGTAGACCACGCCGTCGATGTCGTAGTCGAGCGTCGCGCGCTGCGCCTCGATCTCGTGGTGGAAGGCCAGCATCGCATCGATCGAGTCGCACATGCGCATCAGCGGATTGGTCTTGAAGCCGCGCCCGGCGAACCATTCGACCATGCCCGACTGGGTCGGCGCCGGCAGCTCGCTCATCTCGCCCCAGCCGTAGGCGAAGAAGCCGAGCGGCCGCGACGCGGTAACCGCCGGATCGAGCTGGCGCAGCGAGCCCGCGGCCGAGTTGCGCGGATTGGCGAAAACCTGCCGGCCGGCCGCCTTCTGCCGTTCGTTGAGCTTGAGGAATGCGGACTTGGTCATGTAGACCTCGCCGCGCACCTCGCAGATCTCCGGCACGCCTCTGCCGTGCAGCGCGTCGGGGATGTCCGCGAGCGTCTTGACGTTGGCGGTGACGTCCTCGCCCTCGAAGCCGTCGCCGCGCGTGGCGCCCCGTATGAGCCGGCCGCCTTCATAGCGCAACGTGCAGGAGAGGCCGTCGATCTTGGGCTCGGCCGTGAACGCCACCGTCTCGTCCGGCGCCAGACGCAGGAAACGGCGCAGGCGCTCGACGAACTCGGCCACCTCGTCGTCGGAGAAGGCATTGCCGAGCGAGAGCATCGGCACGGCATGGCGGACCTTGGCGAACTTTTGCGCGGGCGCGGCGCCGACGCGGCGCGAGGGCGAGTCCGGTCGTGCGAGCCCGGGAAAGCGCGCCTCGACCTCCTCGTTGCGCCGGCGCAATGCGTCGTAGGTAGCGTCCGACACGGTCGGCGCGTCCTCCTGGTAATAGCGCCGGTCGTGGGCGGCGATCTCCGCCGCCAACCGCTTCAGCTCGGCCTTGGCCTGCGCCTCGGTCAGCTCGGCGACGGGGGTTTTGCTGGCGTTGGGCATGGATCTACAGCGACTTGCGGCGAGCCAATATTGCGGAACTCGGCAGGCCCGAGCTCGGATGCAATCCACCCTTCTTCGTAAGAACATGGATGCGCGGGTCAAGCCCGTGCATGACGCGCCATGCAATCAGCTCGCCGCCTTGATCAGCCGCTCGGCGGCGGCGCGCGCCTCGGCGGTGATCTCGGCGCCGGCGAGCATGCGCGCGATCTCCTCGCGGCGCTTGTCGGCGGCGACCTCGGCGACGCGGGTGGCGACGCGTTTGCCCTTGTCGAGCGCGCTCTTGCTGATGAGATAGTGGCGGTCGGCGCGCGCCGCCACCTGCGGCGCATGGGTCACCGCGATCACCTGGGCGCGGCGGGAGAGCCGCGCGAGGCGTACCCCGATGGCGTCGGCGACCGCGCCGCCGACGCCGGTGTCGACCTCGTCGAAAACCAGGGTGGGCGCCGAGCCGCGGTCGGCCAGCACCACCTTGAGCGCCAGCAGGAAGCGCGCGAGCTCGCCGCCGGAGGCGACCTTCATCAGCGGTCCCGGCCGGGTGCCCGGGTTGGTCCGCACCCAGAACTCGATCCGGTCGAAGCCGTGCGGGCCGCCCGCCTCCGCCTCGATCTCGGTCGAGAATTCCGCGCGCTCGAGCTTGAGCGGCTTGAGCTCGCCGTTGACCGCCGCGTCGAGCTTGCGCGCCGCCTTTCGGCGCGCATCCGAAAGCGCGGTGGCCGCGGCGCGGTAGCGCGCGTCGGCCTCGCGCGCGGCGGCTGCGAGCGTCGCCAGGCGCTCGGCGCCGGCGTCGATCAGGGCGAGGTCGGCGGCATAGCGGGCGGCAAGCGCGTCGAGCCCGTCGACCGGGACGTTGTACTTGCGACCGGCGGCGCGCAACGCAAACAGCCGCTCCTCGATGCGCTCGAGCTCGCGCGGATCGTGGTCGGCGGCGCGCAACGCCGCCTCGAGATGCGCGCGCGCCTCGTCGAGCGCGGCGAGCGCGGCGTCGAGCGCCTTGACCGCCGGCTCGATCAGCGCCGGGGCCTCCCGCGCGCGACGCTCGAGCCGTCGTACCGCGGCCGCCAGCGCCGGCACCGGCGATTGCCCGCCCGCCACCGCGTCCTGGGCATCGCGCAGGTCGCCCACGACCTTCTCCGCCTGCATCATGGCGGCGCGCTTCTCGGCAAGCGCGGTCTCTTCCGACGGCTCGGGGGCGAGGCGCCCGAGCTCCTCGACCGCATGGCGAAGAAAATCGGCCTCGCGCTCGGCCCGCTCGACCCCGGCGCGGTGGCTTGCGACCTCGGCCTCGCACACGCGCCGCGCGTCCCAGAGCCGCTCGACCGCGGCGGCATCGTTCTCGAGCGCGCCGAAGGCATCGAGCAGCCGGCGGTGCGTCGCCACGTCCACCAGGGCGCGCTCGTCATGCTGGCCGTGAATCTCCACCAGCGCCGCGCCCAGCGCCTTGAGCGACTGCGCGCTGACCGGCTGGTCGTTGATGAAGGCGCGGGTGCGGCCGTCGGCGAACTGCACGCGGCGCAGGATCAGCTCGTCCTCGACCGGGATGTCCGCCATCAGCGCGATGGCGGGGTGCCCGGCCGGCAGCTCGAAGGAGGCGGTCACCTGCCCCTGCTCGGTGCCCTCGCGCACCAGCGCGGCGTCACCGCGTGCGCCGAGAGCGAGGGCGAACGCATCGAGCAGGATCGACTTGCCGGCCCCGGTCTCGCCGGTGAGCACGGACAGGCCGGAAGCGAAATCGATATCGAGGCGATCGATCAGGACGATATCGCGGATCGAGAGCCGGACCAGCATGGGTCGGAGCTATCCGAACTTGAAAGCGCGGCTGATCCAGGAGCCCTTGTTCTCGTTCGGCTCCAATCCCTTCGACTGCATCAGGGCATAGGCGTCCTTGTACCAGCGGCTGTCGGGGAAGTTGTGGCCGAGAACCGCGGCCGAGGTCTGCGCCTCCTCGACGATGCCGAGCGCCATATAGGCCTCGGTGAGCCGCAGCAGCGCTTCCTCGACGTGGCGGGTGGTCTGGTAGCGGGTCACCACGACCTTGAAGCGGTTGATCGCGCCGGTGTAATCGCGCCGGTCCAGGTAATAGCGCCCGAGATACATTTCCTTGCCGGCCAGCTGATCGCGCGCGATCTCGATCTTGCGCTTGGCCGCCACCGCGTATTCGGAGCCGGGATATTTGCGAACGACCTCGTCGAGCGCTTGCACCGCTTTCTCGGTGCGCTCCTGGTCGCGCGAAATCTCCGGCATCTGATCGAAGTAGGACGAGCCGATGAGGAATTGCGCATAGGCGGCATCCGGGCTTCCCGGATGCAAGGTCACGTAGCGCCGCGCGGAATTGATGCACTCGTCGTACTGGCCGGCCTCGTAATAGGCATAGGCCGACATGATCAGGGACTTGCGGGCCCATTCCGAATACGGGTGCTGGCGGTCGACCTCCTCGAATTTCTTCGCCGCGGCCTTCGCGTCCTTCTTGTTGTTGAGAAGGTAGAGGCCCTCGTTGTAGAGCTTGTCGGCCGGCTCGTCGGGAACCACCGTGTCCTTGTCGAACAGGCTGCAGGCGTTGAGCGAAGCCGCGACGAGCGCGAGCGCAGCGAGGCGCGCCAGCGCGTGCGCGCCGCGCCCGAGCCACGTCGTCCTGACCGAACGCCACTGCATGGATCGGATGAATCCCGTCCCGACGCGAGGTTCAACCGGTGTGCCTGAAAGCCCCGTCGCCTAGCCGATAAACCCCCGCCGGGGTTAGGAACTAGGCCGACATTCCGCCCGGAATGTGGCAGCCGGGGACGCCCCGGTAATTACGCCTTGGTCAGGACAGGTCCGGGCCGAACGCCGGCGCCAGGCGGGGGACCATCTCGGCATGGCCGCGAACCGGCCGCGGCGCCTCGCCGTCGACCCAGGTCCAGGCGCTCGCGTCCGACATCAGCGCGCAAAGCACCGCATGGTTGAGCTTGTGGCCGCCGCGCACCGTTTTATAGGTGGCGAGCAATGGCCCGCCGGCGAGCGCCAGATCGCCCACCGCATCCAGAACCTTGTGGCGGACGAACTCGTCCGGGAAGCGCGTGCCCTCCGGATTGAGGATGCGGTTGTCGCTGACCACGAGGGTGTTCTCGAGCGAGGCGCCGAGCGCATAGCCCGAATTCCACAGCGTGGTGACGTCGCGCATGAAGCCGAAGGTACGCGCGCGCGCAATCTCGCGGCGGAACGTGTCGGGTCTGACGTCGAGCGCGAGCGTCTGGCGCCCAATCAGCGCATGGTCGAACTCGACCTCGGCCTCGACGCGAAAGCCTCGCGGGTTCGGCCGGATCTCGCCGAAGGCGTCGCCCATGGCGACCCGCACCGGCTCGAGAACCCTGATGTAGCGCCGGGGCTGATCGAGCGTCTCGACCCCGACCTGATCGATCGCCGCGACGAAGGGGGCGGCGCTGCCGTCCATGATCGGCGCTTCCGGCCCGTCGATTTCCACCACCGCGTTGTCGACGCCGAGACCCGCCAGCGCCGCCAGGACATGCTCGGCGGTCGATACCAGCGGCCCCGAGGCATCACCCAGCACGGTGGCGAACTCGGTGGCGGTGACCGCGCTCATGTCGGCTGCGATCACGCAGTCCTGCCGGCCCTCGACGCACGTGCGGACGAACCGTAGGCCGGTACCGGCATCGGCGGGATGCAACGTCAGGGTGACCGGTAGCCCGGAATGAACGCCAACACCGAACAGCGCGGTGTGGTCGCAAAGCGTCGTCTGCCTGGCGACTTTCATACTCCCGTCCCACACACTCTCCAGCCGTGGCCTCTGAACCACACGGCGGATCACGCGGGCGACCTCGGTCGCATTCCTGCCATCGGTAAGGCTGTTACAAACCCGCGGGCAAGGATTGGGCCGCGCTGTCCCCCGACAAAAAACCCCTTTGACCGGGAAAGCTTAGCATGGCTGAAACGAAGTCCAACTCACGCTTTTTTACCAACTGTTACCATCAAGCGGCCGCAATGGAGCCCGCCGCCGGTCGTAAACGGAAATGCGCAGGTAAGATTTGCGTCGGCCGCGCGGGCGGCCAATGGCTGCGCGACGCCCGGCGCGAGCGCCCCGGATCGCTCTGGCCGGAACGATTATTTCCTTGTTATCAAAATGTTAGGTTGGCCGATCGCAAGCCGGCGGTAGCCCCGTGCGGGGTGGGTTCCGGCGGCTGCCGCCGGAACCGTCGCGACGTCCTCTCGTCTCCGGTCAGTTCGCCTGCCGGCGCAGGAAGGCCGGGATGTCGAGCTGGTCTTCTTCCCCGGAGTTTTGCACAGGGGCCTGCCGGCCGAGCGGGTCGAGCCCTTGATGGGTCGGGCGCTTGGCATATTCCGACACCGGCTCGGGGCCGCGGGGCGCCGCCAGCGGCGGCATCGTCGGACGGGGCGGCATCGGGGCGCGGTCGACCGGCCGATCGGCGGGCCGGGCGGCCGGAGCGGGGGCCGGGCGAACCGGCCGGACGTTCACCGGCATCTTCTCGGGCTCCTCTTCCTCTTCGCGGCGGCCGAGGCCGACAGCGGCAAGCCGTCGCAACAGGCCGACCTTGCGCTTCTCCGGCTGCTCGGGCTCCTCGCCGCGCTTGGCGCGCAGCTCGGCCTGCGCCGGGCGCGGCAACTCGTCGATCCGGGGCATGCGCGGCGGGGGCCGGTTGCCGGCGCGCTCCGGCGCCGGCGGGATGAAGGCGCGCGGTGCCGGCGGCGGCTCGGCCGGCGCGGTCGCCTGCTCCGGGAACAGCGAGGGCTTCGGCGGGATCGGCCGAATGATCACGTCCTCGATCATGGGCAGGACCGCGGCCGCGACCGCGGCCTTGGCGGCGTTCTCGATCGCTTCCGGCGTCTGGTGCGGCGGGGCTGCCGGAACGGTCGGGGTCGCGAGCGTCGCCGGGCGCGCCTCGTGGCGCTCGACGCGCTCCGCGGCGCCGCGCGGCAGCTGCTCCGCGCGCAACTGGTCGGCGCGCAGCTTCTGGGTGAGCTCGGCGATCCGCGCCTCCGGCGCGGTCACCGCCCGCTGCTGGACGCCGGCCTGGTCGATGCCGGTCGCCACCACCGAAACCCGGATGATGCCTTCGAGGCTCTCGTCGAAGGTCGCCCCGACGATGATGTTGGCATCCTGATCGACCTCCTCGCGGATGCGGGTCGCCGCCTCGTCGACCTCGTAGAGGGTCAGATCCTTGCCGCCGGTGATCGAGATGAGCAGGCCTTTCGCGCCTTTCATCGACGCATCGTCGATCAGCGGGTTGGAGATCGCGGCCTCGGCGGCGGACAGCGCCCGCTTCTCGCCGGAAGCCTCGCCGGTGCCCATCATCGCCTTGCCCATCTCGCGCATGACGGCGCGGACGTCGGCAAAGTCGAGATTGATCAGCCCCTCCTTCACCATCAGGTCGGTGATGCAGGCGACGCCGGAATAGAGCACCTGGTCGGCCATCGCGAAGGCGTCGGCGAAGGTCGTCTTCTCGTTCGCCACCCGGAACAGATTCTGGTTCGGGATGATGAGCAGCGTGTCGACGACCTTGTGCAGCTCGGTGATGCCGGCTTCGGCGACGCGCATCCGGCGCACGCCTTCGAAGTGGAACGGCTTGGTGACGACGCCGACGGTGAGGATGCCGGCCTCTTTCGCGCAGCGCGCCACGACCGGGGCGGCGCCGGTGCCGGTGCCGCCGCCCATGCCGGCGGTGACGAACACCATGTGGGCGCCCTGCAGATGATCGCGGATCTCGTCGATCACCTCCTCGGCCGCCGCCCGCCCGACCTCCGGCTGGGAGCCGGCGCCGAGTCCTTCGGTGACCTGCACGCCCATCTGGATGATGCGCTCGGCCTTCGACATGGTGAGCGCCTGGGCATCGGTATTGGCGACGACGAAGTCGACGCCCTGCAGCCCGCTCGCGATCATGTTGTTGACGGCGTTGCCGCCGGCACCGCCGGTCCCGAACACGGTGATCCGTGGCTTGAGCTCACGGATGTCGGGAATCTTCAGATTGATGCTCATGTGTGCCTCTTCGTGCGCGGAAGTCGCCGCCGGGTCGGGCCGGTCCGCCACCGGCCGATGGGAAGGTCGTATCGAGTCATCAGAAGCTCTCGCGAAGCCATCGTCCGACCCGTGCCATGTAGCCGCCGCCTGTCGCCACGTGCCGCGTTCGTCGCGGTTCGAAATGCTCGAGATGCGCGGTCTGCGGGTAGACCAGCAGGCCGGTCGCGACCGCGAATGCCGGTCCCTTCGCTTCCTCCGGCAGCCCGGAAATGCCGAGCGGCCGGCCGATCCGGACCGGGCGGCCGAGCACCTGCGCGGCGAGGCCGGACAGGCCGGTCAGCTGGCTCGCGCCGCCGGTAAGCACCACGCGCCCGCGCGGCTCGGCCGAGAACGGCGACGCCGCCAGCCGATCGCGCACCATCTCGAGGATCTCCTCGATGCGCGGCTTGATGATGCGGACCAGTTGAGCGCGCGAGACGAACTGCGGTACCTCCCGCTCGTCGTTGTCGACCGGCGGCACCGCGATCATGTCGCGCTCGTCGGCGCCGCCCGCCAGCACGCTGCCATAGAGCGTCTTGATGCGCTCGGCGTCGGCGACCCGGGCGTTGAGCCCGCGGGCAAGATCCATGGTCACGTGCCGGCCGCCGAGCGCGAAGCCGTCGGCGTGAATGAAGCGGCCGCCGGCGAAGACGGCGATGGTCGTCGTGCCCGCGCCCATGTCGATCAGGGCGGCCCCGAGCTCGGCTTCGTCGTCGGCGAGCGCCGACAGCCCCGCCGCGTAGGGGCTCGCCGCGAGCGCCTCGACGTTGAGGTGGCAGCGCTCGACCGCCAGCATGAGATTGCGCGCGGCCGAAACGTCGGCGGTGACGACGTGCATGTCGATGCCGAAGCGGCGCGCCAGCATGCCGCGCGGATCGCGGATGCCGGCCGCGTCGTCGACCACGTATCCGATCGGCAGCGAATGCAGGACGGCGCGTCCGTCGCGCACCGAGTGGCGGCTGCCGGCGGTAAGCACGCGGGCAATGTCGCGCTCGCCGACGGCCGAGCCCGGCAGCTCGATCGAGGCCGAGAAGCGGTCGCTCGAGGGCCGGCCGGCGGAGATCGCGACGACGACGGAATCGAGCTGCATCTTCGCCGCGCGCTCCGCGAGCTCCGCGCATTGCCGCAACGCCGCTTCCGCGGCGGCGAGATCGATCACCGCCCCGGCTTTCATGCCGCGCGCCACGGTATGGCCGAATCCCACGACCGCGACGGAATGGCTGCGACGGCGCAGCACGTCCTGCGGCGGACGCGGCTTGAGGCGCCCGATCATGCAGGCGATCTTGCTGGTCCCGATGTCGAGCGCGGCGACCAGCACCGAGCGCTTGGGCGGCAGCGGCTTCATCTTCGGGGTGAGGCCGGATTGGAGGGCGCTCATGCGTTGCCGCCCTTCTTTTTCGGCTTGTCCTTGAGCGCCTCGATGCGGGCGCGGGCGGCGGCGTCGGAGAGCCGCACGGTGACGAGCGCCGGCAGCCGCAGGTCGATCGCCGCGATGTCGCGGGTGATCAGGTTGTTGTCGCGGTCGAGGGCGACCAGCCGCTCGAGGGCGGCGGCCGTCTCTAATTCCGGCAGCAGGACGTCGATGCCGTTTTTGAGGCGTAGATTCCAGCGCCGCTCGCCGACCAGGACCGAGGCCTGCACGAAGTCGCGCAGCGCCGCATAACGATCGAGCAGCGCGAGGAAGTCCTTGGCTCGCGTCTCGGCGCCCTGGCCGACCACGAGCGGCAGCCGGATCAGGCGGGGCGCCACATAGGGCTCGAGCACGGTGCCGTCGTCGGCGATGACGGAGACGCGCCCGTCCTTTTGCCAGAGCGCGAACGGCTCGCGCTCCTTGATGCCGACCTGCAGCTCGCCGGGATAGAGCTTGAGCACGGTCGCATCGGCGATCCACGGATTGGTCTTGAGCCGTTCGCGGGTCCGATCGACGTCGAGGAAGACGAGCGACGTGGTCCCGGTGATGCCGGCGACCGCGAGCACCTCCTCCCGGCTGACATGACGATGGCCCGCGAGCGCGATCGACACGATGCGGAAGCCGGCCGCGTTGGCGATCCCGTCGCGCGCCTCCTTCACGGCGGCAACGATGGTGGAGAGGTGATCGCCCTCGACCACGCCGCCAGCGAGGCTCGCCAGCATGACCAGGGCAGTGCCGGCGATACCGATGCCGCGCGGCAGCCGGCCCTCGAGGCGCGACGACCAGCGGTCGAGCGCGAGCGCGATGCGAAAACGCGCTCTCGCCGCGCGCCGACCCGGCGCCGCGCGCGCGGCCGCACGATCGGCGCGCCGCGAGCCCGCGCTCCCGGTCAGCGGTTGAGCGAGGCGTCCTCGATCATCCATCGCACCAGCTCATCGAACGTGATCCCCGCATGCGCCGCGAGCTCGGGCACAAGCGACGTCTCGGTCATGCCGGGTTGCGTGTTGACTTCGAGACAGACAAGTCCCCCGGTCCCCTCGACGCGGTCGTCGTAGCGGAAATCCGCACGGCTCACGCCTCGGCAGCCCAGCGCGCGATGCGCCGCCAGTGCTAGTCTTCGGACCTGTTGGTAAACAAAGGGTGAAATTGGCGCCGGCAATAGATGCTTGGAGCCGCCCGGCGCGTATTTGGCCTCATAGTCGTAAAATCGTACCGCCGGCACGATCTCGATCACGCCGAGCGCGTCCTCGCCCATGACGGCACAGGTTAACTCCTTGCCGGCAATGAATTTTTCGACCATGACCCGCTCGCCATAGCGCCAGTCCGGACGGGTCAGCTCCTGCGGGGGATGGGCATGGTCGGCGGCCACGATGAAGACCCCCACGCTCGATCCCTCGGCGATCGGCTTGATGACGTAGGGCGGCGGCAGCAAATGGCGCTCGGCGGCGTCGAAGCGCGATGCCACCAGATCCTCCGCCACCGGCACCTCGGCGGCGCGGAACAGGGCCTTGGCGACGTCCTTCTGCATGGCGAGCGCCGAGGCCATCACCCCGGAATGGGTGTAGGGGATGGCGAGGATTTCGAGGATGCCCTGCAGGGTGCCGTCCTCACCCGGCCGCCCGTGCAGCACGTTGAACGCGGCGTCCGGCCGGACCGTGGTCAGCACCGAGGCAATGTCGCGGCCGACGTCGATGCGGGTGACGCGATAGCCCAGCCGCGCGAGCGCCTCGGCACAGGCCTTGCCGGAGCGCAACGAGATCTCGCGCTCCGCCGACCAGCCACCCATGAGAACGGCGACGTGCTTGCTCATGCGCCTTTCGTCCCGGCGGCATCGCTGATTCGCCTGCGCCCCCAATAGAATCGAGATTGGCCGTGGCGTCGAGAGTCCCCGGCCTATTTTGATCGCGGCCAGGCTTGGCCGGCGGCCCGGCCGTGGTTGGACGAAAACGGTCAGTGAACGAAGGCAGCGGCCCGCGTCGAGCGGGCCTCGGCGCACCGACGTCCCGCGTGTCGGATGCGCAGAAGCTTGTGTCGGCTCAGTCCCTGGCGACTACCGCCCAAGGCAACAGGAAATTCACGCCGAGCTTGAAGGTGTGCATTCTCATGCGCTCGCTGAAGCCGTAGACGTCGCCGGCAATCAGGAAACCGTGGGTGCGGGCGCCGAGATCGACGTAAAGGTACTCCGCCTTGACGCTCAAGCGCGGCGTGACCAGCGCCTCCCAGCCGCCGCCGGCGGCGTACCCGTATTGGGTGCGGCGGGTAAAATCGATGAACGGATTCGCTCCACCTCCGGCGAATGGAAAAGACAGGCTCGATTGGATCTCGCCGTAGGCGAATCCGCCGGTGGCGTAGAGCATCATCCACGGCGCAAAGGAATAGCCGATCCTTCCGCGCACGGTCCCGAACGACCGGAGCTCCGAGGTTACCGCGGTGTTGAACGTCGCGCTGGGAAAATTGAAGATCGCGTTCGGGAACAGGACGTTGCCCTTGACGTTGCCGGCCTGGAAATCGGTCTCGATCCCGAACACCGCCTCCGCCCATTGCACATTGCAGCCGATCTGGCTGCCGCCGAACCACCCGTTGCTCGTAAGATCGAAATCCGTGAAGCGGAAGACCGCGCCGCTCGCGGCGTTCTCGATTGCATCCGTGAAAGAATTTCGGCCCCAGCCGTAGCCTGCGTTCAGCCCCATGTAGCAGCCGGACCAGCCATAGAGCTGCACCGGGGGCGCTTTGACCCTCGCCGGCATGTCGGCGGCCGCTGCCGGACCCGCGAATGCGGCCGACGCGGCGAACGCCACGATCATCCATCTGCGCATCCCGTGCCCCAAACGTCCCGTTGCGCGCAGCGGAAACTATCACGCCGGCCGGTCGCGGTTGTGACTTGAAAGCCACAGCATGGGAATTATCGCTGCGTCGACCATCTTGGGCCGCCGGGCCGCCGGCCCCGTCGCCGCCGCTATTTCCCGATCCGCTTGATCTCCCATTCGAGCTCGACGCCGGATTTCTCCTTGACGCGTCGTCTCACCGTCTCGCCCAGGGTCTCGATGTCGGCGGCGCTGGCGCCGCCGAGATTGATCAGGAAATTGCAGTGCATCTCCGAGACCTGCGCGCCACCGACCTTGAGCCCGCGGCAGCCGGCGGCATCGATGAGCTGCCAGGCCTTGCGGCCGGGCGGGTTCTTGAAGGTCGAGCCGCCGGTGCGGCTCTTGATCGGCTGGGTCGCCTCGCGCGATTCGGTGATCTTTTCCATCTCGGCGGCGATCGCGCCGGGATCGCCGGGGACGCCCTGGAACAGGGCCGCGGTGAAGATGACGTCCTCGGGGGCGCCGCAATGGCGATAGCTGTAATGCATGTCGCCGTTGCCGAACACGCGCAGGCGGCCCTCCCGGTCGACGCCGCGCGCCTCGATGAGGGCGTCCTTGGTCTCGCGGCCATAGGCGCCGCCGTTCATGCGCAACGCCCCGCCGACGGCGCCGGGAATGCCGCGAAAGAACGCAAGCCCGGCGAGCCCCGCCTCCTGCGCGGCGCGGCTCACCTTCACGTCGGGCACCGCCGCGCCGGCGCGCACGCGGGCCCCGGCCTCGACCCTCACCTCGCCGAAGCCGCGGCCGAGCCGCACCACGACGCCCGGCACGCCGCCGTCGCGCACGATCAGGTTCGAGCCGAGCCCGATCACGGTCACGGGGATCTCGGCCGGCAGAGCGCCCAGGAAATACGCGAGGTCGGCCTCGTCCTCGGGCATGAACAGCACCTGCGCCGGGCCGCCGACCCGGAACCAGGTGAGCTCGGCGAGCGGCTGGTTCGGCATGAGCCGGCCGCGCAGCTTCGGGGCGCGCGCGTTTAACTCGGGGCTGATGTCGGAGAAGGCCATGGTCTATCGCAGCGATCGCAGCTGATGATCGCAATAACACGCCCGCTCGACGGTATGCGAGAACATGTGAAAATCTCAGCTTCGATCCTGCCAGCGCCTGGGACTGCGCCGTCCGTGCATGCATGCCAGAACTATGATCTCGTCGTCCTCTGAAACATAAACGAGACCATATGGAAACCGTCGTATCGGAGCTCGCCGCCAGTCACCGTGCACCTTCTGGTACTGAAAGGGATTGTGCTGAACGGCTGCCGATGCGACCTCGACTGCACGAAGGAAGTCGGCACCGAGTCCGCGACCTTGCGTCTCGTACCATGCCATCGCTTCGACAATGTCCGTCCGCGCCTGCGGTCGGAACACTAGCCCAGCCGTCGATTGATCTCAGAGATCTGTTCGTCGCTGAGCGGCGGCATCTCCTCGGGCGAAATACTGTCCCAAAGATCTTCCGCAAGCTGGATGCGCTCGGCGGGGGTGAGCTTCATGAGCTCCACCAGCAGTGCTCTGTTCATTTGCGCTCCGTTGGACCTGCTGCGACCGAAAGATAGGGAGAACACTGGGGCTTCTCAACAACGCAACATCGAGCGCCGGTGGCGTTCACGCGACCGCGCTGAGCGCGGCGAGTCCGCCGGGCAGCGCGTGTTTCCATCGTGTCCGGAAAGCTCATCGCGCTTCCCCGTCGAGAGAGTCGAGCCATGTCGCGAACACCGCCCGTCCGACCGCTGCCGTCGTCGCTCCATGGCCGCGGGCCTGCGCCCGCAACGCGCGGGGCTCGAGCCCGGCCTTGCGCAGCTCGATGGCGTGACCGATGAGCCAGCGCTCGAACCTCTGCGCATCGACCTCGAGATGGAATTGCAGCGCGAGCTGCGACGGCGTGCGGGAGAACGCCTGCACCGGACAATGCGTGGTCAGCGCGAGCCGCTCGCACTCCGCCGGCAATTCGCAATTGTCGCCGTGCCAGTGCAGCACCGGCGCGGTGTCGAGCGCGGCGAGCACGGATGCCGCGCCCGACGGCGTGAGGGTCACGGGCGCCCAGCCGATCTCCTTGGCCGGCCCCGGCGCGACCCGCCCGCCAAGGGCTGTCGCCATCAATTGGGCGCCCAGGCAAATGCCGAGCGTCGGGCGATCCGCGGTGAGCCGCGTCCTGATTGTCGCGATCTCGTCGAGGATGAAGGGATACGCCTCCGTTTCATAGACGCCGATCGGCCCGCCCAGGATTACGGCAAGCGCCGGCTCGATCAGCGCCGCCGCATCGATCGGGTCGACACCCGCCTGCAGGTAACGAATCTCATATCCGCGCTCGCGGATGAGCGGCGCCAACAAGCCGAGGTCCTCGAACGAGACGTGACCGACCACGAGGCACGTCTTGCTCATCACGCGACCGCGCCGAGCGCGGCGAGCTCGCCGGGCAGCGCATAGGCCCACTGCGTGATGTTGCCGGCGCCGAGACACACCACGATGTCGCCGGGCTCCGCCAGCCGCTTGACGATGCGGGCAAGGTCCTGCGCGCCGTCGAGGGGAATGGCCTGGCGATGACCGTGCGCGCGCAGGCCCTGCACCAGCGAGTCGCGGTCGGCGCCGGCGATCGGCGCCTCGCCGGCGGCATAGACATGGGCGACGATCACGGTGTCGGCGTCGTTGAAGCAGGTGGAGAACTGCTCGAACAACGTGGAGAGCCGCGTGTAGCGGTGCGGCTGCACCACGGCGATCACCCGGCCCTTGCTCGATTCGCGCGCGGCCCGCAGCACCGCTGCGATCTCGACCGGATGGTGGCCGTAATCGTCGATGATCGGCACGCCGTTCCACTCGCCGGTGCGGGTGAAGCGCCGGCGCACGCCGCCGAAGCTCTCCAGCGCCTTGCGGATCACGTCGTCGGGAACGCCGAGCTCGCGCGCGACCGCGATCGCCGCGGTGGCGTTGAGCGCATTGTGCCGCCCCGGCATCGGCAAGGCGAGCTCCCTGATCTCGTGCGTGGTCTCGCCGGCGCGGTCGCGGAACACGATCGAGAAGCGCGAGCGCCCGTCGGCATGGTCGAGATCGGCGAGCCGCACGTCGGCCTGCGGGTTCTCGCCATAGGTGACGAGGCGGCGGTCGGTGATCTGCCCGACCAGGAGCTGCACCACCGGATGGTCCGTGCACATCACCGCGAAGCCGTAGAACGGCACGTTCTCGACGAAGGCACGGAACGCCTCCTGCACCGCCTCGAAGGTCTGGAAATGATCGAGATGCTCGGGGTCCACGTTGGTGACGATGGCGACCTCGGCCGGCAGCTTCAGGAACGTGCCGTCGGATTCGTCGGCCTCGACCACCATCCAGTCGCCGGCGCCGAGCCGCGCATTGGTGCCGTAGGCGTTGATGATTCCGCCGTTGATCACGGTCGGATCGAAGCCGCCGGCGTCGACCAGGGCGGCGACCAGCGACGTGGTCGTGGTCTTGCCGTGAGTGCCGGCGATCGCGACGCAGCGCTTGAGCCGCATCAGCTCGGCGAGCATCTCGGCGCGGCGCACCACCGGCAGGCGCCGCGCGCGCGCGGCGACCAGCTCCGGATTGTCGCGCTTGATCGCGGTCGATACCACCACGACCTCGGCGTCGCCGAGCGCGGCGGCGGAATGGCCGACGGAAATTTTTGCGCCCTTGTCGCGCAGGCGCTTGACGTTGGCGCTGTCGGAGGCGTCGGAGCCCTGCACGCCGTAGCCGAGATTGATCAGCACCTCGGCGATGCCGCTCATGCCGATGCCGCCGATGCCGACGAAGTGGATCGGACCGATGTCGCGCGGCAGCTTCATGGCTGTTCCCCCCCGATTGTCCGGAGCACCAGGTCGGCGAGCCGCTCGGCGGCGTCGACGGCGCCTTGCGAGCGGGCAGCCGCGGCCATTGCTACGAGCTTTTGCGGCGCGCTGGCAAGCGCACCGATCTCGGCCGCGAGCCGCTCGGGCGTGAACTCGTCCTGGCGGAGCGCGAGCGCCCCGCCGGCCGCGGCGAGCACGCCGGCATTGGCCGCTTGATCCTGGTCGAGCGCATGGGGCAGCGGCACCAGGATGGCGGGCCGTCCGATCGCCGCGAGCTCGGCCACCGTCGAGGCGCCGGAGCGCGAGACGACGAGATGCGCGGCCGCGATCCGGGCGGGAAGATCGGAGAAGAACGGCGCGACCTCGGCCGCAACCCCGGCGCGCGCGTAGATCTCCTCGACCCGCGCGAGATCCTCCGGGCGCGCCTGCTGCACGACGGAAAGTCGCGCTCGCAGATCCCGTGCGAGCCGCTCGATCGCGGCAGGCACCACGTCGGCCATGATGCGCGCGCCCTGGCTGCCGCCGAAGGCGACGAGGCGCAGCGGTGCGCCGGGCTGCGGGGCGACGTAGGGCGTTGCCGCCGCAGAGATGACCGCCTGCCGCACCGGATTGCCGGTGCGCGTCGCCTTGCCGGCGAGCATCGGCTCGCGCTCGAGCGCGAAGCCGGTCGCGATGGCGCGGACCCGCGGCGCCAGCAGCCGGTTGGCGCGTCCCATGACCGCGTTCTGCTCGTGGATCAGCGTCGGAATCCGGCGCAGCGTCGCCGCCAGCACCGGCGGGACGGTCGGATAGCCGCCGAAGCCGATCACCGCCGACGGCTTGATGCGCGAGAGGAGGCGCAGGGCCTGCACGGTGCCGATGCCGAGCATGGCCGCCGTTTGCGCCAACGCGACCGGATTGCGGCCGCGCACGGTCGCGCTGGCGATCACGTGGACGTGCCGGGCGGGAAATTTCGCGCCGTAGCGCTCGGCGCGATCGTCGGTCGCGAGATCGACCACAATGCCGCGACGCCCGAGCGCCGCCGCCAATGCTTCCGCCGGAAACAGATGTCCGCCGGTTCCGCCCGCCGCCAGGAGCACGAGCGGCGCGCTCGAAGCTGCGATGGTGCTGCCCGCTGCCATTCCCAGACCTCCGGCGCGTTAGGCGCCCGGAATGTGGTAAATTTTCGTGAGGGGCGGTCGGTCGCGAGACCGCTCGATTCGCGTTTCCACCAGGATCGACCCATGTTCCAAAAGCCAACCATCGTCGACCTGCGCCGCGCGGCGCAAGAGCTCGGCATGAATCCGAGCGACGATTATCTGCTCGCCGTCGAGGAGATCGTCACGCCGCTGGCGGGGGCCTATGCCGCGCTCGACGGCGTGCCGGATGAGCTGCCGCCGGTGAAATATCCGCGCGGACCGGCTCACCGCCCGGGCCAGGAGGAAAATCGCCACGGCGCCTGGTACGTGAAGACGTCGATCAAGGGGCGTCCGGGCGGCAAGCTCGCCGGCCGCCGGGTCGCGCTCAAGGACAACGTCTGCCTCGCCGGCGTGCCGATGATGATCGGCGCCGGGATTCTCGAGGGCTATGTCCCCGATGTCGATGCCAGCATCGTCGAGCGCATTCTCGATGCCGGCGGCGAGATCGCCGGCAAGGCGGTCTGCGAGTATTACTGCGTTTCCGGCGGCAGCCACACCAGCGCGACCGGGCCGGTGCACAATCCGCGCAAGCCCGGCTATTCCGCCGGCGGATCGTCGTCCGGCAGCGCCGCCCTGGTCGCCGCCGGCGAGGTCGACATGGCGATCGGCGGCGACCAGGCGGGCTCGATCCGCATCCCGGCGAGCCACTGCGGCATCGTCGGATTGAAACCGACCTATGGCCTCGTGCCCTATACCGGCATCGCGCCGCTTGAGATCACGCTCGATACCTGCGGGCCGATGACCGCCGACGTCGGCGACAATGCCCTCCTCCTCGAGGTCATCGCCGGGCCGGACGGCATCGACTCGCGCCAGCGCGGCGCGCCGCCCGGCGGCTACACCGACGCGCTCGACGGCGGGGTCGCGGGCTTGCGCATCGGCGCGCTCGGGGAAGGCTTCGGCCATCCCAACTCGGAGCCCGACGTCGACGCCCATGCGCGCGCGGCCGCGCAGCGGCTCGCGAAGCTCGGCGCGATCGTCGAGGACGTGTCGGTGCCGATGCACGCGCTCGGCTTCCCGATCTGGGCGGCGATCCGCGGCGACGCCGCCTGCGTCACCTTGCTGGAGATGAACGGCGCCGGAATTGCGCACGAAGGCCTCTACGTCACGAGCCTGATGGCGGCGTCCATGGCGTGGCGCGGCCGCGCCGACGAATTTGCCGATACGATCAAGATCGCATCGATCTTCAGCAAGTACGCGCTCGATCGCTATGGCGGCCGCTATTACGGCAAGGCCCAGAACCTGCGCCGCCGGCTGCGCGCCGCCTACGACGCGGCGCTCGAGCGGCACGACCTCTTGTTGCTGCCGACGGTGCCGATGAAGGCCACGCCGATACCGGGTGCCGGCGCGACGCCGCAGGAGATCACCCGACGCAGCTGGGAGCCGACCCGCAACACGTGCCCGTTCAACGTCACCGGCCATCCCGCGATCAGCCTGCCCTGCGGGACGGAGGACGGCCGGCCGATCGGCTTGATGCTGGTCGGCCGCCACTACGACGAGAGCACGATCTACCGCGCGGCGGCGGCGTTCGAGCGCTCCGGCGATTGGACGACCTTCTGATCCGGGGCTCCGCCCGCGGCGCCGACATGGCCCGCATCATGCATGCGCAGCGAGGTCGGTGGCCTTTTTCCGCGGTCGATGTTAGCTTTTCGTCGGCCGGACCGAACTTGCGCTGCCTTTATTTCTCATCACTGATCATGACGTGAGGACCACCATGCTCGATCGCCGCCGCGCTCTGCAACTCGGTCTCGCCGGCTCGCTGTCGCTCGCCGCACCGCGGCGCCCGCGCGCGCAGGGCAAGCCGCCGGCAAAGGTGCGCTACAACGAGGTCGTGCGCTCGATCCTGTACGCTCCCGCCTACGCGGCCATTTCGAAGGGCTATTTCCAGGAGGCCGGCATTGAACTCACGATGTCGACCGCGTACGGCGGCGACAAGTCGATGGCCGCGCTCCTCGGCAACAGCGCCGACATCGCCCTGATGGGCCCGGAAGCGGCGATCTACGTCCTGGTCAGCGATTCCCCGGTCAAGCCGCGCATCTTCTGCGGTCTCACCTCGACCGACGGCTTCATGCTGGTCGGGCGCGAGAAGGTCGACAAGTTCGACTGGAGCATGCTCAAGGGCAAAGAGATCCTCGGCTTCCGGCCGGGCAGCACCCCGCTCCTGTTCCTGGAGGCGGCGATGCGCCAGAACGGGCTCGATCCGCAGACCGATGCCAAGCTCATGAACAATGTCGGCATCCCCGCACGCGTCGGCTCGTGGCTGGCGGGCCAGAACCAGTACGCGATCTTCATCGAGCCGGACGCCTCGCAGCTCGAGCTCGACGGCAAGGCGCATTTCCTGGCGTCGATCGGGCAGACCGTCGGGTTCGCCGACTACACGTCGTTCATGGCGACCGAAAAGTACATTCGCGAGAATCCCGAGATCGTGCAGCGCTTCACCGACGTCATCGCCAGGGCGATGAAGTGGACGGTCGCCGCGCCGACCGCGGAGCTCGTGCAGGCGCTCGAGCCGTTCTTTCCGGGCGTGAACCCGCAGGCGCTGACGGCGGCCGCGGAGCGGTACCGCAAGCTGAAGATCTGGAAGAGCACGCCGACCATCGAAGCGCCCGCGATCGAAAAATTTCAGGACATCCTGGTCCAGGGCCACGTGCTCGAGCAGGCCAAGCGCGTGAAGTTTCAGGACCTCGTGCTCAGCGAGTTCGCCGGCCGGGCGAAGTAGTCCGTGGCGCCATCCGGCCCCGTCGCGCCGAAGGTCGAGCTGCGCAACGTCGGTCTGTGCTATTTCGGCCTGGAGGGCGAGACCGAGGCGCTCAAGGACATTTCGCTCTCGGTCGCAGCGGGAGAGTTCGTCGCCGTCATCGGGCAGAGCGGCTGCGGCAAGAGCACGCTGCTGTCGCTGATCTCCGGCATCCTCAAGCCCACCGACGGCACGGTGCTCCTCGACGGCAGGCCGGTGGCGGGCCCGAGCCGCAAGGTCGGCTACATGCTGCAGCAGGACTACCTGTTCGAATGGCGGACGATCCTGGAGAACACGGTGCTGGGGGCCGAAATCCAGGGCGCCGACATGGCGATGGCGCGGGCGCGCGCGACGCAGCTTCTCACCCGCTACGGGCTCGGACGGTTCCTGCACTATCTGCCGCGCCAACTTTCGGGCGGCATGCGCCAGCGCGTCGCGCTCGCGCGCACGCTCTGCACCGAGCCCGACGTCGTGCTGCTCGACGAGCCGTTCTCGGCGCTCGATTCGCAGACCCGTCTCGCGCTCGCCGACGAGGTCGCCGAGATCCTGCGCCGCGAGATGAAGACCGCGATCCTCGTCACCCACGATATCGGCGAGGCGATCAGCATGGCCGAGCGGGTGCTCGTGCTGTCGCGCCGGCCCGGGCGCGTGCGATCGGATCATGCGATCCGGTTCACCACGCCCGACGGCAGGCGGCCGGCTCCGTTCGCCGCCCGCAACACGCCCGAGTTCAACGGCTACTTCAACGCACTCTGGCAGGAGCTCGAAGTCCATGTCGAAGGTTGACGCGGCCGCTGCCGCGATCCCGAGCCCGCAATACCGCCAATGGCTGCGGCGCGAGCGACGCGGCCGGATCACCGTGCGCGCGCTGCAGCTCGCGATCCTCCTCCTGTTCCTGGTCCTGTGGGAGGCGCTGCCGAAGGCGCAGATCGTCAACCCGCTGCTGACCAGCTATCCGTCGGCACTGTGGCCGACGTTCCTGCAATTGCTCAAGGCGACGCCGCAGCAGGCGAGCATCCTCGCCCACACCGGGGCCACCGTGCTGGCGACCGTGCTCGGCTTCACCGCCGCGATGGTGATCGGCACCGCGATCGCCGCCGCGCTCTGGTGGTGGAACGCGCTCTACCGGGTGCTCGACCCCTATCTCGTTGTGGCCAACGCCATGCCGAAGACCGCTTTCGTCCCGATCTTCTACATCTGGCTCGGCGCCACGCTTTCGATCTACGGGATGTCGCTCGCGATCTCCCTGTTCATCACGATCCTGATGATCTACAGCGGATTCCAGGGCGTCGATCCGAACAAGGTGAAGCTCGCCCAGACCTTCGGCGCCGGCAAGGGACAGATCCTCACCAAGGTGGTGCTGCCGGGGAGCGTGCCGACGCTGATCGCCGCCTTGAAGGTGAACGCGGGCCTCTCGCTCGTGGGCGTCGTGGTCGGCGAATTCCAGTCGGCGAGCCTCGGTCTCGGCTACCTCATCCAGTACGGCAGCCAGATCTTCAAGATGAACATCGTGATGACCGGAATCACCATTCTGGCGCTGGTCTCGTCGCTGATGTATCTCGCGATCGCGTGGCTCGAGGCCGCGGTGATGCGGCGGCGGTAGAGCATTTTCAGGAAAGAGCCTGCCCCGGACTTGATCCGGGGTGGGAACCGGTTTTCCGTCCGAAAATGCGACAACGCAAAAAGACTGGAGCGCATTCAGTTTCCATCGAACTGAATGCGCTCTGGGGCACTCCTCACGCCGGACTGCCGGCGGGCGCGAATTCGCGGTCGCTCGCGAGCAACGCGGCGCGCGGCCGTCCGCGCGTCAAGGCGAGCAGCATGCCCATCCCGTAGGCGAGCGAGATCATCGACGAGCCGCCATAGGAGATGAACGGCAGGGTCATGCCCTTGGCCGGCATCAGGTGCAGGTTGACCGCCATGTTGATGGCCGATTGCAGCCCGAACAGAACCGCGAGGCCTGCGGTCGCGAAGCGCGCGAACGGGTCCTCGGTGCGCATGGCATGGCGCAGCGCGCGCAGCACGATGAACGCGAACACCGCCGCCAGCACCAGGCACAGCACGATGCCGAATTCCTCGGCCGCGACCGCGAACACGAAATCGGTATGGCTTTCGGGCAGGATACGCTTGACGGTGCCCTCGCCCGGGCCGCGACCGAACCAGCCGCCGCGCTGGAAGGATTCGAGCGCCTGGTCGATATTGAAGGTGTCGCCGGAGGAAGGATCGCGGAAGCGCTCGATCCGCCGCGCCACGTGCGGGACGAGCATGTAGGCGGTGACGAGCCCGACCGCGGCGGCGCCGCCGAGCCCGGCGACCCAGACGAGCCGCATGCCGGCGACGAAGAACAGCGCGCTCCAGACCAGCGCGATCAGCATGGTCTGGCCGAAATCGGGCTGCAGCACGAGCCCGCTGACGGCTAGCAGCAGCAGGGCGAGCGCGATCGTGTTGGTCGGCATCTCCGGCCGTCGCGCCGATTCGCCGAACAGCCAGGCCACCAGGATCACGAAGGCGGGCTTGAGAAATTCAGAGGGCTGCACATTGATCCCGAGGAGGACGATCCAGCGCCGGGCACCCTTGACCTCGGCGCCGAAATGCAGCGTGGCGGCGATGAGCAAGAGGCTGAGCACGAAGACGATGAGGGCGAGCCGGCGGACGTGGCGCGGCGGCAGGAACGAGGTCGCCAGCAGGACCGCGAGCGTCGGCAGCAGATAGAGCACGTGCCGGCCGACGAAGTAGAACGGGTCGAGCCCGAGCCGGGAGGCGACCGGCGGGCTCGCCGCCAGCGACAGGATGAGGCCGCCGAGCATGAGCGCGAGCAGCGCCCCCAAGGTGAGCCGGTCGACCGTCCACCACCAGGCGGCAAAGGCGGTGCGCTCGAGACGCGAGACCATGGGAACTCCCCCGGGATGCATGCCGCGGTCGAACAGCGAATGGCGAATAGCGAGTAGCGAATAGCCGGCGCACTGACCGCTGGCTGGTCCGCCATTCGCTATTCGCAATTCGCTATTCGCCCTCCCACTCGTGCCTGTCGTTGGTTGACGGACGATTAACGGGGTCCGGCAGCGCCGGGCAGCGCCCGCACCAGCGCGCGGAACGCATCGCCGCGCACCTCGAAATTGCGGTACCGATCGAAGGACGCGCACGCCGGCGACAGCAGCACCACCGGCTCGGCGACCGCTGCGGCCGCGGCGTCGGCGGCGGCGAGCTCGACCGCGCGGTCGAGCGTGCCGGCGACGACATGCGGCACATGGCCCGCGAGCTCCTGGGCGAAGCCGGCCGCCGCTTCGCCGATCAGATAGGCCTTGCGGATGCGCGGGAAGAATCCGGCAAGCGAGGCGATGCCGCCGGTCTTCGGCTTGCCGCCGGCGATCCAGTATATGTCGGAGAAGCAGGCGAGCGCCTGCGCGGCGGAATCGGCATTGGTCGCCTTGGAATCGTTGACGAACAGCACGCGCCGCAAGCGTGCGACCTCTTCCATGCGGTGCGCGAGCCCGGGAAACGAGCGAAGCCCAGCCTGGATCGCCGCCGCCGACAGGCCGAGCGCGAGCGCCGCGCCGGTCGCGCAGGCGGCGTTCTGCGCATTGTGCACGCCGCGCAGCGAGCCGATGCCGGCGATCTCCGCGACGGCGCGGGCGCGGCCGCCCGTGGCTTGAACGATCTGCCCGGCCTCGACGTAAATCCCGTCCGCGAGCGGCCCGCGCACGGAGATGCGGACGAGGCGCTTGCCCGCGCGCTCGATGCGATCGGCCGCCGCCGCGCTCCAGGGGTCGTCGACGCCCACGATGGCGGTTCCCTCCGCCTGCACGCCCGCGACCAGCCGTTCCTTCACCGCGGCGTAATGGGCGAGCGTGCCATGGCGGTCGAGATGGTCCTCGGTCACGTTGATGAGAACGCCGACCGAAGCGTCCAAGCCGGGCGCGAGATCGATCTGGTAGGACGAGACCTCGATCACGTGCACCCGCTCCGCGCGCGGCGGCTCGAGCGAGAGAATGGCGGTGCCGATATTGCCGCCGATCTCGGCGTCGCGGCCGGCCGAGCGCACGAGATGCGCGGTGAGCGCCGTGGTCGTGGACTTGCCGTTGGTGCCGGTGACGGCGACGAACGGTGCGGCGGGCGAGAGCCGGCGCCGCTCGCGGCAGAACAGCTCGATGTCGCCGATCACCTCGACCGCCGCGGCCCGCGCCAGCTCGGCCGACCAGTGCGGCGCCGGATGCGTGAGCGGCACGCCGGGAGCGAGCACCAGCGCGGAAATCCTCGACCAATCGACGTCGCGAAGATCGGCGGTCGGGATGCCCGCGCCGGTCGCCTTGGCGACGGTATCGGGGTCGTCGTCGAAGCCGACGACATCGGCGCCGCCCGCGAGCAGCGCGCTCGCGCAGGCGAGCCCCGAGCCGCCGAGACCGAAGATGGCGACTTTCCTGCCGGCGAACGCGGTGACGGGGATCATCACCTCAACTTCAGCGTGGACAGGCCCGCGAGCGCGAGCACGACCGAGATGATCCAGAACCGGATCACGATCTGCGGCTCGGTCCAGCCCATCTGCTCGAAGTGATGATGCAGCGGCGCCATCTTGAACACCCGCTTGCCGGTGAGCTTGAACGAGATCACCTGCACGATCACCGACACCGCTTCGAGCACGAACAATCCGCCGACGATGCCGAGCACGATCTCGTGCTTGGTCGCGACCGCGATCGCGCCCAGCATGCCGCCGAGCGCGAGCGAGCCGGTGTCGCCCATGAAGATCGACGCCGGCGGCGCATTGAACCAGAGAAAGCCGATGCCGGCGCCGATCACCGCGCTGCACAGCACCGCGAGCTCCCCGGTGCCAGGCACGAAGTGAAGCTGCAAGTAGTCCGAAAACACGGCGTTGCCGACGACCCAGGAAAACACGCCGAAGCAGCCGGCGGCGATCATGACCGGAACGATGGCGAGGCCGTCGAGGCCGTCGGTGAGGTTGACCGCGTTGCCGGCGCCGACGATCACGAAGCTGCCGAACACGATGAAGAACCAGCCGAGCGGCAGGATAAGCTCCTTGAAGAAGGGAAAGGTCAGCGAGCTCGCGAACGGCTGGCGCCCGAGCGACATGAAGAAGTAGCAGGCGCCGGCCGCGATCACGACCTCGATCAGCATGCGGATCTTGCCGGAAAAGCCGGCATGGGTCTGCTTGGTCACTTTCAGGTAATCGTCGTAGAAGCCGATCATGCCGAAGGTCAGCGTGACGCCGAGCACGATCCAGACGTAGCGATTGGCCAGATTGGACCACAGCAGGGTCGACACCGCGATCCCGAACAGGATCATCAGCCCGCCCATGGTGGGCGTGCCCTTCTTGGTGACGAGGTGCGACTGCGGCCCGTCGCTGCGGATCGGCTGGCCCTTGCCCTGCCTGAGCCGCAGGTGGTCGATGATCCAGGGCCCGAACATGAACACGAAGACCAGCGCGGTCATCGTCGCCCCGCCGGCGCGGAAGGTGATGTAGCGCAGGACGTTGAGCGGCCCGATCGTGTCCGAGAATGCGGAGAGCCAATAGAGCATCGGTCAGCCGGTGATGGTCGAAACCTGATCGGGTGCCGCCGGCGGCCGGCGGCGATAGCGGCTTTGCAGCGCCTGAACGATCGGCGCCATCCGGGAACCGAGCGATCCCTTGACCATGACGGCGTCCCCCGGCTGGACGGCGGCAAGCACCTGCGGTTCGAGCGCCGCCGCGGTGTCGGCATAGCCCCCCCGGCGGCTCGAGGGAAGGGCCTCCCACAAGGCGCGCATCAGCGCTCCGCAGCAGAACACCAGATCGACGTCGTGGGCGAGCACGGCCTCAGCCAGGGCGCGGTGCAGATCGGCACCGCGCGGCCCGAGCTCGAGCATGTCGCCGAGCACCGCGATGCGCCGGCCGCGCGCGTCCATGTCGGTCTGCCCGAGCACCGCGAGCGCGGCCCGCATCGAGGCGGGGTTGGCGTTGTAGCTTTCGTCGATCAGCAGGATCGTGCCGGCGGGATCGTCCAGCGTGATGCGCGCGCCGCGCCCGCTCGCCGGCCGCAGGTCGGCGAGCGCCAGCGCCGCGAGCGCAAGGTCGGCGCCCACGAGCTTGACCGCCGCCAGCACCGCGAGCGAGTTGAGCACCAGGTGCCGGCCCGGCACGCCGAGCTTGTAGGTGACGTCGGTGCCGAGAATGCGGGCCCGTATCGTCGAGCCGTCCGGCTGCAGCGAGCATTTGATGAGCCGCGCCTGGGCGCGCGCGTGCTCGCCGAAGGAGACGACGCGCGCGGCGCCGGCCCGGATGGCGCTGCGCTCGAGCCTGTTGAACTGCGGGTTGTCGCGATTGATCACCGCCGCGCCGCCGCGCTCGAGGCCGAGAAAAATCTCGGCCTTGGCGTCGGCGATGGCTTCGACCGTGCCGAAGAATTCGAGATGCACGGGCTCGACCGCGGTGATGATCGCCACCTGCGGCCGCACCAGTGAGGCGAGCGGCGCAATCTCGCCGGCGTGGTTCATGCCGATCTCGAACACGGCGTAGCGGGCGGCGGCGGGACAGCGCGCGAGCGAGAGCGGCACCCCCCAATGATTGTTGTAGGAAGCGACCGAGGCATGTGTCTCGCCGTCCTTCGCCAGCGCCAGTCGCAGCGCCTCCTTGGTGCCGGTCTTGCCGACCGAGCCGGTGACGGCGACGATTTTCGCCTGCGCGCGCTCGCGCGCCGCCCGCGCCAGATCGCGCAAGCCTCCGAGCACGTCGGGAACGACGAGCAGCGGCGCATCGGCGGCGAAGCGCTGGCGTCGGTCGGCGGCGACGACCGCCAAGCCGGCGCGCGCCGCGAGCGCGGCTGCAACGAAGTCGTGACCGTCGAGACGGTCGCCGGTGATGGCGAAGAACGCCTCGCCGGGCGCGATGGTGCGGCTGTCGATCGAGAGGCCGGGGACCGCATCGGGCAAAGCGCCCGCGCGCGCGGCCCCCATCGCGGCCGCCATTGCGTCGACGGACCAGAGCGGCGCGCGTGTCATAGCGCTGCTCCAAGCATCAGATTGTAGCTACGATATGGTTGACGAGACGGTGTTTCCGAATTACAAGCGCGGCGGTGGAACCGACCCGGCCTTACGATTGGGATGAAGCGAAACGGATCGCCAATATTCATCACCATAAGGTCGATTTTCTCGCGGCCAACGAATTCGATTGGGATAGTGCGCTGGTTTATATCGACGATCGCGAGGACTATGGTGAGCTGCGCGAAGTCGCGATTGGGTACATTGGCGTACGCCTCCATGTTCTCGTCTTCACGCGCCGCGACCAACGGATCCGGATCATCAGCCTGTGGAAAGCTCGAAAGAGCGACGTGAGAAGATATGCCGAAGCAATCGGATAAGGTTTGGCGCGAGGCACGGCGCAAAGCCTTGCGCCAACTTGCAACGATGACGGACGAGGAAGACGCCGAAATCGCGGCGGGGATGGCGCGCGATCCGGATGCGTTTGAAATCACGGATGACATGTGGGCGCGCGCGCGCCCGGCCGTCGACATGGCACCGGAGATCGTCGCCGAGTACCGTCGCCGCCGCGGACCGCAGAAAGCGCCGACCAAGCAACTCGTCTCGATCCGACTGGATCGCGATGTGGTGGCACATTTCCGCAAGCGCGGCGCCGGATGGCAGCGGCGCATCAATGAGGAATTGCGCAAAGCGGCAAGGCTCAAGCCGAAAAAGCGTGCGCGAGCCATCAGCGGGCCCTCCCGGCGAGCGCGGCGGCGACCGCCTCATGGTCGCTGAACGGGAGCACCTGTTTGCCGATGATTTGGCCGGTTTCATGACCCTTGCCGGCGATCAGCAGCACGTCCCCGCGCCGCAGCTCGGCAACCGTGCGGCGGATCGCCTCGCCGCGGTCGCCGACCTCGATCGCGCCGGGCGCATGCTCCAGGATCGCGGCGCGGATCGCGGCCGGATTTTCACTGCGCGGGTTGTCGTCGGTGACGATCACCCGATCGGCCAACTGCACGGCGATCGCCCCCATCATCGGTCGCTTGCCGGCGTCGCGATCGCCGCCGCAGCCGAACACCACGGTCAGGCGGTTCGATGCATAAGGGCGCAGCGCCTCGAGCGCCTTGGCCAGCGCATCGGGCTTGTGGGCATAGTCGACGAAGATCGGCGCGCCATCGTTCTCGCCGACGAGCTCGAGCCGGCCCTTGGCGCCCTTGAGCTCCGCGAGCGCGGAGAACGCGGCCCGAGGCTTGCTGCCGGTCGCGATGGCAAGGCCGGCGGCGAGCAGCGCGTTCTCGACCTGGAATGCGCCGGGCAGCGGCAGGCGGACGGTGTAGTCGGCGCCGGCATGGCGGAGCTCGAGCACCTGCGTGAAGCCGTCGATGGCGATGGCGCGCAGCGTGATGCCCTCGCCCCGGCGACCGACGGTCGAGAGCCGCAGCCGGCGCCGCTTCGCGGCCGCGATCACGGCCGCGGCCTCCTCGTGATCGGCCGCGATCACGGCAGCGCCGCCGGGCTCGATCAGCTCCGCGAACAGCCTGAGCTTGGCCGCGAGATAGGCCTCGAGCGTCGGGTGATAATCGAGATGATCGCGGCTGAGATTGGTGAAGCCGCCGGCCTCGACGCGCAGCCCGTCGAGCCGATGCTGGTCGAGCCCGTGCGACGAGGCCTCGATCGCGAGATGCGTCACGCCTTCGGCGGCGAGCTCGTCGAGCGTGCGATGCAAAGCAACGGGATCCGGCGTGGTGAGCGAGCCGTAGATCTCGCGCCCCGGAGCGACGAGCCCGACGGTGCCGATGCTCGCCGCTGGCTTTCCGAGCGCGGCCCAGATCTGACGCGTGAACGCGGCGACCGAGGTCTTGCCGCTGGTGCCGGTGACCGCCGCGATCACCGGCGGCTGGCGCGCAAACAATTTCGCCGCCGCGAGCGCGAGCGCGCGGCGCGCGTTGCCGACCCGGACGAAGGCCACGCCGTCCGGCAGCGGCTGCGGCGCCGCGCGCTCGGCCATCACCGCGGCGGCGCCCGACTTGAGCGCCTGACCGACGAAACGCAGGCCATCGTCCTTCGCCCCCGCGACCGCCACGAACAGATCGCCCGGCTCGATGGTGCGGCTGTCGGCGCTGATGCCGCGTATCTCGAGCGCGGCGAAGCGCGCATCGCAGACGGCGTCGTCGGTGAGGAGCTCGGCAAGCTTCATGGTCTTGGGATCGCGCGCTCTTTGCTCACGCCCTCTGGTTTATCCGGTGCTCCTCATTGGGCCAAGATGGGCGGGCCGCCTCGCCATGGGACAATGATATTATGAGTCCCGGGAAACGATGGAGCGATGCATGCTCGCCTATTTGTTCTGGCACCGATCCTACCCGCACGTCGACAAAGCGACCTATGAAAAGTCGCTCATCGCGTTCCACGATACGCTGTCGCGCTTGGCGCCACCCGGATTGATCGCCGCGGGATCGTTCGCGATCGCGGCGGTGCCGTGGCTCGGCCAGCGTTCCGGATACGAGGACTGGTGCCTGATCGAAGGCTCGTGGGCGCTCGACCCGCTCAACGCGTGGGCCGTCACCGGACCGCCGCAATCGCCGCACGACAGCGTCGCGGCCCTGATGGAGGAAGGCCACGGCGGGCTCTACCGCCTGGCCTGGGGCGAGCCCGCCTTGCCGTCCGATTCGACGATCACGTGGCTCACCCGGCCGCGCGGCATTCAATGGCATCCGGCGCTCGAGCCGATCCGAGGCGCCGTTCCGAATGCACAGGCGTGGCGTCGACAAATGGTGCTCGGCCCATCGCCGGAATTCGCGATCGTCACCCCGGGCGAGCAAGCGGTACCGATCCCCGACGGCTGGCAGGCGCGCGTCGTCAAGCGCGCGCGACTCGGTACGACGCAGCCGCGACGCGGTTGAACGAA
>WNFG01000577.1_pt1 | contig 43207 bp, 46 predicted proteins | sample 5400431 | NCBI WGS metagenome assembly WNFG01 (sample SAMN13153346, study PRJNA577476) | soil metagenome | isolation source: 120 cm saprolite under Douglas fir tree site 2 hole 3 replicate 2 | place: USA:California | collected 2015-04-18
CACCCCGCTCCGCGACGTGCACGTCAAGGCGGGCGCCAAGATGGTCCCCTTCGGGGGCTGGGACATGCCGGTGCAGTACACCGGGATCATCGACGAGCACCGGACGGTCCGCGGCGCGGTCGGGCTCTTCGACATCAGCCACATGGGCGAGTTCGAGGTGCGCGGCGCCGACGCCTTGGCATCGGTCCAGCGACTCTGCACCAACGACGCCTCCACGCTCGCGATCGGCCAGGTCCAGTACGCGGCCCTCTGCTACCCGGAGGGCGGCATCGTAGACGACCTGACCGTCTACCGGCTCGCCCCCGATCACTTCATGCTGGTGGTCAACGCCTCCAACATCGACAAGGACTGGGCGTGGGTCACGTCGCATAGCGAGGGGCGCGCCCAGTGGACGAACGTGAGCGACGAGACCGCGCTCCTCGCAGTGCAGGGCCCGAAGGCGGAAGGGCTGATGGGCCGGCTCGCCGACCGCGACGTGACCGGGATCGACTACTATCACTTCGCCCGCGGCAAGGTGGCCGGGGTCGAGGGTCTCATCTCCCGCACCGGCTACACCGGCGAGGACGGCTTCGAGCTGTACGTGGCGGCCGGCCAGGCCGAGCGGCTCTGGTCCGCGCTCCTCGAGGCGGGGCGCGGTGACGGGATCAAGCCGATCGGGCTCGGGGCGCGCGACACGCTGCGGCTCGAGATGAAGTACGCGCTCTACGGCAACGACATCGACCAGACCACCAACCCACTCGAGGCCGGCCTCGGCTGGGTGGTGAAGCCGGCCAAGGGCGAGTTCATCGGGCGCGCCGCCATCGAGGCGCTGCGCGCGAGGGGCATCGGCCGCAAGCTGGTGGGCTTCGAGATGGCCGAGCGCGCGGTGCCGCGGCACGGCTACCGCCTGCTGGCGGGTGGCGCGCCGGTCGGAGTGGTCACCTCCGGCTCGTTCGGCCCGTCGGTCGAGCGCTCGATCGGCATGGGCTACGTGGCGTCGGCCCAGGCCGCGGTCGGCACCGAGCTCTCGGTGGAGATCCGCGGGGCGCTGCACGCGGCGCGGGCGGTGAAGACCCCGTTCCATCCCTCGCATACCAAGAAGGCCTAGGGAGAGGAGTCGATGGCGAACGTTCCGGCGGAGCTCAGGTACACGCGCGAGCACGAGTGGGCCAAGGTGGAGGGCGACCGGGCCCGCATCGGCATCACCGCCTTCGCCCAGGAGCAGCTCGGCGACGTGGTCTTCGTGGAGCTGCCGAAGGTCGGCGCGAAGGTCGTCGCCATGAAGACCTTCGGGGTGGTGGAGTCGGTGAAGGCGGTCTCGGACCTGTTCGCCCCGGTCACCGGGGAGGTCGTCGAGGTCAACGCCGAGCTGCCCAAGAAGCCGGAGGTGGTGAACACGGATCCCTACGGGCAGGGCTGGATGCTCGTGATCCGGATGAGCAATCCGAAGGAAGTGGACGGTCTCATGAGCGCGGCCGACTACGAGAAGCTCACCGCGGGCGCCGGCCACTAGCGGAGAAGGGGACGGCATGCGCTACATCTCGAACACGCCCGCCCAGCAGAAGGAGATGCTCGCGCTCATCGGAGCCTCCTCGATCGAGGACCTGCTGGTCCGCATCCCGGCCAAGGCGCGCCTCTCGCGTCCGCTCAACCTGCCCGTCGCGATGGCCGAGACCGACCTCGTGCGCCACCTGCAGCGGCTGGCCGGACGCAACGCGGGCGCCGACGACTACGCGTGCTTCCTCGGCGCCGGCTCCTACGATCACGCGATCCCGAGCCCCATCAACCACCTGATCTCCCGCGGCGAGTTCTTCACCGCCTACACCCCGTACCAGCCGGAGGCGAGCCAGGGCACGCTCCGCTCGATCTTCGAGTACCAGACCATGATGGCGGAGCTGACCGGGATGGACGTGGCCAACGCCTCCATCTACGACGGGGCCTCCTCGCTGGCCGAAGCCGCGCTGATGGCCCACTCGGTGACCGGGCGGGACACCCTCGTGATCTCGCGCGGGGTCAACCCGCTCTACCGGCAGGTGGTCGAGACCTACGGCGAGGGGCCCGGGCTCAAGATCAAGTCGGCCCCGCTCGGCGACGGGGCCACCGACCTGGACGCGCTGCGGAAGACGGTGTCCAAGCACACCGCCGCGGTGGTGATCCAGTACCCCAACTTCTTCGGCTGCCTCGAGGACGTCCGGGCCGCCGCGGACTGCGCGCACGAGGCGGGCGCGCTGCTGGTGGTGGTGGCCGACCCGATCAATCTCGGGCTGCTCACCCCCCCCGGCGCCTGCGGCGCCGACATCGTGGTGGGCGAGGGGCAAGGCCTCGGCGTGCCGATGAGCTTCGGCGGCCCCAACCTGGGCGTGTTCGCGGCCAAGCAGGAGCTGGTGCGCCGGATGCCGGGCCGCCTGGTGGGCGCCACCGTGGACGTCGACGGGCAGCGCGGCTTCGTGCTCACGCTGCAGACGCGCGAGCAGCACATCCGGCGCGAGAAGGCCACGTCCAACATCTGCACCAACGTGGCGCTCTGCGCGCTGATGGCCACCATCTACGTCGCGATCCTGGGCAAGCGCGGGCTCCGGAAGGTCGGCGAGCTGTCGACCGCGAAGGCCCACTACGCGGCCCGCGAGCTGGCCAAGGTCCCGGGAGTGCGCCTCCGCTTCGGCGCGCCGTTCTTCAAGGAGTTCGCGCTCCAGCTGCCGAAGGCGCCCGAGCGGGTGATCAAGCGGCTCATGAAGGACCGGCTGTTGGCCGGCGTGCCGCTCAAGGGGTTCGACCGCGCCTACAAGGACTGCCTGCTGGTGGCGGTGACCGAGAAGCGCACCAAGGACGAGATCGACGCCTACGCGGCCGCGCTGGCCGCGGCGGTCGCCTGAGGCCGCTCATGCACGCCGCCAGGCCCGCCTACGACAAGCTGGTCTTCGAGCTGTCCTCACCCGGTCGCTTCGCCTACTCGCTGCCGGAGAGCGACGTGCCGGACAGCGATCCGACTACGCTGCTGCCGAAGGAGCACCTGCGCGCGAGCCCGGCCGAGCTGCCCGAGGTCTCGGAAGTGGACGTGATCCGCCACTACTCGCGCCTCTCCCAGATGAACTACGGGGTCGACACCCACTTCTACCCGCTCGGCTCGTGCACCATGAAGTACAACCCCAAGATCAACGAGGACATGGCCCGGCTCCAGGGCTTCGCGCGGCTGCACCCGCTCGCCCCGGAAGCGGCGAGCCAGGGCGCGTTCCAGCTCATGCACGAGCTCGCGCGGGACCTGGCCGAGATCTCCGGGATGGACGAGGTGTCGCTCCAGCCCGCGGCGGGCGCCCAGGGCGAGCTGGCCGGGGTGCTGATGATCCGGGCCTACCACCTCGCCCGCGGCGAGCGCCGCCACAAGGTGCTGATCCCCGACTCGGCCCACGGGACGAACCCGGCCTCCACCGCGCTCGCCGGCTTCTCGGTGGTCGAGCTCAAGTCCGAGGCGAACGGCGACGTGGACCTGGTCGATCTCGAGCGACACCTGGACGAGGACGTGGCCGCGTTCATGATCACCCAGCCCAACACCCTCGGGCTCTTCGAGTCGCGCATCCACCAGATCACCGAGATGTGCCACGCCAAGGGCGTGCAGGTGTACATGGACGGCGCCAACTTCAACGCCATCCTCGGCATCACCCGGCCCGGCGACCTGGGCTTCGACGTCTGCCACTTCAACCTGCACAAGACGTTCACCACCCCGCACGGGGGCGGGGGCCCGGGCTCGGGGCCGGTCGGCATCAAGGCCCACCTGGCCCCGTTCCTGCCGACGCCGGTGGTGGTGAAGCGCGACGACACCTACGGGCTCGACTGGAGCCGGCCGCAGTCCATCGGCAAGCTCCAGGCCTTCTGGGGCAACTTCGGCATGCTGGTGCGGGCCTACACCTACATCCGCACCATGGGCCCGGACGGGCTCCGCTCGGTCGCCGAGAACGCGGTCCTCAACGCCAACTACATCCTGAAGCGGCTCGAGGGCGACTACGACCGCTCCGCGCCGGGGCCGTGCATGCACGAGTGCGTGCTCTCGGCGCGGCGCCAGAAGAAGCTCGGGGTGACCGCGATGGACATTGCCAAGCGGCTGCTCGATCTGGGCTTCTACGCTCCGTCGACGTACTTTCCCCTGATCGTCGAGGAAGCGCTGATGATCGAGCCGACCGAGACCGAGTCCAAGGAGACGCTCGACCAGTTCTGCGACGCGATGATCCAGATCGCCCGGGAAGCCGAGACCGACGCCACCGTCATCCACCAGGCGCCGCTGACGACGCCGGTGCGCCGGCTCGACCAGACGCTGGCCGCTCGCCAGCCCGTCCTGAGGTGGCGCCAGTCGCCGTAACCCTCTCCCCGCTGGGGAGAGGGCAGGGTGAGGGGCTCGAGGGTGAGGGGTCGTGACGACCCCCTTTCGCCTCCTGGTCACCGAGCCGCTCGACGGCGCGCTCAACATGGCCCTCGACGAGACGCTGCTCGAGGGCCGGCTCGCGGAGACGGCGCCGCCCACCCTCCGGTTCTTCGCCTGGGAGCCCGCGACGATCTCGCTCGGCTACGGGCAGCCGCTCGACCAGCGCATCGACGTCGCGGCGGCCGCCGCGCTCGGCATCGGCCTGGTGCGCCGGCCCACCGGAGGCAGCGCGATCCTCCACGAGGGGCCGGATCTCGAGCTGACCTACAGCGTGGCCGCGCGCGCGGGGGACTTCGACGGCGCGGACGATCTGCTCGAGACGTACCGGTGGATCGGCGCCGCGCTCGCGGCGGGCCTGCGGCGCCTCGCCGCGCCGGTCGAGATGGTGCCGGTGCAGCCCTCCGATCCCGCCGCGATGCCGACGTTCTGCTTCGCGCGCACCGGCTCCTACGAGCTCGAGGTGGGCGGGCTCAAGGTGGTGGGCAGCGCGCAGCGGCGGCAGGGGGCGGGGTTCCTCCAGCACGGCTCGGTGATGCTCGGCGCCGCGCCCGACCGGCTGCGCCGCGTCTTTCCGGGAACCGGTGGGCCGACCGAGCGCGACCCGCTCGCCGGCATGACCACCCTCGAGGCGGTGCTCGGGCGCCGGCCCGGCTTCGACCAGACCATGTCCGCGTTGGCCGAGGGCTTCCGCGAAGTCCACGCCCTCGAGCTTTCGCCGGGCGGGCTCGCCGTCCCCGAGATGGAGCGCGCGGAGACCCTCGTGCGCGAGAAGTACGGGACCGAGCGCTGGACCCGTGCCGGCCGGTCCATCAGCGCCCGGGCCATCTCGCTTCCGGGCGGCGCCCGCGGAAGCGCCCGGTGACCTTCGCCCGCGAGTATCCCGACGCCCCGCGGGTCGGGGTGGGGGCGGTGATCCTCGACCGTGACCGGGTGCTGCTGGTCAAGCGCGGGCAGCCCCCGTCGCAGGGCAAGTGGAGCATCCCGGGCGGGCTGGTCCACCTGGGCGAGCGCATCGAGGACGCGCTGCGCCGCGAGGTGCAGGAAGAGTGCGGGGTGGAGGTGCGACTCCTCGGGCTGTGCGGGGTCATCGACCGGGTGCGCCACGCGCCCCCGGACGGCGCGGAGGCCCCGCGCGTGCACTACCACTACGTGATCATCGACTACGTGGCCTCCGTCGAGTCCGGCGTCCCGCGGGCCGGCAGCGACGCGGCCGAGGTGCGGTGGGTGCCGATCCGAGAGCTCGAGGCGTACGATACGACCGACGGGCTGGCGGACATGGTGCATCGCGCGGCTCACATCAAGGGAGGATGAGCGGAATGGACCTGGCGCTGGAGACCCGGAAGCCGTCGGAAGCGCGGGCCGACGTGCTGGTGCTGGGGCGGTACGCCGCCGACGGCCGGCCGCCCGCCGAGTTCGCGGCGGTGGACCGCGCCCTGGGCGGCCTGCTCTCGAAGGTGCTGACGGTCGAGAAGTTCGAGGGCAAGCCCGGGCAGATCTCCTACCTGCACACCGGGGGCAAGATCCCCGCGGAGCGAGTGCTGGTGGTGGGCCTGGGCCCGCACCGGAGGGGCGATCGGACGCGCGCGGACGCCGAGCCGATGCGGCGCGCCGTCTCCGCCGCGGTGCGACGGGCGCGCGACCTGGGCGCGGCCACCGTCGCGGTCTTCGTGCCGCCCGACGGTCTCTCGCCGCGGGAGCGCGCGCAGGCCGTCGTGGAGGGCGGGCTGCTCGGCACGTATCGGTTCGAGAAGTACCTGAAGGAGAAGAACGGCAAGGCGGTGCGCGCCCTCACCGTGCTCGAGCCCGATCGGCGCAGCGCGGCGGGTGGCCGCGACGGGGTGCGGCTGGGGCAGATCTGGGCCGAGGCCACGTGCCTCACCCGCGACCTGGTGAACGAGCCGGCCAACGTGGTGACCCCCACCTTCCTCGCCCGCCGCGCGGCCGAGATCGCGCGCGAAGGCGGGCTCAAGCTCCGGGTCATGGATCGCGCGGAGTGCGCCCGCATGGGCATGGGCGCCTACGTGGGGGTGGCGCAGGGCAGCGAGGAGCCGCCCAAGTTCATCCATCTCACCTACAGGCCGTCGGGGCGCGCGCGGCGACGGGTCGCCATCATCGGCAAGGGGATCACCTTCGACTCGGGCGGGCTCGATCTGAAGAGCGCGGACGGCATGCTGCGCATGAAGGACGACATGGCGGGAGCCGCCGCGGTGCTGGGCCTCTTCCACGCCCTGGCCCGGCTCAAGCCGCCGGTCGAGGTCCACGGGCTGATCGCGGCCACCGAGAACATGCCCTCGGGCACCGCCCAGCGGCCGGGCGACATCGTGCGGGCCATGAACGGGCTCACCGTCGAGATCGGCAACACCGACGCGGAAGGCCGCCTGACCCTGGCCGACGCGCTCGCCTACGCGGTCAAGCACGTCAAGCCGGACGAGATGATCGACATGGCCACCCTGACCGGGGCGGTGGTGATCGCGCTCGGGCAGGGGGTCTCCGGGGTGATGGCGAGCGACGACGGCCTCTGCACGCGCGTGCTCGCCGCCGCCGACGCGGCGGGGGAGCGCATGTGGCGGCTACCGCTCCACGACGAGTACCGGGAAGGGCTCAAGAGCGACATCGCGGATCTCAACAACATCTCGAGCCAGCGCGGCGCGGGGGCCATCGTGGCCGCCCTGTTCATGCGCGAGTTCACCTCCGGGGTTCCGTGGGCGCACCTCGACATCGCGGGCACCGCGTTCACCGAGCGCGAGCTGCCGCTCGGGCCCAAGGGCGCCACCGGGGTCACGGTGCGCACGCTGCTCGGGTACATCGCGGCGATGGACGGCCGGCGGTAGGATTTCTCGCGCGATGGCGGGCGGCGTCGACCTCCACACCCACACCACCAGCTCCGACGGCACCCTGCGCCCGCGCGAGCTGGTGTCGGAGGCCGCGCGGCGCGGGGTGCGCGTACTCGCGGTCACCGACCACGACTCCACCGACGGCCTCGCGGAGGCGATGGAGGCCGCGCGGGAGCACCCGCCCCTCACCATCGTGCCCGGCATCGAGATCAACTGCGACGTGGAGGGCGCCGAGATCCACGTGCTCGGCTACTGCATGGACTACGAGGCCGCGTGGTTCCAGGAGTTTTGCCGCGCGCAGCGCGCGGAGCGGCGCGCCCGGGTGGTGCGCACCGCCGAGCGCCTCGCGGCCCTGGGCCTGCCGATCGACGTGGAGCGCGTGTTCGCCCTGGTCCAGGAAGGCTCGGCGGGGCGCCCGCACATCGCGCGGGTGATGCTCGAGCGCGGCTACGTGAAGACGGTGCGGGAGGCCTTCGACAAGTATCTCGCCGCGGGCCGGCCGGCCCACGTGCCGCGCAAGAAGCTCTCGCCGGAAGACGCGGTGCGTCTGCTCCGGCGCGCGGGCGGGGTGCCGGTCTTCGCCCATCCCGGCCTCGCGGACCGGGACGCGCTCATCCCCGCGCTGGTGGAGGCGGGTCTCATGGGCATCGAGTGCTACTACTCCGAGCACTCCCCGGCCCAGCGGGGCGCCTACGTGGATCTCTGCCGTCGGTACGGCCTGGTCGCGACCGGCGGCTCCGACTTCCACGGCCCGTCGGTGCGCGCGGGCGCCCTGGGCAACCCCACCGTGCCGCTCGCGGTGTGGGAGGCGCTGCAGGCGAAGGCGGCGGAGGCGCGGGCGAGCGCGTCCGGTCAGCCCGCGTAGCCCGGGAACATCCGCGCGAAGTTCTCCGGATCGGTCCGCGCGCGGAAGAAGCTCATCTGCCGCGTGGAGTACTCGGCGCCGGGCCGGAAGACGATGCTCGCGACCGCGAGCAGAGTGCCGTCGGCCGCGAGCAGGCCCGAGCGGGTGCGCCAGAAGATGCGGCGGCGGTCGACCGGCGTCACGTCGGCGAAGCGGCCCACCGCGGTGATCGGACCGGGCACCGCCGCGTCGGGGCGCAGGAGCGTCACGCTGATCCGGTTGGTGAGGCCGCCCTCCTTCGTCACGAGCGCGCCGAGCCACCACGCGACCTCGTCGAGCAGCACCGGGGCCAGCGCGGGATCGATCCGGTCTCCCGGCCCGCGCCACGACGCGCGCGGCCGGAAGTGCGCCCACACCCCGTCGCGGTCCCAGCGCAGGCCGAGCTGGAGGCCGAGCGCGTTGTGGGCCCCGCAGGCCAGGCACTGATCGGAGAGCGGCATCGGCCAGCCCTCGCGCCCGGCCGCGGTCCACTCGGCCGGGACGGCCTCCGCGGGGTCGGCCTCCACCGCGCCCGCGTCGACGGTCGCGGAGGTCAGGGGTTGGGCGCGCTCCAGGATGGTCACGGTGGCGACGTCGCGCTCCGCGTGGCCCTCGAGATCGAGCGCGGTCTCGATCGGCACCGACGAGGTGAGGCGGCCCTCGAGACGTCGCGGCCCGTCGCCCGAGCCGAGCGCGCGCGCGGCCGCGTCCAGCAGGGCCACGAGCCCGCCGCCGTGGACGATGCCCGGCCAGCTCTGGAGCGCCGCGGGCGCGAGGAAGCGGCCGCGCCCGTCCGGTCCGAGGCGCGCGGCGGCGGCCATGACGTGCGCGACGGTCTCGGGCGTCCGGCGCGCGTGCGACCGCGTGCTATACTCGCGAGCGTTCATGTCGCCGGTCATTCTACTGTCGCGGTGGATGCGGCCGCAACGCGGGTGACCGGTCCCACCGCCGAGCTCCTGAGACATGGTCCGTTCGTGCGGATCATGCTCACCAACTTCTTCTTCTTCGGCGCCCTCAACGGGTTCCTGCTGCTGCCGCTGTACATCCAGCAGCTGGGCGGCGACGAGGCGGACATCGGGCTCGTGCAGGGTTTCTACAGCGCGGCCGGCATCGTGTGCCAGCCGGTGGTCGGCGCCCTCATCGACTACCTCGGTCGGCGGTTCTTCATGCGGCTCGGGGTCGGGCTCCTCGTGGTCTCCTGCGCCCTCTTCGTCGTGTCGAGCCCGCTGCCCCTCCTGGGCGCGCTGCGCGTGCTGCAGGGGGTGGCCTTCTCCGCGTTCTTCGTGGCCAACTACATCCACGTGGTGGAGATGGTGCCGGTCGAGCGGAGGGGCTGGGCCCTCGGCATCTTCGGGCTGTCGGGCCTCGTCTCCACCTCCCTGGCCCCGCTCTTCGGCGAGCTCATGATCCGCCGCTTCGGGTTCCCGTGGTTCTTCGCGGCGGCGACCGTCATCGCGGGCGGCGCCCTCGCGGTATGCTGGAACGTGCGCGACGTCCGGCCGGCCGCGCTCGGCGCCCGCCCCGGGCTGCACGTCATCCGGGAAGGACTGCTCGAGCTGCGGCACATGCACATGGTGCTCGGGTTCTTCTTCGGGCTCGGGACCGGGACCATCTTCACCTTCCTGCCCACCTTCGGGGAGACCCTCGGGGTCACGAGCGTCGGCCTCTTCTACACCGCGTACGCGGTGGCCGCGATGCTGGTGCGGGTGATGGGCGGCACCCTGATCGACGTGCGCGGGCGGCGCGCGGTGATCATCCCGTGCATGTTCGTGCAGGCCGCCGCGACCTGCATCATCGCGATCGTGGCGCTGCTGTTCTGGCCGTCCCTGCGGCTGCCGGTGCTGCCGTTCCTGTTCCTGGCCGGCTTCCTGGCTGGTGGGGCCCACGGCTGGCTGTACCCCGCGATGTCGGCGCTGCTCATGGACGTGACGCTCGAGCGGCGGCGGGGGAGCGCGGTGGGCATCTTCAGCTCGGTCATCCTGCTCGGCAACACCACCGGGGCGGTGATCTTCGGCTACGTGGCGCACGGCCTGGGCTACGCGATCATGTGGAGCGCGCTGACCGTGCTGCTCGCGGTGGGCTCGTTCCTGAGCACGTGGCTGCGGGTGGGCTACGCGGCGCCGTCGCCCGCGGTCTCCGGAGCGGCGCGCGGTTGACTTGCCCGGTGGGGGAGGTCGATACTGCTCGCACGACGCTTCCGGGGAGGTCCGGTCGACCATGATGAAGCTCCGCCGACTCAGCCGTTTCGTCCTGGTGCTCGGGCTGGGCGTGGTCCTGTCGGGCGCGCGCAATCCGAGCGAGATCGCCGCGCCGCCGGTGGGCGGGCCGCAGGAGGTTGCGGTGCTCGGTGTCTACAGCGACCCGCAGGGACAGCACGGGGTCATGATCGAGGGCAAGCGCGACAAGCGCCGCGTGCTGATGGTCATCGGCCCCGCCGAGGCCACCGCGATCGCGCTGCCGCTCGAGCACGTCACCCCGCCGCGGCCGCTGACCCACGACCTGTTCCTGACCCTCTTCGGGCGGCTCAAGGTCGAGGTGACCCGGGTGGTCATCACCGATCTGCGGAACAACACCTATTACGCGACGCTCCACCTGACGGTGGACGGCGCGCCGATGGAGCTCGACTCGCGCCCGTCCGACGCGATCGCGCTCGCCATCCGCGCGAAGGCCCCGGTGTTCGCGGAGGACCGGGTCTTCGAGAAGTCCGACCGGCTGCCCGGGGGCCCGGCGGGCCCCGGCGAGCGGATCTAGGCGCGTGGCCTCCGAGACCCCGCGGGACGGTTCCGCCCCCCCGCCGCCCGCCGACGTCGAGGGCCAGCAGTGGGCGATCCAGCGCCGCCTCGGCGAGATCTTCGGCAAGCTCGGGGAGAAGCTCGCCGAGCTGACCGGGCGCGTGGACGTAGCGGTCAAGGCCGAGACGTCGTTCGCCGACATCGCGGGCCTGGCCGAGGCCAAGGGCCTCGTGCGGAGCTTCGTGACCGCGCTCACCGACCCCGAGCTCTACGGCAAGTGGGGCATCGCGCCGCCCAAGGGCATGCTGATCTACGGCCCACCCGGCACCGGCAAGACCCTGCTCGCGCGCGCGCTCGCCACCGAGGCGGGCGCGGTCTTCTACCACCTGAGGCTCGGCACCCTCACCTCCAAGTTCGGCCCCAACACCGGCGAGCTGCTGCAGGAGGTGCTGGGCCTGGCCCGCGAGCAGGGCAAGGGCGTGGTGCTGCTCGACCAGGCCGACGCGCTCGCGCTCGAGCACCTGCTGCCGCCGGCCCAGGCCCGCGAGGCGGGCGCCCGCATCGTGGCCGCGCTGTGCGAGAAGCTCGACACCCTCGACGCCTCCGCGCGCCTGGTCGTGATCGCGGCCACCAGCCGGACCGACGCGGTCGATCCCTCGCTGGTGGCCCCCGGGCGTCTGGACCATCTCGTCGAGGTGCGGCTGCCGGACGCGGCGGCCCAGGAGCAGGTCATCGCGCTCACCCGCGCGCGGGCCGAGCACAACGCGGGCCGGCCGCTGGTGGCCGACCTCGACTATCGCGTGCTGCTCCCGCCGATGGGCGGCATGAGCGGCGGGGAGATCCGCGACATCGTGCGGCGCGCGCTGGAGGAGAAAGTGCACGCGGCGGGGCAGGGGCAGGAGGCGGGGCTCGTCACCACCCAGGACCTGCTGCGCCAGGTCGACGTCTATCGGCGGATCCGCGCGGTGGTGGAGAAGATCCGCTACGGTCAGTATCTCTAGCCGGTCAGGAGCGCGCATGCACTCGCTCGCGAGAATCGGATGGGGGGCGGCCCTGGCGATCGCGCTGCTCGCGGTGGCGACCCCCGCGTCGGCGCAGCTCGACAAGCTGCTCACGGGCTGTCCGGGCCGGGCGGCGGGCTCTCGGACGCCAAGATCGCCGACGGGCTCAAGGAGGCCCTCCAGGTCGCCACCGGCAAGACGGTGAGCCTCACCGGCAAGACCGACGGCTATTTCGGCAACCAGGCGATCAAGATCCTGATGCCCGAGAAGCTCAAGACGCTCGAGACCGGCCTGCGCACCGTCGGCTACGGCCCGCAGGTCGACGAGTTCGTGCTCAGCATGAATCGGGCCGCCGAGAGCGCGGCCCCGCAGGCCAAGCAGATCTTCCTCGACGCGATCGGGAAGATGAGCTTCGACGACGCGCGCAAGATCCTGAACGGGGGCGACACCGCGGCGACCGACTTTTTCCGCTCGAAGACCACCCCGCAGCTCACCACCGCGTTCCGGCCCGCGGTCTCCAAGTCGATGAGCGAGGTGGGGGTCACCCGCCAGTACAAGGACCTGGTCTCGCGCTTCGACGCCATCCCGTTCGCCCGCTCGCAGACCTTCGACCTGGACGGCTACGTGGTGGACAAGGGGCTCGGCGGCCTCTTCCACGTCCTCGGCGACCAGGAGAAGGACATCCGCACCAACCCGTCCGCGCGGGCCACCGACCTCCTGAAGGAGGTCTTCAAGCGCTAGATCTGCTCGCCGGCGCGGGCGAGCCACATGGGTGACCGGCCCGCGAGCCCTTGACGGGACCCGGTCCGTCGCCTATAAGTGCCCGGTGCCCTCCGTGACCCGCGTGCCGCGTGCGCGTGCGCTACAAGGACACCGACACCATGTCGGTCGTCTACTACGGCAACTATCTCACCTACTTCGAGGTGGGGCGCGTGGAGTACCTGCGCGAGTACGGCTGGCCCATGTCGCGGGTGAACGAGCGCGTGCACCTGCCGGTGGTGGAGGCCTTCGTGAAGTACGTCAAGCCGGCCCGTCTCGACGAGCTGCTCGAGATCACCTCGCGGGTGAGCGAGCGCCGGCGCGCCAGCTTCCGCTTCGCCTACGAGATCCACAACGAGGCCCGCGACCTGGTCGCCACCGGGCACACGCTCCACGCCTGCTGGAACCCGGCCACCGCCCAGATGATTCCCATCCCCGACTGGCTGAAGGAGATCATGCCCGATGCCGACCTCGACCCCGTCCCGGCCCGACGCTGACCGGAGGCCCCGTCCGATCGCGGAGATCGCGCGCGATCTGGGCCTGGGCGACGACGAGTGGATCCCGTACGGCCACGACAAGGCCAAGGTCCGCGTGGCGGCGCTCGCCGCCCGCGCGGGACGGCCCGACGGCAAGCTGGTGGTGGTCTCCTCGATCACGCCCACCCCGGCGGGCGACGGCAAGACCACCATGACCATCGGGCTCGGCCAGGCGCTGTGGCGGGTGGGCGGCCGGCCGGTCATCGCCCTGCGAGAGCCGTCGATCGGGCCGACGCTCGGCATGAAGGGCGGCGGCACCGGCGGGGGTCGATCGCAGGTGGTCCCGATGGACGAGATCAACCTGCACTTCACGGGGGACTTCCACGCGATCACCTCGGCCCACAACCTGCTCGCCGCCGCGCTGGACAACCACGTGCACCACGGCAATCCGCTCGGCATCGACGTCCGCCAGGTGGCGTGGAAGCGGATCCTCGACGTCAACGATCGGGCCCTGCGCAGCGTGATCGTCGGGCTCGGTGGCCGGATGGACGGCGTGCCGCGCGAGGGCGGATTCCTGATCACCTCTGCGTCCGAGATCATGGCCGCCCTCTGCCTCGCTGAGGACCTGATGGACCTCAAGCAGCGGCTCGGCCGCATGCTGGTGGCCCTGACCGCCGACGGCAAGCCGGTGACCGCCGACGCGCTCGGCGTCACCGGGGCCATGACCGCGCTGCTGCGCGACGCGATCCACCCGAACCTGGTGCAGACCATGGAGGGCACCCCCGCGCTCGTGCACGGGGGCCCGTTCGCCAACATCGCGCACGGGTGCAACTCGGTGCTGGCGACCCGGCTGGCGCTGAAGCTCGGGGACGTGTGCCTCACCGAGGCCGGGTTCGCCACCGACCTGGGGGCGGAGAAGTTCTTCGACATCAAGTGCCGCCTGGCCGGGCTGAAGCCCGACGCGGCGATGATCGTGGCCACCGCGCGGGCGCTCAAGTATCACGGAGGCGTGCCGGTGCCGGAGCTGGATCGGGAGAACGTGGCCGCGCTCACCACCGGGCTCGACAACCTGGAGGCCCACGTGGAGGCGGTGCGGCAGTTCAAGGTGCCGGTGCTGATCGGCCTGAACCGCTATCCGTCGGACACCGAGCGGGAGTACGCGGCGGTGCGGGAGCGCTGCCGGCGGCTCGGGGTCGAGGTCCACGTGGCCGACGTGTTCGGGCGGGGCGGGGAGGGAGGCGAAGAGCTGGCCCGGGGCCTCCAGAAGCTCCTGGCCACCGAGCGCTCCGGCTTCCAGCCGCTCTACGCGCTCGACGATCCCATCACCGTGAAGCTCGACACCATCGCCCGGCGGATCTACGGGGCGGACGGGGTCGAATACCCCGAGCGGGTCGAGCGTCAGATCGCCCAGGCCGAGAGCCTCGGCTACGGGAGGCTGCCGATCTGCGTGGCGAAGACCCAGCGCTCGCTCTCCGACGATCCGTCGCGGCTCAACCGGCCGCGCGGGTTCACCATCACCGTCAACGAGGTGCGCATCTCGGCGGGGGCCGGGTTCCTGGTCGCGATCACCGGCGACATCACCACGATGCCCGGCCTCCCGCGCCGGCCCAACGCGGAGCGCGTCGACGTCACGCCCGACGGCGCCATCACGGGGCTGTTCTGAGCACGTGATATACTTTCGGGCGGCGCGGGGGAAACCCGGGCCACTGCCATGATCCAGGTCGACAATCTGACGAAGCGCTACGGGCCGGTCACGGCCATCCACGACGTGTCGTTCAGCGTGGACAAGGGCCGGATCGTGGGCTTTCTCGGGCCCAACGGGGCGGGCAAGTCCACCACCATGAAGATCCTGTCGTGCTTCATGCCCGCGACCGGCGGCACCGCGCGGGTGGCCGGCTACGACGTGTTCTCGCAATCGCTCGAGGTCCGCCGGCGCATCGGTTACCTGCCGGAGAGCGCGCCGCTCTATCCCGAGCTCTCGGTCGCCTCGTACCTGGACTTCGTGGCCGAGATCAAGGGAGTGGGGCGCGGGGAGCGCCGGGGCCGGGTGGCCGACGTGATGGAGCGCTGCTTCGTCACCGACATGCAGAACCGGCTGATCGGCAAGCTCTCCAAGGGCTACCGGCAGCGCGTCGGGCTGGCCCAGGCCCTGCTGGGTGATCCGGAGGTGCTGATCCTCGACGAGCCCACCATCGGGCTCGACCCGCGGCAGATCACGGAGATCCGCGCGCTGATCCGCTCGCTGGCCGGCCAGCATACCGTGATCCTCTCGACGCACATCCTGCCCGAGGTGTCGATGGTGTGCGACGGCATCATCATCATCAACCACGGGCGCATCGTCGCCCAGGGGACCGAGTCGGAGCTGGTGCAGCAGGTGTTCCCGACCGCCCGCATCGAGGTCCGGGTCACGAACGCGTCGGGCGACGTGGCCGGCGCCCTGCGGGCGGTGCCGGGGGTGGTGGCGGTCGAGCCCCTGGCCTCGCGCGATGGCTCGGTGGGCTTCGTGGTCGAGTCGGAGCACGGGCGTGACGTGCGGGGTGACCTGGTCCGCCTCGTCACCGGCAAGAACTGGGCCCTCCAGGAGCTGCACCAGGTCGGCATGAGCCTCGAGGAGGTCTTCATCCGGGTGGTCGCGGGCGAGCAGGTCGCGCCCGACGTGGTGGCCGCCGAGGAGGAGGCCCGCTGATGCGCTGGCTGCCCGTCTTCAAGAAGGAGATGCAGCTGTACTTCGGCTCCCCGGTGGCCTACGTGGTCTTCACGTTCTTCCTGTTCATCTCCGGCATCTTCTTCGGCTCGATCTTCTCGTTCTACAGCGACGCCTCGATGCGCTCGTTCATGCAGCCGCAGTTCGGCCAGAACCTCAACGTGATGGAGAACGTGATGCGCCCGCTCTTCAGCAACATGAGCGTGGTGCTGCTGTTCTTCATCCCGATGCTCACGATGCGCCTCTTCGCGGAGGAGCGGAAGTCGGGGACCTTCGAGCTGCTGCTGACCTACCCGGTGCGCGACGGCGAGATCCTCGCCGGCAAGTACGCGGCCGCGCTCGTCCTCTACGTGGTCCTCCTCGCCCTGACCCTGCTCTACCCGGGCCTGGTCGCGTACTTCACCCGCGTCGAGTGGGGCCCGATCCTCACCGGCTACCTCGGTCTGGTCCTGACCGGTGCCGCGTTCCTGGCGGTGGGGGTGCTCGTGTCGTCCCTGACCGAGAACCAGATCGTGGCCGGCTTCGGCACCTTCGGGATCCTGCTCGCGTTCTGGATCGTGGGATGGGGGGCCGAGTTCGCGGGGGGCAGCCTGCGCGGGGTGCTCCAGTATCTCTCGTTCGTCGATCACCTCGACGGCTTCACGCGCGGGCTGATCGACACCAAGGATCTCGTCTACTACCTGACCGGCATCGTGCTGGCGCTGTTCCTCACCCTCCGGTCGCTCGAATCGAAGCGGTGGAGGGGATAGCGTGACGAGCCTGCTCAAGCGCCAGGCGATCACCGGAGCGGTGGTGTGCCTGCTGGTCGCCGTCGCGCTCTGGTTCTTCTTCCCGCTGCCCGCGCAGTGGGTCTTCCTGGGGCTGGGCGTGCTCCTGCTCTTGCTCTCGCTCGTCCTGAACGCGGGCGAGGCCCGCACCGCCATGGGCACCCGCACCGCACGCTACGGGGCCGGCGCCGCGGTCATGGTCCTCCTCGCGCTCGGGATCGTGGTGGCGGCCAACGCGATCTCGGTCCGGCACAACACCCGCTGGGACCTCACCGAGAACAAGCGCAACAGCGTCTCGCCCCAGACCATCCAGGTGCTGCGCACGCTCAAGTCGCCGGTGAGCGCCATCGCGTTCTACCGCTCCGACACCCCCGGGAAGAAGACCGCGGAGGACCTGCTCGCGCAGTACAAGACGTACTCGGGGGGCCGGTTCGAGTGGCGGCTGGAAGACACCGACAAGGCTCCCGCCCTCGCGCGCCAGTACGGGGTCGAGAGCTACGGCACCGTCGTGCTGGAGGGCGGGCCCGCCGGCCAGCTCCGCACCGAGAAGGTGCTCGACGCCGACGAGGAGAAGCTGACCAACGGGATCGTCAAGGTCACCCGCGCGGGCAAGCGGGTGGTCTACATCGTGAAGGGGCACGGCGAGCGGGAGATCGGCGCCACCGACCGGGGCGGCTTCAGCCAGGCCAAGGAGCAGATGGAGAAGGCCAATTACGAGGTCAAGGAGCTGTTTCTCGCCCGCGACCCCAAGATCCCCGACGACGCGGCCATCGTGATGATCCCCGGCCCCAAGACCGATCTCTTCCCGCAAGAGCTGGCCGCGATCGACGCCTACGTCTCGCGGGCGGGCAAGGTCTTCTTCATGGCGGTGCCCTTCCAGGCCACCCCCACCACGAAGTACCTGAGCAAGTACGGCATCACCGTCGACGACGACGTGGTCATCGAGCTGAACCCGATCGGCCAGGTCTTCGGAGTGGGCCCGCTCGTCCCGGTGGTGGGCCAGTACGACCCGCACCCGATCACGAAGGACATGGGTGGGGTCATGACCCTGTTCCCGCTGACCCGCTCCGTCGAGCCGGCCAAGGTGCTCCCCAAGGGCGTCCAGGCCTCACCGCTCGCCCAGACGAGCCGCCAGTCGTGGGGAGAGACCGACAAGAACGTCTTCCAGACCGGCAAGGCGACTCCGGACCCCGGCGAGAAGACCGGCCCGCTGCCGGTCGCGGTCGTGGCGACGGTGGACGCGGAACCCCCCGCCAAGGCCGAGGGCGGCGGCGAGGCGCCCAAGAAGGCGGCGAAGGCCCGCATCGTGGTGGTGGGCACCGCCGACTTCGCGTCGAACCAGTTCCTGGGCGCCCAGGGCAACCGGGACTTCTTCCTGAACGTGGTCTCCTGGCTCGCGGAGGAGGAGGACCTCATCTCCATCCGGGCCAAGGATCCCAAGCAGAACCCGGTCGTGCTCACCTCCGCGCAGTCCAGGCTGGTATGGGGCCTGCCCCTGGTGGGCCTGCCGGGCGCCGTGCTGATCTGCGGCCTCGTGGTGATCGCCCAGCGCCGCCGCGCGCGCTAGCGCATGTCTCGCGGGCGGACGATCCTCGTCCTGCTGATCCTGGCCGCCGGGCTCGGTGCCTTCTTCTACTACGATACCTACTCCCTCGGTCCCCGGCGGGAGAAGGCGGAGTCGGCCAAGGGCCGGATCTGGACCGTCGAGCCCAAGGACGTCGAGCGGGTCACCCTCGCGCGCAAGGGCGAGACCATGCGGCTCCAGCGCACCGCCGACGGGGGCTGGGAGATGCTCGAGCCGATCAAGACCCGGGGCGATCGCGGGACGGTCGACGACATGGTGACCGGCCTCGCCACCGCGCGGATGGACCGGGAGATCGACGCCAACCCGGCGAAGCCCTCCGAGTTCGGCCTCGATCCGCCGGAGGCGGAGGTCAAGCTCGAGGTCAAGGGCCGGGCCGAGCCGCTGGTGCTGCGAGTGGGCAACAAGAACCCGACCGGGGTCTGGGTCTACGCCCGCGAAGGCGGCAAGCCGGCGGTCATCACGCTCTCCGAGAGCATCGCGCGCGACGCGACCCGGCCGCTCGCCGACTTCCGCGACCGCACCGTCATCGCCTTCGATCGGCGCAACGTGAGCGGCATCGACCTCGACGTCAACGGCGACCAGATCGGGGTGGTCGCCGACGAGCCCGGCAAGTGGCGGATCGTCAAGCCGCGCGCGCTGCGGGCCGACAACGACCTGATCGCCGAGTTCCTCGACAAGCTCGAGGGCGCGAAGGCGGTGGAATTCGTCGACGACGCCCCCAAGTCGCTCCAGCCCTACGGGCTCGACAAGCCCTCGAAGGTGACGGTGTGGGTCGGGCGGGACAAGGACCGCGCGGCGCGCACCCTGCTGGTCGGGCGGCCGGTGCCGGAGAAGAAGGGCGTCTACGTCAAGCGGGAGGGCGAGCCCGGGGTCATCCTGACCGCGGAGGCGGTGTGGACGACCTTCCCGAAGACGGTGGCCGCGCTGCGCGACAAGATGGTCGTGAGCTACGCCGCCGACAAGCTCGCCAAGGTCGAGATCATCCACGGCCGGGAGACGCTCGGGCTCGAGAAGGAAGGCACCGGATGGAAGATCACCGCGCCGGAGACCCTGCGCGCCGACAGCGGCCCGGTCACCCAGCTCCTGTGGAAGATCCGGGACCTGCAGGCGCTGGGCTTCCTGTCCGAGGGAGCGGCGGAGGTGCCGCGCTTCCTGTCGAAGCCCGAGGTGATCGTGCGGTTGTGGGAGACGGGGGCGAAGGAGCCGAAGACGCTCCTGCTCCAGTCCTCCAACGAGCGCCGCGGTGGCCAGCCCGCCGCGCTGGCCGCGGTGCAGGGGCAGGGGCCCGTGGTGCTGGTGGAGGGCAAGGCCCTCACCGAGCTGACCCCGAGCGTGGCTCAGCTGCGCGACCGGACCGTGTTTCCCACGTTCGACCTCGGCGACGTCAAGCGCGCGCGGGTGAGCGGCGGTGACAAGCCGCTGATCGTCGAGAAGAGCGGCGAGACCGACTGGAAGCAGGTCGAGCCGGCGCGCGGCGCGACGAAGGACGGGCGGGTGGCGAACGTGCTGCTCGCGCTCAAGTCGCTCAAGTGGAAGGAGATCGCCTCGAAGGGCGGCGACGACGCCAAGTTCGGTCTCGACAAGCCCGAGCTCGAGGTGAGCGTGTTCAAGGCCGACGGGGCCGAGGTCGGCACGCTGCTGGTGGGCAAGACCGACGGGGCGGTCACCTACGTGAAGGTCAAGGCCGAGCCCGGGATCTTCGCGGTGTCCTCCAAGGACCTGGAAGACCTGAGAAAAGCCCGCACCGACATCCCGGCCTGATCCGGGAGCCGGTCGGTGGCAGAATGGAGGGACGAATAGAGCTCTCACGGCCGGCGTCGGAGGGGACATGAAGACACTGGTGGTCGCCATCGGATTCGTCATCGCGCTGACCGGCTCCGCCGCCGGAGTGGCGTCGGCCGGGGAGGTGCTGCGGTCGACCGACTTCCAGCCCAACCCCTTCGCCATGACGCCCCCGCCGACCCCGCTCGCGCCGCGGCCCGCGCCCCAAGTGCCGGCCGGGCCCCCGCCCGGCCATCGCCCGCCGCCGGTGGTGACGTACCCGTGCTGCGCGCCGGGCTCCGCGACCGGCTACTGGGCCTATCAGTGGGTACCGACCGTCGCCACCACGTACGTGTGGGTCCCGGGATACGTCACCGTGGACGGCACCATGGTCGCGGGGGGCTACCAGCCGCAGCTCGTGAGCAGCGGCTACTACCAGCCGGTCTGGGTGCCCGGATACTGATGCCCACGGGCCTCTACCTCAAGCAGGTCGAGGTGGGCCCGATGCAGAACTTCGTCTACCTGATCGGCGATCAGTCGACGCGCGAGTGCATGGTGGTGGACCCCGCGTGGGAGATCGGCGGCATCGTCGATCTGGTGGCCGCCAACGACATGCGGCTCACCGGCGTGCTGGTCACCCACACCCACCAGGACCACGTGGGCGGGCACCTCTTCGGTCACGACATTCCCGGCATCGCGGAGCTGCTGGGCAAGCACCCCGCGAAGGTCTACGTGCACCGGGCGGAGCGCGAGTTCCTGAAGGGCTTCGGCTCGGATCTGGTGAAGGTGGAGGCGGGCGACACCCTACAGGTGGGCGCGATCCCGCTCACGTTCGTCCACACCCCGGGGCACACCCCGGGCTCGCAGTGCTTCCTGGTGGACGGCTGTCTCATCTCGGGCGACACCCTCTTCATCCGCTCCTGCGGGCGCACGGACCTGCCCGGCAGCGACCCGAAGGAGATGTACACCTCGCTCACCCGGCGGCTGGGCGCGCTCCCCGACGACACGGTGGTGCTACCCGGCCACAACTACGGGGGATCCAAGACCACCATCGGGGCCGAGAAGCGCCAGAATCCGATGATGCGCTTCGCGTCCATGAGCGAGTTCCTGGGCGTCATGGGCGGCGGCCGCGCCTAGCTCCGCTCCACCGCCGCTCAGCGCACCGACATCCCGCCGTCGACGAAGAGCACCTGCCCGGTCACGTAGTCGGAACAGGTGGCGAAGAACCGCACCGCCTCCGCCACGTCGGCCGGCCGGCCGGGGCGGCCCATCGGGATCCGCGCGGCGAGGCGCCGGCCGCGCTCGCGCGGGAAGCCGGCCGGCAACAGGACCACGCCCGGCGCCACCGCGTTGACCTGGATGCGCGGGGCCAGCGCGGCGGCGAGCCCACGCGTGAGCATCACCACTCCCGCCTTCGAGATGCCGTAGGGCACGTAGCCGGGCCAGGCCCGCACCGCGCCCACGTCGGCGATGTTGATGATGCGCCCGCCGCGGCGCCCCATCGCCCGCGCGGCGGCCTGGCTGCAGAAGAACGGAGCGCGCAGGTTCACCGCGAGGAGGCGGTCGAACTGGGCGGGCGTGGTGGTCTCCACCGGGGTGCGGAAGAAGAGCGCCGCGTTGTTGACGAGGACGTCGAGGCGGCCGAGCCGCTTCACCGCGCTCGCGACGAGGGCCCGCGCCTCGCGGGGGCGGCCCACGTCGGCGCGCAGGGCCACCGCGCGGACCCCGCGCGCCTCCAGCTCGCGCACCGCCGCGCGCGCGGCCGCCGCCGAGCGCAGGTAGCCGATCGCCACGTCGGCGCCCGCGTCGGCGAGCGCGCGCGCGATCTCGAGGCCGACGCGCACCGCGCCGCCGGTCACCAGCGCGACGCGGCCGGTCAGTTCCTTGACTTGTCCAGGGCCGTGTGGTGTCATCGATCCAACATGTCGGGTAGTTTTCGCAACTGGGTGAAGACTCGCTTCATCACCGGGCTGTTCTCCACCGTCCCCGCGATCGCCACCGCCTGGCTGCTGTGGGTGTTCTGGAACGCCATCGACGATTTCTTCTCCCCGGTGTACACCCAGATGATCGGGCGGCGCATCCCCGGCCTGGGCTTCCTGACCGCGGTCGTCATCATCTTCATCATGGGCACCATCGCCCGCAACGTGTTCGGGCGACGGGTGCTGGCCCGCATCGAGATGCTCTTCGACCACGTGCCGATCTTCCGGAGCATCTACCCATCCGTGAAGCAGCTCCTGGAGTCCTTCTCGCCCCAGAAGCTCAACTCCTTCAAGTCGGTGGTGCTCGCCGAGCATCCCCGCAAGGGAGAGTACGTGTTCGGCTTCGTCACCTCCGAGGTGCTGATCGAGGGGCTCGAGGGCAAGCGGGCCATGGTCACCGTGTTCGTGCCCACCAACAACCTGTACCTGGGCGACGTGATCGTGCTGCCCAAGGAAGAGATGCTGCCCACCGGGCTCACCGTCGAGGAGGGCATCCGCATCATCCTCTCGGCCGGGACCGCCACCCCGGCCAGCCTGCCGCGCGAGCGGCTCTGATCACCGGGCGGGCGGTGCCCCCGCCACCCACGCCCGGATGGCCTCGCCGAGCGGGTAGAGCTTGCCGAAGAAGAAGTGGTCCGCGCCCTCGATGATCTGCTCCTCCGCCCCGGTGGTCCGGGCGAGCTGGTGCAGCGCCTCGACCGGGCAGTAGGTATCGCGTGTTCCCGCCACCACGAGCATGCGGCCTGGGGATGCCGGGAGCTGGAAGTCGAACATTCCGAGCGGGGGGGCGATGAGGCCGAGCGGCGCGTCGCCCGGCCGCATGGCCCGGGCGGCGGTCCAGGCCCCGAATGAATAGCCGATCACCCCGACCGGGCTGCCGGGCGGCAGGTGCCCGGCCAGGGCCGCCACCGCCGCCCGCACGTCGTCCTGCTCGCCGGCACCCTTGTCGTGGCTCCCGGTCGAGGAGCCCACCCCTCGGAAATTGAAGCGCAAGGTGGCGTGCCCGGCCTCCCGGACGACCTCCGCGGCCCGGATCACCACCGGGTTGTCCATGTCCCCACCGTAGAGCGGGTGAGGGTGGCAGAGGACGAACCCGCCCTTCGGATCGGGGACGAGGGCCAGCCGCCCTTCCAGGCTCGGCCCCCCGGGCTCCGGCACCACGACGGGCTCTTCCATGGCGCTCCGACCTTAGGGGGTCGCCGGGGAATATTCAAGGGGCAGCCCGCGTCTGAACCTGCGAGGTTATAATTTCTCTCATGACGACGCTGGGATGCCTGTGGAGCCGCCCGCGACTGGAGCGCCTGGTCGACGGCGCCCTCGGGCCTCGGATGGGGCGGGTGGCGTCCACCCATGTTTCCCGGTGCGCGGACTGCCGGGCCGAGATGGATCGCCTCCGCCGGCTGCGCGGGCTGGTGCAGAGCGTCGAGACTCAGGTGGCCGATCCCGACTGGGCGGCCTTCTGGCCCGCCGTCCGTCAGCGGATCGCCGCCGAGCGCCCAGCGCCCGTCCGGGACGCGTGGTGGCTTCCCTACTGGAAGCCGGTGTGGGGGCATCCCCGTGTGGCCCTGGGGGGCCTCGTGGTCTCGAGCCTGGCGGCGGCCCTCGTCCTCTGGCCGAGCCCCGAGACCACCAAGGCGGCGATGGCGGCCCCGGTGCAGGTGCAGGACGTGTCGACCGCCGATCCGGATCGCAGCGTGATGGTGTACTCGAATCCGGACGACGACGTCACCGTGATCTGGGTCTTCAACCCGTCCGAGCAGGACGAGCAGTCCTGACCCGGAGCCGCGCCGGGTGGCGCGGCGGTTGTTCCAAGCCGGGCTACTCCTTCAGGCTGGCCAGCCGCTCCTTCGCCAGCGGGGCCTCTTCCGACTGCGGGAAGTGCTCCACCAGGTACTGCAGGCGCGTCTGGGCGAGCGCGGTCTGCTTGAGCTCGACGAGCGCGAGCGCTTCCTTGTAGAGCGCGGTCGGCACCTTGCTGCCCCGCGGGTAGGCCACCATCACCTTGCGGAACTCCTGCACCGCCTGCTCGAGGTTCTCGCGGGCCTTGTCCGGCTGGCTCGCGGTGGCGCGCGCCATGCTGAAGTAGGCCTCGCCGATCCAGTACTGGGCGCTGTCCGCGAGCGCGGAGTCCGGGAAGCGGCGGAGGAAATCGCGGAACTCGGAGATCGCCAGCGGGTAGAGCCCCTTGCTGAAATCGAGATACGCGGCCTGGTAGCTCTCCTCCGGGGTGCCGGCCCCGCCGGACGCGCGGGGAGCCGTCGCGACCGAGCCGGACGGAGCGGCCCCGCCGCCGGAGCGAGTCGGCGGGGGAACGGGAGCGCCGCCGCCGCTCGGCGCAGAGCGGCCGAGCGCGTCCATCCGCTGCGACAGCTCGTCGAGCCGAGCGGTCATCCGCGCAACCTCGGCGGAGAGCGCGTCCACGCGCGCGCCGAGGGCCGCGATCTGCTTGGCGCTGTCCGCGTTCTGCTCGCGGGTGCGCCGGTCAAGCTGTCCCACCACCGTGTCGGTGTCCCCCCGCCCGCGATGCACCGCGAGGGTCAGCGAGTTGAGATCCTGGCGGATCTGCGCGACGTCCTGTTGCAGGGCCTGCCCGGAGACGTCGGCGCAGCCCGCGGCGGCGATCACGACCGCGGGCAAGAGGGCCCAAAATACGAAGGGGAGCCGAGGGCTCCCCTTCGCGAGCTGGCGGTGCACGGGATACGTCCCCGTGCGGATCAGCGCGCCTTCACCAGGAAGTGCGCCCGACGGTTCTGGGCCCAGCAGGACTCGGAGTGCTCGGTGCACGTCGGCCGCTCCTTGCCGTAGGAGATGATCGTGATCCGGCTCGCCTGCACGCCCTGGGCGACGAGATAGTTCATGGCCGCCTTCGCGCGCCGCTCGCCGAGGGCCAGGTTGTACTCGTTGGTGCCGCGCTCGTCGCAGTGGCCCTCGATCAGGACCAGGTTGTCGTTCGACTTCAGCCAGGCCGCGTTGGTGTCGAGCATCTTCGCGTCGGTCGGCCGGATGTCGTACTTGTCGAAGTCGAAGAACACGTCCTTGAGGTTGTCGGTGGCCCGGAACTCACTCGGCGCGGGCGGCGAGGTCGGCCCGGTGGTCGAAGGCGCCGCGGGTGACGGCGTTATCGAGGGCGAAGGCGTGGTCGAAGGGGCGGCGGCGGAGGGCGAGCCGGTCGGAGGAGGCGCGGAAGCCGCGGTCGTGGCGGGTCGCTTGGGACAGCCCACCAGGAAAAGAGAGAGGGCGAGCACCGGCACGGCGAGCAGTAGCGCGCTTCCCCGTCGTTGCGCCATGAGTCCAATCCTCCTTGAGTTCGTCAAATTCGTCATATCACCGCGAGTTTGCATTACCAGAGCATCCTATCACGGAAGGCGCGGCGACCAAGCGGCACTTGTCGATTCGCCGGGGGTTCGGGGGATCGCCTGCTGCTCGGATCCGTCCGCGAGCATGGTGAACAGCTGGTATCCGCCGGACCGGCTCGACTGGAAGACGAGGTGCCGCCCGTTGGGCGCCCAGGAGGCGCCCTCGTTGTTGCCGGGGCCGGCGGTCAGGCGCCGCAGGTTGGACCCATCGGGGCTGACCGCCCACAGATCGAAGTTACCCTGCCGCGAGGTGAACACGATCGTGTCGCCCTTCGGCGACCAGCGCGGCTGGGTGTTGAAGCCGGCCTGGGTGAGGCGGCGCACGTTGGCGCCCTCCGCGTCCATCACGAACACGTGGGCCCCGCCCGCCCGCTCCGACACGAAGGCGATCTCCCGGCCGGTGGGCGACCAGGTGGGCTCGGTGTCGATGCCGCTGTAGCTGGTGAGCCGCCGGAACGCCCCGGTGGCGAGGTTCAGGACGTACACCTCGGGGTTGCCGTCCCGCGAGAGCGTCATCGCGAGGAAGCGCCCGTCGGGGCTGAAGGCGGGCGAGGTGTTGATGCCGAGGAATCCGGCCACCACCTGCACCGGGCGGTTCTCGAACGGGAACATCCGGTAGAGGTAGGGATACCCGCGCATGTACGACGTGAAGGCGAGGGACCGCGTGTCCGGGCTCCACATCGGCGACAGGTTGATCGACTTGTTCGACGTCACGTGGGTGGGCCCCGCGCCGTCGTAGTCCATCAGGCTGAGCTCCTTGGCGCCCCCTCCGGTGTTCACGTAGGCGATCTTGGTGTCCGCGATGCCCGCCTCGCCGGTGAACTGCATCACCACCTCGTCCGCGATCTTGTGGGACAGGCGCCGGGGCTGGTTGGCGGGCAGCTCGATCTTCTTGGTCGCGATCAGCCGGAACTCCGGCGAGGTGAGATCGTAGAGCCGCATCTCCACCTCGGTCCGGTCGCCGCGGAGGCTGAGCAGGCCCTGCAGCCCGGCGTGGGCACCCGCCGACGCGAAGTTGGCGAAGGTGGCGCGGACCGCGGCGGGGTCGGCGGTCGGGATCGGCGGCACGTCGGAGACGACGCTGAACAGCGCGGAGAACGTGAGGTCCCGGGCCGTGACCTGTGGGAGGCTCCGGCCGAGGCCGGCGGTGTCGGAGCCGGCCACCACCGCGAAGTTCGGGATCACGATGTTGAGCTTCTTGGCCCCGGTGGCCAGCACGTTCACGAAGATGTCGGATTGCGACCGGACCGGGGGCGGCGAGGCGAGCACCCCGGCCAGGACGAGCACGACGACCGAGGCGACGAGACAGAGCAGCGGCCGGCCCGGGCGCATCATCGGCGCGCCAGGTCGAAGCTGATGTGAAGGCGCAGCACGCTCCCGCCCGCCCACTCGTCCGGCAGCTTCGGGAGCGGGCTGGCCGCCATGACCGCGCGCACCGCGGCCTGGTCGTACACGCTGTTGCCTGAGCTCTTCTCGATCATGGGGATCCTCGCTATGGAGCCATCACGCTGAACCTCCACCAGGAGCTGTGGCTTCTGGGGCGGCTCGCTGAATTGGTTTTGTCGTTGCCACTGATCCTGTACCTTGGCGATCGCCGCGCGGACCCACCACGCGTAGGGAAAGTCCGAGACGTCCAGGGTCAGCGCGCCCTGACCGGCGGCCGAGCCCGTCGGGGCGCCGAGTGCCGCGGTCTGCGGCGGCTGGGGCGCCTCCGCGGTCTTCTCGCCCTTCGGGCTTCCCGAGGGCGGCGTGGCGAGAGGCGGCAGCTCCTTCTCGCCGGGGCGGGGCGGCGCGGTGCTGCGTGGTGGGAGCGGCTTGGCCGCCGGGAGCGACGGCGCGGGCAGGCTCGGGGCCTCGCGCCGCGGTGCCTCGCGGGGCGCGGTGGTGGCCTTGGGCTCGGGTTCGGGCTCGGGCACGCGCGGCGCCACCGGTGCCTGCGGGCGGGTCGGCAGGGGGGACGGAGCCGGGGGGGCGTTGGGCGTGCCGACCGCGGCGACCATCGGGACCAGGTTGACGACTTGGACCTTCTCGGGACGCCAGCCGGTCCACATCACGAAGACCGCCATCCCGCCGAAGACCACGACATGGGCGATCGCGGAGAAGCCGATCGCGGTCAGGGGCAGACGCGACCGTCGGAGGGCCGGTCCCGGCCGCCTCAGACCGGGGTCGGGGAGCGGGCCCATGGAATAGCGGCGGGCCGCCATCGTGGAGCTCATCGAGCGCGGGTCGGCTCCGTCACCATCCCGAGCTTCTCGATGCCCGACCGGCGAATCCGATCCATGGTCTCGACCACGAAGCCGTACTGCAGAGCCTGGTCCGCGCGCAGGTAGAGGGTCTTGTCCTGGCGATTCTTGAAGAGATCGCGCAGCGTCTGCTCGAGGGAGCCGAGCGGCACCGGCTTCTCGTTGACGTAGATGGTTTGCTCCTTGGAGAGGGTCAGGACCATCCGCTCCTCGGTCACGGTGGGCTTGCCCGACGTCTTGGGCAGGTTCACGTCGATGCCGCGGTACATCAGCGGGGCGGTCAGCATGAAGATCAGCAGCAGCACCAGGGTCACGTCGACGAGGGGGATGATGTTGATCTCGGCGAGCGTGCCGCCGATGCGGTAGCCGCCCCCGCCGCTGTCGGAGCCGTCGACCTTAATCGCCATCTTTAATCGCCATCTTTCGCCACTCGCGCCAGCTTGTGCACCGGGCGGGCGAACGCGTTCAGCAGGTCGAGGGTGAAGCCCTCCATCTCCATCGCCCAGTGCTTCGTCCGGTTCAAGAAGAAGTTGTAGCCCATGACCGCGGGGATCGCGGCGCCGAGGCCCGCCGCGGTGGCGATCAGGGCCTCCGAGATGCCCGGCGCCACCACCGCGAGGTTGGCCGAGCCCTGCTGCCCGATGCCCTGGAATGCGGTCATGATGCCCCACACGGTGCCGAAGAGGCCGATGAACGGGGCCGAGCTGGCCACCGTGGCCAGGAACGGCAGGTAGCGCTCCATGCGGGCCACCTCCGACGACCCCGCGCGGCGGAGCGCGCGGCTCGACGCCTCGAGCCGCTCCGCGGGCAGCCCCTCGTCGGCGTCGTCGAGCACGTGGTCCACGATCTCCGCGTTGCCGTACGCGGTCACCAGCTCCTGGCCGGCCGAGACGTAGAGCTGGGCGAGCGGGCTGTCGCGGTGCTTCTTGGCCGCCGCGTAGACCACCGAGAAGCGGCGCGCCTCGCGGAAGATCTGGCGGAAGCGCAGCGACTCGCGGCGGATCTTCCGGAACTCCCACCACTTCTCGACGATCAGCGCCCAGCAGACGACCGAGAAGACCGCGAGAAGGAGCAGGATTAACTTGGCGACGGGACCGGCGCTGAAGACGAGCTCTGCAACGCCGCCGTTGACGCTTCCTGACCCTGGCACTCGGAGCTCCTTATCGGGTGGATGGTGAAGGACGGGCCGCGGAATTGCTTCATCTGATGATACCGGACGATTTTTGAGAGTGTCAACAAATTCGGCGGTAAAACGCCTGAAAAGTCGCTGAATTATTGACAGTCTCGAGCGGCCGCCGTATAAGCCTTCTATGTTCCACTCGCCCGGTGCGATCGCCCTCCACGTGGGGCCGATCGCGATCCGGTGGTACGGCGTGCTCATGGCCAGCGCAATGGCCCTCGGTCTCTGGCTCGGCCACCGGGATGCGCGCCGCCGCGGCATCGATCCCGAGAGCTTGCTCAAGGCCGCGGAGCTGGCCCTGCTCGGCGGCCTCGTCGGCGCGCGCCTCTACTACGTGCTGTTCAACCTCGACTACTACGGCCAGTTCCCCGGTAAAATCTTCGCCCTCTGGGAGGGCGGGCTCGCCATTCACGGTGGCGTGCTCGGTGGCATCCTCGTCGGGGGCGGCTATGCCTGGCGCCGGGGGTTGCCGGTGAGGCAATACCTGGACATCGCCGCGCCGAGTCTGGCCCTCGGGCAGGCCATCGGCCGGTGGGGCAATTTCTTCAACGAGGAAGCGTTCGGCCGCCCGACCGATCTCCCGTGGAAGCTGTTCATCTCCCCGGTGCACCGACCGCTCCAGTACGCGCAGTCCGAGTACTTCCACCCCACGTTCCTCTACGAGTCGCTCTGGGACCTGCTCGTGTTCGCGGCCCTGCTCCTGGGCCTGCGGGACCGGCTGGAGCGGGCGCCGGGGGCCCTGTTCCTCGCCTACCTCGGTCTCTACTCGGCGGGGCGGCTCTTCACCGAGGGGCTCCGCACCGACGCGCTGATGCTGGGCCCGCTCCGCATCGCCCAGGTCGTGAGCCTGCTCGGCATGGCGGTGGCCGCGGTGGGCGTGCCGCTGCTCCTGCGTCACCAGGGCCGCGCCGCCTGAGCGGGCCGCGCGTGAAGCGCTACGCGAGCCGCGACGGCCGGCTCCGTCTGCGGGTCGGAGACAGCCGCCGCCTCTCCGAGATCCCCACGGGCAGCGTCGGCTGCGTTCTCACCTCGCCGCCCTACTGGGTGCGGGGGCGGGGACGAGCGCGGGCCGAGCGGTACGCGCGCGAGCTCGCCACCGGGTTCGGCCCGGAGTGGAGCCGGGTCCTCGCCGACCACGGCGACCTGTGGCTCGTCATCGGCGACCGGCACGACGGCCTCGAGTGGATCGGGATCGACGGCCTCGTGACGAGATGGCTCGGGCGCGTCGGGTTCCGCCTCCAGGCCAAGGGGCTCTGGGCCCAGGTACGCTCCCGGGAGCGCTGGGACAACCGGGTGAACTACCTGCTGCGCTTCCGGAAGGCGGGGCACCCGGTCCGCCCGGGCGGCTCCACGCTCTGCTGGATGCTACCGCTGCCGCGCTCGCATCCGGACAGCCTGTGGGACGCCACGCCGGACCCGGTGCTGCGCGCCCTGCTGGAGATCTCCGCGCGGCGCGGGGCGGTGCTCGACCCGTTCGCGGGGGCGGGCACGGTGGGGCGCATCGCGGTCGCGCTCGGCCGTGAGTGGATCGGCGTGGAGCGGGATCCGCACATGGCCGCGGTGGCCGCGCGGCGGCTCCGCCTCCGCCCGGTCAGTCCTTCACCGCGGTGAGAGTCACCGGCCGCCCATCGCGCAGGACGACCACCGAGATGGTGCTCCCGCGCGGCAGGCTCCGCAGCCGCGCCTGCAGCGCCGCGTAGGTCTCGGTGCCGATCTCCCGCTCCTGCACGGCCAGGATGATGTCGCCGCCCAGCAGGAACGACTTGCCCTCGATCGAGCTGGGGATGAGCCCGGGTCGGAGATCCATGCGGGCCGCCGGCGAGTTCGCCGCGACCTGCTGCACCATGAGCCCGACCGCCTGCGGTAGGTTGAGCGCGCGGGCGACCTGCCCGCCGACGATCACCCCGCTCATGCCGCTCCAGAACGAGCCCTGCTCGAGCAGCAGGCGCCGGGCCATGTTGATGGTGACCACGAAGCCCAGGCCCTCGGAGCCGCCCGACTTGGTGATGTTGTGGCTCGCGATCCCGATGACCTCGCCCGTCATGTTGAACATGGGGCCGCCCGAGTTGCCGGGGTTGATGGCGGCGTCGGTCTGGAAGAACTCGGCCAGCGCCATCTCACTGTAGACGGTGTTGGGTTTGTGCCGCCCGGTGACGTAGCCCACGCTGAGCGTGTGGGCGATGCCGTAGGGCGCCCCGATGATGAAGACCTGGTCACCGACCTCGGCCCGGTCCGAGTTGCCGAACCGGGCCACCGGCGCCGTCGTGGGGACCCGATCCAGCTGGAGCAGGGAGACGTCGGCCTCGGGCTCGGAGGCGATCACCCGCGCGTTCACCACCTCGCCCCCCAGGAACTCGGCGGTGATCTCGTCGGCGGTCTGCACCACGTGGGCGGCGGTGATCACCTTGCCGTCCGGCGAGATCAGGACGCCCGAGCCGACCTCGTTGACGCGCCCGATCTGGCCCGAGCCGCCGACCTCCTTCCAGCGCGCGCGGATGATGACGACGGACGGGTTGACGCGCTTGAAGGTGGCCACCAGGCCCTGGGCCTCCACGGCCGGGGCGGGGGCGATGACCAGCGCGAGCAGGACGGCCGCGAGCAATCGCTTCATGTTGTGCCTCCGAGCAGGGAGTGGACGAGCCGGCGGAGCGAGGCCTCGTCGAAGGCGGTGGCCTGACGGCTGGGGGCGCTCGCCTCGGTCTTGAGCCCGGTCTCGCTCACGATGACGCAGATGGTGGCGTCGGGGTCGAGCGCCCTGGCGGCCACGAGCTTCCGCAGCACCGCGAGGGCGGCCACCCCGGTCGGGCCGGCCCAGATCCCCTCGGTCCGCGCGAGCAGGCGCTGCGTCTCGAGGATCTCCTCGTCCTCCGCGTCGCCGGCCAGCCCGCCCGTCTCCTTCAGGATGCGGAGGACCCACTCGCCCTTGCGCCCCGGGTCGCCGGCCGCAAGTCCCTCGGCCACCGTGTAGCCGATCTTCACCGGCGCGAGTGGGCGGCCCTCGCGCCACGCCCGCGCGATCGCGTCGGCCCGGGTGGCCTGCGCGGCGACCATGCGGGGGCGCCGCGGGATCCAGCCGAGGCGCTCCATCTCCACGAAGCCGCGGTGGGTGGCGATGAACGTCTCGCCCACCGCGGCGGGGGCCACCACCACGTCCGGGACCCGCCACCCCGACCGCTCCGCGATCTCGTAGGCGAGCGTCTTCTTGCCCTCGTGCTTGTAGGCGTTGCGGGAGGCGCCGCAGTCGAAGAAGAGCCGATCCTCGACGAGGCGATCCCACAGGACGATCAGGTCGTCGTACACGCCCTCGTAGAGGACGAGGTCGGTGGCGGTCGCCGCCATGTGCAGGAGCTTGGGCGCCGAGGTGCGCGCGTAGGCGAAGATCAGCGAGCGCAGGCCGGCGCGCGCGGAGTAGGCGGCGATCGACGAGCCCGCGTTGCCGGAGCTGACCACCGAGGTGGCGCGGAAGCCGAACTGGAGCGCGGCCGCCACCGCGGTGGGGGAGGAGCGATCCTTCACGGTGCCGGTGGGGTTCGAGCCCTCGAACTTCACCATCAGGCGCCGCACTCCGAGGGCGCGCCCGAGAGTCGGACAGTCGAGCAGCGGGCTCTCCCCCTCTCCGAGCGAGACCCGATGGGCCGGATCGGCGATGGGCAGCACCGGGGCGTAGCGCCAGAGCCCCCGGCCCTCGAAGACCCCCGGCCCGGCGCGGCGAAGGGCCGCCCAGTCGTATTCGAGCTCGAGGAGGCCCCCGCAGGCCGCGCACTCGAGCCGGTAGTCGAGCGCGAACTCCGCGCCGCACTCGATGCACCGCAGCGCGGTCGCGAACGAGACGGCGGTCACCGCAGGATCGCCAGCATCTCCTCGATGCGGTGGCGCAGGGTGTGCTCGGCGAGGGCTCGCTTGCGCGCGCGCTCGCCGATGTCGCGGGCCTCGTCCGGGTGGGCGAGGTAGTAGTCGAGGTGGTGGCGCAGCTCGCCCAGGTTCTGGTAGACGACCGCCTCCTGGCCGGGCGTGAAGAGGTGGGCGAGCTCCTCCTTCGCGTCCACCAGCTGGCAGGCCGCGCTGGCGGCCAGCTCGAAGGCCCGGGTGTTGACGCCCACGATGTCGTTCATCGGATGATGGTGATTCAGGGAGAGGGTGGAGCCGGAGTACACCGCGAGCTTGGCGCGACCCCACACCGGCCCGCCCGCGACCATCGCGCGGATCTCGGGCGCCTCCACCCGGTCCCAGCCCGCGCCCCAGAGGCGGAGGGGCGTGCCGGCGAGCTCCCGCACGAAGCGCTCCCGGTAGGCGTAGGCGCTGCCGACGAAGGAGAGCGGCGCCGCGTAGCGCCGCGTCTCCTCCGCGGTGAGCTCGATCGGGTGGTGCATCTCGGGCACGCAGTACATCGGCAGGTAGTGCAGGTTGCGCAGGCCGGCCTGCTCGAGCGCGCGGAGCGCGTAGCGCTCCTTGGTGAAGAAGGCGTCGTAGGCCTCGATGCACTCGAACGGGATCATCCACAGCGGGTTGTCGGGAAAGAAGTTGAGGAAGCGGGTGTCGATCCGCGCCTTCACCCGCCGCACCAGCCCGGGGGTGACCGGGCCGCCCTTGATCACCAGCACGAAATCCGGCCGGTAGGCCACGCACGCCCGCTCGAGCCGGCGCAGGATGAAGAGCTGGTAGGTGGCCTTGGTGGATCGGTTCTTGTAGAGCGGGTTGTCGCGGCGGTACGCGAAGGCCCGCGCCTCGTGTCCCATGGCCACGAGCTCGTCGCGGAAGTCCATGCCCATGTGTCCGGGGCGGGCGAACGGCAGAACGATCAGCCAGCGCACGGGCGAAGCGTATCACACCGGGGCCGACGGTCAGGCGAAGGCGGGGCGTACCTCCTTCGCGATCAGCTCGAGCTCGCGCATGATGTGCCGGTGGGGCATGCCCGGGAAGAAGACCCGGCAGATGAGATGGGTCATGCCGTACTCGGCCACGAAGGGCTTGAGCGCGCGGATGACCTGGTCCGGCCCGCCGATGAGGAAGCGGTTCTTCATCAGCGCGTCCAGGTCGGTGGCGATGGAGGCGTCGATGAACGGGTGCCGCCAGCCCCCCGCGTACTCCTTCCGGTAGGAGATCATGATGTGCTTCTGGGCCAGCTCGCGCGCCTCGCGGTCGGTCTCCGCGATGATGACGTCGCGGGTGAGCGGCCACTCGGTCACCGGCTCGACCCGGCCCGCCGCCCGCCGGTTGGCCAGGAACTGCTGCTTGCCGGCCAGGAGCCGGGGCAGGTCCGCGGTGGGCCCGGGCACCCAGTTGTCGGCGAGGGTCGCCGCGCGCCGCAGGGTGATGTCCCCCCAGCCCCCGATCCAGACCGGCGGGTGGGGACGGGTCACCGGCTTCGGCTCGAGCCGGCCCTCGACGGTGTAGTAGGTGCCGCGGAAGTCGACGCGCTCCTGGGTCCAGAGCGCGTTCATGATCGTGAGCTGCTCCTCGAAGCGCGCTCCCCGCTTCGGGAGCGCCGCGCCGTAGAGGGCGAACTCGTCGGGCTTGTAGCCGATCGCGATCCCGAGCACGAAGCGGCCGCCCGACATCACGTCGAGCATCACCGCGTCCTCCGCGAGCCGCACCGGGTGGTAGAACGGCGCCACCAGGATGTCGGTGCCGAGCCGCATGCGGGTGGTCCGGGTCGCGAAGCCGGCCAGCACCGGCAGGGGCGAGGGCCAGTAGTGGTCGGTGACCGAGTGGTGCTCCTCCATCCACACCGAGTCGAAGCCGAGGTCCTCGGCGCGCACCACCTCCTCGAGCGCGTCGCGGTAGTAGTGGCCGCCCTCGATGGGGATGAAGCCGACCTGGAGGCCCGCCACCCTAGCGGTCGCTCGCGAGCTTACCGTTCACGCCCCAGTTGGTCTTCTCGACGTCCTGGAACACGACGTGCACCTGGTCGGCGGTGGTCTTGCCGATCTTCACCATGGCGTCGGTGATGGCGGCCACGATCTCGCGCTTCTGCTGATCGGTGCGGCCGGCGTACCACTGGACGGTGATGTTGGGCATGGAGGTCTCTCCTCGCTCGGTCGGATGTTATTTGGGTCGCCGCGGGTCGTCGAGCCGCCGCAGGTCGTCGGGAAAGCTCGAGCTGAACGCGTAGGACTTGACGATGCCGTCGGCGCTGAAGCGCACCGTGAGATCCTTGCTGATCTCGGTGGTGGAGTCGCGCTGGCCGTAGAACCAGCGCCACGTGGGGTCGCCGTTGTCGACGCCGATCTGGACCGGCTCGCCGAACATTCGGACGAGGCCCCACCGGTCGGTCTTGCCCTTCACGATCCAGCCCTCCTCCGGGGACGGGAAGTCCCGGCCGAACTTGACCGAGACGCAGCCGGTCACGAGGACGAGCGCGAGCAGACCGACGAGCCATCCCGGCCAGCGCATGGCGCGGATTATTGCACCGGAGCCTTCGAGCGCGCAACCGGCCGCGGGCGCCGCGGGCCGCCCCGCGCCGGTTCGCGTGCTAGGATGACCGCCGTGGAGACGTTCACCGCCGAGGAGCGGGCGGCCCTCGCGCCCTACTTCACCGAGCTCGACGGCCCCGTCTTCGCCCTGGTCAACCTCCCCGAGGTCGTCAAGGGCGCGCTCTTCGCGCGCTACTCTCGCTCCGCCAAGTCCCTGCGCCGGCTCTTCCTGGACGAGTTCCTCGAGCCGATCGGACGGCCGGCGGAGGCGGGCTCCATCGGCACCGCGCGCGCCGATCGGCTCTACGAGCGTGTCTTCAGCGAGTACGGCGACGACTCGGTGGCCCAGCTCGGCGGCGTGCACCTGGCCTGCGAGAGCGCGTCCAACATCCTGACCAAGGTGCTCGAGTGGGGGCGGCTCATGGCCTACCTCGAGCAGTCCACCCGCTACGTGCCGTACACCGACCGGCCGGGCGGGCGGTTCAAGTACCACGTGCCCGCCGAGCTGGACGGGCTCGCGGTGCGCGACCGGTACGTGGAGGTGCTGGATCGCGCGTTCGAGACCTACACGCGCTGGATCGATCCGATGCGCGAGTACTGGATGCGGCGCTTCCCCCAGCCGGCGGGGGAGAGCGACGCGGCCTACCGCATGACGATCCGGGCGAAGGCGCTCGACAGTCTCCGGGGACTGCTGCCCGCGGCGACCCGATCGAACGTCGGCATCTTCGGGACCGGCCAGGGCTACGAGGCCCTCCTGCTCCGCATGCGGGCCCACCCGCTGCGGGAGGTGCGCGACTACGGCGCGCTGATGCTGGTCGAGCTGCGGAAGGTGATTCCCGCGTTTCTGCTGCGCCTCGAGCGGCCGGAGCGCGGCGGGGTCTGGGCGCGGTACCTGGAGGAGACGCGCGAGGCCACCGCCGCGGTGGCGGCACGCCTGCTCGAGGACGTCGAGCCGGAGACCCGCCCCGAGGTCACGCTCACCGACTTCGATCCGGACGGGGAGGTGAAGGTGGTGGCCGCCGCGCTCTACGCGGTCTCCGCCCTCCCGGACGACCAGCTCCTGGCCGTCGCGCGCAAGCTCGGCGACGAGGCGCGCCGCGAGGTGCTCGAGGCCTACGTGGGCCGTCGCGAGAACCGACGCCACAAGCCGGGCCGCGCCTTCGAGCGCACCGTCTACCGCTTCGACGTGCTCGGCGACTACGGCGCCTTCCGGGATCTGCAGCGCCATCGGCTGCTGACGCTCGAGTGGCAACCGCTCTCGACCCGGCACGGCTACGTGACCCCGGACGAGCTCGCGGAGGCGGGCGTGCTGCCCGAGTGGACCCGCGTGATGGAGGACTCGGCCGTGCTCCACGACGCCCTCGCCGCCGCCGCACCCGCCGCGGCCGCCTACGCGGTGCCGATGGCCTACCGGGTGCGGTTCTACATGGAGCTGAACGCGCGCGAGGCCATGCACATGATCGAGCTGCGCACCGCCCCGCAGGGGCACCCCGCGTACCGCCGGATCTGCCAGGCCATGCATCGCCTGATCGCCGAGCAGGCCGGGCACCGAGCCCTCGCCCGGGCCATGCGTCATGCCGATCACTCCGGCGCGGAAGGGGGACGGCTCGAGGCGGAGCGGGCCGCGGAGCGTCGGCGTCTCGGCGGCTGAGCGCGCTCCCGCGCCCACTCTCGTCTGCTGGTGGGCACGGCGGCTAGTGTGCCCGTCCGCTATGGCGCGGCCTTCATGACTCTGGGCTCGCGACAAGAGAGCGGCTCCCGCGCTCCGTCATCATGAGCGGGACGTACCACGGTAAGTAGCTGAAGTAAGTGGCGTTTACGTCGAACCCGACCCTCCGATGCTTGGTGGCACCGGGGTTGCCCCACAAGGGGGCATGACGACGACGCGCGCCCTCCTCACGGGCTTCTTGCTCATCCTCACGCCGGGGTGCGCGACGAAGAGTGCCTATCTGAACGAGGGACCCACCGCGCTCGGCAAGCCACCGTACCAGGTGGGGCCGGTGACGGTGGTCATCCGCCCGCAGGCCGAGGTGGAGCTGATCTGCCGCCTCCGGAGCCCGCACGCGGCGCCGGAAGGCCGCATCCACGGCTGCTACGTGCCGGTGGATCGCCTGATCGTCTCGACCGCCGACCCCTACGTCCTGATGCACGAGTTCAAGCACTACTTCGAGGGGCCCTGGCACAAGTAGGTCCGCCGCTCCGCCCGCCCGCTTGACCCGCCCCCGCCTTCCGTCGCATACTTCGGCCGCAGCATAATTGGTCGACCAACCAATATAAAACTTTCGGAGGACGGACCTGACTCCCAAGCTCGGCATGGGGCCGCTGCGGCGCGAGCAGATCGTGCGGGCCACCATCCGCTGTCTGGCCCGCGACGGTTACGCGGGCCTCACCATGAAGCGGGTGGCCGCGGAGGCCGCGGTGAGCCCGGGCATCCTCCACTACTACTTCCGCGACAAGGCGGCGATGCTCGCCGCGGCCGCCCTGCGGGTGACCGCCGACCTCGACCGCCGGGTAGCGGTCCAGGCGCGTGGCGCCCGCACCGCCCGCGCGCGGCTGCGCGCCGTCATCCGCGCCTGCCTCGAGACCGCGGTGGAGAGCCGCGACTTCTGGACCGTCTTCATCGAGTTCTGGGGCGAGGCGCTCCACGATCGCCGACTGGCCGCGGTGAACCGGCAGGCCTACGTGCGCGCCCGGCGGTTGATCGGCGCGGCGCTGGCGCGCGGGCGGGCCGAGGGCGGAGTGCGTCGGGTCGACCTCGAGGGGGCCGCCGCGGTGGTCCTCGGGCTCCTCGACGGTCTCTCCCTGCAGCTCACCTTCGATCGCGGACTGATGACCCTGCCGCGCGCGGCGCGGCTCGCGGAGACGGTGCTCGCCCGCTACCTCTCACCCGGAGACCCGACATGACCATGCTCCCCGATCAGCTGAAGGCGAAGACGTATCTCCTGGAGAAGGGCACCCAGGCCCCGGTCGCGCAGATCCGCGAGCGCGTGGCCGAGGCGTTCGCCGCGATGGACACCCTTCTGGAGGGCGTCACGGAAGCCCAGGCCCGGCGTGCGCCGGGCGGGGGCGAGTGGAGCATCCACGAGATCCTGGATCACCTGGTGGAGACGCATCCGCGCGCCCTCGAGGAGATGCGCGCGCTGCTCGCGAACCGCCACTCCCCGGTGAGCCCGATCCCGGCCGGCCTTCAGTCGGCCGCGCCCATGGCCCGACGGTGGGACGACCTCCGCGATGGGCTACGCCGCATCCACGCCGAGGTGCTCGACGTCCTCGCCATCGCGCCCGACCGGCCGACCGAGGCCCGCGCGCCGGTCGTCATGGTGATCAACACCCGGGACGCCGACGGCCGGGTAACGCCGCTCCACTGGAACGAGGAGTGCGACTGGAAGGCCTGCGCGGTGATCTTCCGGCTCCACGAGCTGGATCACCTGAGCCAGATCCGGAAGGTGCTCCGGGCGATTTGACGCGTCGTATAAAATTATGGACATGAGGCTCTGGCGGCGGCTCGCGCTCGCTCTCTCGCTGCTGGTCCTTCCGGCCCCCTGGTCGGGACCGGCCCTTGCCGCCGATGCCGCGGCGGGCGCGTCTCCCGATCTGCACCTCTCGATCAGCGAGACCCTCGGGGAGACGACGGTGCGCGTGCCCCTGGCCTCGGAAGGCTACCGGCTGTACGGCCTGCTGAGCCCGTACCTCTCGCTGGGCTCCGCCACGACGCTGGGGGTGCCGTGGAGCGCAAGCCTCGTCCCCGGGCTCCAGCGGGACACGGACGGGCTCGACGACGTGCGCCTCGGGGCGGGGCTGGCGCTGCCGCTCTCGGATCGGGCGCAGCTCTACGGGGAGTATCGCTTCCTGCGCGGCCGCATCGACGGTGGCGCCGGCCGCAGCCCGCTCCAGCGGGAACCCGATTCCTCCGACTTCCGCGCCGGCTTCTCGATCCGTCTCGACTAACGCGCGGCCGGGGCCCGGCTAGGCCCGCGCGAATTCCCGCTTCGCCTTCTCGAGCTCATCCGGCCGCGCCACCAGGTCGAGCGCGGTCATGGCCAGGGCCTTGGCCGCCGCCACCATGCCGGTCCGCGCGATCGGGGACTTGGCCCACTCCGCGAACTCGCGCGAGTGCCCCGGGATCCCGTCCGGCGAGATGCGGATGTAGGGATGGATCGTCGGGATCGCCTGGCTCACGTTGCCGCAATCGGTCGACCCGTAGCCGGCCTCCCCGTCGTCGGGATCCACCGGAAAGTCGATCCGCTCGAGGTTCTTGCCGAAGAGCTCGGCCATCGCGACGTTGGCCTTGAGCGGGTCGTGGATGATCGCGTCCGCGGTCACCTTCACGGTGCAGCCGGTGGCGGTCGCCGCGCCCGCCGCACAGCCCTCGAACCGCCGCAGCAGCTCGCGGCAGTAGTCCTTGGTGGGAGCGCGCAGGTAGAACTCGGAGGCGGTGTGCTCGGGGATGATGTTGGCCTGATCGCCGCCCTTGGTGATGACGCCGTGCACGCGCGCGTCCGGGCGGAGCTGCTGACGCATGGTATCGAGCGAGACGAAGAGCTGGATCATCGCGTTGAGGGCGTTGACCCCGCGCCAGGGCCAGGACGACGCGTGCGAGGCGCGGCCGAAGAACTCGCACTTCACCTTGATGATGCCGAGGCTCGGCCGCCAGACCTGGGTGCCGCAGCGGCCGTGGATCATCATGGCCGCGTCCACGCCCTGGAAGACGCCCGCCTCCATCAGCCGTACCTTGCCGGCCCCGCCCTCCTCGGCGGGCGTGCCGATCACCTGGATGCGGCCCGGGAAGGGCAGGGTCCGCAGGGCGGCCGCGATCGCCGCCCCCGCCCCGGTGCCCGCGGTCGCGATCACGTTGTGCCCGCAGGCGTGCCCGATGTTCGGCAGGGCGTCGTACTCGACCATGATCGCGATGGTGGGCCCGGGGCCCGCGCCGGCGATGGTGGCCCGGAACGCGGTGGGCAGCCCGCCCACCCCCCGCTCGACCGCGGCGCCCTGCCGGGCGAGGAAGTCGGCGAGCCAGCCCGCCGCCTTGTGCTCCTCGAAGCACAGCTCGGGATTGGCGTGGATCTGGTGACTGATGCGCTCGAGCTCGTCGGCGAGCCGATCCACCGTCTCGGCGACGCGAGTCTTGGCCTGGTCGAGCTCGGCGTGGGCGGTCACGGCGTCACTTGCTCTTGGCGAACTCGTCCTTCGCCGCCTTCACCCGGGCGGGCTCGGCGAGCAGGTCCAGGGTGGTGAGGGCCATGGTCTTGGCCGCCGCCACCATGCCCGCGCGCGCCAGCGGCTTCACCGCCGCGTCCGCGAAGTCGCGGGTGTGGATGGCCATGCCGGTGGGGGCGATGGCCACCATCGGCTGGATGGCCGGGATCACCTGGCTCACGTTGCCGATGTCGGAGGAGCCGAGCCGGTCCGGGATCGGGGCGCCCTCGGTGAGGCCCGCCGTCTTCATGTTGGCCGCGAAGAGGTCGAGCATCACGCGGCTCGACTTCATCGGCTCGTAGACGCTGTCGTGCTGGGTGATCTTGAGGGTGCAGCCGGTCGCCCTTGCGGCGCCCTCCGCGGCCGCGGTCACCCGCTTGAAGAGCTCCCACATCGTGTCGATGCGCGGCGCGCGCACGTAGAAGATCGCGGAGGCGTACTCCGGAATGATGTTGGCCGCCGCGCCGCCGTTGGTGATGATGCCGTGGATCCGGCAGTCGGGGCGCACCTGCTGGCGCAGCATGCTGATCGCGTTGTACGTCTGGATGACCGCGTCGAGGGCGTTCACGCCTTCCCACGGGTCCGCGGAGGCATGGGAGGCCTTGCCGGAGAACTCGAAGGTACCGCGCACGATGCCGAGCAGGTCCTGGTGGAGCAGGGTGCGGTCGAAGCCGTGGATCATCATGGCGCAGTCCACGTCGCGGAAGACCCCGCCCTTGATCAGCTTCACCTTCCCGCCGCCGCCCTCCTCCGCCGGGGTGCCGATGACCTGGATGCGGCCCTTCGGGAGCTGGGCGCGGACCGCGGCGAGGGCCGCGCCCGCGCCCACCCCGGATGTGGCGATCACGTTGTGTCCGCAGGCGTGGCCGATGCCGGGCAGCGCGTCGTACTCGCACAGGATCGCGATGGTCGGGCCTTCCCCCGTCTCGATGGTGCCGCGGAACGCGGTCTCGACGCCCCCCACGCCCTTCTCCACCTTGAAGCCCTGGCGGGCCAGGAAGTCGCTGAGCCACCCGCACGCCTGGACTTCCTGGTATCCCAGCTCCGGGTGGGCGTGGATCTGATGGGAGAGAGCGTCGAGCTCGTCGGCCAGGCGGTCGACGGCCTGCGAGATGGAATCCTTGAGGGTGCTCATGGGTGCCTCCAGGCTCAGGGCGACTGGGCGCAGATGAGGAAGAAAAGTGGCCGGGACGAGTCGGACGAATAACCCCGTCCCGGATCGTTCAGGCACCGCAGGCTCGGCGACGACTCCGAGGAGCGGCGCGGGGTGTCGATGGTGGCGCAGGCGGCCAGGATGAGAGCGGTGCCGAGGGCCATCAGGGCACGACCAACGAACAGGGGGCGCACGAGGGAGCAGGGTACCACGAGCGCGGATGATGAAGGAGGGCGGTGAAGCGGGACGACGGATCAGGCGGAGGGGGCGAGCGCAGGGTCGGGGGCCGGGCTACCCACCGGCAGCTCCATCACGAACATCGCGCCGCCGCCGGGTCGATTCTCGGCCCAGAGGCGTCCCTCGTGCTCGGCCACCACGCTGTGCGCGACGGACAGGCCCAGGCCGCGCCCCTCGCCGGGCCCCTTCGTGGTGAAGAAGGGGTTGAAGACGCGGGCCAGGTCGTCCTGGGGGACGCCGGGGCCGTCGTCGGCGACCTCGATCCGCACCCCGTCGGCGGCGGGCCGCACCCGGATGGCGAGGGTGCCCGAGCCGCGGGACGCGGACATGGCCTGCTCCGCGTTCTGCACGAGGTGGAAGAGGGCCTCCTGGAGCTGGTTGCTGTCGGCCCAGATCTCGGGAACCTCGCCGAAGTCGGTCTGGACCGTGATGCGGGCGCCCTCGAGCCGCGACTGGTGGAGCGAGAGGACCTTGTAGATCTGGTCGCTCACCTTGCAGCGCGCGCGGCGCAGGGGCGAGCGCTCCGCGAAGAGCACGAGCTCGCGCACGATGTTGGCCGCGCGCTTGGTGGCCCCGTCGATGACCTTGAGCCCGTTCAGGACCGACTCGTGGTCCTGGGACTGCAGGAGCAGGTGCACCTGCCCCAGGATGATCATGAGCGGGTTGTTGATCTCGTGCGCGACGCCCCCCGCGAGCTCTCCCACCGCGGCGAGCCGCTCGGCCCGGATCACGTCGGTGTGCGCGCGGCGAAGATCCTCGAGCTGCAGGCGCGTCTCGGAGTACAGCCGCGCGTTGTCGAGGGCCAGGCCGATCTGGTCGGCGGTGGACTCGAGCAGCGCGACCTCCTCGTTCGAGAACCGCTCCTCGGTCTGCCGGCCCAGGGAGAGCGTGCCCAGGATGCGATGGCGGGCCCGGATCGGCACGCAGACGAAGCCGCGGATGCCGTCGGCGGAGACCGCGGCGCGCGCGGCGGGCAGGAGATCGGGGGCGCGGCTCGCCTCGTCCACACGACGCACCCGGCCCGACGCGGCGACGCGCCCGATCAGGCCCTGGCCCATCGGCAGCATCTGGTTGGTCTCGCGCAGCCGATCCGAGAGCCCGCGCTCCCCGCGGAGCAGGAGCATCTTGCCGTCCACCGAGACGAGATGGAGACTCGCGATCTCGTGGCCGGTCACGTCGGTGAGCGCGCTCAACGACTTCTGGATGACCTCGTTGAGGTCGAGCGACCGGCTGACCGCCTCGGTGACCGTGCGGAGGATCTGCAGATGCCGGATGAGCGAGGTGGTGCCGCCTCGGTTACTTACTCGCGCCATTAGATCGTGTGGGCTCCCCATGATCGTTGTGTGCTGGACGGTTCTCTGTACTTAGCAAGCCAAGTGCCATGGGTAGTTATCAAATAATACCATCTATTCCAGCTAGTTAGATTTGTTGCTTGGAGGGGTGCACCGGGCAGAGCGGTACTGCCCGGACACTCTGTCAGGTCAGACCACCGGGAAACTGCCGCGCGTACGCGATCCGACGGCCGATGGGCGGGTGGGAGTAGAGGAAGAAC
>WNFG01000529.1_pt1 | contig 43125 bp, 38 predicted proteins | sample 5400431 | NCBI WGS metagenome assembly WNFG01 (sample SAMN13153346, study PRJNA577476) | soil metagenome | isolation source: 120 cm saprolite under Douglas fir tree site 2 hole 3 replicate 2 | place: USA:California | collected 2015-04-18
CCGTCTACGTCACCCACGACCAGGCGGAGGCGCTCGCCCTCTCCACGCGCATCGCGGTGCTGAGCCAGGGCCGGATCGTGCAGGAGGGCAAGCCCGAGGAGATCTACTGGCGCCCGCGTAGCCGGTTCGTGGCCGAGTTCGTTGGCGCCGCCAACCTGGTGACGGTGCGGGTCACGGAGGTGCGCGACCTGGGCGTGGTGGTCGAGACGACCGGCGGCTCGCGCATCCCGGTCGCCTCGGGCGGTCACGCGTGGGCGGTCGGGGCCCACGGGCTCCTCTGCCTCCGGCCGGAGGCGCTGCGGCTCGAGGAGGCCGAGCGCGCGGCGGGGGGGATCCGCGGCAAGGTGGCCGGGCACGTGTTCGAGGGCGCGCGCCAGCTCTACGACGTCGCGATCCCGGGCGGCACCGTGCGCGTGGAGATGATCACCTCGGCGCCGCAGGGCCGCAGCTTCAAGCCGGGCGACGAAGTCAAGATCGAGATCTCCCCGGAGACGTCCGTGCTGCTCCCCGCGGAGCCTTGAGGGTGTCCCGGCCGCGGACAACCGTCCGGCTAATTACCGTTTAGTTCTTTAAGCTCTATTCAATGCGGGGGCCCAGAAATGGCCCCCGCACTCCCCCAGTCGGCGGATATCCGTTTCGGTGTACTCTTCGGGCCCGGAGGGCGTCATGACCGACATTAGCCCGCAGGATCTTAAAGTCCGGCTCGATCGCCGGGACCCGATCGTGCTGCTCGACGTGCGCGAGGATTGGGAGACCGCGCTCTGCCGCCTGGAGAACGCGACCCATATTCCGATCGAGGAGATCGAGTTCCGAACCACCGAGCTCGATCCTGCCGACGAGATCGTGGTGTACTGCCACCACGGTGTCCGCAGCGCCGCGGTCGCGAACTTTCTCCGCCAGCAGGGTTTCAAGGCGGTGAACCTGGCCGGCGGCCTCGACTCCTGGGCCTCCTCGATTGACAGGACGATGAAGCGGTACTGATCGGTATGCCAGTAGCGCCAGATTTCGTACGCGTTGAACGCGACGGCGGGCTCGCCTGGGTCACCCTCGACCGGCCGCCGCTGAACCTGATCGTGCCCGAGATGGTTGAGGGGATCCGCGCCACCTTCGACGCGCTCCGGCGCGATCCGACGGTCCGCGCCGCGGTGATCACCGGCGCGGGGCGGGCCACGACCGGCGGCATGCAGCTCCAGGTCCTGCGCGACTTCACCCCGGCCACCGCCAAGGCGTTCATCGCGAGCCTGCACGAGGCGATCGACCTGGTGCACGACGCGCCCTTTCCCACCGTGTGCATGGTCAACGGCGCGTGCCTGGGGGCGGGCTTCGAGCTGGCGATGGCCTGCGACCTGCGCACCGCGGCCGCCGGGGCCCTCCTGGGCCTGCCCGAGATCCGCGTCGGTATCCCTTCCGTGATCGAGGCGGCTCTCTTGCCCGGCATGGTCGGGCCGGGGCGGGCGGCCGAGATCCTGCTGACCGGCGAGCCGGTCACCGCGGAGCAGGCGCTCGAGTGGGGGCTCGTGAACCGGGTCGCGCCGCCGGCCGGGCTGCGCGCGGTGACCGCCGAGCTGGTCGGGCGCATCGTCGAGTGCGCGCCGACCGCGGTGCGTCTGCAGAAGGAGCTGATCGTGCGCTGGCGCAACACCGATCCGCGGACCGCGGTGGAGTACGGGGTCAATGCGTTCGGGCAGTCCTTCGCCACCGGCGAGCCCCGCGAGGCCATGGAGGCCTATCTGGGCAAGCGCAAGCCCCGCTTCGCTTCGTGATCCGCCTCGTCACGTTCGACTTCTGGGACACCCTCGTCACCGATTCCGCCGACAGCCTCCGCGCTCAGCACGCCCTGCGGGTGGCGGCGATCCGGCGCGCGCTGGGCGACGCGGGGGCCCCGGTGAGCGAGGTCGAGGCGGAGGACATTCACGAGCGCTCGGGCGTCGTGCTGGCCGAGCGCTTCTGGAGCCTCAACCGTGACCCGAGCCACGAGGAGCAGCTCCGGATCGTTCTGGACACCGGGCGCCCCGGCATCGCCGCGCGCCTCGGCCCCGCCGCGTTCGTGGCGGCGCTCGACGGCTACATCAGCCCGGTGCTGGCCCATCCGCCGGACCTCTCTCCGGGCGCGGATCGCGCGGTGCGGGAGCTGGCCGCGCGCGGCGTGCGCCTCGGCATCGTCTCCAACACCGGGCGCACCCCGGGGGTGATCCTGCGCCGCGTCCTCGAGCGATACGGGCTGCTCGGCTACTTCGGCGCAATCTCCTACTCCGACGAGGTCGGCTTCCGCAAGCCCGAGCCCGAGATCTTCCGCGTCACGCTGGCCCGCTCCGGGGTGGCGCCGGAGGAAGCGGTGCACATCGGCGATAACCCGGACGCGGACGTGGTCGGGGCGCAGGGGGCCGGCATGCGCGCCGCGCACTACACCGCGGGTTTCCGCCGGCCGGCGGCTCAGGCCGACCTGCTGATTCCCGACCTCGGCATGCTCGCCGACGAGGTTTTTCGGATTGCGCCCGAGAAGGCCGGCGGGTAACATGCCTGCCGCCATGGACGTGGACGCGCTGCGAGCAAAGATCCGCGACATCAAGGATTTCCCGACCGAAGGCATCCTCTTCAAGGACATCACCACGCTGCTCAAGGACGGCCCCGCCTGGGCCTCCGTCATCGACCACCTGGCCGCCCGTTATGACACCGCGCGGGTGGATCTCGTGGTGGGGGTGGAGTCGCGGGGCTTCATCTTCGGCGGTGCGCTCGCGCATCAGCTCAAGGCGGGCTTCGTGCCGGTGCGCAAGCGGGGCAAGCTGCCCGCGCCCACGATCGAGGAGGAGTACGAGCTCGAGTACGGCCGCGATGTCCTGGCCATCCACGAGGACGCGGTGGGCAAGGGCCAGCGTGTCCTCGTGGTGGACGACCTCCTCGCCACCGGCGGGACCATGGCCGCGACGCTGCGGCTCGTCGGGCGGCTTGGGGCCACCGTCGTGGGGGCCGCGTTCCTGATCGAGCTGGCGTTCCTCAAGGGGCGTGAGCGGCTCGCCGGCCACCGGATCGACTCCCTGATCGTGTACGAGTAGGCGGCCGGAAGTGGTTGTATGATGGGGACCTGGAGGCGATCCATGAGCGAGCGCATGTGGCCGGGAGCGGTGGTGATCGTGGTCGCGGCATTGGCGGTGCCCGCGGGGCTGGGGGCGGCCGAGCCCGAGCAGAAGGCGGTGGTGCCCCTCATCCTGAACCTGATGAACCGGCCCGTGGAGTCTCGCGAGCGGGCCTACACCGAGGACATCAAGCGTGACGCGCTGGCGCCCCGGCCGTCGGCCATCGACGAGTGGGAGCCGCAGCCGGACGGCTCCATGCGCAACAAGAAGACCGGGATCAGCGTGAAGGTCATGAACCCGTGTCCGGCCGGCGACATCGACCACGAGTTCGCGCTGGCCGCGTACAACCGGTCGCGACCCCGCCGCTGATCGTCGAGCAGGTCCCTACCATTCGAGGCTGACGCCGCCCGGGCGCCCGGGGACGGCTGTGACCGGGAGATAATCAGGCATGGCCATACGGACCGTCGGAGTGCTGGGCTGTGGTCTCATGGGGTCGGGAATCGTCCACGTGGCCGCGCAGGCCGGCTTTCCGACGGTGGTGGCGGAGGCGAGCCAGGAACTGCTCGACCGCGGGCTCGGCGGGCTCCGCAAGAGCCTCGACGCGCTGGTGGCCAAGGCGCGGATCGACGAGAAGGCCCGCGATGAGATCATGGGCCGGATCAAGGGCGCGGTCGGCCTCGAGGCCTTCCGCGACTGCGACCTTGTGATCGAGGCCATCACCGAGAACCAGCCGCTCAAGAACGAGACCTTCGGCAAGCTCGACCGGATCTGCCCGCCGCACGCCCTGCTCGCCTCGAACACCTCGTCGTGCAACGTCACCGCGATGGCCGCGGCCACCAAGCGGCCCGGCCAGGTGCTGGGTCTCCACTTCTTCAACCCGGTGCCGCTCATGAAGCTGGTGGAGGTGGTCCAGACCATCCTCACCGACGAGAAGAGCGTGCTCGCGGCTTACGAGTGGGTGCAGGCGGTGGGCAAGGTGCCGGTGCGCGCCAAGGACTCGACGGCCTTCATCGTGAACCGCCTGCTCGTGCCGTACCTGCTCGACGCCATCCGGGTCTACGAGGGCGGGCTGGCCTCGCTGGAAGACATCGACCAGGCCATGAAGCTCGGCTGCGGCTACCCGATGGGCCCGTTCACCCTGCTCGACCTGGTGGGTCTCGACACCACCATGTACGTGGCCGAGGTCATGTTCGACGAGTACCGGGAACCCCGCTACGCCCCCCCGCCGTTGCTCAAACGCATGGTGATGGCGGGACAGTTGGGCCGGAAGAGCGGCAAGGGCTTCTACCGCTACTCGAAATGAACAATCTGTACTACCTGACGGACGACCAGCGGGCCATCCGCGACCTCGCCCGGGAGATCGCGCGCGAGCGGATCGCCCCGCTCGCGGCGCACGTGGACGAGACCGGCGAATACCCCCACGAGCAGCTCAAGCTGCTGGGCCAGCAGGGGCTGATGGGGCTCCACATCCCGGAGGCCTACGGGGGCGCCGCGGCGGGCTCGCTCGCCTTCTGCCTGGCCGCCGAGGAGGTGGCCTGGGCCTGCGCCTCCACCTCGACCATCTTCCTGGTCCAGAACCTGGGCGGCTACCCGATCATCTTCGCGGGCAGCGAGGAGCAGAAGCGGCGCTACCTGCCGAAGCTGGCCTCCGGCGAGATGACCGCGGCCTTCTCGCTCTCCGAGGCCGGCTCGGGCTCCGACGCGGCGGCGATGACCTGCCGGGCCGTGCGCCGAGGCGACCGCTACGTGCTGAACGGCTCCAAGATGTGGGTGACCAACGGCTCGCACGCGGGCGTCATCACCGTGTTCGTCACCACCGACCCCGGCAAGCGGGCCAAGGGGGTGACCGCGCTCCTGGTCGAGCCGGGCATGAAGGGCTTCACGGTGGGCAAGGCGGAGCGCAAGCTCGGCATCCACGGCTCGCCCACGGTGGCGCTCCACTTCAGCGATTGCGAGGTCCCGGTGGAGAACCGGCTCGGCGAGGAAGGGGAGGGCTTCAAGGCCGCGATGCAGACCCTCGAGCAGTCGCGCCCCACCATCGGCGCGCAGGCGGTCGGCATCGCCCAGGCCGCGCTCGACGCCTCGGTGGCCTACGCCAAGGAGCGGCGCGCCTTCGATCAGCCCATCGCCGCCTTCCAGGGCATCCAGTTCATGCTGGCCGACATGGCGATCGCGGTGCACGCTTCGCGACTCGTCGTCCACCACGCCGCCTCGCTGATCGACCGCGGGATCAGCGGCACCTCGCTCGAGGCCTCGGCGGCCAAGTGCCTGGCCTCGGACACCGCCATGAAGGCGGCCACCGACGCGGTGCAGATCTTCGGGGGCTACGGCTACACGCGGGAGTTCCCGGTGGAGCGCTTCATGCGCGACGCCAAGATCACCCAGATCTACGAGGGAACGAATCAGATTCAACGCGTGGTCATCGCCCAGCAGCTCCTGGGCAAGTCCTGACACGCTAATCCAACGGGGGATCTCGATGAGCGACCGACGCCAGCCACGTGTGCATCGCCGCACCTTTCTGAAGGCCGCCGGGACCGCCGCGGGCGCCGCCGCGCTCGGCTTTCCCGCGGTGCTGCGCGCCCAGGCCCCGACGCTCAAGGTGGGCGCTGTTCACCCGATCACGGGCCCACTGGCCGAGCCCGGGCAGGCCTGCCGCCTCGGGGCGCAGATGGCCGCCGACGCCATCAACGCGGCGGGCGGCATCAAGTCGCTCAACGGCATGAAGCTCGAGCTGCTGTTGGGTGACACCCAGACGAAGCCCGACATCGGGCGGACCGAAGCCGAGCGGGTGATCAACCAGGGCGCCCAGGTGCTGATGGGCTCCTTCGACTCCGGCTCCACCGCGGCGATGGTGCCGGTGGTCCAGCAGCGTCGGATCCCCTTCCTGGTGGACATCGCCGCCGCCGACCCGATCACCGCCAACGTCGCCCGAGCGGTCAAGGACGGGCAGCAGAAGACGCAATACGTGTACCGCAACTTCCCGACCGGCACATCGTTCGGCCGGAGAGCCGTCCAGTACTTCGGCGAGGTCTTCAAGGAAGCCAACGTCTCGCCGAAGCGCGTCGTCCTCATGTACTGCAACGACCTCTTCGGCCAGAACAACGCCAAGGGCTTCCAGGCCGCGCACGCGGCGGCCAAGCCCTCGTGGGAGATCGTGGACGTGATCCCGTGGCCGGAGCCGCCCCAGGACCTCTCCACCGAGGTGTCCCGCGCCAAGTCGGCCAAGCCCGACATCATCGCGCCGATCACGCGACCGGCCAGCGCGCAGCTCCTCTTGCCGGAGATCCGGAAGCAGCGCCTGGACATCCTGGGCATCGTCGGGCCGGGCAGCCCGGGGCTCTACGAGGCGGGGCAGCTCGCCGCCCTCAAGGAGGACCTCGAGTACGTGATGAGCAGCCTGCCGTGGGCGAACTTCAAGAATCCGCGCACCCAGGCGGTCGCCGCCGAGTACCTGAAGCGGTCGAACGGCAAGACGTTCGACACCAACTCGGGCTACTCCTACGACGGGATGATGCTGATCGCGGACGTGCTGGAGCGCGCCAAGTCCACCGATCCCGACGCGATCGTGGAGGCCCTCCGGAAGTCGAACTGGTCGGGCGGGCTCATGCAGTACGCGGGGCCGGTGGTGTTCAACGAGCTCGGCGACAATCCGAACGCGGTCACCACCATGATCCAGATCCTCGGCGGCAAGCCGGTCGCGGTCTGGCCCAAGGAGGCCGCGGTTCAGAAGTTCGTCTTCCCGCGTCCCAAGGCGTAGCGGGCCCTGGACCCGGCGCTCGTCGCCCAGGGGCTGCTGAGCGGCCTGCTGTTCGGAGGCGTCTACAGCCTCATGGCCGTGGGGCTCACCCTGATCTTCGGGGTGATGCGGGTCGTGAACTTCGCCCACGGCGACATGATGGTCTGGGGCATGTACCTGGCCTGGATCCTCTCCACCCGGGCGGGGATCGATCCCTACGTGGGGTTCATCGCCTGCGCGGCCGCCCTCTTCGTGATGGGCTGGGTCACCCAGCGCCTGCTCGTGGACCGGATCGTCGACGCCCCCCACGAGATGCAGATCCTCCTCATGCTGGGCGTCGCCCTCGTGCTCGAGAACGTGGCCCTGGTGGCCTTTGGCCCCGACCCCCAGCGGGTGCGCTCGCCGCTGCGGGCGGCCACCTTCTGGCTCGGCCCGGTGTTCGTGGACGTGACGCGGCTCGTGACCTTCGCGCTGGCCCTCGCCCTCACCCTGGCGCTCTACCTCTTCCTCACGCGCACCGATCTGGGCCGCACCATGCGCGCGGCCGCCGACAATGCCTACGGGGCGCTCGTGATCGGCACCGACGTGCGGCGCGTCTACGCCGCCGCCTTCGGCATCGGCGCCGCCTGCGTGGGGGCGGCGGGGGCGCTCGTCTCGCCGATCCTGCCCTTCCAGCCCGCGGGCGGGCTCTCGCTGTCGGTGGCCTCGTTCAACATCGTGATCATCGGCGGCATGGGCAGCCTGCCCGGCGCGTTCCTGGGCGGACTGCTCGTCTCGGTGGCCGAATCGCTCGGCGCGGTGTTCCTGAGCCCATCCGTGAAGGAGCTGGTGAGCTTCTCGCTCCTCATCGTGATCCTGCTGTTCCGCCCGGCCGGCCTCTTCGGGAAGACCGCCGCGTGAAGTGGCTCGCCGCCGCCGCCCTCGTCGTCCTCCTGCTGCTGCCCGCGGTGCTCAACTCCTACGTGGTCACCGTGTTCATCTTCATCTTCTTCTACGCGTTCCTGGGGCAGGCCTGGAACATCGTGGGCGGCTACGCGGGACAGCTCTCGGCCGGCCACGCCGCCTTCGTGGGGATCGGCGCCTACACCTCCGCGGTCCTCTCGGTGCAGGCCGGGCTCACCCCGTGGATCGGCATGCTCGTGGGCGGCCTGCTCTCGGCCGTCCTCGGCACGGTGGTCGGTTATCTGGGCTTCCGCTTCGGCCTGCGCGGGTTCTACTTCGTGCTGCTCACGGTGGCCTTCGCGGAAGTCTGCCGCATCGTGGCGCTGAACACGGACGCGGTGGGCGGGGCCCTCGGCTACTACATCACCTTCACCGGCAACCCGTGGCAGTTCCAGTTCCAGGACAACCGGGTCTACTACTACGTCGCGCTCGGGCTGATGCTGATCGCGACCGGGATCGTGGCCGCCATCGAGCGCCGCCGCTTCGGCGCCTACCTGATCGCGATCCGGGAGGACGAGAGCGCCTGCGAGGCCCTCGGGGTGAATACCTTCCGCTACAAGATGCTGGCGATGATCGTCTCGTCCTTCCTCACCGGGGTGGGCGGGACGTTCTACGCCTTCTACCTCTTCTCGCTCCAGCCCGGCGCGGTCTTCGGCATCCCGCTCTCCGTGGAGATCATCATCCGGCCCATCGTGGGTGGCGCGGGGACGGTGATGGGTCCGATCCTCGGCTCCTTCATCCTGAGCCCGCTCGCCGAGGTCTCGCGGATCTACTTCGGGCAGGGGGGCTGGGCGGGCGCGCACCTGATCGCCTACGGCCTCCTGCTCATCGCGGTGGTGCTCTTCCTACCGCAGGGCGCCTATCCCGCCCTGCGCCGCCTCTGGGCGCGGGCCGCGCGATAACCCATGCCGCCGCTGCTCCAAGTCGCCGGCATCTCCAAGCGCTTCGGCGGGCTGGTGGCGGTCCGCGACCTCTCGCTCGAGATGGCGCGGGGCGAGGTGCTCGGGCTCATCGGCCCCAACGGCGCCGGCAAGACCACCGCGTTCAACCTGCTCTCGGGCTTTCTCACGCCCGACCGGGGCGAGGTCCGCTTCGACGGCCACCCGCTCGCGGGGCTCAAGCCGCACGCGATCTGCGGCCTCGGCCTGGCCCGCACCTTCCAGATCGTCCGCCCGTTCCCCCACCTCTCCGTGCTCGACAACGTGCGGGTGGGCGCCCTGGGGCGACGGCCCCAGATGGCGGAGGCCCGAGAGAAGGCGCGCGCGGTGATCGACCGGGTGGGACTGGGCGCCAAGACCGATCACGCGGCGGCCGGGCTCACCCTGGCCGACCGCAAGCGACTCGAGCTCGCGCGCGCGCTGGCCACCGAGCCCACCTTGCTCCTGCTCGACGAGGTGATGGCCGGGCTCAACCCCACCGAGACGGCGGCCATCGTGGGCCTCATCCAGCGCATCAACGAGGACGGCGTATCCATCCTGTTGATCGAGCACAATATGCGGGCGGTGATGACGCTCTCCCACCGCATCGCGGTGCTGAACTTCGGCGAGAAGATCGTGGAGGGCCCTCCCGCCGCGGTGGCCAACCACCCGCGCGTGATCGAGGCCTATCTCGGCGAGGAGTATGTCCACGCTCCTGCGTGTTGACGGCATCGAGGTCGGCTACGGCGCCCTGACCGCGGTCGGCGACGTCTCGCTCGAGGTGCGGGAGGGCGAGGTGGTGGCGCTGATCGGCGCCAACGGCGCGGGCAAGACCACCACGCTGCGCGCGGTCTCGGGCCTGCTGCCGCTCCGCCGCGGGCGCATCGAGTTCGAGGGCCAGCGGCTCGACGGGCTCACGTCCGCCCAGATCGTGGCCCGCGGCATCGCGCACGTGCCGGAAGGCCGCCAGCTCTTCCCGACGATGACGGTCCTGGAGAACCTGGAGCTGGGTGCCCGCACCCGGGCGGCCCGGGCGCGGCGGGCCGAGAGCCTCGCGGGGGTCTTCGATCTGTTCCCGCGACTGCGGGAGCGGCGCGCGCAGTCGGCGGGGACGCTCTCGGGCGGCGAGCAGCAGATGTGCGCCATCGGGCGCGGGCTCATGGCCTGCCCCCGGCTGCTCATGCTGGACGAGCCGAGCCTTGGGCTGGCTCCGGTCATGGTGAAGGCGATCTTCAACGATCTGGGTCGTATCAATGCGCAAGGGCTCACCATATTGCTCGTGGAGCAGAACGTTCTTCGATCCCTTCAACTGGCCCACCGGGGCTATGTCCTGGAGAACGGCCGCGTGATCCGGTCGGGGGCCGGGCCGGAGCTGCTCGCCAGCGGCCATATCAAGCAGGCCTACCTGGGCCTCTGAGCCGGGGTCTCCCCGAAAAACCCGTATAATTCGCCCCCCTGGGGGCCGAGAATAGGTTCGTGCGGCGGCTCATCCGAGGCTTTCTCGTCCCGTTCCTCCTGCTGGCGATCCCGCTGGGCATTCTGGCCGGGCTCGGGTTCATCGCGGCCCACCGCCAGCTCGAGCGCACCCGCGACGCCGCGGTCGCGCGGACCGTGGACGCGGTGACCGCCCTGGTTGCCGACTACCAGGAATCCTTGCGGCGCGAGACGATCCTCCTTGCCCGCGACCCCGCGGTGGTCGAGGGAACGGCGAAGGGAGACTGGGCGATCCTGGCCCGCGGCGCCTCCCCCCGCGTGCTGGCCGTCACGCGTGACGGGCTCGCCGATTTCATCACGATCCGTGACTCGCGCGGCACACCCCTGGTGCAGGTGCCGGCGAGCCCGCCGCCGAGCCTCCCCGGGGCGCCCGCCATCACCGAGCCGGTCCTGACCCTGCGGCTGGCGGGTGGCCAGCCGTACTTCCTCGTCACCGCGCCGGTGCAGAGCCCGGCGGGGCGCGAGCCGCCCGGCGGCCCGGGCATGGTGGTGGCCGGCCGGCGTCTCGAGGGGCTGAGCCCCGTGCTGGACCGGCTCCCCGCGCGCCCGGCCGTGGTCTTCGTCGCGGGGGACCGTGTGCTCGCCGCCAGCCGGAGCGACCTGCCCGCCAGTGGCTGGTCCCGGGCGGCCACGGTCGGCGCCACCCATGTGGGCGACGAGCCCTTCGCGGTCCGCCGGCTCGCGGAGCCCGTCGCGACGTCGCCCGACGGCGGCCTCTGGGTGGTTCTGTCGGTGCGGGAGTTCGCGCGGGCCGAGCACCGGCTGTTCCTCGAGTTCCTCGCGCTGCTGGGGGCCGGCGCGGTGGTGCTCGCGGGCGTGGTGCTGGCGTTCCTGCCGGCGGGCGGGCGGCCGCGGTCGACGGTGGGCTCGGGGCCGCGCCCGGACAGCCCCCGGGTGGTGCTCGAGCGGCGCAACCGCGAGCTGGAAGCGCTGAACGCGGTGTTCTCGACGATGAGCCGCGGCGGCGACCTGGCCACCACCGCCAGCGAGATGCTCGAGGTCGTGCGCGGCCTCGCGCGGATGGATGTCGGCGCGATCTACCGTCTGGACCACGACGGCAACCAGCTCGTCCTGGAGGGCCAGAGCGGCCTCGATCCCCGCCACCTCGACCGCGCCCGCACGCGCCCGCTGGACGGCTCCCACGTGGGCGTCGCCGCGCGCACCGGGCAGATCCTGGTCACTCATCTGGATGTCTCGCCGCCCACCGACGAGGGAATCCGGGAGATCGCGCTCGAGCGGGCCCACCGCACCCAGCTCGCGGTGCCGATCCTGGTCGAGAACCGGACCTGGGGCGTGATGGCGCTCGTCTCCCAGGAGCAGCGCGAGTTCTCGCCCGAGGAGATGACGATCCTCTCGGGCGTGGCCCAGCAGGTGGGCCTGGCGGTCGAGCGGGCCCAGCTCCGCGACACGGCGGCGGCGCGCCTCAACCGGCTCGAAGCGCAGCGCGTGATCGAGCGGCACATCTCCGAGCATCTCGACACCGAGGAGCTGCTGGTCGTCATCGCGCGCTCGACCCGGCGGCTGATCGGGGGCACGTTCGCCGCGCTGTACCTGCTGGAGGGCGACACCCTGCGCCCTCGGGCCTGGTCGGATGTCCCGGACTGGATCCGGGATCTCCGATTCAAGGCCGGCACCGGGGTGGCCGGGGCCGCGCTGGCCACCGGCCGGGGCGTGCTCGTCAACGACTACCCCAGCTCGCCCCACGCGATGGCCGAGTTCGTGCCGTTTACGAACCGGCTGCTGGCCGCGCCCCTCATGGCGGGCGATCGGCCCCTGGGCGTGATGACCGCGGGGCGAGGGCCCGGCGCGGCGCCGTTCACCGAGGAAGACCTCTCCACCCTGACCGACTTCGCCACGCAGGCCGCGGTGGCGCTCGAGCACGCGCGTCTCTTCGACGAGACCACCCGCAACGCGGCCCAGTACCAGGCGCTGCTCGAGGTGAGCGGCACCGTCAGCTCGACCCTCGACGTCGACCGCGTCCTGGACCTGGTGGTGGACCGGTGCCGGGCGCTGCTGGGGGTGGCCGCGGTCGGCGTCATGCGGGTCGACCGGGAAACCGGCGTGGTGGCCTACGAGCGCGGCCGCGGACTGTCGAGCGAGTTCATCGCCTCTCTGCGCATGCGTCTGGGTGAGGGCACGACCGGCCGCGCGATCGAGCGGCGGGTGCCGGTGTGGAGCGAGGACGTGCTGAACGACCCGGCCCTGGCGATCAACTCGGAGGCGCGTGGGTTGATCGAGCGTGAGGGGTACCGCGCGGTCCTGTCCGTCCCCTTGCTCACCAAGGGCGATGCGCATGGCGCGGTCGCCGCCTACTGGTGGGAGCCCCACACGCCCTCGGCGGAAGAGATCTCGATCATGACCGCGCTCGCGGGGCAGGCGGCCACCGCACTCGACAACGCGCGGCTCTTCGCCCAGGAGCGTGACCGCAAGGCGTCCCTGTCCTCGCTGCTCGAGATCAACAAGAAGATCGGGGCGCTCGCCGCGCCGGAGAACCTGCTGACCTCCATCGCCGAGGAGGCGGCGCGGCTGCTCGAGGTCGACAACGCGGGCTTCCGGCTGCTCGACGGGGACGACCTGGTGGTGGCGGGCCTCGCCGGCACCGCTGCCCAGACCATGATCCGGCCACGGATCAAGGTGGGCGAGAGCCTCACCGGCCGCGTGCTCGCCACCGGCCAGGCGCTCATGTGCGAGCTCGAGGCGAGCGGTCTCCTGGCCGACCATCTGGCCGCGGACCACCGGCTCGGTTACACGCACTATCTCGGGGTGCCGCTCCTGGTCGGTGAGCGGGCCATCGGCGTGCTGACCTTCCGCGGGCGCCGGCCCTTCACCGCGCGCGAGCAGGAGCTGGGGGAGACCTTCGCGGGCCAGGCCGCCATCGCCATCGACCATTCGCGTCTCTATCGCGAGGCTTCGGAGCAGGCGGAGCGGATGCGCGTGATGGCCGAGCTGGGGCGCGTGCTCGTGTCCACGCTCGACGAGGCCCGGGTGCTCGAGATCGTCGCCACCCAGGCGCACGAGTCGCTCGGGATGCTCGACATCGCGATCTGGCTGCAGGAGGCGGACGGCGGCCCCATGCACCTGGCGGCCGGGCAGGGGCCGTTCTCCGGCCCGCTCACCGAGCGCGCCAAGCCGCTCAACGCCGACGAGGGCGTGGTCGGACGGGCCTTGGCCGAGCGTGCGCCGGTCTGGACCGCCGACGTGCTGAACGATCCACGCATCGAGCTCCGCCCGGAGTCGCGGCGCTGGATCGAGGAGATCGGCGGCCGGTCCATTCTCGCGGCGCCGCTCGTCCGGGAGCACCTGGTGGGCGCGCTCGTGGTGTATCGCCCCGTGGGCGAGTCGTTCAGCAGCCGTGAGGTCGAGTACCTCTCGGCCTTCGCGAACCAGATCGCGGTCGCGCTCGAGAATGCCCGGCTCTACCAGGCCCTCGGCGTCCGCGCGGCGCGCCTCCGCAGCCTGGCCCGCCTGGCGCACATCGTGTCCTCCTCGCTCGACATGGACGAGGTGCTCCGGGCCATCGCGGAGGCGGCCGGCGAGCTGGTCGCGGTGCCGCTGGCGAGCTTCTGGGTGGCGAACGAGACCGCCCGCACCCTCGAGTTCCGGGCCTCTTCCGACGCGATGGCCGACGACTACCCCTCCAAGACCGTCTCCTACGGCGAGGGTGGCGTGGGCTGGGTGGCGACGCATCGCCAGACGCTCGAGATCACCGACATCGCCCAGGACTCCCGGTTCAAGTTCAAGGAGTGGGCGGCGTCCCACGGGCTGCGCAGCCTGCTCGCGGTGCCCATCGTGCTCCAGGACACCCTGCTGGGAGTGCTCTCCCTCAGCGGGCGCGGGCCGATCCGGCTCGGCCCCGACGATCAGCAGCTCCTCGAGAGCTTCGTGGCGCAGGCGGGCGTGGCCATCCGCAACGCGGGCCTCTACGGCGAGACCCGCGGCCGGCTCGAGGAGAGCCGGGCCCTTCTGGAGGTGGCCGAGATCCTCAACTCCACGCTGGATTCGAAGCGACTGCTGCGCGAGGTCACGATGAAGATCGCCCAGGTGTGCCGGGTGGATCGGTGCTCCATCCAGCGCTGGGTCGACGGCCGCGTGGTGCCGCTCATGTCCCAGTTCGCCGACGGTCACCAGGATCCCGACGCCTGGGCCCGGTACCGCCGCCTGGCCGCGTCGCTGCCCGCGCGCCCGCCGCTGCACGCGCGCACCGTTGAAACGCGGCGGCCCGTGATCGTGCCCGACGCCGCCGCGAGCGATCTGGTCCCGCCGGAGTGGGTGGAGGTCTTCCAGCTGAAGTCGACCATGACCGTCCCCCTGATCCGGCAGGACGAGGTGATCGGGGTCATGGGCCTCGACCACACCGAGCGGGCGACGCCCTTCGAGCCGTGGCAGGTGGACCTGGCCATGGCCATCGCGGGTCAGCTCGCGCTCTCGCTGGCCAACGCGCAGCTCTATACCCAGGTGCAGGAGCGCCTGCGGGAGACGACGGCCCTGCTGTCCGTCGGCCGCGCCCTCTCGCAGCCGGAGTCGAGCGGCCACCTCATGCGCACGGTGGCCCGCGAGGTGGCCCACGCCTTCGGGGCCGACATGGTCGGGGTCTACAGCCTCGACGCCAAGCGCGACGCGCTCGTGCCCACCGCGGGCTACCACGTGCCCAAGCACCTGCTCGAGCACTTCCTGACCCGGCCCTTCACCCTCGCGCGCTTTCCCGCCCTGGCCCAGGTCTGGCGCGAGGGGCGGGCCGCCTGGTCCTCGGACGTCCTGGCGGACCCGCGCTTCGACCGCGGGGTGCTTGAGGGCATCGACGCCCACTCCGTCCTCTTCGCCCCCACCACCGTGCGGGGCGAGCCGGTCGGCGCGCTCTTCCTGGTCTGGTGGCAGACCGGGCGCGAGTTCGGCGAGTCGGAGGTGCGGCTCCTCGAGGGCGTGGCCGCCCAGGTCGGCCTCGGCATCGAGAACATGGAGCTGGCGCGGCAGACGGAGCTGAAGCTCCAGGAGACGGAGACGCTCCTGTCGGTGAGCCAGACGCTCGCCTCGACCCTCGACGTGGATGCGCTGACGCGCCAGTTCCTGCGCCTCGTGGCGCGCGGTCTCGGCGCGGACAGCGCGGGCATGTGGCTGCTGGAGGACGACGGGGAGTGGATGACGCCGCTGGCGGGCTACCACGTGCCCTCGGAACGGATGGAGGCGCTCCGTCACCTGCGCCTGTCGCTCCGGCAGCACGCGTTCTACCGCGAGGCGGCGGAGCAGCGGCGCTCCGTCATCTCCACCGACGCGGCCAACGACCCGCGCATCCCCGAGGAGGTCCGCCGGAGCGCGCCGGTGCGCACCCACCTCTTCGTGCCGATCTTCGCCCAGGAGCAGATGATCGGCGGCTTCTCCGCGGGCTGGTGGGACAAGGCCCGCGATCTCTCGGAGGCCGAGCGCCGGCTGATGGAGGCGGTGGCGAGCCAGGCGGGGGTGGCGCTGCAGAACGCGCGGCTCTTCCAGGACAACCAGCGCCGGGTGCAGGAGCTGTCGGTGCTCCACGAGCTGTCGCGCTCGGTCACCGGCCAGCTCGACCAGGCCGGCATCCTGGACACGTTGCATCAGCAGGTACCCCGCGTGCTGGACGTCCGGCACATGGCGGTGGTGCTGCTGAACGAGGAGCACGATCGACTGAACGTCGTGCTGCGCGTCCGGGACGGGCGCCGGTGCGACGACGACGAGCCGCGCTCCTACCCGCTCGACCAGGCCGGGCTCACCACCATCGTGCTCAACAGCGGCCGGCCGATCCGGAGCACGGACTACCTCGCCGAGTGCCGACGGCACCGGGTGGCGCCGGTCGCCAACGCCATGGACATGCCGCACGTCCTCATCGTGCCGATGACCGCGGGCGACCGCGCGATCGGGTTGCTGTTACTGCGCAGCGCGGACCGCGCGTTCACCGATGCGGACGAGCGGCTCCTCGTCAACATCGCCCAGCTCGTCACCCTCATGCTCCGCAGCGCGCGCCTCTACGAGGAGCGCACGCGGGCCCTCGGCGAGCTGGGCGCCGCCCAGGACCAGCTCGTGCGCACCGAGAAGCTCCGCGCGCTCGGCGAGATGGCCTCGGGGGTGGCCCACGACTTCAACAACCTGCTCGCCTCCATCCTGGGGCGCGCGCAGCTCCTGCTCGAGCGGACCCAGGACGTCAAGCTGCGCCAGTGGCTCAAGGTCATCGAGCGCGCGGCCATGGACGGCGCCCGCACCGTGCGCCGCCTGCAGGACTTCACGGGCATCCGGCGCGACCAGCCGGCGGTGGCGGTGGACCTCAACCAGGTCGTCCAGCAGGTCCTCGAGACCACCGAGTCGATCTGGCGGCAGGACCGGCGCCGGAGCGGGGTCGAGATCGAGGTGGAGACCGATCTGGCGGAGGGGCTGCCGCCGGTGGCGGGGGATCCGGCCGAGCTGCGCGAGGCCTTCACCAACCTGGTGCTCAACGCGGTCGACGCGATGCCGGGGGGCGGCACCCTCACCCTGCGCACCCAGATCGCCGACGGGCAGGTGCAGGTCGAGGTGCGCGACAGCGGGACGGGCATTCCCGAGCACATCCGCGAGAAGATCTTCGACCCGTTCTTCACGACCAAGGGGCCGAAGGGCACCGGCCTCGGGCTCTCGATGGCCTATGGTATCCTGCAACGCCACAACGGGCGGATCACGGTCGAGAGCGCAGAGGGCCACGGCACGATCTTCCGCCTGCTGTTCCCCGCCGCGGTCTCGGGCTCGGTGGTGGAAGCGGCTCCGCCGCCCGCGGCGCCCGCCGGCTCGTCGGTCTCACTGCACTGCCTGGTGGTGGACGACGAGGAGGAGGTGGGCGAGGTGGTGGCCGATATCCTGACCACCGCCGGCCACACCGCGGTGACCGCGCGGAGCGGCCAGGAAGGCGTGGACCGACTGGGCGCCGAGCGGTTCGACGTGGTCTTCACGGACCTGGCGATGCCCGGCATGACGGGCTGGCAGGTCGCGCGCGCGGTCAAGGACCGGGCGCCGGAGGTGCCGGTGGTGATGATGAGCGGATTCGGCGTGGAAGTGGCGCCGGAGGATCTGCCCGCGCGCGGCGTGGACCTGGTCCTGGCCAAGCCGCTGCAGATCCAGGACATCCTGCGCGCGCTGGCCTCGATCCGATCGGGTACCGGCCGGCCGTGACCAGCCCCATCATCACCGAGGCGGTGCGCGCGCTCGTGGACCGCCGCGACCTCACGCGGCTCGAGGCGGCGGGCGCGATGGAGGCCATCATGTCGGGCGCGGCCACCAATGCCCAGATCGCCGCGTTTCTCACCGCGCTGCGCATGAAGGGCGAGACCGTCGAGGAGCTGATCGGCTTCGCCCAGGTCATGCGGCAGAAGGCGGTCAAAGTCCGCGCCAGCGGCGCGGATCTCGCTCAGACGGGTACGGACCGGGAAATGCTGATCGACACCTGCGGCACCGGGGGCGACGCCTCCGGGACCTTCAACGTCTCGACCGCGACCGCGTTCGTGGTGGCGGGGGCGGGGGTCAAGGTGGCCAAGCACGGCAACCGCTCCGTCTCCTCGCTCTGCGGCTCCGCCGACGTGGTGGAGACCCTCGGGATCAACATCGAGCTGAGCCCCCCGAAGGTCGCCCGGTGCGTGGACGAGGTGGGGATCGGCTTCCTCTACGCGCCGCTGCTGCACACCGCCATGAAGCACGTGATGGCCGCGCGCCGCGAGATGGGCGTGCGCACCGTCTTCAACATGCTGGGACCGCTTACCAATCCCGCGGGGGCCAACGCCCAGGTGATCGGGGTGTACGCGGCTGCGCTCACCGAGCCGCTCGCCCGGGTGCTGGCCGAGCTGGGCACCATCCGCGCCTTCGTCGTCCACGGCGCCGACGGGCTCGACGAGATCTCGAACACCGGGGAGAGCCACATCGCCGAGGTCCACGAGGGCGTGGTGCGGTCCACCCGGGTGCGCCCGGAGGACTTCGGCCTGCCGCGGGCCGTAATCGGCGACCTGCAGGGGGGCGACCGGCAAGAGAACGCGGACATCATCCGGCGGGTGCTCGGCGGCGAGGCGGGGCCGCGCCGCGACATCGTGCTGATGAACGCGGCGGCGGCGCTGGTGGCGGGCGGCAAGGCCCGCGACCTCAAGGAGGGCGTGGGGGTGGCCGCCCTGTCGATCGACTCGCGCGCGGCCGCTCGGAAGCTGGACGCGCTGGTGACGTTCTCCCAGCACCTGAGCGCCGAGGCCCCCGTCTAGCCCCCCTGGGGGCCGGCCGGGCCCCATTGACCCCGCGAGCCCGGCGCGGTTACAATGGGCGCCGGTCGCAGTAACTGCTTGTCGTGCCTGAGTGAATCCCGATCCGATGCTCGACAAGCCCGATGGTGCTCGACAAGGAAGTTGAGCGGCCGCAGGAGTTCTAGAACACTGAGCGTGGGGGCTCACTTGGCCAGTCGCGTGCCGCGGTATCACCAGATCGCTCAGACGCTTCGCGAGCGGATCGCCACGTCGGGCCAGGGGCCGGGCGAGCGTCTGGACAATCAGCGGAGCCTCGCGCGCGAGTTCGGTGTCACCCTCATGACGCTGCGCCAGGCGCTCGACCTGCTCGAGCGCGACGGTCTCATCGCCCGCCGGCACGGCCTCGGCACCTTCGTCGCGCGGCCCGCCATCGACTACGACATCCTGCAGCTTCGCGCGCTCGCCGGGGACCTCTCGGCACTGGGTGAGGACGTGGCGACCCGCTTCCTCCGTAGCCACTTCGCGGCCGCCGAGCGCCGGGTGGCCGAGGCGCTGGGATTGGCGGAGCAGGCGGAGGTCTTCGTGCTCGAGCGCCTCCGGCTCGTGGACGGCGAGCCGGTGAGCTTCCAGGCCTCGTACCTGCCCGCCGCGCTGGGTGCGGAAGTCTCTCGCTTCGACCTGGCGGTGACGCCCCTCCGCCAGGTGCTGACCTTCAAGCTGGGAATCGAGATCACGGCCGCCCGCGAGACCGTCTCCGCGGTGCCGCTCGATCGCCGCGCCGCCCGCGAGCTGGGTTGCCGGCCCGGCCTCGCCGCCTTCCGCTCCGACCGCGTGTCGGTCGGCCCGGACGGCACCCCGATAGTGTACGACCGCGTCTTCATCCCGGGCGACCGCTTCCGCATCACGCGCACCCTGAGATACGACACGCCGAGCAACACCGCGAACAGCACTACGGACGGCATCACGGTCACAACCGCGGCCGCCGGCCACGACGCATCGACGGGTCCAATTGCGTCAAGCAAAGCAGTTCGGATGAGCGCTTGCGCGAAGGAGCCGAACCGCCGACCTGACATCTTCCACAGTCAACCGCGATGAAAGAGCTTCAAAGCATGAAAGGGCCTGGGGCATGAAGATCCTCGTCATGATCAAGCAGGTTCCGGACACGGCCACGCAGGTGAAGATCGGCGGCGACGGGCGCGCCATCGACACCACGGGCATCACCTGGATCGTCTCCCCGTACGACGAGTTCGCGCTGGAGGAGGCGCTCCGGATCAAGGAGAAGCGCGGGCAGGGCGAGGTGGTCGTCGTGTCGCTCGGCCCCGACCGCGGCAAGGAGGCGCTGCGCTCGTGCCTGGCCATGGGCGCCGATCGCGCCATCCACCTGAACGATCCCGCCTGGGCGGAGGCCGACACCCTGGCGACCGCGCGCGCGCTCGCCGGCGTGATCAAGCAGGAAGCGCCCGGGCTGGCCCTCTTCGGGCGGCAGGCCATCGACGACGACATGGGCGCGGTGGCCGCGCAGGTCGCCGAGCTGCTGGGCTGGCCGTGCGCCTCCTGGATCATGGAGCAAGCGGTGGACGAAGGCGGCAAGACGATCCGGGTGGCGCGCCAGGTGGAGGGCGGGCTCGAGATCTTCGACCTGCCGCTGCCCGCGGTGGCCTCCGCGCAGAAGGGGCTCAACGAGCCCCGCTATCCCACGCTGAAGGGGATCATGGGCGCCAAGAAGAAGGAGATCAAGGACGTCAAGGCGGCCGATCTCGGTCTCGCGGCCGAGCCGCCCGCGCTCAGCGTGGTCAAGCTCGAGAGCCTGCCGCCGCGCCCGCCCGGCCGCATCATCCAGGGCGAGCCCGCCGCCGCCGCCAAAGAGCTCGTCCGCGCCCTCCGCGAGGACGCCAAAGCAATCTGAACGAATGTCCGCCAACTGGGGGAGTGCGGGGGCCATATCGGGGCCCCCGCAGCTGAAGAGCTTGAAGAAGTAAACGGATGTCCGCAACCACGAAAGAAGGGGACGACATGCCAGGCGCGTACTGGTGCATGGTGGAAGACGATCGGCAGGGCGCACCCAAGAAGGTCATGGCCGAGGTGCTGGGCGAGGCCTCACGCTTGGCCAGCGCGGCGGGGGCGCCGGCCGAGGCGGTGTGGGTGACGGACAAGGCCACGCCGGAGGGGCTCACGCAGCTCGGGGAGTGGGGCGCCAAGCGGGTCTGGCTCTTCGAGAACGCGGCGTTCGCGCCGTACCGCGCGGAAGTCTGGACGCCGGTGGTGGCGGAGCTGGCCGGCAAGGAGGCGCCGCAGGCCATCTTCGCGCCGGTGACCACGCGGCAGCGCGAGTTCATGGCCCGGCTGGCGGCGCGCCTGGGCGCGGGGCTCTCCGCGGACTCCACCGTCCTGACCGCCGACGGCGGCAAGCTGGTGGCGACCCGGCCGGTCTACGCGGGCAAGCTGCTGGCGAAGATGACGTGGGCGAAGACGCCGTGGATGGTGACGCTGCGGCCCAACGTGTTCCGTCCCGGCGACGGCGCGGGAGGCGCGGCGGCGGTGGAGAAGCCCGCGGCGAGCATCCCGGCCGAGAGCATGAAGCTGGTCGAGCGCAAGCAGGAAGCCGCCACGGGCCTGCCCGAGCTGAGCGAGGCGGATATCGTCGTCTCGGGCGGCCGCGGCCTCAAGGGCCCGGAGAACTTCGTCATCCTCGAGGAGCTCGCCAAGGTGATGGGCGCGGCGGTCGGCGCCTCTCGCGCCGCGGTGGACGCGGGCTGGCGGCCGCATCGCTTCCAGATCGGCCAGACCGGCCGCACGATCTCGCCCAAGCTCTACCTGGGCTTCGGCATCTCGGGCGCCATCCAGCACCTCGCGGGCATGCGCACGTCGAAGGTGATCTGCGCGATCAACAAGGATCCCGAGGCGCCGATCTTCAAGATCGCCGACTACGGCATCGTCGGCGACCTCTTCGAGGTCGCCCCCCTGCTCACAAAAGAGTTCAAGCAGCTATTGGAGAAATAGCAGAGGAGCAAAACGAAACAATGAACGAGTGTCCGCCGACTGGGGGAGTGCGGGGGCCATTTCTCGGCCCCCGCAGCTGAAGAGCTTAAAGAACTAAGCGGATGTCCGCGGAAGGGGCTGAGGAGTGGACCTAGACCTCACGGAAGAGCAGACGATGATCCGGGACCTGGCCCGCGACTTCGCGGAGAAAGAGGTGCGCCCGATCGCGGAGTCCATCGATCGCGAGGCGCGCTTCCCCCGGGAGACCGTCGCCCGCATGGCCGAGCTGGGCCTGATGGGCATCGCGGTGCCGGAGGCGTACGGCGGCAGCGGAGGCGACACGGTGGCCTATGCCCTGGCCGTCGAGGAGCTGGCCCGGGCCTGCGCCTCCCACGCGGTCATCATGTCCGTGAACAACTCGCTCTACTGCGACCCGGTGTGCAAGTACGGTACCGAGGGGCAGAAGGCCCGCTTCCTCACTCCGTACGCCGCCGGGCAGAAGATCGGCAGCTTCGCGCTCACCGAGCCGGAGGCGGGCTCCGATGCGAGCAACCAGAGCACGCTCGCGACCCAGGCCGGCGACGACTACGTGCTCGACGGGCGGAAGGTCTTCGTGACCAACGGTCGCGAGGCCTCGGCCGCCCTCGTCTTCGCGCAGACCGATCGCGCGGCCGGGCACCGCGGCATCAGCGCCTTCCTGGTCGAGAAGGGCACCCCGGGGTTCACGGTGGTCAAGACCGAGGACAAGCTCGGCATCCGGGCCTCGGACACCGCCGAGCTCCTCTTCGAGCGCTGCCGGGTGCCCGCGGCCACCCGGCTGGGCGAGGCCGGGCAGGGGTTCAAGATCGCGCTCGGGACGCTGGACGTCGGGCGTATCGGCATCGCCGCGCAGGCGGTGGGCATCGCGGTGGCCGCCTACGAGGCGGCGCTGGCCTACGCGCGCGAGCGCAAGAGCTTCGGCGTGCCCATCGGCCAGCACCAGATGGTGCAGTGGATGCTGGCCGACATGGCGACCGCGATCGAGGCGGCGCGCCTGCTCACCCTGCGCGCGGCCTGGCGCAAGGACGCGGGCGCCCCGTACGGGCCGGAGGCGGCGATGGCCAAGCTGTTCGCGGCGGAGACCGCGATGCGTGTCACCACCGATGCGATCCAGGTGCACGGCGGCTACGGCTTCATCAAGGAGTACCAGGTCGAGCGGCATTTCCGCGACGCCAAGATCACCCAGATCTACGAGGGCACGTCCCAGATCCAGAAGCTGGTCATCGCCCGTCACCTGCTCACCGGCGTCGCCCAGGTGGCCTGAGGAGGACCGCGCGATCATGGATGCTCGACGGGGGACCGACGGCAAGGACCGATGGGAAGAGGAGAGCTACGGCCCGTTCGTCGAGCGCACGCCCGAGCGCGACGTGCCCTACGAGACGCTCTCCGGCATTCCGGTGCAGCCGCTCTACACGCCGGAGGATCTGGCGGGCTGGCGCTACGAGGACAAGCTGGGCTACCCGGGCGAGTTCCCGTACACGCGCGGGCCCTATCCCTCGATGTACCGCGGGCGGCTGTGGACGATGCGGATGTTCGCCGGCTTCGGCCGTCCCGAGGACACCAACGCCCGCTTCAAGTACCTCCTCGAGCAGGGGCAGACCGGGCTCTCGACCGCCTTCGACATGCCCGCGCTGATGGGCTACGACGCCGATCACCCGCGGGCGCGCGGGGAGGTCGGCCGCGAGGGGGTGTCGATCTCCACCCTCGCCGACTTCGAGATCCTCTTCCGCGATATCCCGCTGGACAAGGTGACGACGTCGATGACCATCAACTGCACCGCGTCGGTGGCGCTCGCCATGTACCTGGCGCTGGCCGACAAGCAGGGGGTGGGCTGGGACAAGCTGGGCGGCACCATGCAGAACGACATGCTGAAGGAGTTCATCGCCCAGAAGGAGTGGATCTCGCCGCCCGAGTCCGCGGTGCGCGTCGTCGTGGACACGATCGAGTTCTGCGCCAGGTACGTGCCGCGTTTCAACCCGGTGTCGATCTCCGGCTACCACATCCGGGAGGCCGGGTCGACCGCGGTGCAGGAGCTCGCCTTCACCCTCGCCGACGGCTTCGGCTACGTGCAGGCGGGGATCGAGCGCGGGCTCGACGTGGACGACTTCGCGCCACGCCTGTCGTTCTTCTTCGACATCCACAACGACTTCTTCGAGGAGATCGCCAAGCTCCGGGCGGCCCGGCGGATCTGGGCCACCGTGATGCGGGACCGGTTCCGGGCGAAGAAGCCGGAGTCGATGCGGCTACGCACCCACACCCAGACCGCGGGGGTCTCCGCCACCGCCCAGCAGCCGCTCAACAACGTGGCGCGGGTGGCGCTCCAGGCGCTGGCCGCGGTGCTGGGCGGGGCCCAGTCGCTCCACACCAACTCCTACGACGAGGTGCTGGCCCTGCCCACCGAGGAAGCGGTGACGGTGGCCCTGCGCACCCAGCAGATCATCGCCGAGGAGACCGGGGTGGCGCTGACCGCGGATCCGCTGGGCGGCTCCTATTTCCTGGAGCGGCTCACCGACCAGATGGAAGCCCAGGCGATGGACTACATCCGCAAGATCGACGAGCTGGGCGGCATCGTGCGGGCCATCGACATCGGCTACCCCCAGCAGGAGATCGCGGACGCGGCCTATCGCTACCAATTGATGGACGACCGCGGCGAGAAGGCGGTGGTGGGGGTCAACAAGTACGTGATGCCCGACGAGAAGCCGGTCGAGTACCTGCGCATCGACCCCGCGATCGAGCGCGAGCAGATCGAGCGGGTGGGGCGGGTCAAGGCCTCCCGCGACCCGGCGCGGGTCGAGAAGCGCCTCAAGCAGCTCACCGCCGCCTGCCGCGACAACCAGAACGTCATGCCGGTGCTGGTGGACGCGGTGAAGGACTACGTCTCGCTGGGCGAGATCGCCGACGTGTATCGCCGGGTGTTCGGGCTCTACCGAGAGCCGATCATTTTCTGAGGAGAGCCAACCATGACTGAGCCGATCCGGATCAACCGGTCCACCACCCGCAAGCCCAAGCCGAAGGACGGCGACCTGGGATTCGGGCAGATCTTCACCGACCACATGTTCCTGGCCGACTTCCAGGAAGAGAAGGGGTGGTACGACCCTCGGGTCGAGCCGTACGGGCCGCTGTCCCTCGACCCGGCCACCGCGGTCCTGCACTACGCCCAGGCCATCTTCGACGGCCTCAAGGCGTTCCGCGGGGTGGACGGCAAGATCCGCCTCTTCCGGCCCCAGAAGCACGTGGAGCGGATGAACAACTCGGCGCGGCGCCTCTGCATCCCGCCGCTGGATCCGGACCTCGCGCTGCAGTCGCTGGTGCGCGTGGTCGATATCGACCGCGACTGGGTGCCGAGCACGGTGGGCACCTCGCTCTACATCCGGCCCACCATCATCGCGAGCGAGGCGTTCCTCGGGGTGCGGCCGGCCAAGTCGTACATCTACTTCGTCATCCTCTCCCCGGTGGGCGCCTACTATCCAGAGGGCATGGCCCCGGTGAAGATCCTGGTGGTGGACAAGTACGTCCGCGCGGTGGACGGCGGGGTGGGCGGAGCCAAGACCTCCGGCAACTACGCGGCCAGCCTCTTCGCGAGCGACGAGGCGAAACACGAAGGATTCACCCAGGTGCTGTGGCTCGACGGCGTCCACCGCAAGTACCTCGACGAGGTGGGTACCATGAACATCATGGTGAAGATCGGCGACGAGATCATCACTCCGCCGCTGACCGGGACCATCCTGCCCGGCGTCACCCGCGACTCCTCGCTGGCCCTCCTCCGCAAGTGGGGGCTCAAGGTGAGCGAGCGGCAGGTCTCGATCGACGAGGTGGTGGAGGCCCACGAGCGCGGCAAGCTGGACGAGGTGTGGGGCACCGGCACCGCGGCGGTCATCTCGCCGGTGGGCGAGCTGGCCTACAAGGGTCGCAAGATGGTGATCAACCGCGGCAAGATCGGGCCGCTGACCCAGCGGCTCTACGACGCCATCGTGGCCATCCAGTATGGGCAGGCGCCCGATCCCGACGGCTGGACGCTCACGATCTGAGTGGAGGGTCACGATGACCGACTGCGTCTTCTGCAAGATCCGAGACGGCCAGATCCCCTCGATGAAGATCTTCGAGGACGACAAGACGCTGGTCTTCATGGACATCAACCCGCTCAACGCCGGCCACTGCCTGGTGATCACCAAGGCCCACACGCCCAATCTCTTCGAGGCCGAGATCGCGGATCTTCAGGCCGCCATCGCCACCGCCCAGCGGGTGGGCCTGGCGATCCGGGACGCCCTCAAGCCCGACGGGCTCAACATGCTCCAGGCCAACGGGGCGGCCGCCTTCCAGTCCGTCCTGCACTACCACCTGCACCTGATCCCGCGCTGGGCCAACGACGGCAAGGGGTTCGACTGGAGGCTCGTGCCGGGCAACCGCGAGCAGATCATGAAGGCGGGGGAGCGCCTGCGGGCGCTCCTGCACTGATGGCGGCCGAGCGAAAGGTGCGCGTGCTGGTGGCCAAGCCCGGCCTGGACGGGCACGACCGCGGTGCGAAGATCGTGGCGCGCGCCCTCCGCGACGCGGGGTTCGAGGTGATCTACACGGGATTGCACCAGACCCCGGAGCAGATCGTCGCGACCGCGGTGCAGGAGGACGTGGACGCGGTGGGGCTGTCGGTGCTCTCGGGGGCCCACAACTATCTCTTCGGGCGCGTGCTCGACCTGCTCAAGGAGAAGGGTGCGGACGACATCGCGGTGTTCGGGGGCGGTATCATCCCGCGGGAGGACATCCAGGCCCTCAAGGCCCTCGGGGTCAAGGAGCTGTTCACGCCCGGCACGTCGACTCAGGACATCATCCGCTTCGTGCGCGAGAACATACGAGCAGTTGCTTAGCGAGGCGCAGCCGAAGGCGAGCCGGCAGTGGCAGGGCGAGGCGCAGCCGAAGGCGAGCCGAGCGAATAAAAGAAAGGTAGTCACCGTGTCAGCGGATAGCGCGAATTCATGAACTTCGCCCTCACCCCCGAGCAGCAGGAGGTGCGGGCCCTCGCCCGGGATTTCGCGGAGCGCGAAGTCGCCCCGGTGATCCACCACTTCGACGAGACCCAGGAGTTCCCCCACGAGATCCTGGCCAAGCTGGCGGGCACCGGGCTCATGGGCGCGCTGGTGCCCGAGGAGTACGGCGGGGCGGCGCTCGACTACGTCTCCTACGCGCTCGCGGTGGAGGAGCTGAACCGGGTGGACGCCTCCGTCGGCATCACCATGTGGGCGCACAACTCGCTTTGCACCAACCACATCGCGCTCTTCGGCTCGCGCGAGCAGAAGGCGGCCTACCTGCCGCGGCTGGCCCGCGGCGAGGCGCTGGGCGCGTGGGCGCTCACCGAGCCCGGCTCGGGCTCCGACGCGGCCGCGATGCGCTCGCGCGCGATCCCGGACGGCGATCACTTCGTGCTCAACGGGAGCAAGGCCTTCATCACCAACGCGGGGGTGGCGGAGATCGCGGTGGTGATGGCGGTGACCGATCCGGCGCGCGGCAGCAAGGGCATCTCCGCCTTCATCATCGAGCGGGGCACGCCCGGCTTCAGCGCCGGGAAGCCGTACCGGAAGCTCGGTCTGCACGCCTCCAATACCGCCGAGCTCCACCTCGACAACGTGCGGGTGCCCGCGACCGCCCTCTGCGGCGAGCGCGACATGGGCTTCGTCAACACCATGCAGGTGCTCGAGGGCGGTCGCATCGCGATGGCCGCCATGGCGGTGGGGCTGGCCCAGGGCGCGCTCGACGAAGCGCTCAAGTACATGAAGCAGCGCTCGGCCTTCGGCAAGACCCTGGCCGAGTTCAACGGCCTGCAGGGTATGATCGCGGACATGGGAACCGAGGTGGAGGCGGCCCGGCTGCTGACCCTGCGGGCCGCCGTGCTCAAGGACCGCGGGCGCCCGGCCAGGACCGCGGCCTCGATGGCCAAGGTCTTCGCCTCCGAGGTGGCCATGAAGGCGGCGACCAAGGCGCTCCAGATCCACGGCGGCGCCGGCTACATCACCGAGTTCCCCATCGAGCGGATCTTCCGCGACGCCAAGATCACCGAGATCGGCGAAGGCACCTCCGAAGTCCAGCGGATGGTCATCGCCCGCGACATCCTCGGCACGCGGAGCTGAGCCGGTGGCCGAGCCGAGCGTGCTCTACGCGGCGCGGGACGGCGTGGCCACCATCACGCTGAACCGGCCGCACGTGCTCAACGCCCTCGACCTGGCGCTGTCCGTGGAGCTGGCCGACGCCGCGGAGGTGGCCGCCCGCGACGCGGACGTGTGGGTGGTGGTAGTGCGGGGCGCGGGCCGGGCGTTCTGCTCGGGCATGGACCGTACCGTGCTCTCGGCGGGCGGGATCGACGAGGCCTTCTACCGGAACTGGGTCCGCGCGCTGAACTCCCTCGAGGACATGGACAAGGTGGTGGTCTCGGTCCTCCACGGCCATTCCATCGGCGGTGGGCTCCAGCTCGCGGTCGCGTGCGACCTGCGCATGGCCGCCACCGACGCCGTCCTCGGCCTGGGCGCGACCCGCCACGGCCTCATCCCGGACGGCTCGATCCTCCGCCTGGCCCGCCTCGTCGGGCTCGGCCGCGCCAAGGAGCTGACCCTGCTCAATGACCACGTGACGCCGGAGGCGGCGCTCGCCATGGGCTTGGTCAACTGGGTGGTGGAGCCGGCGGGAGTGGACGCGGCGCTCGCGGGCATCGTGGAGAAGGTGTTTCACTCCTCGCGCACCGCCACCGGGCACGCCAAGCGGCTGCTGCATGCCTCCTTCCACCGGGACCCGCGCGAGATGATCGAGGAGGTGATGCGGGCCCAGATCGAGTGCATGACCTCCTGGGAGGTGGAGCAGGCCAATCGGGCCTGGGACGAGCGACGGGAGCCGCGCTTCTACCCGCCGCCCTCGTCCCGGAAACCGTGAGCGCGGGTGGTATCATCGGCGGCCTGATGGCCAGCGACGTCATCCTGGAGACACGGGGGCTCACGAAGGAGTTCCGTGGCTTCGTGGCGGTCAAGGACGTCAGCCTGCAGGTGCGGCGCGGGACGATCCACGCCCTGATCGGGCCCAACGGCGCCGGCAAGACCACCTGCTTCAATCTGCTCACCCACTTCCTCGCCCCGACCCGCGGGCGGATCACGTTCAACGGGCGGGACATCACCGGCCGCCGGCCCGCCGACATCGCCCGCCTCGGGCTCGTGCGCTCGTTCCAGATCTCGGCGGTGTTCCCACATCTCACCGTGCTGGAGAACGTGCGGATCGCGCTCCAGCGGCGGCGCGGGCGCTCGTTCGACTTCTGGCGCTCCGAGCGCGCCCTCGAGGGGCTCGGGCCGCGCGCCCTCGAGCTGCTCGAGGCGGTCGGGCTCGGCGGGTTCGCGGCCACGACCGCGGTCGAGCTGCCGTACGGACGGAAGCGCGCCCTCGAGATCGCGACCACGCTCGCGCTGGAGCCCGAGATGATGCTGCTCGACGAGCCCACCGCGGGCATGGCCCACGAGGACGTGGATCGCATCTCGGCGCTGATCAAGCAGGTGGCGCGCAACCGGACGGTCCTCATGGTGGAGCACAACCTCGGGGTGGTGGAGCACCTGTCCGACACGATCACGGTGCTCTCCCGGGGCGAGGTGCTGGCCGAGGGCGACTACGCCCAGGTGTCGGCGAACCCGGATGTGATCCAGGCCTACATGGGATCCGGCCATTCCTGACCGCGAGATCCCCGCGGGCGGCCCGGGGGACGCGCCGCTGCTGGCGGTGCGCGACCTGCACGCCTGGTACGACGAGTCCCACGTCCTGCACGGCGTCGACTTCGACGTGCGGCCGGGCGAGGTGGTGACGCTCCTGGGACGCAACGGCGCGGGCAAGACGACCACGCTGAAGTCGGTGATGGGCATCGTCACCCGGCGGCGCGGGTCGGTGCGCTTCGGCGGCGAGGAGGTGATCCACCGCCCCTCGAACGTCATCGCCCGCCTCGGCATCGCCTTCTGCCCCGAGGAGCGGGGGATCTTCGCCAGCCTCAACGTGAGCGAGAACCTCACGCTGCCGCCGGTGGTCCGCCCGGGGGGCCTGCCGCTCGAGACCATCTTCGGGCTGTTCCCGAACCTGCGGGAGCGGCTGCGCAGCCAGGGCACCAAGCTCTCGGGCGGCGAGCAGCAGATGCTCGCGATCGGCCGGATCCTCCGCACGGGGGCGCGGCTCCTGCTCCTCGACGAGCCCACCGAGGGCCTGGCGCCGGTCATCGTGCAGCAGATCGGGGCGACCATCAAGCGGCTCAAGGGCGAGGGCTTCACCATCCTGCTCGTGGAGCAGAACTTCCGCTTTGCCTCCACGGTGGCCGACCGGTACTACGTCATCGAGCGCGGGAGGGTCGTGGACACGATCGACAACGCCCTGCTGGGGGCGAGCATGGACCGCCTCCACAACTATCTCGGGGTATGATCCCCGCACCGTTTCTCACCCCCAACCAAAGGAGCTCTTGAGATGAGGAACCCTGTCGTGATCGCCGCGACGGTCCTGGCGCTGCTGGCCGGGCCGGCGCAGGCCCAGATCTCCGACGGCATCGTGAAGATCGGTGTCCTCAACGACCAGTCCGGTCTCTACGCCGACCTGGCCGGCCAGGGCTCGGTGGTGGCGGCCCGCATGGCCGTCGAGGACTTCGGGGCCGCCGCCAAGGGCCTGAAGGTCGAGATCATCTTCGCGGACCACCAGAACAAGGCGGATGTGGGCTCGCAGATCGCCCGGCAGTGGTACGACGCCGAGAAGGTGGACATGATCATGGACGTGCCCAACTCCGGGGTGGCCCTCGCGGTCAACCAGATCACCCGGGACAAGGGCAAGGCGTTCATCGTGTCCTCCGCGGCCTCCTCGGACCTCACCGGGAAGGCCTGCTCCCCGAACACGGTGCACTGGACCTACGACACCTGGGCCCTCGCCAACGGCACCGGCCACGCCATCGTGAAGACCGGCGGGGACAGCTGGTTCTTCATCACCGCCGACTACGCGTTCGGCCACGCGCTCGAGCGCGACACCGAGGCGGTGGTCGTCAAGACCGGGGGCAAGGTGCTGGGCAAGGTCCGCCACCCGCTGAACAATCAGGACTTCTCCTCGTTCCTGCTCCAGGCCCAGGCCTCCAAGGCGAAGATCATCGGGCTGGCCAACGCCGGCGGCGACACCACCAACGCGATCAAGCAGGGCGCCGAGTTCGGCATCGTCAAAGGCGGGCAGAACTTCGCCGGGCTGCTCGTGTTCCTCACCGACGTCCACGCCCTCGGCCTGGACAAGGCGCAGGGGCTGATCTTCACCGAGACCTTCTACTGGGACCTCAACGAGCGCACCCGAGCGTTCGCCAAGCGCTTCGCGGAGCGGAACCGCGGGATCCACCCCACGATGATCCACGCCGGGGTCTACGCGGGCACGATCCACTATCTGAAGGCGATCGAGGCCCTCAAGGGCGACGATGGGGCCAAGGTGATCGCCAAGATGAAGGAGATGCCGACCGACGACCCGCTCTTCGGCAAGGGCACGATCCGCGCCGACGGGCGCAAGATCCACCCCGCGTATCTGGTCGAGGTCAAGAAGCCGGCCGAGTCGAAGTACCCGTGGGACTACTACAAGGTCCGCGCGACCATCCCGGCCGAGCAGGCCTTCCGGCCCATCGACCAGGGCGACTGCCCGCTCGTGAAAAAGTAACCGGAGCCCCCTCACCCTGCCCTCTCCCCAGAGGGGAGAGGGAACGTGACACCCTCTCCCCGTCCAGGGGGAGAGGGCAGGGTGAGGGGGAATCTCATCGTGTTCCAGTTCCTCGGCATTCCGCCCCAGGCCCTGTTCGGTCAGCTCCTGATCGGGCTGATCAACGGCTCGTTCTACGCGCTCCTGAGCCTCGGGCTCTCGGTCATCTTCGGCCTGCTGAACATCATCAACTTCGCCCACGGGGCCCAGTACATGATGGGGGCCTTCGTGGCCTACTTCCTGCTCCAGTACGCCGGGCTCGGGTACTGGTGGGCCCTGCTCCTGACCCCGGTGCTCATGGCCGGGCTCGGCATGGCGCTCGAGCGCACCACGCTGAAGCGCCTCTACCACCTCGACCATCTCTACGGCCTGCTGCTCACCTTCGGGTTCGCCCTCATCATCCAGGGCGTGTTCCGGCACGCGTTCGGCTCGTCCGGGCTGCCGTACCCGATTCCGCCCGAGCTCGCGGGCGGCCGGAATCTCGGCTTCATGTTCCTGCCGAACTACCGCGCCTGGGTGATCGTCTTCTCGGTGGGCGTCTGCCTCGCGACCTGGTACGTGATCGAGTGGGCCAAGCTCGGATCGTACCTCCGGGCCGCGACCGAGAACCCGGCCCTGGTCCGCGCGTTCGGGATCAACGTGCCGCGGATGATCACGCTGACCTACGGGTTCGGGGTGGGGCTGGCCGCCCTGGCCGGCGTGCTGGCGGCCCCGATCTACCAGGTGAACCCGCTGATGGGGGCCGATCTGATCATCGTGGTCTTCGCGGTGGTGGTCATCGGCGGCTCTTCGGCCGCGCCTCCTGATGAGCTCGGTCGGGGCGGAGGTCGAGAGCGCGACGCCGGCGGAGGCGCCCGCGGGGACGCTGCGGCACCAGGCGGTGGCGTTCGTGGCCATGGTGGCGGTGCTCGCGGTGCTCCCCTTCTTCGTCTACCCGATCTTCCTCATGAAGGCGCTCTGCTTCGCGTTGTTCGCGTGCGCCTTCAACCTGCTGATCGGCTACGTGGGCCTGCTGTCCTTCGGTCACGCGGCGTTTCTCGGCTCGGCCGGCTACGTGACGGCTCACGCCGCGAAGGTCTGGGGGTGGCCGCCGGAGCTGGCCATCGTCGCCGGGACCGCGACCGCGGCCGCCCTGGGGCTCGCCGTCGGGGCCGTGGCCATCCGCAGCCGGGGCATCTACTTCGCCAACATCACGCTGGCCCTGGCCCAGATGATCTACTTCTTCTTCCTGCAGGCCAAGTTCACGGGCGGGGAAGACGGCATCCAGTCGGTGCCCCGCGGGACACTGTTCGGGTTCCTGGACCTCCGCCCGACCGTGACCCTGTACTTCGTGGTGCTCGCGATCTTCCTGGCCGGCTTCCTTCTCGTCCACCGCACGATCCACTCGCCCTTCGGCCAGGTCATCAAGGCCATCCGGGAGAACGAGGCGCGCGCCATCTCGCTCGGCTACCGGCCGGAGCACTACAAGCTCATCGCCTTCGTCCTCTCGGCCACGCTCTCCGGCCTCGCCGGAGGCACCAAGGCCATCGTCTTCCAGCTCGCCTCGCTCACCGACGTGCACTGGACGATGTCCGGGGAGGTGGTCCTGATGACCCTCCTGGGCGGGCTCGGCACCGTCTTCGGGCCTGTGGTGGGCGCGTTCCTCCTGATCACGATCGAGCACTACCTGGCCCAGCTCGGCGCCTGGGTAACCATCGTGCAGGGCGTGATCTTCGTGATCTGCGTGCTGGCCTTCCGGCGCGGGGTGGTGGGCGAGCTGGCCCGGCTGATCAGGAGGCCGCTGTGATCCGGGGTGGGCCGAGCCCGATGGAGCTCCGGCACCGCTCCGCGAAATCCGAGAGCATCCGCCGGTACTTGGCCTCGATTTGCCCTTTCTGTTGATCCCACTGCGCGCCGAACCGCCGCCGCTCGCGCTCCCGGCAGACCTCCCCCGCCGCCCCCGCCGCGCACCGGCCGAACGCCTCCCACATGATGGCGCGGTGAATGTCCTCGGCCCCCTCGATCTCGGCGAGCATGAGCCGGGCGACGTGATTCCGCGCCTGCCCGGGCCGGGCGCAGTCGAGATCGATGTCTCCGACAGCCAGGGCCACGACCAGAACCGCACCACCGAACCATCCCGTCATGGGCGGCCCATCCGGCCCGTAAACCCTTGTCTTGGTGGGCAAAGTCCTTGACAGCCCCCGGCCGGCGGGCTAGACTCTCGCAACTCCACCACGCTCGGCGCAGGTGCCCCCGCAACGACGCTCGGGATATAGGCCCTGGATGAACGTAAAGACTCTCTCCAATGGCGGAGGCGAGCCTGGCGGCAAGGGTCGCCACGTGATCCGCGCTCGTACGGCAGCGCTCGCCGGCGCCGTGGTCCGCCCTCTGTCGCCCAGTGTACTCGCGGCCACCCCGTGACCACGTCCTGATGCTCGACCCGGCCATCGACACCTTCCCGAAGCTCGCCCTCCGCAACGCGCAGCGCTTCCCGAGCAAGGTCGCGATCCGCGAAAAGGATCTCGGCATCTGGCAGTCCTACCGCTGGACCGAGTACGTCGAGCAGACCCGCCTGATCGCCCTCGGCCTTGCCGCCCTCGGCTTCTCCCGCGGGGACAAGACGGCGGTCGTGGGCGACAACCGACCCCAGCTCTACTGGGCCATGCTCGCCACGCAGGCGCTCGGCGGGGTCCCGGTGCCGCTCTACCAGGACTCCATCGAGAAGGAGATGCAGTACATCGTCAGCCACGCGGAGGCGCGCTTCGCGGTGGTCGAGGACCAGGAGCAGGTGGACAAGCTGCTCCTGGTGCGGGTGCAGTGTCCGGGGCTCGAGTACATCATCTACGCCGATCCGCGGGGCCTGCGCCACTATCGCGAGAGCAGCCTGCTCAGCCTCGACGATCTGCAGGAGCGAGGGCGGAAGTTCGCGGTCGACAACCCGGGCTTCCTCGACCGGGAGGTGGGGAAGGGGGCCGCCGACGATCTCGCGATCATCCTCTATACCTCCGGTACCACCGGGCAGCCCAAGGGCGTGATGCTCTCCCACCGCAACCTGATGGTCACCGCGCAGAACGCCATCGCCCACGAGGGATTGACCTCCTCCGAGGAGGTGCTGGCGTACCTGCCGATGGCGTGGGCGGGCGACCACATGTTCTCCTTTGCGCAGTCCCTCGTCGCCGGCTTCACCACCAACTGCCCGGAGAGCGCGGACACCGTGCTCCACGATCTCCGGGAGATCGGCCCCACCTACTTCTTCGCCCCGCCGCGGATCTGGGAGAACATCCTCACCTCGGTGATGATCCGCATCGACGACGCCTCCTGGATCAAGCGCCGCATGGTCCACTTCTTCCTCGACGTCGCCCGCCGCGTGGAGGAGCGCCGGCTCGGCCGGCGGGGGGTGGCCTTCGGGGACCGGCTGCTCTACGCGCTCGGCCGGGTGCTGGCGTACGGCCCCCTGCGGGACAACCTGGGGATGGGGCGGATCCGCATCGCGTACACCGCCGGGGAGGCGATCAGCCCGGAGCTGCTGGGCTTCTACCGCTCGCTCGGGGTCAACGTGAAGCAGGTGTACGGCATGACGGAGTCGAGCGCGCTGATCTCGATCCAGAAGGACGGCGACGTCAAGCTCGACACGGTGGGCACGCCGCTGCCCGAGGTGGAGGTGCGGATCGACCCGTCCGGCGAGGTGATGTACCGGGGCCCCGGCGTCTTCCTCGGCTATCACAAGGCGACGCCGGGGTCTTCGACCGGGACGGTCACCTCAAGATCATCGACCGCGCCAAGGACCTGGGCCGGCTCGCCGACGGGACCATCTTTCCCCCCAAGTATCTCGAGAACAAGCTGAAGTTCTCGCCCTTCATCCGGGAGGCGGTGTGCGTGGGGGGCGACCGCCCCTTCGTGGCCGCCCTCATCAACATCGATCTGGGGTCGGTCGGGAACTGGGCCGAGCGCCGGGGGATTGCGTATACGAGCTATACGGACCTGGCCCAGAAGCCGGAGGTGTACGAGCTGATCCGTCAGGAGGTGGCCCGGGTGAATCGCAGCCTGCTCGACGAAGGGCAGCTCGGGGGAGCCCAGATCCGGCGGTTCCTGCTCCTGCACAAGGAGCTGGATCCCGACGACCAGGAGATCACGCGGACGCGGAAGATCCGGCGGGGCTTCATCGGGCAGAAGTACGCCTCGCTCATCGACGCGCTCTATTCCGGCGCCGATCACGTGAAGGTCGAGGCCCAGGTGACGTACGAGGACGGCCGCACCGGCACCGTGCGCGCCGAGGTCCGGATCCGCGATGCGGAGGCTTTCGCGGCGGGGATGGCCCGGTGAGCCCGGCGGACCCGGGCGCGCTCCTCGAGGTGGACGGCATCAGCGTTCGGTTCGGGGCCGTGCAGGCCCTGGATCAGGTCAGCCTCTCGGTCCGCCGGGGCGAGATCATCGCGATCATCGGCCCCAACGGCGCGGGCAAGACGACCCTGCTCAACGTGATCAGCGGCGTCTACCATCCCGCCGAGGGGCATATCCGCTTCGAGGGACGGGACCGGACCCACCTGGCGCCCTACGACGTGGCCGCGCTGGGCATCGCCCGCACCTTCCAGAACGTGGCCCTGTTCAAGGGCATGAGCGTGCTCGACAACATCATGACCGGCCGGCTCCTGAAGATGAAGGGGAGCTTCCTGCTCGACGCGCTGTACTGGGGTCCGGCCAAGGCGCAGGAGCTCGAGCACCGGGCCTTCGTGGAGCGCATCATCGATTTCCTGGAAATCCAGGCGATCCGCAAGACCCCGGCCGGCCGGCTGCCCTACGGACTGCAGAAGCGGGTGGAGCTGGCCCGGGCCCTGGCCGCCGAGCCGAGCCTGCTGCTGCTGGACGAGCCCATGGCGGGGATGAACGTGGAGGAGAAGGAGGACATGTGCCGCTTCATCCTCGACGTCAACGGGGAGTTCGGCACGACCGTCGCGCTCATCGAGCACGACATGAGCGTGGTGATGGACATCTCCGATCACGTCGCCGCGCTCGACTACGGCCGGAAGATCGCGGACGGGACCCCCGACGAGGTCCGCCGCGACCAGGCCGTGATCGACGCCTACCTGGGCGTGAGCCATGTGTGAGGCGAGCGCGTGATGGATCTGCTCTATAGCGTCTTCGTGGGACCGTTCCGGGACATGGTCACCGCGCCGACCTTCCTGGCCGAGGTCCTGATCGGCGGCGTCGCCGCCGGCCTCATGTACTCGTTGGTGGCCCTCGGCTTCGTGCTGATCTTCAAGGCCTCCGGCGTCTTCAACTTCGCCCAGGGGGCCATGGTGCTCTTCGCGGCGCTGACCCTGGTGGGGCTGATGGAGCGCGGGGTCCCGATGGTGATCGCGCTGACGCTCACGATCGCGGTCATGGTGGCGCTGGCCTTTGCCATCGAGCGCGTGGTGCTGCGGCCGCTCGTGAACCAGGAGCACATCATCCTGTTCATGGCGACGATCGGCCTGAATTTCTTCCTGGAGGGCCTGGGGGAGATGGTGTGGGGCGCCAATGTCAAGAAGCTCGACGTGGGCATCCCCGACGAGTCCTTCAAGGTGGCCGGCATCCTCATCAACAAGCTCGAGATGACCGCGGCGGCCAGCGCGGCCGTCCTCGTCGGAGTCCTGGCCGTGTTCTTCCAGCGCACGAAGATCGGCCGCGCGCTCCGGGCGGTGGCCGACGATCACGAGGCGGCGCTCAGCATCGGCATCCCGCTCCGTACGATCTGGGTCGTGGTCTGGTCGGTGGCCGGCATCGTCGCCCTCGCGGCCGGCATCATGTGGGGCGCCAAGAGCGGGGTGCAGTTCAGCCTCTCGCTGATCGCGCTCAAGGCGCTGCCCGTCCTGATCCTGGGCGGATTCACCTCCGTGCCCGGCGCCATCGTGGGAGGGCTGATCATCGGGACCGGCGAGAAGATCGGCGAGGTCTACTGGGGCCCGCTGGTCGGTGGCGCGATCGAGAACTGGTTCGCCTACGTGGTCGCCCTCGCCTTCCTGCTCGTCCGGCCGCAGGGCCTGTTCGGCGAGCGGATCATCGAGCGGGTCTAGAGCGATGATAACGGCCCATCTGCTTCGTTGGCGCCCTCGGCCGCACGCTCAACGTAGAGCGACTACGCCTCGCGTGCGGCCTTCGGGCGCCGCCTCGCAGCTGGACCATTCTCATCGCTCTAGACACGCGCGGGGTTTGGGGACCGCGCCATGATCTATCGCGAGGCGGGGCAGTTCAAGACCAGTTACGCGGCCGACCAGGCCGTGTTCCCCATCGTCCAGGACCGCGTCGTGGTGGCCGCGTTCCTGGTGGTCGCCTTCGTGCTCCCCCCAGTGCTGGCCAGCGAGTACTGGCTGCAGGCGGTGCTGATCCCGTTCCTGGTCTACGCCATGGCGGCGGTGGGGCTGAATCTCCTGACCGGCTACGCGGGCCAGGTCTCGCTGGGGACCGGCGGCTTCATGGCGGTGGGCGCCTACGCGGCCTTCAAGCTCACCACCGCGTTCCCCGGGCTCAACATCCTGCTCGTGTTCGTGCTGGCCGGGGTGATGGCGGCCGGGGTCGGCATCGTCTTCGGCCTGCCGAGCCTGCGCATCAAGGGCTTCTACCTGGCGGTGGCCACCCTGGCCGCTCAGTTCTTCCTGATCTGGCTCTTCAACAAGGTGGCCTGGTTCGTCAACTACGCGCCGTCGGGGACGATCACCGCGCCGCCGCGCACGATGCTGGGCGTCATGGTGACGGGCCCGGAGGCCAGCGCGGCCGTACGCTACGTCGTGGCACTCGGCCTCGTCGTGGTCTTCGGGATGATCGCCAAGAACCTGGTGCGCGGTCGCATCGGCCGGTCCTGGATGGCGATCCGGGACCGCGATATCGCGGCGGAGATCATCGGGGTGCGGCCGCTGCGGACCAAGCTGCTCGCCTTTGCCATCTCGTCCTTCTACTGCGGCATCGCGGGCGCCGCGCTGGTCTTCCTGTTCCTGGGCAGTGCCGAGACGCAGGCCTTCGACATCAACCAGTCGTTCCTGGTGCTGTTCATGGTCATCATCGGCGGCCTCGGCTCCATCCTGGGCTCGTTCCTCGGGGCCGCCTTCATTATTCTTGTGCCCATTTTCTTGACGAACGCGCCGCACGTGATTGGGCTGGCTTTGCCGGTAGCACTGCTCAAGGAGATCGAGGTGATGATGTTCGGGGGTCTCATCCTCCTCTTCCTCATCGTCGAGCCCCACGGGCTGGCGCGCCTCTGGCAGATCGCGAAGGAGAAGCTGCGCCTGTGGCCCTTTCCTCACTAACCGACAGGAGGTACGCAATGACCCTTCACAGGTTCTGGATCGGTGTCCTCGCCGCGGTCATGGTGGCATCGCCGTTGGCCGGACCTGCGACTGCACAGGACAAGACTGTGTTCATCCCGCTTCTGGCGTACCGCACAGGCGCATTTGCTCCGAGCGGCATTCCATCGCTCAACGGCTTCAACGACTACTTCAACATGCTCAACGAGCGGGATGGGGGGATCGAGGGTGTCAAGATTCTCTTCGAAGAATGCGAGATGCAGTACGACACCAAGCAAGGTGTCGAGTGCTATGAGCGTCTGAAGAACAACCATGGAGGCGCTGTACTCGTCAACCCATTCAGCACCGGCATCACGTATCAGCTTATTCCGAAGGCACCGTTGGACAAAGTGGTGGTTCACTCGGCAGGCTACGGGATGACTGCTTCCGCAGACGGGCGGTGGTTCCCGTGGGTGTTTAACTTCCCGATGACGTACTGGAGTCAGGCGTCGGCGTTCGTCAAGTACGTGGGGAAGGAGGAGGGCGGGTTCGATAAGCTCAAGGGCAAGAAGATTGCTCACGTCTATCACAACAGCCCGTACGGCAAGGAAGCCAATCCCACTCTGGAGGAGTTGGCGCGCAAGTTCGGGTTCGAACTGACCCTCCTCGCGGTAGACAGCCCGGGCCAGGAGCAGAAGGCCACGTGGCTCCAAATCCGGAGGCTCAACCCGGACTGGATTTATTTTTCGGGTTGGGGAGTGATGAACCAAGTTGGAGTCAAGGAGGCCGTCGCGACTGGCTACCGGATGGATCGGATGGTCGGCAACTGGTGGTCGGGCAGTGAGGCCGATGTCGTGCCTGCCGGAGAGTCAGCCAAGGGCTACAAATCGATGGCCTTCCACGCCGCCGGCTCCGGGTTCAAGGTTCACCAGGACATTTTCAAGCACGTCTACGACAAAGGGAAAGGAGCGTTCGCTAGCGAGCGATCGCGGGTCGGAGAGGTCCTGTACAACCGTACGGTGATCACCGGAATGCTGAATACCGAGGCAATCCGCACGGCGATCAAGAAGTATGGTCAGAAGCCGCCGACGAAGGATCAAATCCGATGGGGCTTTGAGAACCTGAACCTCACCGAGCAGCGGATCGAGCAGCTCGGGTTTAAGGGCATGATGCGCCCACTCCAAGTGACATGCGAGAACCACGAGAGCAACGCTATGGCTATGGTTCAGCAGTGGGACGGGAAGCAGTGGAAGGTGATCGCCGAGGGCATCGAGCCCATGCGGGACGTGGTGCGGCCGAAGCTGGAAGCGGCCGCGGTGGAGGAGGGCAAGAAGCTCGGCTACACCATGCGGGATTGCAGCAAGGAGAAGTAAAGGAACCACGTCGGTGAGCGAGCGCGCCCGGTCGCTGCTGTCGATCAACAACATCGAGGTGATCTACGATCACGTGATCCTCGTGTTGAAGGGCGTGTCGCTGCAGGTCCCGGAGGAGGGCATCGTGGCCCTCCTCGGGGCCAACGGCGCCGGGAAGAGCACCACGCTGAAGGCGATCTCGGGCCTGCTGCGAACCGAGCGCGGCGAGGTGACCAAGGGGAGCATCGAGCTCCGGGGGGAGGCGCTCCACCGGAAGGACCCGTCGGAGGTGGTGCGGCGCGGGATCGTCCAGGTGATGGAGGGCCGCCACGTGTTCGAGCACCTCACGGTGGAGGAGAACATCCTGGTCGGCGGCTACACGCGGCGCAACGGACATTCGGTGAAACAGGATCTCGAAATGGTGTACACCTACTTTCCGCGCCTGCTTGATCGGCGCTCGGTGCGCGCCGGCTACATCTCGGGCGGCGAGCAGCAGATGCTGGCGATCGGGCGCGCTCTCATGGCCCACCCCCGGCTGATGCTGCTCGACGAGCCCTCGATGGGGCTGGCCCCGATGCTGGTGCAGGAGATCTTCGAGATCGTGGGGCGCCTCAACCGTGAGGAGCGCGTGGCGGTGCTGCTGGCCGAGCAGAACGCCAACATGGCGCTGCGCTTCGCCCAGTACGTCTACGTGATGGAGAACGGGCGGGTGGTGCTGGACGGCGACGTCAAGACGGTCGGCGAGAACGAGGACATCAAGGAGTTCTATCTGGGGCTGTCCGGGGTGGGTCAGCGGAAGAGCTATCGGGACGTCAAACACTACAAGCGGCGGAAACGATGGCTATCGTGAGGGCCCAGACATGAGCGCGCAGCTCGAGATCGCGGAAGTCTCCAAGTCCTTCGGGGGCGTGCAGGCGGTGTCGCGGGTCAGCTTGGAGGTCCGCCAGGGCGAGGTCCTCTCCGTCATCGGCCCCAACGGAGCGGGCAAGACCACCCTGCTGAACATGATCAGCGGGTTCTATCACCCGGACTCGGGCCGCATCGTCCTCGAGGGGTCGGACGTCACGCGGCTCAAGCCGAACCACATCGCCGAGCGGGGGGTGGCCCGGACCTTCCAGAACATCGCCCTCTTCCGGGGCATGACGGTCCTCGACAACCTCATGCTCGGCCGGCACGTGCGGATGCGCTCGGGAGTGTTCGCCTCGCTGGTTTATTGGGGGCTCGCTCAGAAGGAAGAGGTGGCCCACCGCCGGCGGGTGGAGGACATCATCGATTTCCTCAAGATCCAGGACCTCCGGCGCCGGCCGACCGGATCCCTCGCCTACGGGCTCCAGAAGCGCGTGGAGCTGGGGCGGGCCCTGGCCCTCGACCCGAAGATTCTCCTGCTGGACGAGCCGATGGGCGGGTGCAACCACGAGGAGAAGGAGGACATGGCGCGCTTCGTGCTCGACGTCAACCAGGAGTGGGGCACGACCATCATCCTCATCGAGCACGACATGGGTGTGGTTATGGACATCTCCGATCGGGTCGCGGTGCTGGACATGGGGCAGAAGATCGCCGATGGTAGCCCGGACGAGGTGCGCGCGAACCCGCAGGTGATCAAGGCCTACCTGGGCGATGCGAAAGGTGGGCGAGGCGCAGCCGAAGGCGAGCCGAGCGGATCCACGAAGGGTGGGCGAGGCGCAGCCGAAGGCGAGCCGAGCGGATCCAAGAGCAGGCCCGAGCGGAGCGAGGGGAATGGAGGCCGACGTGACTGAGCCGATGACGCTGCCTCGCTTGCTTCAACGGAACGCGCGGGATCTCGGGGCCCGCCCCGCGATCCGCGAGAAGGACCGCGGGATCTGGCAGTCGTGGACCTGGCGCGAGTACCACGACCAGGTGCGCGAGCTCGCGCTCGGTCTGGCCGCCCTCGGGTTCCGGCGGGGCGACCGCCTGTCCGTCATCGGGGACAACCGGCCCCGACTCTACTGGGCGCAGGTGGCGGCGCAGTGCCTGGGCGGGGCTCCCGTCCCGGTGTACCAGGACTCGATCGCCAAGGAGCTCGCCTACGTCTGGAGCCACGCCGAGGTGAGTGTCATCGTCGCCGAGGATCAGGAGCAGGTCGACAAGATTCTCGGCCTGCGCGCCGAGCTGCCGACCCTGCGCCTCGTGGTGTACGACGACCCCCGGGGCCTGAGCGGGTACCGGCACGACTGGCTCAAGTCGTACGAGGCCGTGCAGGAGGCGGGGCGTCGATTTGCCGCCGAGCGGCCCGACTACTTCGAGGCCGAGATCGCGAAGGGCCAGCCGGACGACGTGGCCCTCATCTGCTATACCTCGGGCACCACCGGCAGCCCCAAGGGCGCCATGATCAGCCACGCCAACGCCGTCGGGGTGGCCGAGGCCTTCGCGCAGGAGGCGCGAATCACCCCCGAGGACACCTCGCTCGCCTACCTGCCAATGGCGTGGGCCGGCGACTCCGTCTACACGTTGTTCGCCAGCCTCGCGGTCGGCTTCTGCGCCAACTGTCCCGAGAGCCCCGAGACGGTGCAGCGGGATCTGAGGGAGCTGGGCCCGTCGACGCTCCTGGCCCCGCCCCGGATCTGGGAGAACATGCTGACCTCGGTCCAGGTGCGGGCCGCCGACGCGACACCGCTGAAGCGCCGGACCTTCGAGTATTTCCGCGCGGCGGCCGAGCGCGCGGAGATCCTTCGGTCCGAAGGCAAGTCGGTGCCGACCGCCCTGCGTCTGGCCACCGCGCTCGGCGAGTTCTTCGTGTACGGTCCCGTCCGGGACCAGCTCGGCCTCGGGCGGGCCAAGTTTGCGTTGACCGGTGGCGCGCCGCTCGGCCCCGACACCTTCCGATTCTTCCGTTCCATCGGAGTCAACCTGAAGCAGGTCTACGGCTCCACCGAGACCACCGGGCTCGTGTCGCTCCAGCCCGACACCGAGGCGAATCCCACGACCGCCGGGCGCCCGGTGCCCGGGGTGGAGGTCAGGATCGGCGAGCGCGGTGAGGTCCTCGTGCGGGGGTGCGCGGTGTTCAAGGGATACCTGAAGAACGAGGAAGCGACCCGCGAAGTCATCGATGCCGAAGGATGGTTTCACACCGGGGATGCGGGCTTCGTCGACCCGCGTGGACACCTGGTCATCATCGACCGCGCCAAGGACGTGGGCGCCCTCGCCGACGGGACGCCCTTCGCGCCGCAGTTCATCGAGAACAAGCTGAAGTTCAGCCCGTACGTCCGGGAGGCGGTGGCCTTCGGAAACGACCGGCCGTTCGTCACCGCCATGATCGCCATCGATCTCGGCACGGTAGGGAACTGGGCCGAGCGTCGCGGCCTCGCGTACACCTCGTACATGGATCTGGCCCAGAAGGCGGAGGTGCGAGACCTGATCCGGGAGGAGATCCGCACGGGAAACCAGACCCTGCCCGACGCCACGAAGCTCCGTC